>Ga0334883_1000061_pt1 | contig 186593 bp, 171 predicted proteins | sample GraSluR1_MG_6_FD_207230 | JGI IMG/M metagenome (GOLD analysis project Ga0334883, IMG submission 207230) | Sludge microbial communities from methane-producing bioreactor in Wageningen University, Netherlands - Granular Sludge_09_05-R1 | ecosystem: Engineered > Bioreactor > Anaerobic >...
TCGTAGCTTTCCTACATCACTGCCAAGCCCGAAGTATGGCCCAAAGCCTACGACAGACTACCTATTGCATCGAACACGGACTCAATCGATTATGTTTGTCATAACGTGGACTTTGGAAACGCCGTGCGTCGCAAATTCCTGGTTCTGGCGCAAGAACCGCCCGCCGCGCCCGAGCGCCAGCCCCCCATCCCCAGAGGACGGCTCGGCCGACGGGCAGATTCACGGCCCGCCAGCAGAAGCGCCGTTAGCGCCTGCCGATAGGCAGCAACCGGAGCGCCCATCCCTGCGGTCTGAGCCATACGCGCACCGGCTCTGTGGCGTTCGTTCCGGAGGCGGTTTGCACCTCCAGCACATAATAGGCGTCGCCGCCCTCGATATCCCCGTCCTCGAACTCGTAGCGTTCCCCTGTGGCGGCGCCCGTTGCCCGCGCCGGTATGAACCCCTCTGCCAGCACAAGGCGCTGCCCGCCCGAGGCATCCGAGCGGTACAGGTAAAAGCCCAGAATGTCCAGCTCTGAGCCCGTCTCCCAACTGACGACGGCGCTGCGGCCACGCACCCCGGCGCGGAACGCGGCCAGGCCAACGGAGGTTGGTGTGGCGACCAAGCCCGCATCCAGATCCACCCTGGTCTGGCCTGGCGCCAGGGTCACGCCAGGGGTGCGGCCTGTGATGGCATCCGGGTCGCTATCCAGATCAGGATCGCACCCCCGCCCCTGCTGGGTAAAGGTGTAGCCGCCGGGAGCGACAAACTCGACCCGGTATTGGCCTGGGGGCAGGCCGGGAAACGTATAGTTGCCATCGCGATCCGTCATGGTCGTGATCGGATCCCCGTCGGCATCGAGCATGGGAACGCCGCTGCCGTCTAGCAGCCTGACAGCCACATCTGCCATACCCGGCTCGCCGGGGCCCTGGGCGCCGTCAGCATCGAGATCGTGCCAGACGCGGTCGCCGATGCTGGCCAGAGCATAGTCCTCTACTTCGCCGCTAGAGGCCCGCCCTGTGGGGCTGTTGCCGCCCTGATCGGGCAGGTTGGTCAAGCGCCAGCGCGAGTACATCAGGCCTGTGGCGTGGGCCGGAACGCCGACGCGCAGCGTATAGGCGCCGGCGGCTGGCAGGTGGGTATCGCCAAGGGTACCTGGCGCAACCGGGGCCGGCCCTGTGGCCGAGATCAGCGTGACGGGGTCCAACGTCCCATTCGCATCCCAGTCCACAAAGGCGCTCAAGTAGCCTTGTGCGGCGGCGGTCACCTGGATGAGCGCCTGGCGTCCCGGCGCCAAGGGCGTCAGAAAGACAATGCCGTCCTCATCATCATTGCCCGCCAGATCATCGCCCAGGGCGTCGGCGCTGGGTTGCCCATCCGTTTCGGCGTCGGGCATATTCCCGCCGAGATAGGCGTCGCCAATGACGATGGTATGCCGGGCGCCATCGTCGGCCTGCAACGTACCATAGGCGGCAGGCAGGTCGCCAAAATCGGTCAGCTTGGCTTCGGAATCACCCAGGTCTGGCGCACCAAAAGGATCGTCTTCGACATCCCCGATCTTTGAGGGCGAGTGGTGTGAACTCCCGGCAATGAGATAGAGGGAATTCCCAGCGCACACGGCGCTCAGGTCAACGGACCATTCGTAGACCATGGGCCACTCGTACTCGAACTGCGTGCTGTAGCCGATAGCGCCCGAGGCGGGGTAGCCATCGAGGCCAATGACATAGTCGCCGGATCCCAGCCAGGGCGATTTCCAGTTAGTGTCTTGGCTCCCGTGGACATACATATCCCAGAGGCGGTCGCCCGGGGCCTTGGCCTCGTAGTTGTTAATGTTCCAGGCAAAAGAACTGGCGGAGGCGATCCCCGGCGGGGCAATTCCCCCACCGGCCGGGCCCAGGTGATCGGAGACAAAGGCGCCCACGCCGCCCGGCCGATAGGCATAGGCTTGCTTCCAGGTATAGCTGGCGGCGCCACAGCTCAGGATGAACTCGGAGAACTCGGAGTTGTAGAGCTGCGACGCCGGACGATTGTTCCAACCGGCATCCTTGATATAGGCGGTGGCCCGTCCCCGTCTATCGAACACGTTATCGTTGAAACTATGGCTGATGACCAGCGCCACATAGAGCACGGGATTGTCGAGATAGAAATACAGCCTGCTTCCATACTGCGACACCGCGTACAACTGATACCGGGTGTTGTCGCCATCGCCAAAGAACAAGCCATTGACGGTGGGGGCGACGCCGGCAGAGCTGCCAGGGCTCGCCAGGCTACGAGGCGCCAGACGGGTTGCACAGAGCTGGCTGGCCCCCATAGCGGCCAGCGCGAGCACTATTCGTAGCGGGGCTACACCGGCGAGGATCCCTCTTTTCACACACTTCTCCCTTTGCCCGGCCAGTCAGATGATGGGGGTAGCAGGGTCGCCGGACATGCGCGGGAGTATAGCGTAAATGCTGCGTTAGGTCGAGGGCCAGGGCCGCAGCCCCACGGGTGTATCTATTCAGATTTGGGGGGACGAGTTCTTGACTGTTTAAAACGGTGATGCCACCATTCCACAATCGGTGAGTACTTGTCCTCGGCTATAGACGCTGTAGACGCATACATACGTCTAGCGTCAGCTTTGCCCATACGTGTTTAGTACGCTTTTCTATGGTTTTGTGGTAGGGGCTAGGAACGGTGGCTGCGCCACCGTCCCTAGCCCCTACAAGGCGGGCGAGACGCCCGCGCCCCAAGGGTCGCTGCTGCCGTCCACAGCGTGTTGACCGCTTTCCCCCCAATTCTGAACTGATACCCACGGGTTCCTGGGGAAAAAGGCGGATGGGTGGGGTCGAGGGCGCTCATGGCGCCGGGGGCGCGCCGGATGGGGAGCTGTGTCTCAGGGCAGCCAAGCGGGCCAGCTCCCCGCTGCGGGCAACAGGCGTTGGGCGCCGCTGGCCAACTCGAACACACCCAACGCAGCCGGGCCATCGGGCTGTTCCCAATGGTAGCGACCATAGAGCAGCAATTGGCCATCGGGTGACCACTGGGGTGCGCCGTGGTGGATGCGCGCATCCTGGGCAAGCTGGCGCAGTTCCCCGCCTTGGGCATCCACCAGCCAGATCTGGCGCGGCGCCGCCGCCCCGCGCAGCGTGGATCGCCTCGCAAAGGCGATCCATTCCCCATCGGGCGACCACGCCGCGTGTATGTCCTCCACCAGAGGCAGCGCGGTTTCGTCCTCTCCGGTGATGAGCCTGAGCTCTCCCTCCTCGAGATCGGCCAAGAGGAGCCGCTTGCCAAAGCTCTCGCCCAGCCAGTAGACATGGCTCATTAAGAGGGCGTTGCGCCAGGGATGCCAGGCGGCGGGCACTCCCGTTTGGCCTGGGATCAGGTCGCCCTCGCCGCTCGCCAGATCATAGAGCAGCATCTGCTCCGTTGCGGCGTCAAGCGCGGCCAGCCAGCGGCCATCGGCCGAGAGGCGCGGCGCAGCGGCGGCCATCGGCTCGCCCTGCCAGAGCAGCGGAGCCGCCTCGCCATCCAGCGTCACCGTCCACAGCGCAGGCTGTCCCCCCTCGTGGCGCTCGTAGATCAGCCCCTGGCCATCAGGCCGCCAGGCCGCCTCGCGGCAAGAGGCGCCCGGGCAGGCCAACAGGAGGCGCAGGCCGGCGCCATCCCGCGCCGAAAGCCACAGATCGTGGCCGCCATCCTCGCGCTCTGCCGCATAGGCAATCGTATCGCCATCGGGAGAGACGGCATAGTCGCGCACGCCCCAAGGCTCCCGGGTGAGCTGCACAGGGGCCCCGCCATCCAGGTCCAGCAGGTAGAGTTGCCATACGTCCTGGGCGCCTGGCGCCAGATAGAGCACGCGCCGGGGGGCCGTGGTAAAGCGCCACGAGAACCCCAAGGCGGGCACGCGGGCGGTATAGGTCGTATCGGGCGCCAGCGCCGCGCTGGGGGTAAAGACCAGTTCACGTCCCTCGATGCGCAGCACCCCCTCGGCCGGTGGATCTAGCAGGAGGGCCAGCTCATCCCCTGCCGCAGGCGCCCGGCGCAACGTGGCCCGCACCGTGACGCGCGTGGACACATTGCGGGCGCCCTTGGGCGGGGCCAGGGCGAGGGGGCCGGGGAGCCAGAGGGCCAGGGCCAGCCCGAGGGCGGCCAGCGCCACAGCAAGCGCAGCCACCCACACCAGGAGTTTGCCGCGCACCAAGCCAGGGACTTGCAAGGGGTCTCCTCATGGTCGTTCGGAATCGGTCGCTGGAGCGCAGTCTAGCGCGAGAAGCCAGGCAGAGCAAAAGCAGCGCCGGGGCGATAGCATCTGCCGCGCCTTGGCGCAGCGCCAGGGGCAGATAGACCGCGTACGGCAGCTCTGGGGCCCGACGGCCCGAATCTGCCGCCAGGCGCAGGCTCTGCCCGTCGGTGGAAACGACGATGGCGCCCTCCCAATCGGTGCGCCAGATCTCGGCGCCGCCGGCCGTCAGCCGCTCCAGCGTGGCCTCGCTTGGGTGCCCATACGGGTTGGCGGCCCCCACCGAGATCAGGGCATGCAGGGGCGTCACCGCGCTCAGGAACGGGGCTGACGAGGAAGAGTCGCTGCCGTGGTGGGCAACCTTGAGGATCTCGGCCTGCAGGGGCAGCCCCCCGGCCAGCATCTGGGCTTCCGCGGCTGCCTCGGCATCGCCGGCGAGGAGCAGGCTCACGCTGCCGTAGGTAATGCGCAACACGACAGAGCGGTTGTTGGCGTTGGAGAGAAGCGGGTCAGCCGGATGCAGCACGAGACCCTGCACAGCGCCCCAGCTCAAGATCTGTCCCGCCCGCGCGGTGTCGGTCACGATGCCGCGCTCGGCGATGCTGCTGTAAAACGTGGCGCAGGTCTGGGTGGCGCAGTCCCAGGCGTCCGCCCAGACAGCGCCCACGGGCAGGGCGCCGATGACGTCGGGCAGCCCACCGATATGATCGGCATGGCCGTGGGTGGCGATGACCAGATCGAGCTGCGTCACGGCCTGCCGATCAAGATACGCCACCACGGTGGGGCCCGCCGGTGCAGGCCCTCCATCCACCAGCACATGCTGGCCGTTGGGCATGCTCAGGAGGATCGCATCGCCCTGGCCGACAGGGATCAGGTGGGCGATCATGGGCAACGGGGCAACGGCCAGGCTCGCAGAGCCGAGGGTCAGGGCCGCCAGCAGACACGTGACCAGCAGCCAGGCCAGGGGGCGCGACGCCGGCAGGGCCGCACGCAGGCCCCGCGCCCCACGGAGATCGCCAGAGATGCCGGATGGCTGCGGCAGGTGTTTTGCGGTCACCGAGTCGCCTCTTCCTCAGCCCCATCTGGTTGGCCCATCGCTCCATACTATACGCCACCGCGCGCGCCCTTGCAAAGGGATTTCGACGCCCCGATGTCCCCTTGGCCCTTGGCACGCTGCGCAGGGGCTCGCCAAAGCCCGCCTTATGTATACTCTCTCAGTGGCAGGCGTGATCTTCGACTCGCCGCAACGCCCTCATCCCCCAAAATACAAGAATAGGTCGTTCACAGATGTACACCCCCTTCTCCCACAAGGTTGTGGGAGAAGGGGGCAGACGAAACCCGCTCTACGAGCGGGTTTCGTCGGGATTGAGGGCGACCGGCAGCAGCAAGGCAAGAGCAGCCCTCTTTACAATAGACCTGTTTCTGACATCGCCCTGCTCCCTTTGCGTCAGCCAATTGACAGCATCGCCTGAACCGCTATAGTTAACCTACATTGTCAAGTATATTCGGTCACAGGAGGGTATCGCATTGAAGCATAGGGACAAACTCTTGGGGATCCTCTGGCTGGCGCTCTATCTGCTGTTCGCCATAGCGCCCCTGATCTTTATGCTGGTGGGCGAACGCCCCATGGGGCGCGACTTGATCCGCGAGCTATCGGTGGCGTTCGGCTTTACGGGCATCGGACTGATGGCGCTGCACTTTGTGCTAACGGCGCGCATCACTGCCGTCAAGGCGCCTTTTGGCAGCGATGTGGTGTACCATTTCCACCACCGCATGGGCTATATCACCCTGGCCCTGTGGCTGGCCCATCCGGTGATCCTGTTCATCAAGTACGAATGGGCGCGCCAGCTACTCAACGTGTTCACGGCGCCCTGGCGGGCCCGCTACGGGGTGTTCTCCGTTGTGGCGATCATCCTGCTCATGGTGTTCGCGGTGGCGCGCAAGAGGCTCAAGATAGAATACATCCTCTGGCGCATTCTGCACGGGGCGCTGGCCATTATCGCCATGCTGCTGGTGATGGCCCACGCCTATCTGGTGGGCCGCTATATCGGCACGCCGGCCAAGCAGGCGCTATGGTTGGTCTATGGCGGCATCAGCGTGCTGCTGGTGGCCTATCTGCGCATCTACAAGCCGTGGCAGATGCTGCGGCGGCCTTATCGCGTGGTAGAGGTACGCCCGCAACATGGCGCGGTCTGGAGCCTGGCGCTGGAGCCCGTGGGCCATCAGGGGTTGCGTTTCCAGGCGGGCCAGTTTGCCTGGCTCACGGCCTGGCGCTCTCCCTTTGCCGCCCATGAGCACCCCTTTTCCTTTTCCTCCAGCAGCGAGCAGACGGGGCATATCGAGTTCGCCGTCAAGGAGCTGGGCGATTTCACGGCCACCATCGGCCGCCTGGAAGCGGGGCAGCCCATCTATGTGGATGGGCCCTATGGGGCTTTTTCGCCGGATCGCTACACCGATCTGGATGTGCTGGTGCTCATCGCCGGGGGCGTCGGCATCGCTCCCATGATGAGCATCCTGCGCACCATGGCCGACCGGGGCGATGCCACGCCGGTGGTGTTGCTGTATGGCAGCCAGACCTGGGAGATGGCCTCTTTTCGCGAGGAGCTGGCCGAACTGGAGCACACGCTCAACCTCAAGGTAGCGCATGTGCTGGAGCGGCCGCCCGTGGGCTGGGAGGGCGAGATCGGCTATGTGACACAAGATGTGCTCAAGCGTCACCTGCCGGCGGCATCGCAGCGTTACCGCGTCTTTATCTGCGGCCCCACCGGCATGCTGAACGCCGTCGAGGCCGCGCTGGAGGCGCTGGGAGTGCCGGAACGGTTCATTCACATGGAACGATTCGACCTGGCATAGGAGGGTACAGATATGCGCTATCGTCTGGCGAATTGGGTGGCGGTGCTGCTCTCGGCGGCGGTGCTGGTCGCATCGGCCGTTGTGGCATTGCTGCAATCCCGGCAGTCCCCATAGACCCTGTCGTCTCTTGGTTCGCGCTATGCAACCGGCCCCCAGAGAGAAAGCCTCTCTGGGGGCCGGTTTGTTCCGTTGTCGAACAGGTTGGGCGCTCGCCCAGACCTAGCTCTTGAAGAACCACTGCTCGGGGAACTCGGGCCAGGTCCAACCAGAGTCCCAGGTCCAGTAGCCGCCGGTCTCGCTGACGTTGCGCAGGGTATTGCGCACGAACAGCGGGTGCGGCGCATTGCCCACCGAGTTGATGGTCCAGACGTTCTCGGCCTGGCTTTCGAGCACCCTGGCCGCCGGCTCGTCCGAGTCGGTCAGGTTGTACTCGTCCATCCAGACATAGAGGTCCTTGATCTCTTGCGGGGGCTCTTCGCCCTGGTCGCCGCCGGTGTTGTACCAGCGGCCCCACAGGGGCGCCCAGGCGCTCTCATCGCCGTCCAGCGGCGTAAAGAACTTGGGCCGGCGCAGGAATAGCGTATCCGCCGTCTCGTCGCCGTGCCAGAGAGACATCGGCTCTTCGTTGGCCGCGATCTTTTGCGTCAGCAGGTTGCGGGTGATGGACTTCCACTGGATCTCGACGCCGACCCGCTTCCAGTGCTCCGTCACCAGCTCGGTGATGGGGCCCTTGGGTGTCTCGGTTTCCACCAGGTCCCAGGGGATGATCATGGGCTGCCTGCTCACCGGCCAGAGGCGGTGGGTGCCGGCGGCGTTCCACTCCAACCCCATCTCATCCAGCAGGGCATTGGCCTGATCCAGGTCGAACTCGGCATAGGCCGCCGCGTACTCGGGCTTGTAGTGCCGCGAGACCGGGATCACGGTGAACTGGGTCTCGGAGGCGTTCCCAAAGTAGATGACGTTGTTGATATCCGCCCGGTCAAGGGCCAACGAGAGGGCTCGGCGGAAGCGCACGTCGGAGAATACCTCGCGCCACTCCTCGTCGGGCCAGTTCATGTTGACGTTATAGACGCACTCGCCGCCCTTGCCCGACTGCCAGAGCAACATGCGGGCGTTGGATTCTGCCGCGCCCTGGGCATAGGTGGCATAGTTGAGGATGCGCAACTGGAAGGCGGCAAAGTCAAAGTTGCCGCCCACGACCTTGGCGTCCAGAACCGCCAGGTCCGCCGCGCGGTCCATGTTGATCCGGTCAATGTACGGGAGCTGGTTGCCCTCGGGGTCCACTGCGTGGTAGTACGGGTTACGCTCCATGAAGGACATCTGGGGCGTATCGCGCACGGGCATGAATGCCTCGAGCCGAGGCCGCTCGATGTTCTGGGCACGGTTGATCTTTTGGCCAAAGTTCTGGTACCAAAAGTCAAAGCCCGCGGACTTGGCCAGGTCGTTGGCCTGGTCGTTGTACTTGATGTGGAACTGCTTGGCATAGTGGGCGGGCACCCAGCCCTGATGATCCCAAAAGCCGTACCAGTGGGCCATGTTCACCAGCACCCAGGAAGGATGCGGCTGGGAAAAGGTCAGCTTGAAGGTATAGTCGTCAACCACCGTGAGCCGCATGATCTGGCCGCCGGGGCGGAACGAGGTGTGCGGCACCGGGGTCATCTCGGTGTTCAGCATGACGTCCTCATACCAGAACTGAATGTCAGCCGTGGTGAGGGGGGCGCCATCGGACCACTTCATGCCCTTGCGCATGTAGCAGGTGACCTCGGTGAAATCGTCGGTCATCTCCCAATCCTTGAGGATGTGGGGCACGGCATGGGTGATATCCGGAGAGATGCGCAGCCAGGCGGGGCGGTCCATGGACATGCTGACGTCGCCGCCAAACAGGTTCATGGTCGTATCGCAGACGTTCAGGGCGCCGCCATACTGGCCGATCTCTTCCATCACGGCGCAGATGCGAGGCTCTTCGGGCAGACGCTCGTCCACCGGTGGCAACTCGCCACTGGCCACTTTGTCGGCCAGCATGGGCGATTCGCTGTATTTGCCGGGGGCAACGGGCTCTACATCTACGGGCGCCTCAACAGAAGGCGTATCGGATGGGGTCTCCTCAACCACTGCAGGCGGGACATCCTCGACCACGTCTGGGGTCGGGGAGACATCTGTCTGGCCGCCGGCGCAGGCTGCCACCATGATGCTCGCGGTGGTCAACCCCGTCAGCCGGATAAAGTCCCTACGTGTATGCTTGCTGAGATTCACAGAATCACTCCTTGTGTAGCTGATGTGACGGACAGGAAAAAGCGCCTGTGGCGCTCCCTCCAAGGATGCGGATCATATCATCATATCCTATGCTTGCACTCTCCTCCTTTTGAGCATCTCGGCCCCAGGTTGGTCAGCAGACCACGCCCGCCTGGGGGCACACATCTTGGGCAGACAAACGAGCCGGCCGCATAACGGCAGGCTCGCGCGGGCGCCAGAGGTCATTGGCAAAGCGTTTGTGCAAACGAAAATAGATAAATGCAGATAGAAAGTATTTTATCGAACATACCACTATTCTATATCATACGTTCACCCCTGTCAAATCCGTGATCCTGGAGATATGAATTGGTCATTTTATTAGATCAAGTAAATGATTAATCGTATGTAACCTAATAAACATAGCAATATAAGCTAATTACAAGGTTAACGGGGCACTGCAACAGGCCCTGCGGCACTGCGTTGCGAGTGAAGGCGGGTCGTTGATGCGAACGGATGCCCATAGCAGTGAGGGGTAGCCATGGCAATTCCAGCGAGAACAAGCGCCCTGGCTCGCAAAAGACGGGGGCCAGCCAGGACTGATAGGGGCGCATAGGGTTTGCACATCCGACTGTGTGACTTGACAGCCCTGCGCATCAAGGTATACTTCAACATATGTTGAAGTATTTGCCAGGGGGCTAGGCCCGAAGGAGAGGATCAGATGAGCGACCAGGAACGCGCCGATCAGATTCGACAACAGGTGCGCCGACACTATGGCGACATCGTGCGGCAGCAGAGCCAGGGTTGTTGCGGCGCCGCAACCAGCGGCGCCGATGGCTGCTGCGGCGCCGGCGCGCGCGGCAGCGTGGAACATGCCATGTTGCTGGGCTACACGGCCGACGAGGCGCGCGGCGCGCCCGAAGGCGCCAATCTCTCCCTAGGGTGCGGCAATCCCACGGCCATCGCCGCGTTGGAGCCGGGCGAGACGGCGCTGGACCTGGGCAGCGGCGCCGGTTTCGATTGCTTTCTCGCCGCCCGCGCCGTCGGCCCCACGGGGCGCGTGATCGGCGTGGACATGACGCCCGATATGGTCAGCCAGGCGCGCGCCCACGCGGCCAGCGGCGGCTATGCCAACGTCGAGTTCCGCCTGGGCGAGATCGAGCACCTGCCCGTGGCCGATGCCCAGGTGGACCTGATCATGTCCAACTGCGTCATCAACCTCTCGCCGGACAAGCAGGCCGTCTTTGCCGAGGCGTTCCGCGTGCTCAAGCCGGGCGGGCGGCTGGCCATCGCGGATACCGTCGCCACGGCGCCCCTGCCCGCCGAGGTGCGCGCCGACCTGGCGCTCTGGGCCGAGTGCGTCTCGGGCTCTGCCTCGATTGACGAGCTGGAGGCCATGCTGCAAGAGGTCGGCTTTGAGGGGATTCGCATCCAGCCCAAGGACGAGAGCCGCGAGTTGATCCGCGAGTGGGCGCCTGGCAGCCGCGTGGAGGAATATGTGCTCTCGGCGACCATCGAGGCGGTCAAGCCCCTGGGCGTATAAGCGACCTGAGCGTGCTGACCTACACCTGTCAGGGGCGAGACGCGCGGTAGTGTGTCTCGCCCCTTCTTGGCGACATGCGCTTCGATCCCCCTCCCTTTGACGCCCCCACCCCCCGCCGCTATAATCGCCCACAGACTGTCGTCCGCATCACGATGGTAGCTCGCCATCCTGCCCAGGGAGTATCGTGCGCAGCAAGTCCTTTGCCATCGAAGTCGTCATCGCCATCGGCCTGCTCAGCCTGGCCGTGCTCTTTTTCCTGCCCGTCACCCTGGGCGGCCAGACCATGCTGCCCGCCGACAACGCCTTTCAGTGGGAGCCCTGGGCCTCTTATGCCGCTGAACTGGGCGTGGGGAGGCCCCACAACGGGCTCCTGGGCGATCTCTATATCCAGAACCTGACCTGGAAAGAGCTGATCGTCGAGTCGTTGCGCCAGGGCGAGCTGCCCCTTTGGAACCCCTACATCCTTTCGGGCGTGCCCTTTTTGGCGGCGGGCCAGCATTCGGCCATGTATCCCCCCAGCGCCCTGTTCTACGTACTGCCTCTCTGGGCGGCCTATGGCTGGTACGCGGCGCTGCACCTCTGGCTGGCGGGCTGGTTCACCTACCTGTTCGGGCGCACGTTGCGCCTCTCGCGGCCCGCCGCGCTCCTGGCGGGCATCGCGTTCATGTTTGGCGGCCTGATGGTCACCCACAACGTGTTCCCCATGATCGTGGGCGCGGCGGTGTGGCTGCCGCTGCTGTTGGCGGCCATCGAGCGCATCGCACGCCGCGCCGAGGCAGGCGTCCCCTATGGCCTGGCCTCCCTCCCCGATCTGGCCCTGGGCGCCATCGCCCTGGGCATGGTGATGCTGGCGGGCCATCCAGAGATGTACTATTACGTGGGGCTGACCGCCGCCGCCTATGGCGTGTGGCGGGGCGCAAGCATCGCCCGGCGCCGGGGGACGCGCACGGCCCTGGGCGCCCTGGGGCTGCTGGCCGCCATCGCCCTGCTGGGGATCGGGCTGGGGGCCGCCCAGTGGCTGCCCCTGCTGGAGCTGGTGCGTTCCAACTGGCGCGAGGGCGGCGCCGCCTTTCAGGAGGTGCTGGGCTGGGCCTGGCCCAAGCGGGGCGCCCTGGCCCTGCTGATGCCTGACTTTTTCGGCAACCCCTCGCATCACAGCTACCTGGATCTGTTCACCTGGCAGGTTGCCCCGGCCACGGTGAACGCCCTGGGCAACGCGATCCAGACCATTGATTGGGGCATCAAGAATTATGTCGAGGGCAGCGGCTATATCGGCGTGCTGCCCCTGGCGCTGGCCGCCATCGCCCTGGTGCGCCGCCGCAAACCGGCGGGCTTTTTCGCGCTCCTGGCCGCCTTTTCCCTGGCCCTGGTCTTTGGCACGCCTCTGTACTACCTGATCTACCGGTTGCCCGGCTTTTCCCAGGTGCACACGCCCTTTCGCTGGATCTATCCCTACTCTCTGAGCGCCGCCATGCTGGCGGGCATCGGGCTGGACGCCCTCTGGGAGCGCCGCGAGCAGGCCCAGCGCCGCCTGGCCCGCTGGCTGGATTGGCTGGGCGAGCGCGGGCTCCCCTGGGCCACGCTGCTGGGGGGCGTAGGCATCCTGGGCGCGCTGGCCGGCAGCCTGCTGTTCAAAGAGCGCGCCGCCGCTCTGGCCGAGCGGGTCATGTACCGGCTGGCCCGCGCTCCCGAGGCGTTCAGTGACGGGCGCATGTTCTACAGCTACCAGGCCCGCAACCTGCTGATCCTGGGATTGGCCCTGGCCGCCGGCGGCCTGCTCCTGGTGTTGCGGCGGCGTTTCTCGCGGCGAGCGGTCTGGGGCGCGGCCCTGGCCCTGGTGCTCCTGGCCGAGCTGTTCGCCATCGGCTATGGCTTTTTCCCACGGGTGGACCCCGCGCTGGTGGCCTATCGCACCCCCGCCCTCGATTTCCTGGCCGCCGATCCCGACCTGTTCCGCATCACCACCTATGGCGACGACAAGACCCTCCAGCCCAACACGCCCTTGCTCTATGGCCTGGCGGATATTCGCGGCTATGACTCGATCATCCCGCGCCAGTACGTTGAATACATGCGGTTGGCCTATCCCCAGGGGATGCTGCCCTACAACCAGATCGGCCCCATCCCCGGCGGCTCGCCCGAGGCCCTGGATGCGCCCCTGCTGGACCTGCTCAACGTCAAGTATGTGGTCACCACCCAGGCCATCGAGCGGCCCGGCTACGCCCTGGCCTACGAGGGCGAGGTGCGCATCTATGAGAACCTGGACGCCCTGCCCCGGGCGTTCCTGGTGCCCCGCGCCAGAGTCATCCCCGACGATGCCGAGCGCCAGGCGGCGCTGCTAACCCTGGATCCGCGCCGCGAGGTGATCATCGAGGCGCCCCTGGCGGAGCCGCTGCCCGCCGCGCCGCCGGAGCCCTTTTCCCTGCAAGTGGAAGCGATCCACTATACCCCCAACGAGATCACCATCACGTTCGAGGCGCCCGCCCCCGCCATGCTGGTGGTGGCGGATAGCTACTTTCCTGGGTGGGTGGCCTACATCCGGCCGCCCGACGCCGCCAACCCGCAGGAAGAGGAGCAGGCGCTGACCATCTATCGCGCCAACGGCAATTTCCGGGCCGTGCAGGTGCCCGCCGGGCGCCACGTGGTGCGCATGAAGTACTCGCCCGATCCCGTCAAGTTTGGGCTGTACCTGAGCTTTTTGGCCGGGGTCGTGCTCCTGCTGGGCCTGGGCGGGTGGGCCTGGCGGCGCTATTATCGCGGGGGCGGCGAGGACGCCGCCGTGCAACGGGTCACCAAGAACACCGTCGCGCCCATCGGCCTGAACCTGATCAACAAGGGTATTGACATGGTCTTTGCCATGTTGATGCTGCGCATCCTGGGCCCCGCCGATGCGGGCCTGTACTATCTCGCCGTGGTCGTCATCGGCTGGTTCGATATCTGGATCAACTTTGGCCTGAACACCCTGGCGACCCGCGAGGTGGCCCGCGACCCCTCCCTGGCCAACCGCTACCTGAGCAACACGATCCTGCTGCGCGGCCTGCTTTGGGTGGGCGCGATTCCGCTCATGGGCGGTTTTTTCCTGCTGCGGGGCGCTGCCCGCCCCCTGGATGTGACGACCATGTGGGCCATCGCCCTGTTCGGCATCGGCCTGCTGCCCAGCAACGTCTCGGCCAGCTTTTCCGCCATCTTCAACGCCTATGAGCAGATGGAGACGCCCGCCTCGGTCACCACGGTGACGACGCTGCTCAAGGTGCTGCTGGGCACCGTGGCGCTGCTGGCGGGCTGGGGCTATGTGGGGCTGGCGGCGGTCTCGATCGTGGTCAACCTGATCACCCTGGCGATCCTGTACGCCCTGCTGCGCGCGCGCCTGTTCGCGCCCCGCTACGAGTGCGACCTGCGCTTTCAGAAAGAGATGCTGGGCGTCTCTTGGCCACTGATGATCAACCTGCTGCTGGCGACCCTGTTCTTCAAGGTGGCCGTGCTCTTGCTGGAATGGCTCTTGCCCGATCCCCGCGTCCTGGGCTGGTATAGCACAGCCTACAAGTACATTGACGCCGTGGGGCTGGTGCCCGCGTTCTTTACCATGGCGATCTTTCCCCTCATGTCGCGCTATGCGGCCACGGCTCGGGATTCGCTCTTGCGCGCCTATATCCTGGCCATCAAACTGCTGATCCTGTTCGCCATCCCGATGGGTGTGCTGATCTCGGCCCTCTCCACCGAGCTGATCGCCGTGTTGGGCGGCTCCCAATACCTGCCCCAGGCCGCCCAGATCCTGCGCATCATGATCTGGTACATGCCCTTTGGGTTCATCAACTCGGTCACCCAATACGTCCTGATCGCCCTGGACCAGCAGCGCTTTTTGACGCGGGCCTTTGCCATCGGACTGACGTTTAACGTGGCCACGAACATCGTCCTGATCGGGCAGATCGGGTTCATCGCCTCGGCCTATGTGGCCATCGCCAGCGAGCTGGCGCTGCTGATCCCGTTCTACGTGGGCATCCGCCGCCACCTGGCGCCCATCCCCTGGGCCCGGGTGGCCTGGAAGCCGCTGGCCTGCGCCGCGCCCATGGCGCTGCTCTTTTGGCTGCTGCCCGGTCGCCTAAGCCTGTTGGCCCTGCCGGTGGGGCTGGCCCTCTACCTGGCGGGCCTGGTCTGGCTGCGGGTGTTCGACCCCGAGGAGCGCCGGGTGGTGGCGCGGGTGGTCCCGCTGGGGCGGCTGCGGGGGAGCTAAAGACGCAGGCTGCGCGGGAGCGCCTTCTGGTAGCGTGGGGATCCGCGCTACCCTTTTTGTTGCCCCACGAACCAGGCCGCAGCGAGAGGAGCCCCATCCGCCCAAATCCCCGATTTTGACTTGGAGTTGACTCCAAGTGCTATAGTGTTGGTAGATGGGGCCGGAGCGCGATACCACTCCGCTTGACCGGCGATTGGCCTCAAGCTATACATAAGCCAGTTGGAAAGAGGCACCAAAAGGGGGAAAAGAGATGGAAATCCAACGAGTTGGCACACAGCCCTCGCGCATCGGGCCGCCGGAGACCTTTACCGGCGCGGTGCGCGTGGACCCGCTGTTCGATGCGGTGGCCCCGGCCCGCGCCAGCGGCGCCGCCGTCACCTTTGGGCCGGGCGCCCGTGCGGCCTGGCACACCCACCCAGCGGGCCAGATCTTGATCGTCCTGGCCGGGTGCGGCTGGGTGCAGCAGGAGGGCGGCCCTGTGGAAGAGATGCGCCCCGGCGACGTGGTGCGCATCCCGCCCCGCGCCAGGCACTGGCACGGCGCGACGCCGACGACCGCCGTCACACACATCGCCATCCAGGAGACGCTCGAAGGCGAGCGGGTCGAGTGGATGGAGCACGTCAGCGACGAGCAATACCGCAGATAAGGTTGAGCCTTGTCGTATCAAGCAGAAGGAGAGGGACAGATGCGCGTACTCTTGGTGAACGGCAGCCCCCACGCGAGGGGCTGCACCTATACGGCGTTGACAGAGATCGCTGTAACGCTAGCGTCAGAGGGAATCGAGAGCGAGATCTTTCAGGTGGGGACAGAGCCGCTGGCCGGGTGCACCGCCTGCGGCCACTGCGGGAGAGAGGGGCGCTGCGTCTTTGACGACGTGGTCAACGAGTTCCTCGATCTGGCCGGGGACGCCGATGGGTTTGTGTTCGGCTCGCCCGTCCACTATGCCGGAGCCACCGGGGCCATGACCTCGTTCATGGATCGCGCCTTTTACACCAACCTTCGCGCGGGTCGCGGGCTGTTCTACCTCAAGCCGGCGGCCTGCATCGTCTCCGCCCGCAGGGCCGGGACGACGGCGGCATTTGACCAGCTTATCAAGTATATGACCATCTCCGAGATGCCGGTGATCTCGTCAAGGTATTGGAATATGGTCCACGGCGCTACCCCGGAACAGGTGCGACAGGACCTGGAGGGCTTGCAGACCATGCGCATCCTGGCCAGGAACATGGCCTGGTTCCTGCGCTGCAAAGAGGCGGGCGCCAGGGCCGGGGTGGCCCTCCCCGAGCGGGAGGAGATCACCTTTACCAATTTCATCCGCTGAGGCGGCGCGCGCCGTTGGATTACGGAGGATGGACCCATGATGATCTCGCAGGTCAGTGAAAGATACGGGCTTTCGACGGACACCCTCCGCTACTATGAGCGCATCGGTTTGATCCCGCGGGTCAACCGCAACGAGAGCGGCATCCGGGACTATACGGAACTGGATTGCCGGTGGGTCGAGTTCGTCAAGTGTATGCGGGGCGCGGGGTTGCCCATCGAGGCCCTGATCGAGTACGTGGCGCTCTTTTAACAGGGCGATGAGACCCTCGAGACCAGGCTGGCGCTGCTGACCGAGCAGCGCGACCAGTTGGCTGCCCGGATCCAGGAGATGCAGAGGACCTTGGAGCGCCTGAACGTCAAGATCGAACGCTATGACACGATCATCATGCCGGTGGAGAGGGAGCTGGCGATCCAGGGATAGGCGCGCCACGCTCTGAGGTCGCGGGCGAGACGCCCGCGCTCCGTCGGGGGCGAGGGGGCATCCCACCATTGAGTGGAATGCCCCTCTTCTTTGCGCTACAGCTCGTAGTTGGCGCGACGGGCCACCAGATCGCGCACCCGCGCGATGAGGTCGTCCACCGTCATGGCGCCCAGGTTCTCGTTGGTGCGCAGCCGCACCGAGACGGCCCCCTCCTCCATCTCCCGGTCGCCGATTACCAGCATATAGGGTATCTTCTGTAGTTGGGCATCGCGGATCTTGCTGTTCATGCGGTTGCTGCTGGCGTCCATCTCGATCCGCAGCCCCGCCGCGATGAGCCGCTTGCCCACCTCCGTGGCATAGGCCACGTGCCGGTCGGCGATGGGGATCAGCTTGACCTGCACCGGCGCGAACCAGACGGGGAACGCCCCGCCATAGTGCTCGATCAGCACGCCGAAAAAGCGTTCCAGCGAGCCCAGCAGGGCCCGATGCACCATATAGGGCTGGTGCACCTGGCCGTCGGCGCCCGAGTAGGTCATTTTAAAGCGCTCGGGCAGGTTGAAATCGAACTGGATAGTCGTCATCTGCCACTCGCGGCCCAGGGCGTCGTTGATCTTGAGATCAATCTTGGGGCCATAGAACGCCCCGCCGCCTTCATCCATTTTAAAGGGCACCTGCTCGATCTCTAGCGCCTTGCGCAGCGACTCGATGGCCTGGTCCCAGCGCTCGGGCTCGCCCACGGCCTTTTCCGGGCGGGTGGCCAGGTAGGCCGTAAAGCTCTCAAAGCCCAGGTCGCGCCAGAGTTGCAGCGAAAAGCGCAACACCCCCAGGATCTCGTCCTCGATCTGCTCGGGCGTGCAGATGATATGGGCATCGTCCTGGGTAAAGCCGCGCACCCGCAGCAGCCCGTGCAGCACGCCGCTGCGCTCGTAGCGATAGACCGTGCCCAGCTCGGCCCAGCGCAGCGGCAGTTCGCGATAGGAGCGCACATCCGAGTTGTAGATCAGGATGTGGAACGGGCAGTTCATCGGCTTGAGGTAGAAATCCTGGTTCTCGATCTGCATGGGCGCATACATGCCCTCGCGATAGAAATCCAGGTGGCCGGAGGTCTCCCACAGCCAGGCGCGCCCGATGTGGGGCGTGTAGAGCAGCTCATAGCCGCCCTCGCGGTGGCGCATGCGCCAAAAGTCCTCGATGATCTCGCGCATGCGCCCGCCCTTGGGGTGCCAGTAGATCAGGCCCGCGCCCGCTTCCTCGTGGGTGCTGAACAGGTCCAGCTCGCGGCCCACGCGCCGGTGGTCGCGCCGCTCCAGTTCCTCCAGATAGGCCAGATGGGCCCGCAGCTCTTCCTTGTTCTTCCAGATGGTGCCATAGATGCGCTGGAGCATGGGGCGGTGCTCGTCGCCCTTCCAGTAGGCGGCGGCCGAGCTCAGCAGGGCAAAGGAATCCCAGCGCAGCTCGCCCGTGTGCTCTACATGGGGACCTCGGCAGAGGTCCACAAAGTCGCCATGCCGGTAGACCGTGATGATCTCCTCCGGCGGCATGTCCCCGATCAACTCCAACTTGTAGGGCTGGTCGCCAAAGATCTGCATGGCCTCCTGGCGCGAGACCACCTCGCGCACAAAGGGCTTTTTGGCCTGGATGCTGGCCTTTATGCCTTCGCTGATCTGGGCCAGGTCCTCGGGCGTCAGTGCGCGGGGCAGGTCAAAGTCATAGTAAAAGCCGTTGTCAATGGCCGGGCCGATGCCGAACTTGGCCCCTGGAAAGAGTTCCAGCACCGCCTCGGCCATGACGTGGGCCGCCGAATGTCTCAGTTTGTCCATCTCTTGGTCTGCCATACGATCAACTCCTTGGTGCGAATTCGTTACTACGATAGCCTCTGCTCCCCGGGTCTAGGCCCGGGGCCGGGGTAGTGGTTTGGCCCATGCTGCACCTCGTTGGTACGAAAAAAGACCCCTCGCCCTATGGGGCGAGAGGTCGTGCTCACGCGGTTCCACCCAATTCGCCGGTGCGCCACAGGCGCGCGCCAGCCTCAGGTTGCCGATAACGGGGCTGCCGGGGCTCTATACTGGGCCCTTGCTCGACCGAAACGGTCTCGCAAGGGTTTTTCCAGAGCCAGCTCACAGGTGGTTTTCGCCGCCGTCTTGCGAGAGAGGTTCCAGTCTGCGCCCCTCATTCCCTGGCGCCCTCTGGCGGGTACTCGTCCTGTTCGTTGCCATTGCCATTCAGTTGTAGATATACTATAGCATGGGTCGGGGCGCTTGGCAATCAAGGCGCAAACGGCGTCACTAGGGCATGAACGCATCCAGATCATAGTTGCCGCTGTTGAACTCGACCAGCTATGGCAGACCCATCTCGATGCAACAGGCTCCTTCTTCCTCCAGCAATTGCCGCTGAAGCTGCATCACCCGCTCCTCGGCGATCTGACAGTATTCCTCGCTGATGTCTATCCCGATATAGTTTCGCCCGAGTTGCTTGGCCGCCAGGGCGGTCGTCCCTGAACCGAGGAAGGGGTCCAGCACCAAGTCGCCTTCCTGGGTAAAGAGCTTGATGAACCAGGTGGGCAACTCGACGGGGAACGCAGCGCTGTGCCCGCGATTGGAGCATTCCGTGGCCATATGAATCACGTTGTTAGGGTACACCATCTCGCGGCCCAGCCAGTTCGAGACGTTCTTGCCAAAGCCGCTCTCGACGCGCGATTCGTCCCGGATCATGTCCGTTTCGCTGAGTTTGGACAGGCGATCCTGCGCCCAATCGCCCACAGGCACCATCACCGCATCCTGATACATGTGGAACCTGCGATGCTTGTTGAATTGCAGCAGCCGTTCCCAGCCATCCCGGAACCGATTAGGCCACTTGCCGGGATACGAGTTCTTTTTGTGCCACATGAACTCTTCGGTCCAGAGCCAGCCCTGCTCACGCATACGCAAGATCAGCTCGATGACGTAGGTATGGCGCTCGCCATTGACCACGCGCTCTTTGATGTTGAGCACAAATGTGCCGGTCGGCTTGAGCACGCGCAAGAACTGCTCAGCTTTGGGCATGAACCATGCCACGTACTCATCGGGCCGCACGCCCCCATAGGTATTCTTGCGCTGATCCGCATAGGGCGGCGAGGTAAAGATCAGGTCAACCGAGTTGTCGTCCAGGCGCTGCAAGACCTGCTCACAGTCGCCGACGATGATCTCGTTCCGAAACCGCATCCTACGAAACTCCCTTGAACATATATTCTAGCCTTTGTTGCATTATACCATGCCCGAGGCGGCCTTCCAAGGGGTGGACAACACACCCTGCCCCCATTTGCCGCGACACCTTCCGTCGCTCTATACTCGCTCTATCTTGCGCAGGAGGAACCCTTGCCCCCACCAGACGCGCCCGCCGCAACGAGACGCCGGCTGTTGTGCCTCGTCCTTCTTTTCGCCGGTCTGCTCCTGCCGGGCGCGGCCCCGGCGCGCTCCGGCGCAGAGGGTCCGCCCCAGGGCTTTCGCGCCTATCTGCCCGTCCAGCGCAAACCCGCCCCCTCGCGCTGCGAGCCTATCCCTGAGGAGCACTATGCGGCCATCCCCGTGGAGCCGGGCACCGGCGGGCCGGTCCCCGCCGAGCAGCACCCCGACCTCAACCTGGCGCTGCGCGGCTATCGCGAGCACCCCACCGCCTATCGCGGCCTGGTGGATTATGGCGGGGGTGTTGATATACACGCGCCCCAATTGCTGACCCTGTTCGCGGATCGCAGGCCGCCCACGTTTGCCCGTGTGTACCAGGTCTACCAATGGGACGGCCAGTGGCCCGGCGAATACGGCGTGATCCCCATCACCGATCCGGAGGTCACCCTGGCGGGGCTGGCCACTCAGCGCGGCGAGCCCGTCTACCTGCCCGATCGAGCGCCGGATATCTACCAATGGCACTATATCGCCCTGGTGCTCTATGCCACGCCGGAGCGCATCACCCTCAAGTACACCCGCGAAGACAATGTGGTGGAGGGGTACACGGTGCACATCGAGGGGCTCTGCGTCGAGCCGCGCCTGCTGGCCCTTTATGAGCAGAGCGTGGCCGGGGGGCGCAGCCACCTGCCCGGGCTGGAGCGCGGCCAGGCCATCGGGCGCGCCACGGGCTCTGAGCTGGGCGTCGTCATTCGCGACAACGGCTCGTTTATGGACCCCCGCTCGCGCAAGGATTGGTGGCAGGCTCTGGCAGGCTCGGGGCCTGTACCCCAGATTGATGCCGGCGCGAGCGCCTGGTTCGTCGCTCGCCAGCAGGCCCTGGCAGAGCGGGCGGCTGCCACCCCTGAGCCATAAGCGGCCCTGGCGCGCCGGTCTTTGCTTGCCCGACATCTTTCGCCTGCAAACGGCCACGAAATTGGTCGTAAATCTGAGGCAAAAAGCTATTGGCAGGCGTGGGTTTCCAGTGTATACTGGCGGTAGGGTGTGGGGAATAGTGGGCAAAGGTGGCGCTGCATCCCACGGCGCCGTGCTTTTTCCCTTCCATTTGTCTCAGGAGGCCGTTCCGTGTTCTTGGGCGAGTATCGCCATAGCCTGGATGAAAAGGGCCGCGTGACCGTGCCCATCCGTCTGCGGGAGGGCCTCTCCTCGGCGCTGTTTCTTACACGCGGCCATGATACCAACCTCATCCTGTTTCCGCAAGCAGCCTGGGATGAGCTGGGGCGGCGCCTGGGCCAGATGCCCACCACCAGCCATGAGCGGCGCGTCTATACGCGCTGGATCATGGGCGGCGCCACCGAGGTCGGCCTGGACAAGGCCGGGCGCATCCTGGTGCCCGCTCACCTGCGCGAGTATGCCGAAATGGATGGCGAGGTCGTCTTTGTCGGGGCCGATGAAGTGATCGAGCTTTGGAGCCCGGAGCGCTGGCAGTTGGAACTCGCCCGTAACAGGGAAGAACTCAAAAGCGTGCTCAGCGGCGTCTCCAAGATGGGCGTGTAGCGATGGCACCTCTTGCGGCTGCGCCCGGCGAGAGCCCCGGCCCCTGGCTGCATCAACCGGTGCTCTATCGAGAGACGCTGGATCTGCTCAACCCGCAACCCGGCGGGGCATATCTGGATGCCACTTTGGGGCTAGGCGGCCACGCCCAGGGCATCCTGGAGCGTTCGGCCCCCGATGGGCGCCTGTTGGGCATGGATGCCGATCCACAGGCGTTGGCCATCGCGCAAGAGCGGTTGGCCCCCTTTGGCGAACGGGTAACCCTGGCCCAGGGGCGCCATGTCGAGTTGGCCCAGGTCGCAGCCGCCCACGGCTTGCGCGAGTTCCAGGGCATCCTGATGGACCTGGGCGTCTCGTCGCTGCAACTGGACGACGCGCGGCGCGGCTTTAGCTTTCGCGAGGCGGGCCCGCTGGATATGCGCATGGACCCAGACGGGGCGCTGACGGCGGAGGAGATCGTCAACACATGGCCCGAGCAGGAGCTGGCCCGCATCATCTATGCCTATGGCGAGGAGCGCTATGCCCGCCGCGTGGCGCGGGCCATCGCGGCGGCGCGCCCCCTGCACGATACAACCGAGTTAGCCGCCATCGTGGCGCGCGCGGTGCGCACCTCAGGCGGCATCCATCCGGCGACGCGCACCTTTCAGGCCTTGCGCATCGCAGTCAATGGAGAGCTGGAATCGCTGGAACAGGCGTTGCCGCAGGCGCTGGGGCTCCTGGCGCCGGGCGGCGTTCTGGCCGTGATCGCGTTTCACTCGCTAGAGGATCGCATCGTCAAACAATTCCTGGTGCGCGAATCGCGGGATTGCATCTGCCCGCCCAGGCTGCCCCAGTGCGTCTGCGGCCATGTGGCGCAGTTGGAGCGCATCACCAAAAAGCCGATCGGCCCAAGCGAGCAGGAGCGCGAGGCCAACCCGCGCAGCCGTAGCGCGCGGCTGCGCGCCGGGCGCAAGCTGCTTTCAGGCGCGCCAGAAAAAGAGGCATCGTGAGAGAACGCAACGAGCTGTTCATCCCGTACAGCCGGCGCGATAGCCAGCGTGGCGGCCCCCGGGCCGACATGCGCATTGTGGCCTTTTTCGCCGTCGTTCTGATCGCGCTGGGGCTGGCCGGATGGCTCTACCTGCGCCAGGCCAGCGAGGTTACGCACCTGGCCAGCGCCGTTCGCCAGCAGGAATTGAAAAAAGAGGCGCTGCGCCGCGAACTGGTCATCCTGAACGCCGAGGTGGCCATGCTCGGCTCGCTCAAGCGTGTGCTGCAAGAGGGGGTCGAGATGGGCTATGTGCTGCCTGACGCAGCGAACCCGGCCCAGAGCCTGACTGTCTCGTGCCCCGGCTGTCAGGCTCTGGATGCGAGCGCGCTGGGGCCAGGGGGCGCGCCCACGGGCATACTGGAAGAGCAGCCCAAGGGCCCCTGGCAGGAACTCAAGGATTGGCTGGCAGGCTGGCTGCGCCCCTGGTCCGTGGCGGCGCCCTAGGAAACTGCTGATGGTTACCGTTCGTCGAGTCATCAGCCGCTATATGTGGACCCGATCCATACTGAACGTACTACCGGTTGTAGCGTCTCATTCTGGAGCGTGCGTGCTTGGGCAGTTTCCTGAAACGAGCATGCGCCCGCCACTCTGGCGGGGTTAGGAACAACGGCAGAGCATCATGGCAGAGAGAGCAGAGCGACAGGCAGATATCGATCAGCAGAGGCGCATTCTCTGGCTGCTGATCGTCTTGAGCATGCTGGGGTTCCTGCTCATCGGGCGGCTGGCATGGTTCCAGCTCATCATGCACACCGAATCCTACGCGCGCCGCCCTGAGAGCATCCCCGCCGTGCGGGGCAGCATTCTGGATGCCAACGGCCACTATCTCGCCGTCTCGACCTATGCCTGCAATGTGTATTTCCGGCCCGACCTGTACGACCACGCGCCCACGCGAGAGGCGCTGGAGGAACGGCTCAAGAACACCATCGAGGCGATCACCTCTGGCAAAGAGCTGCCCGCGGGCTATGGGCCGGCGCTGGCCTCCCTTTTGGTGGATAGCAGCACGGGGCAACCTCGCCCGCTCTTGAACGCTGTGCGCGAGCCCCTGTTCATCGAGGGCGACCTGCATCGGGCGCTGGTGGTGTTCCTATCGGACATCCTGAACGAGCCGCGCGGCGAGATGGACCGCCTGTTGCGGGGCAGCCGCGATTGGAGGCAAACCCTGAGCGCCGGCGTCCCTGCGCCCGTCTGCCAGGCCCTGATCGGGCTGAACAGCGAGATCCTGGTTGTGGAGGCCGGGTATCAGCGCGTCTACCCGGATGGGGCGCTCTTGGCCCACGCGATGGGCTTTGTCAACTTTGATGGCGAGCCCCAGTATGGCCTCGAAGCCTATTACGACCGCTATTTGCGCGGGACGAGCGGCGAGTGGCGGGGCATCAGCCATCCCAGCGGCGACCGGCTGCTGGCGATCCTGGGCGGCCACCTGCCCGCCCGCGATGGCTATGACCTGATCCTGACCCTGGATCGCAGCATTCAGCACGAGGCCGAGCGCATCCTGCGCAAGGCCCTGCTGGCCAGCGAGGCAGGCTCTGGCACGCTGATCGTGCTGGATGCGCGTACAGGGGCGGTTTTGGCGATGGCCAATACGCCCACCTACGAGCCCGCCAGCTTTTATGATGCGTCGCTGGCTACTTTTCGCAACAACGCCATCAGCGCCATCTATGAGCCGGGCTCGGTGATCAAGCCGCTGACCGTGGCGGCGGCCCTGGATGCGCGTGTGATCCATCCCGATACCACCTATGACGATCAGGGTGCGATCGTGGTGGGCGATCAAGAGATCCGCAACGCCGATGGCAAGGCCCACGGCGTCACGACCATGACCGAGATGCTGGCCTACTCGCTCAACGTGGGTGCGGCCCACGTGGCCTCTGCCCTGGGGCCGGCCCGCTTTTACGAGTTGTTCAAGCGCTTTGGCTTTTCCGACCCCACCGGCATTGACCTGGCCGCCGAGGAGCGGGGCATCCTGCGCGTGCCCGGGCAGGATACCTGGCACATGTCCGACCTGGGGCGCAACAGCTTTGGGCAGGGCATGTCGGCCACGCCGCTGCAAGTGGCCGTGGCCTATGGCGCGCTGGCCAATGGGGGCGTCATCCGGAGGCCGCATATGGTAGCCGCCGTGCGCGAGCCCTCCGGCCTCACATCGCCCCTGGAGCGCGACTGGGGGCGGCAGGTCATCTCTCCGGAGGTAGCCGCCCAGGTGACCGATATGCTGGTGGAGGCCGTGCGGCTCGGGATGCAGCCCGCGCTGGTGCCCGGCTATACCATCGCCGGCAAATCCGGCACGTCGCAGGTGGTGGCGGGGGGCGAATACCAGCAGGGCAACTATATCGGTTCTTTTGTGGGCTATGGCCCGGCCACCGACCCCCGCTTTGTGATCCTGGTCAAGCTCGATGGCCTGGCCGACGGCCAATGGGGCGTGCGCGAGGCGGGACCGGCCTTTGCCGAGATGTTCAAGTACCTGATGGACTATTATGGGATCCCGCCCGATGCCTGAGCGTTTTCCGATGGCGCCGCTGAGCCTGCGCGACCTGCTGGCCACCCTGGCCCCCGGGCTGGGCATCCCCTGGGCCGAGGGCGTGGTTGCGACCGATATCTGCATTGATTCGCGCCAGGCAGGCCCGGGCAGCCTGTTCGTGGCGTTCGTGGGCGAACAGGCTGATGGACACGACTATGCGCCCCAGGCGATGGCCGCCGGCGCCCGCCTGGCCCTGATCGAGCGCCCTGTGGCCGGCGTTGCCACCGTGGATACCGTGGCGGGCGCTTGGCCCCATGATCCCGTGACGTCCGTGGTCGTGCGCGTGCCCGATACGCTGCTGGCGCTGCAAGCCCTGGCCCAGGCCCGGCGGGCGCAGCGCCCCGACCTGCGGGTGATCGGCGTCACGGGCAGCGTGGGCAAGACGACCACCAAAGAGGTGATCGCCGGGGTGCTGGCGCAGCGCCAGGGCCTGCTCAAGAGCACCGGCAACCGCAACAACGAGATCGGCCTGCCCCTGACGCTGATGACCTTGCAGCCCGCGCACCGGCGCGCCGTGCTAGAGATGGGCATGTACGCCCTGGGCGAGATCGCCACGCTGTGCGCCATCGCCCGGCCCCAGGTGGGCGTGGTCACCAACGTGGCCCCCATCCACCTGGAGCGGCTGGGCAGCATCGAGCGCATCGCCCAGGCCAAGGCCGAGCTGGTGCAGGCCCTGTCCCCGGAGGGCGTGGCCGTGCTGAACGCCGACGACCATCGGGTGGCGGCCATGGCCGGGCAGACGGCGGCCCGCGTGGTCACCTATGGCGAGGCGCCCACGGCTGCTGTGCGCGCCGTCGCCATCGAGAGCCTGGGGCTGGCGGGCAGCGCCTTTACGGTGCGGGTGAGCGAGAGCCCGCTCTGGCCGAACGGCGCGGGGGAACACCGCCTGCGCATCGGCCTCTTGGGGCGGCCCGCCATTCTGGCGGCGCTGGCCGCCGTCGCCGTCGGCCTGGTCGAGGGGCTGGCCTGGCCCGAGATCGAGCAGGGGTTGGCGGAGCAACGCGAGGGGCTGCGCCTGGTCGGCCGGCCGGGCCGCGGGGAGATCACGCTGCTGGACGATAGCTACAATTCGAGCCCGCCGGCGGCGCTGGCGGCGCTGGACCTGCTGCGGCAACTAGAGTCGCGCCGCGTGGCCGTCCTGGGCGATATGCTGGAACTGGGCGACTATGAGGCCGAGGGGCATCGCCAGGTGGGCGAGCGAGCGGCGGCCTCGTGCGATCTGTTGGTGACGGTGGGGCCCCGGGCGCGGGGCATCGCCGAGGCGGCCCTGGCGGCGGGCATGGCGGCGGCGGCGATCCAGGCCGTCGAGACCAACCGGCAGGCCATCGTCTGTTTGGAGGCCCTCTTGCAGCCCGCTGACATCGTGCTGGTCAAGGGGTCGCGCAGTATGCAGATGGAGGAGATCGTGCGGGCATGGGAGGCGCAAGGGTGATGACAATAGCCCTGCTCTTGGCGGTGGCCGTATGCCTGGTTGTGGCAGCCCTGGGGGGCGCCGCCATCCGCTGGCTCTTGGCGCATGGCATCGGCAAGCGCATCCGCGCAGATGGCCCCGAGGCGCACCTGGGCAAGGCGGGCACGGCCACGATGGGCGGCCTCTTGTTCGTGGGGCCGGCCCTGCTGATCGGCGCCATCCTGATCGCCCTGGGGCAACGCCTGGTGGGCTGGCCCCTGCTGACGACGGCGGCCTTTGGCCTCCTGGGGGCATACGACGATTGGCAGGGCCTCAAAGATCGCCAAGGGGTGGGCTGGCTCGCGAGAAGCAAGTTCCCGTGGCAGTGGGGCATCGGCCTGGCCCTGGCCCTGGGCATGTACGTCGCGGGCGATGCCGCCCCCTGGCGCATCCCCCTGTGGGGCCAGAGCGTGGACCTGGGCTGGTGGTTCGTCCCTATCGCCGCCGTGCTGCTGGTCGGTTTCGCCAATGCCCTGAATTTTACCGACGGCCTGGATGGGCTGGCCGGGGGCGCCGGCGCCATCGTCCTGGGCCTGTACGGCTTGCTGGCGCTGGCGGGCGGGCTGCCCGGCCTGGCCACGTGGACCCTGGGCCTCGTGGGAGGGTTACTGGGCTTTTTGTGGCATAATGTACATCCGGCGCGCCTCTTTATGGGCGATGTTGGCTGCCAGGCCCTGGGGGCCGCGCTGGCAACCCTGGCGTTGCTGACGGGCCAGGCGCTGTTGCTGCCTGTGGCCGGCATCGTCTTTGTTGCCGAGGTGTTTTCCGTCATGATCCAGGTGAGCTACTTCAAGTATACCCGCCGCCGCTATGGCGAGGGGCGACGCATCTTTCGCATGACGCCCCTGCACCACCATTTCGAGCTGCTGGGCTGGCCCGAGCTTCAGATCACCCAGCGCTTTTGGCTGATCACGGCCGCGGCCAGCCTGCTGGCCCTGGCGTTGGCGGGGGTGGGCGCATGATCCAGGAATATGGGCTGCGGGGCATGCGGGTCGCCGTCATCGGCGCCGCGCGCGAGGGCCTGGCCCTGGCCCGCTTTATGTCCCTGCAGGGCGCCCAGGTGACCCTCAGCGACGCCAAGTCCGCCGAGGCGCTGAGCGACGCCCTGGCCGAGCTGGCGGGCCTGCCCGTGCGATTGGCCCTGGGCGGCCACCCTGCCGACCTGTTGGATGTGGACGTGCTGTTCCTGAGCCCGGGCGTGCCCCTGGGGGCGCCCCTGGTGCAAGAGGCCCGCCGCAGGGGGGTGCCCCTCAGCAGCGAGCCGCGCCTGTTCACTCAGCTCTGCCAGGCCCCCGTGGTGGGCATTACCGGCTCCAGCGGCAAGACCACCACCACGACCCTGGTGGGCCGTATGCTAAAAGCCGCTGGCCGCCGAACTTGGGTGGGCGGCAATATCGGGCGCCCGCTGATCGGCGAGCTGCTGGGCGGAGAGCAACCCGATGTCGCTGTGATGGAGCTATCCAGCTTTCAGCTCGAGCTGTTCCACGCCGCCTGCCAGGGCGAGCAGACCGAGCTTGTGCGCAGCGAGGCATCGCGGGCGATCTCGCTGGCCGGGTGGAGCCCGCCCATAGCCGTGGTGACCAATATCACACCCAACCACCTGGACCGCCACGCCTCGATGGAGGATTATGTGCACGCCAAGGCGGCCATCCTCGACTACCAGGGGCCGGCGGACTGGGCTATCCTGAACGGCGACGATGCCTATGCAGCCCGCCTGGCGGCGCGGGCGCGCGGCCAGGTGGCCCGGTTCAGCCTGGCGGGGCCGGTGGCCTGCGGCGCCATGCTGCGCGGCGACGAGCTGTGGCTGCGCCTGGGGGGGCGCGAGGAGCCGATCTGCGCGCGCGGCGAGTTGCGGCTGCGGGGCGAGCACAATGTGGCCAACGTCCTGGCGGCGGGCTGCGCCGCCGCTCTCGCGGGCGCCGGCGCCGAGGCGATCCGCTCTGTGGCGACCACTTTCGAGGGGGTGCCGCACCGGCTGGAGGTGGTGCGGCGCTGGCGAGGGGTGACCTTTGTCAACGATTCCATCGCCACCTCACCAGAGCGCGCCATCGCAGCCCTGCGCGCCTTTGACGAGCCGTTGGTGCTCTTGGCGGGCGGGCGCGACAAACACCTGCCCTGGGACGAGTGGGCTGCCTGGGTGCGGCGCAAGGTGCGCGTGGTGGTGGCCTTTGGCGAGTGCGCCCCGCTGATTGAAAAGGCCCTGGCGGGCGGACCGGACGGCCCCCTGGTGCGGCGGGCCGATGACCTGGGCGAGGCCGTGGGTTTGGCCGCGCAACTGGCGCAGGCGGGTGAGGTGGCGCTACTCTCACCCGGCGGCACCAGCTTTGACGCTTATGTTGACTTTGAGGCGCGGGGCCGGGCCTTTCGCGACCTGGTTCACCAACTGTAACGAGAGAATACCATGCTAAGGAGCTTGACGCGACGCTTGGGACGGACCGACTGGGGGGTGCTGATCATCGCCCTGGCCTTGCTGCTCTTTGGGCTGGTGATGGTGTATAGCGCGACCTTTCACCTGCACATGGTCGGGTGGATCGATGTGACCGGGCCCGCCTATTACCTGGTGCGCCAGCTCCGCTTTGCGGGGCTCGGCCTGTTGGCCCTGCTCTGCTGCTGGGCCATTGACTATCGCTATTACAGGCGCCTGGCCCTCCCCATCCTGGTCGGCACCGTGGCCGTGTTGGCCGTCATGGCCCTGCTCGGGCGCTGGGTGCAGATGGTGCGCGGCGGCGAGGGTGGCAGCGTGGTGCTCTATGGCTCGATCCAGCCCTCCGAGTTTGCCAAAATGGGCGCCCTGATCTATATCGCCATTTGGCTCGAAGCCAACGTCAAGCAACTGCACAGCTTTAGCATGGGCACCTGGCCTTTTACCGTTCTATTGGGTATCATGGCGGGGCTGATCGCCCTGCAACCCGATATCTCGACCTCCGTGCTCCTGGTGGCGACGGCTACGGCGGTATTCTTTGTGGCCGGCGCCGAGATGAAGCACTTTGTGCTGCTGTTGCTCGTCGGCTCGCTGATCATCCTCATCCCGGTGCTGGCGCTGGGCTATGGGCGTGAGCGCCTCGATGTCTGGCTGGCCGGCCCCATGAGCGACCCGGCCAACGCGGGCTATCAGATGATCCAGGCCCTACAGGCGCTCTCTTCCGGCGGCTTTATGGGGGTGGGGCTCGGCCAAAGCCAGCAGAAACTGTACCTGGGCCGTGTGACCCACACCGATTTCATCTATTCGATCATCGCCGAAGAACTGGGCTTTGTAGGCGCCCTTGCCGTGATCGTCCTGTATGGGCTCTGGCTGTGGCGCGGGCTCCAGGTCGCCAGGCGCGCGCCGGATATGTATGGGCGCCTGCTGGCGGTGGGCATCGTCTCATGGGTGGTCTTTCAGGCCATCCTGAGTGTGGCCGTCGCCACCGACTCGGTGCCCGTCACAGGCACCGTGCTGCCCCTGATCAGCTATGGGGGCTCGTCCCTGGTGACTACCCTGGCCTCGGTAGGGATCCTGTTGAACATCTCGCGCGCCGGCCCGGACGCGCCTCGGGGAAACAGGCCATGAGAGTGCTATTCACGGGCGGCGGCACCGGCGGGCATGTGTACCCCGCCCTGTCGGTGATCGAGCGGTTGCGGAGCGATCCCGGCTACGGCATCGAGGCCGAGGGCATCGCCTGGGTGGGGCGCAACGAGGGCATGGAACGCGACATCATCGAGCGCCAGGGGCTCGCCTATTTGCCCATCGCCGCCGGCGCCTTGCGCGGGCGCGGGCCGTGGGCCATTCTGCAGAGCCTGGCGCGGCTCGCACGGGGCATTTGGCAGGGGAGACGCCTGCTGCGCCGGTGGCAGGCCGCAGCCGTCTTTGCCACCGGCGGTTATGTCACGGCGCCTCTGGTTGTGGCGGCCTGGCTCAGCAAGCGACCCGTCTTGATCTATCTGCCCGATATGGAGCCAGGGCTGGCGGTCCGCGTGCTCTCGCGCTTTGCCACGTGCATCGCCGTCACCGTCGAGCAGGTAGCCCGCTTTTTCCCGCCGGAAAGGGTCTCCGTCACAGGCTATCCGGTGCGGCGCGGCCTCTTGACCGCCAACCGCTTTGAGGCGCGGCGCCGCCTGGGGCTGGGCAGCGGTCGGCCCGTGTTGCTCATCCTGGGCGGCAGCAGCGGCGCGCATTCGATCAACATGGCCGTCAACCGCGATCTGGAGGGCCTGCTGGCCCTGGCCCAGGTGGTGCACATCAGCGGCCCCCTGGACCATGAGGCGCTTCAGGCGCGTCGTGCGCGTCTGCCGGAGGCTCTACAGGCCGAGTACCACCTGGCGGCCTACCTGCACGACGAGATGGTCGCTGCGCTGGCGTCGGCGGACCTGGTCGTCGCTCGCGCGGGCGCGGCCACGCTGGGTGAGTTCCCCGCGGTTGGGCTTCCCGCCGTGCTGGTGCCGCTGCCCCACGCAGGGCAGTTCCAGCACCCCAACGCCGATTATCTCGCAGAGCGAGGCGCAGCGGCGGTGCTAGAGGATGATGCGCTGGCCGCAGATTTCGCCGAGACCGTAGCCGCGCTGTTGAACGATCCCTCGCGCCTGGCGCGCATGTCTGAGGCGGCGCGGCAACTGTCGGTGGATGACGGCGCCGAGCGCCTGGCCTCGTTGCTGGCAGATCTGGCGAAAGGATACAGCCATGAGTGACGTGGTGACGTGGACCCTGAACCAGTACGTGGCCATGGGCTTGATGCTCGGCATCTTTGGCTTTATCGGCCTGACGCGCGGCGTGCGGCGCGAGTTGTATGCATCGTTGGCCATTATCCTGGCAGTGGTCGTCGTGGGTGCATCCAGCGGCACGCTGGCCGCGCCGGTGAACCGCTACTACAAAATGTTCACATTCGTGCGGCAAGGCGGCATGAGCGCCGAGGACCCGGGCGCCAAGTGGCAGGAGATCCGAGGCGAACCGGGCCTGATCGAGTCGCACGCAAGCCAAGAGGCCCTCAAGGTCGCTGTGTTTGCCGTCATCGTCTTGCTGGGGTATTTTATGGGGCAGCGTTTCGGGCCGGTTCCTTTCGGGCTCATGCCCAGACTCCTTGGCCTTTTTATCGGCCTGTTCAATGGGTTTGGGATCACCTATTTCCTGCTGCCCATCATCTTTCCCGAGCCCAAGACGCTGATCGAGATCCCCACGGGCGAGGTCCAGCAGACCATGGTCAATCCCGAGTTCCTGGCTCAGTTGGGGATCCTGTTCATCTTTGTTATGATTGCCTTTGGCCTGTATAGCGCCTCGGGACGCACGCGACGGCGGGAGTGAGGAGGAGCTGTGGCGCCCATTGAGCTGTTCTTTGGGGTGCTGGTCTTTGTTTTCGCGCTCATTGGCTTGGTGCGCGGCTTTATGCGCGAGCTAGGCGTCACCACGGTGATGATGTTTGCGCTCTTTGTGTTGGATACCTTTGAGCCTTTCTTGGACCAAGGGGTCGGCAAGGTGATGGCGTTGGGCAATGGGCTGGTGCAGGCCCAGAACCAGGGCGCCGCTCAGACGCTGCTCTTTGTCATCGTGATCCTGGTGGTGGCGTTCATCTCCTATGCCGGAGAGACCCTCGCCTTTGGCGGGGATGGCCCTCACGGCGCGTTGGGCAGCGGCCTGGGCCTGCTGATCGGCGCGTTCAACGGCTATTTGATCGCCGGCTCGGTCTGGTATTATCTGCACAAGTGGGATTACGCCATCCGCTGGATGGGTTTCTCGTCCGAGCAGCTCTCTGATCTGGCCAAGTCGCTGGTGGATTTCCTGCCCATCACGTTCCTGGGCCAACCGTTTCTCCTGGGCCAGAGTCTGCTCCTGTATCTTGCGGCGGTGCTCATCATCGCCCGCGTGATCCGATAGTGGGGGGTTTGTGTGAATCGGCAGGTTAGCCAAAGCGCCGGGCAGCGCATCCATCTGGTGGGCATCGGTGGCATCGGCCTTTCGGCCATTGCCCAGGTGCTCGCCGCGCGCGGCTACCGTGTGTCCGGCTCAGACGTAGGCGCCTCGGCCCTGACCGATGCGCTGTCGCAACAGGGCATCCGCGTATTCATCGGGCACGCCGCCGAGCAGGTGGGCGATGCAGACCTGGTGGTGGTCTCTTCGGCCATCCCCGAGGGCAACCCCGAGGTTCAGGCGGCGCGCGCCCGGGGCATTCCGGTGATGGAGCGCCAGGGGTTCCTGCACCTGCTGCTGGATGGCTACCGCTGCCTGGCGGTGGCGGGCACCCACGGCAAGACCACCACCTCGGGCATGGTGGCGCACATTTTGCAGGCCGCCGGCCTCGACCCCAGCTTTATCGTCGGGGGCATCCTGGCCGGGTGGGGCGTCAACGCCAGGGCCGGCTCGGGCGAGCATTTCGTCATCGAGGCGGACGAGTATGGGCGCATGTTCCACGGCCTGACGCCTCAGGTGGCGGTCATCACCAGCATCGAGATGGACCACCCCGATTGCTACGCCGATCTCGACGATATGCGCGCGGCCTTTGTCGCGTTTGTGCGGCGCATACGGCCTGGGGGTCTGCTGGTCGCCTGCGCCGATGGCGAGCAGGTGCAACGCCTGCTGGCCGAGATGGCAGGCGCGTTGCCGCCCGTTGTCACCTATGGCCGTGGGCCCGCTTGCGATTATGTCACGTCCGAGGCGCGGCCCAACGCGCAGGGCGGCGAGGACCTGGCCGTCATGCACCGGGGGAGCCTTTGGGCGCGCGCCAGCCTGCGCTTGCCCGGCGCCCACAACGCCCTGAACGCCACGGCGGCGCTTTTGGTGGCCCAGGCATGCGGCGTTGCGCCGCAGCAGGCGGCAGAGGCGCTGGGCAGCTTTCAAGGCGTGTTGCGCCGTTTCGAGCTCAAGGGCGAGCGCGGCGGCGTTACGGTGGTGGATGACTATGCCCACCACCCCACCGAGATCGCAGCCACCCTGGCCGCCGCGCGGGATAGGTACGGCGCGCGCCGCATCTGGGCGGTGCTTCAGCCCCACACCTATAGCCGCACCCAGACCCTCTTGGGCCAGTTCGCCGGTTGCATGGACGCCGCCGATCAGGTCATCGTGACCGATATCTATGCGGCGCGGGCCAAAGAACGCCCCACGGTGGACGCCCAAAGCCTTGTATCGGCGTTACAGCATCGCGCCATCCGCCATCTGGGCGCACTGGAGCAGGTCGAGCAGTTCCTGCTAGAGACCCTATGTGCGGGAGACGTATTGCTCACCCTGGGGGCAGGCAATGGATATCTAGTCGGCGAGCGCGTGCTGGCGGCGCTGGGGGAGCGAGAGGCATGAGCGCCCTGCAACATCTCGAGGCTGCGCTGCGGGCAGAGGGCTATGGCCAGCGGCTTTTGCGAAACGAACCCATGTCGGCCCACACGTCGTTCCAGGTGGGCGGCCCCGCCGATCTGCTCATCGCTGCCGAGAGCGTGGCCGAGCTGGTGGCCTGGGTGCGCCTGGCGCGCTCTCTGGATGCGCCCTGCACCGTCCTGGGCAGCGGCACCAACATCCTGGTCGCGGATGCGGGCATTCGCGGCCTGGTGATCCTGAACGAGTGCCGCGCCTTTGCCCTAGACGCCGAGGGGCGCGTCGCAGCCGATGCCGGGGTCTTGCTACGCGAACTGGCGCGGCACACCGTCGCCCAGGGGTGGGAGGGCCTCGAATGGGGCGTCGGCATTCCCGGCACGATCGGCGGGGCCGTGGTGGGCAACGCAGGCGCCTATGGCGGCTATATGGCGGATGTCATTGAGGAGGCGACGCTGTTGACTCCTGATGGACAGGTGCAGCGCGTCGAGCCGGGAGCCTTGGGCTTTGGCTATCGCACCAGCGCCCTCAAGCGGAGCAACCCCGATGGAGAACGCCCCATCGTGCTGGAGGCGGTGATGCGGTTGCGACCGGGCGACGCAGCGGCGTTGGCGGCCCGCGCCGAGCAGGTGACAGAGCAGCGGCAGGCGCGCACGCCCCAGGGCGCCTGCGCCGGCAGCATGTTCAAGCGCACAGACCAGTACCCGGCCGGGTTCCTAATCGAGCAGGCCGGGCTCAAGGGCCTGTCGGTGGGCGCCGCCCAGGTCTCGCCCATACATGCCAACTTTTTGATGAATTGCGGCGGCGCGACGGCCCGGGATATCGCGCGCCTAATGGAGATCGTGCAAGAGCGCGTCTGGCGCGAACTCGGCCAACGGCTGGAACCCGAGATCGAGTTCATCGGCGAATGGCACACAGAGGCCGCTGCCGAGATGGCGCCCACGGGAGGACGGGAGTGACGACAAAAAAGATCCGCGTCGCGGTGCTCTTTGGCGGCAAGTCCGGCGAGCACGAGGTCTCGTTGGCCTCGGCGCGCTCGGTCATGGGCGCGCTGGACAAGAACAAGTACGAGATCCTTCCCGTGGGCATAGACCGGACCGGGCGCTGGATCACGGCGGGCGACCCGATGGCCCTCTTGAGCGCGGGCGGCCCCGAGCCCCAAGAGGAGGAGGCCAAGGCCGGGGATCGTGAGACAGCCCTGGTGACCGCCCAGGGGCGCGAGCTGGTGCCGGGCGCGTCGCACGCGCGCTTTCCCGTGGTGGACGTGGTGTTCCCCGTGCTGCACGGCACCTATGGCGAGGATGGCACCATCCAGGGCTTGCTGGAGCTGGCCGATCTGGCCTATGTGGGGGCCGACGTCCTGGGCTCCGCCGTGGGGCTGGACAAGGTGATCCAAAAGGCGGTGCTCGCGGCCAACGGGCTGCCCGTGGTAGCGTACCTGGCCGTGCTGCGCAGCCGTTGGCATGAGGCGCCCGAGGCCGTGCTGGCCGAGATCGAGGCGCGCTTTGATTACCCGGTGTTCCTCAAACCGGCCAACGCCGGATCCAGCGTGGGGGTTTCCAAGGCCCACGACCGCGAGGAACTGGCGCGCGGGCTGGACCTGGCAGCCCGCTTTGATCGCAAGCTCCTGGTGGAAGCGGCCATTGATGCCCGCGAGATCGAGTGCAGCGTACTGGGCAACGACGATCCCATCGCCTCGGTGCCGGGGGAGGTGATCCCCTGCCACGAGTTCTATGACTATTCCGCCAAGTACGTTGACGAGGATTCCGAGCTGCAGATCCCGGCGCGCCTGACGGCGGAGCAGACGCGGCAGGTGCAGGACCTGGCGGTGCGGGCGTTCCGCGCCATTGATTGCGCAGGCATGGCGCGGGCGGATTTCTTTCTAGAGCGGGGCACGGGGCGCATCTATGTGAACGAACTGAACACCATCCCCGGCTTTACCGCCATCAGCATGTATCCCAAGCTTTGGGAGGCCAGCGGCGTGCCCTATCCCGAACTGCTGGATAGACTCATTGCCCTGGCAATCGAGCGGCGCGAGGACAAGCGCGCCACGCAGACGCGTTACGAATTCGACCATTAGGAACAAGCATGGCAAGGCGAGCCTGGCAGCGAGCGCCGCGTTCGCGGCAAAGACTGGAGCAACAGGGGCCAACCCTCGGCGCGCGCGGGGTGCGCGGCGTGGATACCGGCAGCCGCGACAAGAGCTGGGTGGGGAGTTTGCTGCTGCTCGGGCTGGCCCTGCTCTTTATCGGGCGGTTCCTGGGCGATGCGCGCTTTCGGGTGGCCCAGGTGAGCGTGGTGGGGGCCAGCCTGGCGCCCGTCGAAGAGATCGAGGCCCATGCCGACGCGCTGGGGAGGCCGATCTTTATGCTGAACACGCGCCAGGCCGAGGCGCGCATCCTGGATGCCCTGGGCTGCCTGAGCCGCGCCCGGGTGCAAACGCGCCTGCCCGACCGTGTGTATATCCAGGTCAGCGAGAAGGACGCCCTGCTCCTCTGGGAGAACCAGGGCCGCTATTGGTGGGTGGATGCGGAGGGGCGCGTGCTGGGCGTCGCGCGCAGCCGGGGCGAGTTGCCCGCCGTGCACGACCGCCGCGCCCTGGAGACGGAGCCGGACCAGTATATTGTCGGCATCCCCTGGGCGTTCGCGGCCGAGATGAGCCGCGCGCTGCCTGACGCGCGCGATTTCGAGTTTACGCTGGAGGATGGCCTGATCCTCATCACCGCCGAGGGCTGGCCGGTCTACCTGGGGATGGGCGGCAACGCAGCGCAAAAGGCGCTGCTGCTGCAAGAGCTGACCGAGACCCTGGCAGCGCGCGGGAGCCGGGTGGTGTTTATTGATCTCAAGAACGAGCAGCGGCCGGCAGTCAAGATCGAGATAGGTTAGGAGGGCAGGGTGGAACGCATCATCGCCGGCATTGACGTAGGATCTACCAAGATCTGTACCTTGATCGGGCGCGTCAGCGATTCCGGCCCGCTGAACGTGATCGGCATGGGCGTGGTCCCCTCGCGCGGCGTTCGCAGGGGCGTGATCACCGATATCGAGGTAGCCTCGCGCTCTATCGAGGAGAGCGTGCGCAAGGCCCAGAATATGGCCCATTACACCATCTCCGAGGCGTATCTGGGCATCAGCGGCAGCCATGTCTCCTCACAGAACAGCCGGGGCGCCGTGTCCATCGGGCGGGGCGACCGGCCGGTGGATCGCGAGGACATCCAGCGTGTGCTCGAGGATGCCGAGGCCATTGCCGTGCCCCACAACCGCCGCATCCTGCACACCATCCCGCGCGAGTACATCATAGATGGGCAAGAGGGGATCAAGAACCCCATCGGCCTGATGGGCTTTCGCCTGGAGGTCGAAGCCCATATCGTGACGGGCTCCACCACCTGCATCCAAAACCTGGAGCAGTGCGTCGAACGGAACGGCATCCGCGTGGTGGATTCGGTCTTTCAGCCCCTGGCCTCGGCGCTGGCCGTGCTGACGGAGGAAGAGGGGCGTATGGGCGTGGTGCTGATTGACATGGGCGGCGGCACCACCGATCTGGCCACCTATCTGGACGGCAGCGTCTGGGAGACGATGGTCTTTGATGTGGGCGGCAACCACGTCTCCAACGACATTGCCGTGCTGCTGCGCACGCCATTTGTCGCCGCAGAGGAGGCCAAGATCCGCTACGCCCATGCCCTGGCCGCTCAGGTGGATGAGGCCGAGATGATCGAGCTCTCGTCCTTTGGGCACGAGGGTCTGGCCACCGTGTCGCGGCGCGAGCTGTGCGAGATCGTAGAGGCGCGGGTGGAAGAGATGTTCGGCATCATCGCCCGCGATATCCGGCGCTCTGGATATGAGGAGCTGTTGGCGGCGGGCGTGGTGCTGACGGGCGGCACCTCGGACCTGCGCGGCATCCGCGAGGTGGCCAGCCGCCAGCTCCAGATGCCGGTGCGCATCGGGGTGCCCCACCGACTGCACGGCGTGGTGGAGGCGGTCAGCAACCCCGCCTATGCGACCGCCGTGGGCCTGCTGCTGTGGGGCATGAAGGCGGCCGCCGATAGAGAGGATCTGCCTCTGGTTCAGCACCCGCGCACGTTTTTCCAGTTGATTCGCGCAATGATCAAAAAGTTGATGCCCTAAGTGTAGGGGGAGGCAAAGAATGCAAGCAACACCGGATAGAGGCGTACTCTCAGGCGGCAAGGCAGAGATCAAGGTGGTCGGGATCGGCGGCGGCGGCTCGAATGCCGTGGACCGCATGATCGAGGTGGGGGTGCAGGGGGTCGAGTTCATCGCGCTCAACACCGATGCCCAGGCGCTGAACAGCTCCCATGCCCCGATCCGTATGCGCATCGGGGACAAGGTGACGCGCGGCTTGGGCTGCGGCGGCGACCCCAAGCTGGGCGAAAAGGCCGCCACCGAATCCGCCGAAGAGATTCAAGAGGTGCTGCGCGGCGCCGACATGGTCTTTGTGACGGCGGGCATGGGCGGCGGCACCGGCACCGGCGGCGCCCCCGTTGTGGCCAGCATCGCCAGATCTTTGGGCGCCCTGACCGTCTCGGTGGTCACCCGGCCGTTTGGCTTTGAGGGGGGCCGGCGCATCGGCCTAGCCCTGGAAGGGATCGCCAAGCTGCGCGAAAAGGTGGATACCCTGGTGGTGATCCCCAACGACCGCCTGTTGCAGATCATTGATCCGCGCGCATCCATCAAGCAGGCGTTTCTGACCGCCGACGATCTGTTGCGCCAGGGCATCCAGGGCGTGTCGGATCTGATCACCGGCACGGGCCTGGTGAATGTTGATTTCAACGACGTGCGCTCGATCATGGGCAACGGCGGCTCGGCGCTGATGGCCATCGGCCGGGGCCAGGGCGAGAACCGCGCCGTGAACGCCGCCATTCAGGCGGTGAACAGCCAGCTCCTGGATATCAGCATTGACGGCGCGCGCGGCGTGCTGTTCAATATCAAGGGCAGCGCCAATATGACCCTCTTTGAGGTCAATGACGCCGCCGAGGTCATCCGCAAGATGGTGGATCAGGATGCCAATATCATCTTTGGGGCCGCCATTGACGATGAGCTCAGCGACGATATCCAGATCACGGTGATCGCCACCGGCTTTGATGGGCACCCGCGCGCGGCCTCTGCGCCCAGGTCCGGGGTCTCTGCGCCAGGCGTGGCCGAGCCCAGGCGCCCTGTGACGACCGTGGAACTGCCGGTGCAGGCCCCAGAAGAGGAAGAGTGGGACATTCCGCCGTTCCTCAGGCACAAAAAGCGGGAAAGGTGAGGCAGACTTGTGAAGTGTCCATATTGCGGCGGCTCCGATTCGCGGGTGATTGATACGCGCGAGATTGGGGATGCCATCCGGCGGCGGCGCGAGTGCCAGCATTGCCACCAGCGCTTTACGACCTATGAGCAGATCGCCCAGGTGAACCTGCTGGTCGTCAAGAGGGATGGGCGGCGCGAGCCTTTTGACCGGCAAAAGCTGTTCGAGGGCATCCGCCGCGCCTGCACCAAGCGGCCCATCTCCACCGAGACGATCGAGCAGATGGTCTCCAACATCGAAACCAACCTGTACAACCTGGGCAAGGCCGAGGTGCCCAGCCGCCGCATTGGGGAGATGGTGATCGAACGTCTGCGCGAGGTGGACGAGGTGGCCTATGTGCGCTTTGCCTCGGTCTATCGCTCTTTTTCCGATCTCGAAGCGCTCAAGCGAGAAGTAGACGATCTGATGGGGCGGCGCAACGCCGACTGAGCCGCCCCGCTGCCACTTACAGGATCAACATGCCGTCGCCCAGGCTGTAGAATCTGTACCTCTGGGCCACGGCCTCGCGATAGGCTGCCAACACCGCCTCGCGCCCGGCCAGGGCCGAAACCAGCATCAGCAGCGACGAGCGGGGCAGGTGAAAGTTGGTGATCAACGCATCCACCACGCGGAACTTGAAGCCCGGGTAGATGTACAGATCGGTAGCCCCTTCCCAGGGCGCCACGCCGCCCCCCTCTTGGGCGGCCGTTTCCAGCACGCGCACCGACGTGGTGCCCACGGCGATCACGCGCCGCCCCTCGCCCTTGGCCCGGGTGATGCGCTCGGCCACCTGGGGTGTGATCTGGCAGTATTCGGTGTGGATGGCGTGCTCCTCGACCCGCTCCTCTGTCACAGGGCGAAAGGTATCCAGCCCGATGTGCAGCAGCACAAAGCCCCACTCGACGCCCAGGGCGCGGGTGCGTTCCAGCAGCTCGGGGGTAAAGTGCAGGCCTGCCGTGGGGGCAGCCACCGACCCCCTGGTGTGGGCATAGACCGTCTGGTAGCGCTCCGGATCGGCCAGGGGCGTGCGGATGTAGGGCGGCAGCGGCACGGCCCCGATCTCGTCCATGTGCTCGTCAATCGGCTGCGCAAAACGTATGCGCCGCCCCCCCGAGGCCGTGATCGCCTCCACCACCCCCTCGATGGGCGCGCCCACCTGGCCCGCCAGCAGCAACCGCTGGCCCACGCCCACCCTGCGCCCCTTGACCAGCGCCTCCCAGCAGGTCGCATCCAGCTTGCTCAGCAGCAACAGCTCCACGCGCCCCCCGCTGGGCGCCTTGAGGGCCTGGAGGCGCGCCGGGATCACGCGGGTCTCGTTGGCCACCAGCAGATCGCCGGGGCGCAGGTACGCCAGGATCTCGCGGAACGTGCGGTGTTCCAGCGCGCCCGTCTCGCGATGCAGCACCAGCAGGCGCGAGCAATCGCGGGGCTCGATGGGCGCTTGGGCGATCAACTCAGGGGGCAGCTCGTAATCGAAATCGGAGGTCAGCACAATGGGCTCCGCTCTAGGCGCCGCGCGGCGGGCGCCGGGTGGCCGCCGCACGATCGCGGGCTTCCCACTCGCTATAGAGGCAGCCGCAGTAGCGCTGGCGATACAGCCCGTGCTCGCGCGCCAGGCGGTGATGCTCGGCAAAGCCCCGGCGCAGGTTCTCGTAATAGAACATGACGCCATAGGCAGCGGCCAGCTCTTGGCCGATGCCCTCGATGGTGTGGAGGTCCTGATAGGGGCTGATGAGCAGCGTCGTGGTGAACGCATCCAGGCCGCGCTGGGCCGCTGCCTGGGCGGCGCGCTCCAGCCGCATCCGGTAGCAGATGGCGCAACGCGCACCCTGCTCCTCGCGGCCCACCACCGCCCGCAAAAAGGCGGGCATCTCATAGCCCGGCTCCCAGATCACATCCAGTTCCACCTGCGCGGCATAGCCCGCCAGCGCCTCGCGGCGTAGCTCGTGCTCGCCATAGGGATGGATGTTGGGGTTGTACCAGTAGCCCGTCACCTGGGCGCCCAGCCCGCGTAGGTAGTGCACCGTCCAGGTGCTGCAAGGCGCACAGCAGGTGTGCAGCAACACCCGCTTTTCGGCGAGGGGATGCGGCGCCTCTGGCCCTCCTGTAGGGGCAACCCCCTGTGGTTGCCCGCGCCGACCTCCTGCACCCCGAGCACGAACGTCACCCATCAGAAGAGGGCCTCCTGGGTGCCGGGCGAAGGGCGGTCGCTCTCGGCATAGGGAAGGCCCAGGTGCTCATAGGCCCGGCGGGTGGCCAGCCGCCCACGCGGCGTGCGCTCTATAAAGCCAAGCTGGATCAGATAGGGCTCATACACGTCCATGATCGTGTCGGCGTCCTCGCTGAGGGCCGCCGCCAACGTATCCAACCCTACGGGGCCGCCGTCAAACTTTTCCACCAGGGTCAACAGCACACGCCGGTCCGATACATCCAGGCCCAGGTCATCCACCTCCAGCATCTCCAGGGCGGCGCGGGCGGTCTCGCGGTCAATCACGCCCTCGCCGCGCACCTCGGCATAGTCGCGCACCCGCTTGAGCAGGCGGTTGGCCACGCGGGGCGTGCCTCTGGCGCGGCTGGCGATCTCGTAGGTGCCCGCGCGGTCAATGGGGATGCCCAGAATCGTCGCCGAGCGGTGAACGATGGCCTCCATCGCCTCCACATCATAGAAATCGAGCCTGTACATGACGCCAAAGCGATCTCGCAGGGGCGAGGTGAGCAGCGCGATGCGGGTGGTGGCCCCGATGAGGGTGAAATGGGGCAGGTTGAGCCGGATGCTGCGGGCGGAGGGGCCCTTGCCGATCATGATATCCAGGCAGAAATCCTCCATCGCCGGATAGAGGATCTCTTCCACCGTGCGGCTGAGGCGATGCACCTCGTCCACGAACAGGATATCGCCCTGGCGCAGGTTGGTGAGGATGGCGGCCAGGTCGCCCGGCCGCTCGATCACGGGCCCTGAGGTGATCTTGACGTTGACGCCCATCTCAGCAGCGATCACGTAGGCCAGGGTGGTCTTGCCCAGGCCCGGCGGGCCATACAACAGCACATGATCCAGCGGCTCGCCGCGGCCGTGGGCCGCCTGCAAGGCCACTTGCAGGTTGTCAATCACCCGGCGCTGGCCGATATACTCGCTCAGCGTGCGCGGGCGCAGGTTCTGTTCAATGGATGCTTCTTCGGACTGCAAGTTCGAAGAGATGACCCGATCAGACATCTTTCGCCTCTAGGGGGCGCCCGCTTCGGGCAGGCGCTTGGCAACACACAACAGGCCGACGATCAGCCCACGGGAACACCCGCTCAGGTGGCGTGAACGTCGGCCCTTTGGTATGGCTGCGTCGCAGCGACGCGAAAACGGGCGCAGAGCGCTACTCGACGCCCAGCAGTTGCTTGACCAGCTTGGCAGCCGAGGCCGCATCGCGGCTATAGCCATCCGCCCCGATCTCGTCCGCATACTTTTGGGTAACGGGCGCGCCGCCGATGATGACCTTGACGCTATCGCGCAGCCCAGCCTCTTTGAGGGCGTCAATGGTGCGCTGCATACTCGGCATGGTGGTGGTAAGGAGGGCCGAGAGCCCCACGACCTGGGCGCCCTTTTCCGCCACGGCCTGCACAAACTGGTCGGGGCTCACGTCAACGCCCAGATCAATGATCTCAAAGCCGGCGCCCTCGATCATGATGCCCACCAGATTCTTGCCGATATCGTGCAGATCGCCCTTGACCGTGCCCAGGGCTACCTTCCCTTTGGGCTCGATGCCTGTGGCCACCAACTCGGGGCGCAGGATTTCGAGGCCCGCCTTCATGGCGCGCGCTGCAATCAGCAGCTCGGGCACATAGTACTCGTTCTCCTCAAAGAGACGGCCCACCTCGTCCATTGCGGGGATCATGGCCTCGTTCAGGATCTCTCCCGCCGCCATGCCGCTCTCCAAGGCGCCTCGCGTCGCCTCCTGTACGGCGGGCATATCCCCTTCGAGGATGCCCTGGAAGATCGTTTCCCTGTAATTCATGCCTCAACACCCTCCGTTTGTCAGAGCCGGTTGCGCAGCCGATCCGAGTACTGGCGCGGATTCTACCATGTCCACCGGGATTGCGCAAGCAAAATGGCCACCCCTGTCGTCACCGCTGCGCCCACCACGACGCTCACCATATCCACCATGTCGTTGGTCATCCAGGGCCAGCCGCGCACCTGGTTCGTTGGCCGCCCGCAGGTATGCACCGGCTGGTCGGTGTAGCGGTCGCAGATCTCACAATGGTAGACCGCTTGGGCGGTGGCGCCCAGCAGGCTATCGGTCAGGTTGCCAACCATGCCGCCGAGCATGGCGGCCAGCGGCAGCCACAACAGGTCGCGCTCGATCCCGTTCTGGGCCTGCCAACGATCGAGCGAGGCGAGCACGAGCCCCACAAACCCCAGGAGCCAGGTGGCCCCCAGCGCAGCAGTGACGCCCATGAGCGAGATGGCCCCCGGCGTGCCGTGGGGGGCGGGGCGGCGCGTTGTGATCAGCAACGGGTCCTTGCGATAGAGCATGCCCAGTTCGGTAGCCCAGATATCGGCGCCGGCCGTCGCCAGGGCGCCCACCAAGGGGATCAAATAGTCCGCTCGGGGCGCCGCGATGGAGAGCATGGCCAAGATGGCCGGCCAGCCAAAGCGGGCCGTCACCTGCAGCCAGTTCTGGGCGGCCTGCGCGCCATAGCGCCCGGTGAGGTAGGCCTTGTAGGGGCGGCGGAACCCCATTGCCAGGCCGCCAGCGGCCATACACAGCACGATCAGCGCGCCCCACACCCAGCCTCCCGCCGCGAATATCGCCACGACGACAAGCCAGGTCGCCACCTGGCCGCTGCGGGTGAGCAGCGTCAGGCGCCCCCCCAGCCAGGCCAGGAGCGCGCCCGCCGCCACGCCCAAGAGGGCATACAGCCACACAGGATTCATGGCGCCAGGATCTCTAGCGCCGCCAGCCACAGCCCCGCCTGCACCGCGACAGAGGCCCAGGCCAACAGCCGCGAGCCAAACTGCTCACGGAAGGACAGCAGCAGGCCGATCAGAAAGTTGACCCCCAGAGCCAGCGCGCCAATGGCCGGAATGGAAAACACCCATGCCTTGGGCGCCAGCCGGTCTATGTGGCCCAGCGCGTCCCAGTGCATGGGGACGATGGCGGGGAGCTGGGCGTAGCGGCCGGTGGCATAGGCGACGAGCGCCAGGTTGGCGACAAGCCCCACGATCATGGCCAGCCAAAAGGCGCGATCTCGCCAGATGGGCCACGCTGCAACGGCGCGCGCCTCGACGGCGTGGGGCACGCTCTCCATAGCGCCCAGGTCCCGGCGCCGCTCATAGCCTTGCAGAAACGTGTCGGCGTTGCGCGGCGAGATACCATAGCAGGCGCTCTCTGTCACCACAACCAGTTGTCGCTCTAGCGGCTCGGTGCTCAGCATCAGCAACGGCCCTATCCCGGGCATCTGGATGCGGCCATGCATAAAGCCGGGCCAACTGACGCCCCGGAACCGCCGATCGGCCTCGGCCTCAACGCCCGTGACGATCTCGCGAATCTCGCCATGCGGGATGGTGCGCCGCAGGAACCAGGTGCTGATCGTAAGCCCGTTGCGATCCACCGCGTAGCGCAGGGTCGCCAGTTCGATCACGCTATAGAGCCACAGGGCCAGCAAAGGCAGCGTGATCAGCAGCAGCAACCCTGTCATAAAGAGGTTCATGCCGATCTCTTGCTGCTGTATGGTGCGGATCAGGATGAGGTGAATGCTCAACAGCGCAGCGCCAATGATGGCGCCGGAGAGCAATCCGATGGCAAGGGGCGGTCGTGTGCGCATAGCCCTGTTCCGTCTCGTGCGTCCAGGTTGGCCGGGCAGGCCTGGAGGCTCTGTTTTGGGTTACAGCCCGATTATAGCGAGGCCGGACGCCCTGGCAAACCCCGCTGCCCCACAAAACACCCGAGGCCAGGCGCGCCCGGCCTCGGGTGATGTTGCGAATCTGTTTGTGCAGAGCCCGGTCCGTTCAGTCCAGCTTGCCCAGCGCGCGCAACATCTCGATCAGGCGCTGGCGCGGTGCGCCCTCCAGCGAGCGGATGGGGGCGCGGCAGTGGCCGGCGGGCAGCCCGATCAGCTCCATGGCATCCTTGACCACCACCGGGAAGGAGCCCAGGTTGAACCCGTGGCGCAGCGGGGCCAGCTTGCGCTGCCGCTCCAGGGCCAGGGCGTGATCGCCCGCATAGTACGCCTCATAGATGCCCACCACCAGCTCGGGCGCTACGTTGGCGGTGGCCGCCACGGCCCCCACGCAGCCGCAGCAGAGGGCCGGGTAGATCAGGGTATCGCGCCCAACCAGGGTGCGAAACGTGGGCGGGCAGACGTCAATATAGTCCAGGGTGTTGGTCAGATCGCCGCTCGAATCCTTGATGCCGATGAAATTGTCGGCCTGCCCGGCCACGGCGGCGGCCATGTTGGGCGTGAACGAGACGTTGGTGCGCCCAGGGTTGTTATAGGCCAGCACCGGAAACGAGACGGAGCGGGCGATGCGCGTCATGTGCTCGATCTGCTCCGCCGCCGAGGGCTGGATAAAGTACGGGGTGATGACCGAGGCGGCGTCGGCGCCACAGGCCTGGGCATACTGGGTCAGCTCGATACTCTCGCGGGTGGTGACGGCGCCGGTGCTGGGCATGACGAACACGCGGCCATTGGCCTGCTCCACCACCACCTCCATCACGCGCTTTTTCTCCTCGGTGCTCAGGGCATACAGCTCGCCCTGGCTGCCCGAAGGGAACAGGCCATGCACACCGGCCTCGATCAAGTAATCCACGATCTGCCGCAACGCGCTCTCATCAACGGATTCGTCACGGTTAAAGGGGGTCACCAGCGGGACCACAATGCCCCGGATCTCGCGCATGTCGCTTGCCTCCTGTATGGCGGTCTCTGATAGCGGACGGGGCCATTCTACGCCAGGGCGCGGCAGCGCACAAGCAGGGATGCAGGGCCCGCGCCCCACACAGCCCCGTTCAGCGTCAGAGGGCCAACGGGTGCGCCCCCAGGCCGTAGGCCAGCCGCGCCCAGGCGTAGGCCAGGGTCAGCAGCAGGATCGCAGCGGCATAGGCTGCATCCAGGGGGCGACAGCGCAGCCGGTGCAGGTAGGTGCGGCGGGGCAGCGCGCCCAAAGCCCGCGATTCCAGCGCGTACGAGAGATGCTGGGCGGTGCGCAGCGCCGAGATGAGCATGGCCACGGTGATGGGGATATAGGCCCTGGCGCGGCGCAGCGGCCCGCCACGCGTCAGATCCAGCGCCCGGGCCTGCTGCGCCTCTGAGATGGTGCGAAAGACACCCGCCATGGTGGGCAGGTAGCGCAGCGCCATTGCCACAGTCAGGCCCCAGGTGTAGGGCAGCCCCAGGGCCACCAGCCCCAGCACCAGGGACGACTGATCGGTGGTAAAGAGCCAGCCCAACACCACAAAGGCCAGCGCCGCGATGCGCAACCCGATGGCCAGGCCCTGGGCCACATTGAACGCCGAGAGCCGCACGATCCACCAGGAGAGCAAGGGCGCCTCGCGGGCCGGGTTCAGCAACGCCCACAGCAAGGCGATCAGCGCCACGGTGGGCAGCGTCACCCGCCAGACCCAGCCGATGCGCTGGCGCCCGATGCCGGCGGCCAGCAGCAGCCCGTGCACAGCCGCCAGCGCCAGCAAAATCAGCCACAAGTTCTGGGTGGCCAGCAGGCAGGCCGAGGCGCAGATCACCGCCAGCAGCTTGGCCCGTGGATCGGCGCGGTGCAGCGCCGAGCGGCCGGGCTGGTAAAGATCATAGGCCAGGCTCATGGTTGCGCCTCGCGCAGTTGCCCATAGGCCCGGCAAAAAGCCGCCACCGTGAGCGCGCCGCCGGGCATGCCCAGGTCGCCCAGGCGCTGAGCCAGGGCCGTCACCGGGGGCGGCGCCAGGGAGGCCCGCTCCAACAGCGCCTGCTGCTGGAACACGATCTCCGGAGGCCCTTGCGTCAGGATGCGGCCCTCATCCATCACCAACACATGGCGGCAATGGGCCGCCACGAGCTGCATGTCATGGCTCACCAGTACGATGGTGTGCCCCTGCGCGTGCATGGCATCCACGCGGCGCATCAGCTCGTCGGCGCTGCGGCGATCCAGCCCGGCGGTGGGCTCGTCCAGGACCAATAGCCGTGGCCGCATGGCATATACCGCCGCGATGGAGACCTTGCGGCGCAGGCCATAGCCCAGCACGGCGGGCGGCAGATCGGCATAGGGGCCCAGGTCAAAGGCGGCCAGGGCATCCTCCACCCGCGCACGCACCAGTTCGGCGCCCAGCCCCAGGTTGCGCGGCCCAAAGGCGATCTCTTCGCGAGTGGTGGCGCAAAAGATCTGGTGATCGGGGTTCTGGAACACATAGCCCACCGAGCGGGCCAGCTCGCCCACGCTGGCGCGGCGCGTATCCACGCCAAAGACCAGCACACGCCCCTCGGTGGGACGCAGCAGCCCGTTGAGGTGCTTGACCAGCGTGGTCTTGCCAGAGCCGTTCTGCCCGATGATGCCCAGGTAGGCGTTGTCGGCGATCTCGAGATCCACGCCCTCTAGGGCGGGCAGCTCCGGATCGTAGCGATAGATCAGCCCCTGGGCTGCGACGGCCAGGGGAGCGAGTGGCGAGTGCGTCTGGCACTCGTTCGGCGCGATGCTGTCAGCACGTGTGGTAGGGCGGCCCTCACCCCCGATCATGGAATGGGCAACAGGCCGCGGCTCGCCCCCTCTCCCGCGAGCGGGAGAGGGGGATGGGGGTGAGGGCTCTTCCCGCGGCTCTTGCCGCTCCTCCCAATCGGCGCGCAGCGCGGCCTCGGCCTCGACCAGGTGCATAAAGCGCCGCCCCAGGCCATAGCGCCGACGCAAGGCCACCGATAGCTCGGCCAGTTGCGGCGCCGCCACGCCCACCTGCGCGATCAGGACATCCTCGTAGAACAGCTCGCCGGGCGCGCCTTCGGCCATGATGCGCCCCTCGGCCATGAACGCGACCCTATCGGCAAAGGCGGCCACGTGCTCGGGGTCCTGGCTGACCATGACGATGGCCATGCTGTGATCGTTGCGGAGCTGCTCGATGACGCGAAACACCTCCAGGCGTCCCAGGGGGTCCAGCGCCGCCGTGGGCTCGTCCAGGATGAGCACCTGGGGCAGCATGGCCAGCGCCGCCGCGATGGCCACCCGCTGCTTTTGCCCGCCCGAGAGCCTGGTGGGGGGACGCAGGCGGCTGCGCCGCATGCCCACCACGTCCAGCGCCCAGGCCACCCGCTCGGCGATCTCGCCGGGGGGCAAGCCCAGGTTCTCGGGGCCAAAGGCTACCTCCGCCTCGACTGTGGCGGAAAAGAGTTGGCTCTCGGGATCCTGGTAGACGATGCCCACATGGCGGGCCAGCTCGGGCACGGGGGTACGGCGGGCATCGCGGCCCAGGATGGCGACCCGGCCTCCGATGACGCCGCCGGTGGATTGGGGCACGATCCCATTGAGGGCCAGGCACAACGTGGTCTTGCCCACGCCCGTCGGCCCCATCAGGGCCAGGAACTCGCCGCGCCCCACCGTCAGATCCACGCCGCATAGCACCGGCTCTGCCTCACGGCCCGGCAGCGAGGGGGGATAGCGGTAGCGCAGACCCTCGACGATGATAGCGGGCGCCTCGGCCACTAGGATTGGGTTTCCTCTTCGGCCCAGGCGGCGCCGCGCCCCATACGGTCAATGGGCGGGAACGCCCGGCGCACGGCATAGAACAAAGGGATACCCACTAGGGCGCCCGCCGCGGCCTGCACCAGGTTCACGGGCACCTCGGCCAGGGCCACGCCCCAATCGCCGATGAGAATCGCCGCGCCGCCCACATAATAGAGGGCCACCATCACCAGCGAGCCCAGCAACCAACCCAGGATGATGGTTGGCAGCGTGCGCTTGCGCCCCAGATAGCCGATGATCAGGCCCTCGAGGCCGTGGGCGAAAAAGGAGAGCAGCGCCCACTGGGCATAGCCCCCCACCACGTCAGCCAGGGCCGTGCCCAGGCCGCCGGCTGCCAGCCCTACCCACGGGCCAAAGGCCAGCCCCGCGAACACGATGGCCACGTCGGAAAAGTTGAAATAGCCCTGGGTGGCCGGGATCGGCACGCGGATCAGCAGCGTGAACACCGCCGTCACCGCGATCATGATCGCCGCCAGGGCGACCGTCGCTGCGCTCAAAGTAAAGTGACCCTGTTTTCTCAGCCTGTGCATGTGCATCTGGCACCTCTTTGCCCCGCTCGTGCAGGGCGTCACTCACTGCGCGCCCGAGATCGGCTCGTCCTCCGCTTTGGCCTGCTCCCACAGTTGATCCAGCTCCGCAGGCGACATCTGTTCCAGCGGCATCCCCTGGCGGTGGGCCTGGGCCTCCATGCGGCCAAAGCGCCGCCGAAAGCGCAGGTTGGCCTCGCGCAGGGCGCTTTCGGGATCAATGTCGTGCCAGCGCGCCAGGTTCACCAGGGTAAAGAGCAGGTCTCCCAACTCGGCGGCCCGGGCGGGACCCTCGGGCGCATCTGAGAACTCGTCCATCTCCTCTTTGAGCTTGGCTACCACGCCGTCAACCGTCGGCCAATCGAACCCAACCCGCGCCACCCGATGCTGGATCGCCTCGGCCTGGGCCAGAGCGGGCAGCGCCGCGCTGATGCTGGCCAGCATCGAGGTAAACGCCCCGTTCTGCTCGCCCCGCTCCTGGCGCTTGATCTGCTCCCAATTGAGCAGCACCGCCTGGGCATCCTCGGCCTGCACGCCGGCGAACACATGGGGGTGCCGCCGTACCAGCTTTTGGATGGCATAGGCCATGCTATCCACCAGATGGAAATCGCCGTTCTCTGTGGCGATCTGGGCATGGAACAGTACCTGCAAGAGCAGGTCGCCCAGCTCTTCACACAGCGCGTGCATATCGCCGCTATCCAGCGCCTCTAGCACCTCGTAGGTCTCTTCTAGCAGCGAGCCGCGCAACGACTCGTGGGTCTGCTCGCGATCCCAGGGGCAGCCATCGGGGGCCCGCAGCCGCGCCATCACATCCTGATACGAAGAGAACGAGCCCGGCGCGGGCAGCGCCGCGATATAGACCGAGGAGAGGTGGTCCAGGTCGCTCTGGCGATCCAGCTCATAGAGGGGCAGCTCGCGCACGCTCTCATCGGCCAGGCCGGCATGGCGCACCAGCCGCACGGGGTGCTCGTCGGGATACAGGCTCATCAGGGTCAGCTTGCACTCGGCGGCCATCTGCCGGTTATAGACCTGCACCACCAGGGCGGGCACATCGGGGTCCAGAGGCGGGTGGCAACGGCGGGCCAGCAGCGCGCCATCGCAGACCTGTAGCCCATCAAAGGGATCGCAGTCCAGGGCGTGGCAGGTGGGCTCTAGAAAGCTTACCCCCGCCACCAGGCGCGTCCGCAGCCCCGTCGCCTCCGCCTGGGCCAGGATCAGGCGCACCGTGGCCTCGCCCATGCCGGGGTCTCCCGGCACGGCGTACACCACCCCACCCTCTTGGCGGCCCAGGGCCACCACCTGGCGGGCGATCTCGGCATAGACCTCGTCAAAGCTGGCGTGCTGCTCATAGAGCGCGTCAAAGCTGTGATACGTGGGGCCCTGGGGCAGGCTCTCCACACAGGGGTGCTGGCGGGTGCGCAGATAGACGTGAGTGGCCCCTTCCAGGGCCGCCCAGGCCGCGCGGGTGATCTGGCCGGGGTCGCCGGGCCCCAGGCCCACGATGGTGATGTCACTTGGCATAAGCCGCCGTTCGCCCTCCTCTTGATGAAGGCATTATAGCGCCGTGGGGCCAGCGCGCCAAAGCAGAGGCCCGCCCCGTTGGCGGGGGAGCGTGATAAGGCGTCAACAGGTTGCGGGGCGGGCCCGTTCCGTGGTATACTAGGGTATGATGGCTACCACACTCGAGGTCACCGCCCTGCCTGCCCAGGCAGAAGAGCTATTCGAGCGCGTCAAGCGTCTCTACCCCGAGGCCCTTGGGCAGGTTACGCGCGCCGTCGAGTATGCCGCCCAGGCGCACGGCGAGCAACTGCGCGCCTCCGGCGAAGCCTATGTCATCCACCCCATCGAAGTGGCCATTATCCTCCTGGATCTGCGCCTGGACCACGATTCGGTCGTTGCCGCCATCCTGCACGATGTGATCGAGGACACCCCAACCACCCATGAGGAGCTGCGCCGCGAGTTTGGCGAGGGGGTCGCCACCCTGGTCGAGGGGGTCACCAAGCTCAAGCGCGTCAAACTCAAGAGCAAGGTGGACCGGGTAGACCTGGACGAGGAGCAGGCCGAGAATCTGCGCAAGATGTTCCTCGCCATGGTCAACGACATTCGCGTGGTGATCATCAAGCTGGCCGACCGGCTGCACAACATGCGCACCCTGAGCTACCTGCCCGAGGACAGGCAGCAACGGGTGGCCCGCGAGACCCTGGACGTGTTCGCGCCCCTGGCCAACCGCCTGGGTATCTGGCAGATCAAATGGCAGCTCGAAGACTTGGCCTTTCGCTACCTGGAGCCCGAGCAGTATCGGGCCATTGCCCACCTGCTGGCCGAGCAGCGCGCCCAGCGCGCCGAGTATCTAGAGCGCGCCATCGCGGTCGTGCGCCAGCGCCTCGACCAGGAGGGCCTCCACTATCGCATCACGGGGCGCCCCAAGCATTTGTACAGTATCTACCGCAAGATGCTGGAAAAAGACCGCGAGTTCGACCAGATCTATGACCTACACGGCATCCGGATCATCGTCGAGCAAGAGCGCGAGTGCTATCACGCCCTGGGCATCGTCCACAGCCTCTGGCGGCCCATCTCTGGCGAGTTTGATGACTATATCGCGCTGCCCAAGGACAACGGCTATCAGTCGCTCCACACCGCCGTGATCGCCCTGGAGGGCAAGCCCCTCGAGGTGCAGATCCGCACCGAGGCGATGCACCAGATCGCCGAGTACGGTGTGGCGGCCCACTGGCGCTACAAAGAGGGCGTCGAGATGGACGCGGGCCTGCAAGATAGGCTGATCTGGCTGCGCCAGGCCCAAGAGCTGCCCGAGGAATCCGATGATGCCCTGCAATTCGTGGATTCCCTCAAGAGCGACGTCTTTGCCGAGCGCGTGTATGTTTTCACCCCGCGCGGCGACATTGTGGATCTCCCCAAGGGCTCCACGCCGGTGGATTTCGCCTATCTGATCCACAGCGAGATCGGCCATCGTTGCCGGGGCGCCAAGATTGATGGGCGCCTCGTTTCGCTGGATTATCAGCTCCAGACGGGCGAGCAGGTCGAGATCCTGACGGCCAAGCAGGGCGGCCCCAGCCGCGACTGGCTCAACACGCACCTGAACTATGTGGCCACCCAACGCGCCCGCCAAAAGATCCGCCGCTGGTTCCGGCGGCAAGAGCGCGACCAGAACATCGTCCTGGGCCGCGAGATCCTGGAGCGCGAGATGCGCCGCCTCGGCTTTGACCAGGAATCCTATGCCGAGATCGCCGCCTTGTTCAATTATGACAAGGTGGATGATTTCATGGCGGCCCTGGGCTATGGCGATATCAGCCCCTCTCAGATCGCCAACAAGATAGACGCCGCCACCGCCAAGAGCGAGCAGCTCAAGTTCAAGGCCATCCCCGGCCACACCATCTCGGATATCCGCGTCAAAGGGGTCGGCGACCTGTACACGCGCCTGGCGCCCTGCTGCAATCCGGTGCCGGGCGACGGCATTGTGGGCTATATCACCCGGGGCAAGGGCGTGACGGTGCATCGCGTGGATTGTCCCAACATCGTCCACCTGCAGGATCGGGAGCGGCTGGTGGCGGTCTCGTGGGGCGAGGCCCATGAAGAGTATCCGGTGCAGATCGAGATCGAGGGCATAGATCGGCGCGGCTTGCTGCGCGATATCGCCGGAGAGATCGCCGATCTGGGGCTGAACATGAGTTCGGCCCATGTGGATACCCACCACGACCATACGGCCACCATCACCCTCACCGTGGGCGTCGAGGGCGTCAGCCAGCTCTCGACCTTGATGAGCCGTCTGACCAGCGTCCGCGATGTGCTGGACGTGCGCCGTCAGCGCTCGGGCTGAGGGTCTTTTGCCATTGACGAGACAAGGCGCCCCACATGTGGGGCGCCTTGCTTGCTGCCTATGCGATGGCCCTGCGTTCTAGGCAGGGGCCATGCTCGCATCCCAGTAGACCTCGACGCCCCCGGCTTCTTTTTGCGCCAGGTACCAATCGTCCAGCAGGATCCTCTGGTACTGCTGCAGATCAGCCTCCTCCAGAGGCCGCTCGGGATCGCGCTCTAGCACGCGAATGATGTGCCAGCCAAACTGGGATTGAACGGGGCCGCTGGTCTCGCCGGCGGCCAGGCCAAAGGCGGCCTCCTCAAAGGGCTCCACCATCCAGCCACGGGGGAACCATCCCAGGTCGCCCCCCGCTGCGCCGCTGCTCGTATCCAGCGAAAGCTCGGTTGCCAGGTCCTCGAACGTCTCGCCCGCCTCCAAGCGCGCCAAGACCTGACCTGCCTCCTCCTCCGTCTCCACCAGGATATGCAGGGCCTGCACCTGCTCCGCCGTGGTGGGCATCTCGGCCATAAGGGCCTCCTCCACCTTGGCGCGATAGAGCGACGATTCCAGCAGCTCACGGAAATCCTGCTCGGTAAAGCCGGTCGCCTGGCGAATGGCCTGGAAATAGCCGGCCGATTGCTCGGCAAACTCTTCATACGTCTTGGGAACCGGCGTAGGCGTAGCCGTCTCGGTGATGTTCTCCGTCGCCGTGAGCTCCTCGGTCGCCTCGATAGAGACCGGCTCGGGCGGGTTGCGGTCGTACCCGAACTGGGTCTCCAGCTCGATCTGCACCTCTTCCTCGGTGACCGTAATGCCGCGCCGCGCCGCCTCCTGGCGGATGATACGATCCTCGATCAGCTCCTCCACCATCGTCTCGGGCAATGCCTGCAACTCGGCTTGGGCGAGCTGGATCTGCTGATCGAGATACTGCACCAGGAACTCTTGGCCATCCAGGGCAGCATAGCCCTCGCGCTGGCCCTGAAGGTTGTAGATGTACAGATCGGTGGTGTACTGGCGAAAGCGCACGGCGCGCTGGTACTCGTCCAGGCGGATCGCGTCGCCCTGCACCACAGCCACCACACGGCGCGGCTTGGCGACATACTCGGCATAGACGCCCCAGCCCAGCAGTATGATGATCAGACCAAAGAACGCGGCCACCCCGATATGGAGCCAGCGCCGCGCAACGGCCTCGCGCTGTAGGCGCGAGACGGTCCTGCGGTTAGGCTGCGTGGGGCGTTTGACTCTCTTGGCCATCAAGCTTCCTCCTCGGCCCTGAAAAGAGCGAGGGCATAGGATGAACGATCCTATGCCCCGATTGTGTGCGGATCATGCCGAGCGCGGCGCCTAGCCGCGCGACTGGCCCGTTACAAAGGGCAGCAGCGCGATATGCCGCGCCCGCTTGATGGCCTGCGCCAGCATACGCTGGTGCTTGGCGCAGGTGCCTGTTCTACGACGCGGCGAGATGGACCCGCTCCGCGCCACGAACTGCTGCAACATGCGCGCATCCTTATAGTCAATGCCGCTGACCTTGTCAGCGCAGAACTGGCATACACGGCGACGGCGGCGCCCGCCGCGCCCGCCACGCTGGCCGAAATCCCGGCTCTGGCCACCCCGCGAACGGCTGTCGCGAGAGTCGCGCCTATCACGACTGTCGCTGCCTCGATTCCTGGTTTCCTCTGACAAAGTGTCCTCCCTCTTCAAGAGCCCCGATGGGGAAATATCGTGCTGAAATGCCCCGCCCTCGCAAGAGGCGGCTAGCTGGCCTCTTTTTCTGTTGCGGCCTCGTCCTCGACCTGTTCCTCTTTTTCTGCTTCCGGCTCGTCGAGTGCCACCTCAGCCGGGGCCTCTGCGGACTCGACAGGCTCTTCGACCGCCTCGGGTTCGGGGGTCATCTCCTCATCCAGGCGCACCAGCAGATGGCGGATCACGTCATCCGAGAGCCTGAGCCTGCGCTCCAGCTCCAAGATGGTCGCCCGCTCGAGGTTGAGGTACATGAGGACGTAATGGCCCTCACTGTGCTTTTGGATCTGGTAGGCCAGGCGGCGCCGGCCCATGGACTCGATGCGGACGATCTCGCCGCCATTGTCCACCACGACCTGGCGCAGAGCGCCGACGGCGGCATCGAGCGCCTCTTCTTCCAGATTCGGCTGTAGGATCACGACCAGTTCATACGTACGCAAGGGTTCGCTCCTTCCTACGGAGTGGCCCCGGTCGGGCGAGTATCCCCGCCGGAGCAGAAAGGGAATAGCGGCCAGCGCCCCGTATGGCGCCGACCAAAACGAACTAGAGTATATCATCCTTGCCGCAACGCGCCAAAAGAGCGCTGCCCGCCCACGTGGTTGCTGCGCTTGCCTGTTGGGGAGCCTCTGCACGAGCAAGGCTACCGGCACCGCCCTTACTATCTTGCGCATTGCCGCGCTAAATCGGACTTTGCAGGTATGATTTGACCGATTTCTCCACGCCAGCTACAATGCCCCTGCCCGCGTTTCCTCAGGATACCCTCTCTTGCGGCGTCCTGGCGCCCCTATAGCTAGAAGGAGACCATCCGTGCTTATAAAAAGACCCTGGCTACTCGTATCCCTTGGGCTCGCTACCGGATTGCTGCTCGCGCTGTTTTTTGGGTCGCTCCGCTATGGCGGTGTGGGCGGGCTCTATCTGCGCGTGCGCGCCGAGTTCCCGACGGGCGCGCGAGAGGCATATGTGCCCACACCACTTCCCACGGCGACCCCTACCGCCACCGTGGTTGTGCCTCCAACCGCAACGATCGAGCAGCCCTCTCCATCACCTTCTGTTTTGCCCTCGGCGACGGCCACCCTTGCGCCGACCAGCACGCCCTCGCCAACCGATACGCCGGCCCCCACCCCGACGACGCTCTATATACCGGCCAAGCCATCGGTCGCACTGGCGGGCCTGCGCCACGAGTGGCAGACCTGGAACAACTGCGGGCCCGCCTCGCTATCCATGCTTCTGAGCTACTATGGCCTCGGGCTAACGCAGGCCAACGTCGCGGCGGTCATCCATCCTGATATGGATGTCAAGCATGTCGGCATCCCCCAACTGGCCGCCTTTGCGCATGCCCAGGGCCTGGCAACGTTCGCACGCGTGAATGGCGACGCCGATCTCTTGCGCCTCTTGTTGAGCAACGATTTGCCCGTGATAACGCCGACCTGGCATGTTGACGCCAAGGGCACCGGCATGGGCCACTATAGGCTCCTCACCGGCTATGACGAGGCCCTCGGCGAGTGGATCATCTATGACTCGTTGGAGAGCCGTGGCGTGAACAAGGATCAGCCCTATCACGGCATCCGGCTCTCTTTTCAGCAGTTCGAGGAATGGTGGCAGGTCATGAACTATGCCTACCTTGTGGTCTATCCTGAGGAAAAGGCGCCCCTGGTCGAGGCGATCATCGGCGATCAACTGGACGACCAGGTCATGTGGCAGTCCTCGCTAGAGCGCGCTCGCAACAGGGTCGAGGAGAGGACAGAGGATGCTTTTGCCTGGTTCACTTGGGGCACGAACCTGGTTGGCAATGGCCTTTTCGAGGATGCCGCCGCGGCCTATGATCGGGCGCGAACAATCGGTTTGCCCTATCGCATGCTGTGGTACCAGTCCGGCCCCTTCAAGGCATATTACGAGGTTGGGCGGCTCGATGAGGTGCTGGCCCTGGCGGATGCCACGATCGAGACAGCAGACAAGGTGGCAGCGCCGCACTATTGGCGAGGACGGGCGCTGGAGAGCCTCGGCGATGCCGAGGGAGCGCGCCAGGCGTTGGAGAAGGCGCTCTCGTTGCGCCCCGGTTACCCTGAGGATGCAGAGCCATAGGGTCTCCGCCTCGAAAACGGACTCGGAAGGCGGACGATGTACGCCGCTTCGCAGCGGCTACCGCCCGATAGGCGGCCAACCTCGCACAGAGCCGAGCCCTGGGCAGAGCTACACTTTGGGCAAAACCTGGTTTTGTTGGCGGGCGAGACGCCCGCCCTCCATAGCCCTGCGCACGTAGCTGTTAGCACACGCAGTCGTGAACTCGTCCCCCCAGAATCTGAACGGTCAAGAATCCCCTCCCCTTCCTCTTGGCGCCTGCCGCGACCACGGGTACAATGCCCGCACGAATCAACATCAAGAAAGGCAGACGAACCATGGATATGGAGCGTCTCGATAGCGCCCTGGCGACCAGCCGCGCCGATTACACCGAGATCCGCCTGGAAACCCGGCGCACCACGCGCATCGTCTATCACGGCAAACGGCTGGAAACGGTCAGCACCGTGGCGGATCAGGGCGGCATTGTGCGGGCCCTGGTGCGCGGCGGCGGCTGGGGCATCTCGACCTTTAATAGCCTGGACGACCTGGAGCGCCGCGTCGAGCAGGCATACCAGAGCGCGCGGGTGGTGCAGGCCCGGCCCATCGCCCTGGCCGAGACCGCGCCCGCTCAGGACGAGATCCGCGCTGCGCTGGATCTGGATTTCCGCCAGCTCCCCCTGGAGGACAAGCAGGCCCTGGTCGCCCGCTATAACGAGTTGCTGCTGGCCTACCCCCACGTGGTGGATACCCAGGCCAGCTACGCCGACCAGTTCGTCACCGTCACCTATGCCAATTCCGAGGGCGCGCGCATCGTCGAGGAACGCCCCATGTCCACCCTTTATCTGGTGGCCACGGCGCGCCAGGATGGCAACGTCCAGCGTGCCGGAGATGGCTACTCCACCGCGGGCGGCCACGCGGCCCTGCTGGGGCTGGACGACCTGGCCCGCGAGGTGGGCCAGCGCGCCACCGACCTGCTGGCCGCCGAAACGGTGGTGGGCGGCGTCTATCCCGTGGTGTGCGATCCCAAGTTGGCCGGTGTATTCATCCACGAGGCGTTCGGCCATCTCTCCGAGGCCGATTTCGTCTACTCGAACCCCGCTGCCCAGGAGATGATGGTGCTGGGGCGACGCTTTGGCCGCGAGATCCTCAACGTCTATGACGATGGCACGCTGCCGGGCGAGCGCGGCAGCCACAAGTACGACGACGAGGGCACGCCCACGCAACGCACCGCCCTGATCCGCGAGGGCGTGCTGGTGGGCCGCCTGCACTCGCGCGAGACGGCCGCCGCCCTGGGCGAGGCCGCCACCGGCAACGCCCGCGCCACCGGCTATCGCTATCCGCCCATCGTGCGCATGACCAATACCTTTGTCGCGCCGGGCGACAGCTCCTTCCAGGAGATGATCGCCGATATCGAGCTGGGCGTGTACGCCTGCGATGCCATCGGCGGCCAAACGATGCTGGAGAACTTTTCCTTTAGCGCCGGCCACGGCTATATGATCCGCAACGGCCGTCTGGCCGAGATGGTCAAGGACGTGGTGCTGAGCGGCAACCTGTTCACCACTTTGCAGCATATTGACGCCATCGGCGATGACCTGGTCCTTTCGCGCACGGGCATGTGCGGCAAGGGCCAGGGCGGGCTGCCCGTTGCCACGGGCGCGCCCCACATCCGCATCCAGGGCGTCGCAATGGGCGGGCGCTGAGCATGGCGCCCCAGGGAGGAAATCCGATGGAACTACTCGCGGCGCTGGAGCGACACGCGGAACAGGCCGAGGTATTCGAGATCGAGAGCGAATCCACCGAGGTTAGCTTTGAGGCGGGCGAGGTCAAATCCTCGCAGGTGGAGGAGACCCAGGGCGTGGCCGTGCGCGGGCTGATCGGCGGGCGGCTGGGGTTCAGCGCCGCCGGGGGCCGCGTGGACCAGGCCGAGCTGGTGGAAAACCTGGCGGCATCGGCCCGCTTTGGCGATCCGTTGGCTGTGCGTTTCCCCGCCGCGGCCCCGGGCCCCGAGGTCGCAACCTATGACGCGGCCCTGGCCCAGGCGCCCATCGCCCGCCTGGTCGAGATCGGGCGCCAGGTGGTGGCGCGCCTGCAGGAGGCCGATCCCGATGGCAAGGTGGATGTGAGCATCGAACGCGCCACGGCCCGCACCCGGCTACGCAACAGCGCCGGCGCCCAGGTCGAGCAGCAGGGCACTGCCTTTCACCTCAGCGCCAGCGTCGAGCGGGTGCGCGGCGACGACGTGCTCATGGTGTATGACTCGTTCAGCGACATCGGCCTGAGCGACGGCTACCAGGAGGTGGTCGAGGGATTGGCGGAAAAAGTGCGGCTGGCCAAGCGGGCGGCCACGTTGGGCTCGGGACGCATGCCGGTGATATTCACCCCTGCGGGCGCCACGGTGCTCTTGCTCCCGCTGATGATGGCCGTCAACGGCGAGGCGGTGCAGCGCGGCACTTCGCCCCTGAGCGACAAACTGGGCCAAAAGCTGTTCGACGCGCGCCTCTCCCTGTGGGATGACCCCACCCTTTCGGGCCGCCCGGCCAGCGCCAGCCACGACGATGAGGGTGTGCCCAGCCGCCGCAAGGCCCTGGTGCGAGAGGGCGTGGTCGAGTCGTTCCTGTATGACCTGAAAACGGCGGCGCTGATGGGCGTCGAGAGCACGGGCAACGGCTCGCGCAGCCTCTTTGCGCCACCCTCGCCCGCGGCCACAAACCTGCTGCTGGAGCCGGGCGAGACACCCCTGCATAAGATGCTGGCAGGGATCGAGCGCGGGTTGTGGGTCGAATCGGTGCTGGGGCTGGGCCAGGGCAACCCCATCAGCGGGGCGTTCTCCAACCCCGTGGGGCTGGCCTATGTCATCGAGGGCGGCGAGATCGTGGGGCGCATCAAGGATGTGGCCATCGCCGGGAATATCTATGCGCTGCTGCAAGAGATCGGCGGGCTGAGCCGCGAGAGCATCTGGGTGCGCGGGCGCTATCAGCTTCCCTACATCCTGCTGAACGAGCTGAACGTGGTGCGCAGCTAGGGGAATAGAGGGGTCTACTGGGGCAGCAGCGCCCGCAGCAGGTCCTCGCGCCAGGCGCCCCGCGCCCGGTCGTACACGCCGAAACCGGCCCCAAACTCCCAGTAGGCCCAGGCAAAGCCCCGCGCCTCGGCCTCGCGGGCCACGGCCGCCGTCCAGCGCACCCGCGAGGCTGGATCGGCCTTGCCATAGGCCCCAAACTCGCCCAGGTAGACCGGGCGGTCGCGCTCCTGGGCCCAGCGCGCCGCCGTGTCGAAATCGCGCCGGATGGCGCGCAGCTCGGCCTCCGCGCCATGCCACAGGGTCCCCATCCAGGGGTTGCTGCCCTGCACCCACTCGGCTCCCTGGTGGGTAAAGCGGAACGGCTCGTAATAGTGGAACGTCACGATCAAGCGCCGGTCGTCCTCGGGCAGTTGGAGCGCGCGCAGGGCGCTCACGTGGCCCCAGCCCCCCGGCCCCACGATCACCCAGCGCTCGGGGTTGCTCTCGCGCACCACGGCCAGGGCCTCGGCCAGGCACCGGTTCCACAGGGCGCCCTCCAGCCGGTCATGGGGCTCGTTGAGCAGCTCGAAATAGAGCCGCCCATCATAGTCGCGATAGTGCTCGGCGATCTGCCGCCAAAGCGCCAGGAAACGCTCGCGCTGCCCCTCGGGGTCGGCCATCAGGGCGTCATAGTGGTGGATATTGATCACCACCACCAGGTCGTGGGCCAGAGCCTGCTCGATGGCCCAATCCACCCGCTGAAAGATGGCGGGCGCGATGGCGTAGGGCGGCGCGGCGTCGGCGTGGGCGTTCCAGCGGATGGGGATGCGCACGGCGTCGAACCCGGCCTCGGCGATGGCCGAAAAGTAGCCCTCCTCCAACACCAGGCCCCACTCGCCCTCGCGGGGCGCTTCCAGGGCGTTGCCCAGGTTCACGCCGCGCCCCAACCCCGCGCCCAGGGCCGAGACCTCGCCGCCACGGGGCGCAACCGGCGGGGCGGGCTGCCCGCCCAGGGTGCAGGCCGCCAACAACAGCAGCCCGCCGCACGCCAGGAGAGCGGCCCTAGGCCACCCTTGCCGCAGCATCACATCAGCCCGCGATAGCGCCCGCCATCCACCTGAATGGTGGCGCCGGTGAGATAGGCCGCCGGCTCGGAGGCGAGAAAGGCGATCAGCGCCGCCAGCTCCTCCGGCTGTCCGATCCGCCCCGCCGGAATGTCGGCCACCGAGCGCTGCAAGACCTCCTCCACGCTCACGCCCTCCGCCTCGGCCTGGGCCTGGGAGAGCTGCCGCACCCGGTCCGTCAACATATAGCCCGGGCAGACGTTGTTGACCGTGATCCCCTCGGCGGCCACCTGGTCGGCCAGGGTCTTGGCCATGCCCACCACGCCCGCGCGCACGGCGTTGGAGAGGATCAGGTTGGGGATCGGCTGCTTGACCGACATGGAGGTGATGTTGATAATGCGGCCCCAACGGCGCGCGCGCATGCCCGGCAGCGCCAGGCGCGTGAGGCGGATGGCGCTGAGCAGGTTCAGCTCGACGGCCTGGAGCCAGTCGTCGTCGCTCATGTCGGTAAAGACGCCCGGGCGCGGCCCCCCGGCGTTGTTCACCAGGATATCCACCTGCCCGTAGGCGTCGCAGGCCGCGACGAACAGCCTCTCGGTGTCGGCCGCGACGCTCACATCGGCGGGGATGCCCACGACGCTGCTGCCCGTGTCATCGGCGATCTCGGCGGCTGCCTGGCGCAACAGCGCCTCGCCCCGCGCTGCGATCACCACCCGCGCGCCTTCGCGGGCCAGGGCCCAGGCCGCCGCCTTGCCCAGGCCCTTGCTGGCCGCCGCCACCAACGCCACCTTGCCCCGAATGCCCAGGTCCATGTTATGCCTCCTCTGGGTGCGTGCCCGTCCAACGCCTGGAGTTATTATGCTCGCCCCTGGCGCGCCCTGTCAATGGCCGCGCACGACCGCGCCCGGCCTCATCAACTTGCCGCATCGGCCCGCCTTGTCCTATAATGCAGTTACCCCGTACCACGGATGCAGCGCAGCACCGCGCCCTGCCATGCTGCCAGGTACGACCGACAGACACGCCGGCGGGCCTCTCAACAGGATGGGCGCCTGTCTATACATGTACGATGCAGACGAAAGGAGCCGCCCACATGCGTGTCGTCGTCAACATCCTGCTCGGTCTGGTGATCCCCATCGCCTGGGGATTGCTCAGCGCCTGGGCCTTTGAATGGCTGCGCGACCGTCAGCGTCGCAAAGGGGGCCAGGGCGGATGATCGCCATGATCCTGGGCGCGCTGCTCATCGCCCTCGTTTCGGGAATGCTCACGGGCCTGTTTGGCGTGGGCGGAGGCTTTTTGGTGACCCCGCTGCTCAATATCGTCCTGGGGCTGCCCATGCCCATCGCCGTGGGCACAGGCGTGATGAACATCCTGGGCGTCTCGACGGCCGGGCTCTACTGGCGGCGCACGAGCAACCTGGCGGATTACAAGCTGGCGCTGGTGCTCTTGGGCGGCAATATCAGCGGCGTCTATTTTGGCACCCAGACCCTGGAAGCCTTCAAGGCGCGGGGGCTGCTCACCCTCAACGGCACACCGATCCCCGCCGCAGATTTCTACACCCTCATCGTGCTTCTCGCTTTGCTGCTGGCGATCTTTGCCTGGATGTACCTGGAGACCCGGCGCGCGAACCCGCGCCCCGTGCGGGTGGGGCTCTTTGCCCGCATCCACATCCCGCCCTATGCCGAGTTCCCCAGCCTGGAATCGCCGCGCCTCTCGATCCCCGTGTTGGTCTATTTCGGCCTGTTTGCGGGCTATCTCACCGGCCTGCTGGGTGTGGGCGGGGGCGTTATCCTGCTGCCGGCGCTGGTCTACCTGGTGGGCATGCGCACCCACCGCGCCATCGTCACCAGCCTGTTCATGGTCTGGCTCACCTCGCTGGTGGCCGTTGTCTCGCATGCCTACCGGGGCAACCTCGATCTGCCGGTGCTTATGGCCCTCCTGGTCGGCGGCAGCATCGGCTTTCAGATCGGCATGACCCTCTGCGGCAAGCTGGATGGGCTCAAGCTGCGGCGCTACTTTTGTTATGTCGTGCTGGGCGTGGCGGCCATGGTGCTGGCCCGCGTGTTCGCCGCCATGTTCTAGCCCCGTGCAGAAAGGAACGCCCGCAAGCATGTTGATCAGCAGCACGCGCAACCCTTCTATCAAGGCGCTGCGCGCCCTGCGCCTGCGCAAGCACCGCGAGCGCCAGGGGCGCTATTGGATCGAGGGCATCCGCATCGTGGAGGAGGCCCTGAGCCGGGGCGCGCAGGTGGATACCCTCGTGTATGCGCCCGACCTGCTGGTGAGCGAGCGCGCCCAAGCCCTGGTCGCCCAGAGCCAGGGGGTGGCCCAACTGGCCGTCTCTGCCGAGGTGTTCCAATCCCTTTCACAGCGCGACACGCCCAAGGGCCTGGCGGCGGCGGTGCGCATCCAGGAGCGCACCCTGGACGAGATCCCCGTTAGCGACGATCTCTTTTGCCTGGTGGCCTACCAGTTGCGCACGCCGGGCAACCTGGGGGCCATCATCCGCACGGCGGACGCCGCCGGCGCCACGGCGGTGGTGGTCGTCGAGCCCTCGGTGGACCTGTACGACCCGCAGACCGTGCGGGCGACCATGGGCTCGCTCTACGCCTTGCCGGTGGTGCGCGTGGCCGGGGAGGCCGCCCTGCCCCGCTGGTACGGCGAGCTGCGCGCCCAGGGGTTGGCGCTGCAAGTGGTGGGCACCTCGGCCCACGGCGACCTGCTGTTCTATGATGTGGATTGTCGCGGCCCCCTGGCGCTGCTCATCGGCAGCGAGCAGGATGGCCTCTCGCCAGAGGTGCGGGCCGGGGCGGACGTGGTGGCCCGGCTGCCGATGGCGGGCAGCGCCAGCTCGCTCAACGTCTCGGCGGCTACCGCCGCCATCGTATATGAGGTGGTGCGGCAGCGCTTGGCTGCGGCGCGAGGATAGCTGAGGGTCAGCCCCCCAGGGGCACGCCCAACACCTCGGCGATGGTGCGCACGTACAGCTCGTGCTCCACGGCGTGGATGCGCGCCTCGAGCGCCTCTAGCGTGTCCTCGGGCAGGATCGGCACCCGTTGGCAGGCCGCCACCGGCCCGCAATCCACCGTCTCGTCCGGCGCCCAATGGATCATGACCCCCGTCTCGGTGATCTCGCCGCGCCGATAGGCCGCCCAGGCCTCTTCGATGGCGTGCATGCCGGGAAAGGTGCCCGGCAGGGCCGGATGGATATTGAGCACGCGGGGGTAGCGCCGCAAGAACGCCAGAGAAAAGATGTGCATCCATCCGGCCAGCACCACCAAGTCTATGGCATAGGGGGCCAGCATGTCGGCCAGGTCGGCGTCGTACTCTTCGCGAGCGCGCCCCGCCTTGCGATAGGGCAGCAACGGGTGGTAGAGAGTGGGGATGCCGTGGCGCGCGGCCCGCTCCAGCCCCGCAGCCGCCTTGCGGTTCGAGACCACCACGGCGATGCGCGTCTGCGGCAGGCGCCCGGTTTCGATGGCGTCAATGATGGCTTGCAGGTTGGTGCCGCTGCCCGAGATCAAGACGGCCAGATGCTTCATGCCAGGGTGACCCGCGCACCGCCCGTGTAGGCCACGATCTCGCCGATGACGGGCGCAGGCTCGTCCAGGGCGCCCTGCACGGCGCTCACATCCTCCGGCGCCACGATCACGACCATCCCGATGCCCATGTTGAACACCCGGTGCATCTCGTCGCGCCCGATGCCGCCCGTCTCCTGGATCAAGCGAAAGAGGGGCGGAACCTGCCAGGCGCCCGTATCCACCACGGCACCCACCCCGTCGGGCAGGATGCGAGGGATGTTATCCAGGAACGCCCCGCCGGTCAGGTGGGCCAGGCCCTTGATATCGGCCACGGGACGGATGGCGCGCACCAGGGGCAGGTAGGAGCGGTGCGGCTCGGCCAACGCTTCGGCCAGGGTGCGCCCCAGCCGCTCGGCGTGTTGGCCATAGCTCTCCGGCCCAAAGAGGCTGCGCACCAGCGAAAAGCCGTTGGTGTGCAGGCCGTTGGAGGCCAGGCCGATGAGCCGGTCGCCCGGGGCGATGCGGCTGCCATCAATGATCGCCTCGCGCTCCACGACGCCGATGATCGTACCGGCGATGTCCATCTGCCCGGGGGCGTATACGCCGGGCATCTCGGCCGTCTCGCCGCCCAAGAGGGCGCAGCCCGCCTCACGGCAGGCCGCCGAGACGCCGCCCACTACCTCGGCGATCACCACCGGGTCCAGCTTGGGTGCCGCCACGTAATCCAGGAAAAAGAGCGGCTCGGCGCCCTGCACCAGGATGTCATTGATGCAATGGTTGACGATATCGCGCCCCAGGCTGTCATAGCGGCCAATGGCGCCCGAGATCACCGTCTTTGTTCCGACGCCATCGGTGGAGGCCACCAGCACGGGATGGCGTAGCTCTTGCAAGCGCCCCGCATCGTACAGCCCGCCAAAGGCGCCGATCCCCAAGAGCACCTCGGGGCCATAGGTCGAGCGCACGGCGGCGCTCATCAGCTCCACGGCGCGGTTGCCGGCGTCAATACTCACCCCGGAACGGGCATAGGCGCTCTCGGTCATCATGCCTCCTTGGGCAGGCCCTTGGCCCCGATATCGCGACGGTAGATCATGCCCGGCCAGCGGATCTGGCCGACGGCGTCATAGGCGCGGGACATGGCCTGGGGCAGGTCGCCGGCCCAGGCGGTGACGCCCAGCACACGCCCGCCATCGGTGATGACGCGGCCATCGGTGCGCTGGGTCCCAGCGTGAAAGGCGTACACATCCGGCTGCCCGGCCAGCCCATCCAGCCCCTCGATCTCGAAACCCCGCTCATAATCGCCCGGATAGCCGCCCGAGGCCAGCACCACGCACACGGCCGTCTGGCCCGTCCAGCGCAGGGCGATCTGCTCCAGATCGCCGTTCAGGCACGCCTCCATCACGGCCAGCAGGTCGGTTTCCAGCAGGGGCAGGATCACCTGCGCCTCGGGATCGCCAAAGCGGCAATTGAACTCGAGGACGGAAAAGCGATCCCCCTCGACCATCAGGCCCGCATAGAGCACCCCCACATAGGGCGCGCCCATTTCGCGCAAGCCATCCACCGTCGGCTGGAGCACCTGGTCCACCACCCGTTGCAGCATCGGCCCGCTGAGCACCCGGGCGGGGGCATAGCAGCCCATGCCGCCGGTGTTGGGGCCCCGGTCGCCATCATAGGCGGCCTTGTGATCCTGCGAGAGGATCATGGGCTCCACATGCTCGCCATCGGCAAAGGCCAGCACCGACACTTCTTGGCCGGTGAGAAACTCTTCGATCAACACCCGCTCGCCCGCCGCGCCAAAGCGCCGCTCGAGCATGACCGCCCGCAGGGCGTTGTGGGCCTCTTCGTCCGTCTGGCACACCAGCACGCCCTTGCCGGCGGCCAGGCCGTCGGCCTTGATGACGATGGGAGCGGGGTGGGCGTCCAGATAGGCGCGGGCCGAGGCATAGTCGGTAAAGGAGGCAAAAGCGCCCGTGGGGATGCCGTGGTCGCGCATGAACCGTTTGCTGAACGTCTTGGACGATTCGATGCGCGCCGCCGCCGCGCTGGGGCCAAAGGCGGGCACCCCCACCGATTGCAGCTCGTCCACCAAGCCCAAAGCCAGGGGGGCCTCCGGCCCCACCACCACCAGGTCAATGCCCTCTTTGCGCGCAAAGGTCACGATGCCGTCCACGTCCTCGGCCCGGATGGGCACGTTGGTAGCCAGCTCAGCCATCCCGCCGTTGCCCGGCGCCGCATAGATCTCGGTCTCCTCTGGCGACCGATGCAACGCCCAAACCAGCGCATGTTCCCGCCCCCCCGATCCGACGACGAGTAGTTTCACCTGACCTGCTGCCTTTCTGTCGCTTCACAGCGCTGCTGCTCGCGCGGCAAGAATCCCCCCGCCTTTTGCTCAAAGGGATAGTCGCCGGAGAAACAGGCCGTGCAAAAGCGGCCCAAGGGGCGCCGCAGCGCCTTGATCATCCCCTCCAAACTGAGATAGCCCAGGGTATCGGCGCCGATCTCCCGCTCGATCTCTTGCACCGAGAGGCGATGGGCGATCAGCTCGTCATAGGTGGCCATGTCCACGCCCATAAAGCATGGGTGGCGGATGGGCGGCGACGAGATGCGCAGGTGTACCTCGCTGGCACCGGCCCGCCGCAGCAGCTCGACCGTGGGCGCGCTGGTGTTGCCGCGCACAATGGAATCATCCACCACCACCACGCGCTTGCCCAGCAGCACCTGGGGCATGGGGTTGAACTTGAGCGCGACGCCGGCCTTGCGCAGCCGGTCATCGGGCTGGATGAACGTGCGCCCGATGTAGCGGTTCTTCATCAGCCCCTCGCTATAGGGGATGCCCGATTCCTGGGCATAGCCGATGGCCGCAGCGGTGGCCGAATCGGGCACGCCGATCACCAGATCGGCCTCCACCGGATGCTCGCGGGCCAGTTGGCGCCCCAATTCCTGGCGCACCTCGTGGATGAGCTGGTCATCAATGACGCTATCCGGGCGTGCGAAATAGATGTACTCGAAAATGCAGAGGCTCGATTGCTCGGACTCGCGGCCCTGCACCATGCGCATCCCCTCATCGTTGATGATCACGATGGCGCCGGGGGGGATCTCTTGGATCTCGCGGGCGCCCACCGTCTGCAGGGCGCAGCTCTCCGAGGCCACCACCCAGCCGCCGTTCAGGCGCCCCATGCTGAGGGGCCGAAAGCCCCACGGGTCGCGCACGGCGATCAGGCTATCGCGGGTAAGGATGGTGAGGGAATAGGCCCCCAGGGCCATGCTCATCATGTCGCGGATGCGATCCTCCCAGGTGTCGCCCTGGGCGCCGGCCAGCATCTGGATCATCACCTCGGAATCGCAGGAGGAGGCCAGCCCCACGCCGCGCTCGAACAGCTTTTGGCGCAGCTCGCCGGTGTTCACCAGGTTGCCGTTGTGAGAGAGGGCGATGGGCCCCAAGGCCGACTCCAGCAGGAACGGCCCGGCGCTCACGGGCCGCGAGGAGTCCGCCGTCGAGTAGCGCGTGTGCCCGATGGCGATGTGGCCCAGCAGCGGGGCCAGGTTTGCCTCGTTGAACACCTGGGAGACCAGCCCCATCTCTTTGTAGAGCTTGGCGCCATAGCCGTCGCTGACGGCGATGCCGGCGCTCTCTTGGCCGCGATGCTGAAGGGCGAACAGGCCAAAGAAGGTGATGCGAGCCACGGCCTCGCCACGGGCGAAAATGCCAAACACGCCGCAAGCCTCCTTGGGGCTATCGTCGAACCCTCTGCACTCTGATCCCATCATAGTCGCCTCACCTGGCAGCGCTGCATACGGCATTACGCCTCTTCCAAGGAACGGTCGTCGTCCATGATCTGTTGGGTCATCTCGGCCTGATAGGCCCGCACCCGCTCGCGCAGCGCGGGATCGGAGAGGGCCAGGATCTTGGCCGCCGCCAGCGCCGCCGCAGCGGGCTCTAGCACCACCATCGGCGCGACGCCGCCGGGCATGCGCAGCGAGGAATAGATGTCGGCGCCGCCAAAACTAGAGGAATAGGGCGGGCAGGCGATCACCGGGCCGGTGACGTTGGCGTCGGCCATGCCGCTGAGGGCGTTGGAGCGGCCCGCCACGGTGATATAGACCACCGGCTCGCCCTCGGCCTCGATGCGCTCCAGCAGGCCCAGCAGATAGCGGGCGGCCTTGTGCGCCGAGGCGATGTGCCGCTCCGTCGTGAGGCCCAACGCCTCGCAAGCAGATACGATCTTGGCTACATGATCGAGGTCGCTCTTGGACCCCATGAGGATCACAACACGAGGAGACATGCTCGCGTCACTCCTTACCCCTTGCCCATCTGACATTATACACCAGTTGCCCCGCAGCCCAAGCCCCACGCGGGCGCGCCGCCTTGGAGCGCAGTGAAACTGCGCTCCCGTCCTATCCCAGCCGCACGGTCCAGCGGCAATCGGGCGCGCCGCCCACCACCGTCTGTGTCATCTCGACCTGGGCGCTGCGCCCCAACGCCCCGACGAACAGGCCCTCCAGCCAGGCCCGCGAGCAGTTGCAGAAGGTGGGCGAGAGCCCCTCGCCCGCCTCTCGCGCCAGCGGGCAATAGCAGCGCTCATAGCGCCCGTGGATCTCGCTGCCCCGGCGCTCCAGATAGCCGCCGCCCAGGTGTTCGGCGTTCATGGCGGCCACCCAGGCATCCAGATCGCCCTGGGCCAGCCAGAGCGCATGGGCCCGCGCCACCACGCTTTGGGGCAGGCAGCGCCTTCCGCACTCGGCCAGCACGGCGGCGCGGGTCGACTCGTCCAGGTTGGCATCCAGGCTATCCACCAGATCACGAATCCAGCCATGCGCTTGCGACATGGGCATCCCCCTGCTACTGCGCGAACAGGAATCCGAGGCGCGGGCGCCCCCGTGTGGGCGCCCCTACATCATCCGCTCTGCGTGAAGCCAAATCCTAATCCTCTTCGATAAAGGCGGCGGTCATCTCGGCCACCCGCGCATAGTTGGCCAGCACCTCGCGCAGGCCCGCGTCGGTCACCTCGGGCAGGTTGCGATAGACCTGCTTGTCCAGCATACGGGTCTTGTCGCCGCCGGGCCAGATGCGCCACGAATCGTTGTCAATCACATCGGCCACTAGCAGGCGGCCATCATCGCTGGCGCGGCCAAACTCGATCTTGAGGTCCACCAATGTCACATCCTGCTTGGCCCAGGCGGCCTCCAGGATCTCGAAGACCCGGCGCCCCACCCGGCGCAACTCCTCGATCTCGGCGGCGCCGGCCAGCCCCATCTCCTGGATCTGCTCGTCGGTGACCAGGGGATCATGGGCAGCGTCGTCCTTGTAAAAGAGCTCGACCACCGTCGGCTCAAAGCGCGTGCCCTCGGCGATCTCGGGGTGGCGCTTGAGATACGAGCCCGTGGCGATGCGCCGCATGACCACCTCGATGGGCAGCATGGCGCAGCGCGTCACCAGGTTCACGTTGCCGCCCAACATGCCGATATAGTGGGTGGCTACGCCCTCTTGCTCCAACAGATAGAACACGTTGGAGGTGGTCATGCAAGCCAGCTCGCCCTTGCCGGGCAGCTCGCTGCGGCGCGCCCCGTCTCCGGCAGTCAGCCCGTCCTTGTGCAGGATATAGACCACGTCGTCGCGCTCTGGATGCGCATAGATCACCTTGGTCTTGCCCTCGGCCAGTTGTTCCCCGAATGCAATCTTGTCGGCCATCGTCTCTGTTCTCCCTTCTGCAAGGCGAATGGTCGCCAAAGAACGCTAACTCGACACCCGCTGCCGCAGCGTGGCGCAGAAAGCCCTGGCCAGGGCCGGGGCCTGGCCCGCGTCGGCGCCCTGGGCCATGATGCGGCGCACCGCATCGCCCGCAAGATGCGCAACGACGGCCTCGTCGGAGGCCAGGCGCTCGATCAGTGGGTTGGGCTGGCCGGCCTGCACGGCCTCCCAGGCCGCCATGCAATGGTCGCGGATGCACTCGTGCATGGCCTGGCGGTCGGCCCCCGCGATGACCAGGGCCATCAGCAATGGCTCGGTGGCGGCAAAGGGGCCATAGGTGGCCAGGTTACGGGCGCTGGCCTCGCGGCCAAGGCGCAGGCCCTTGACGATGCGGGCCAGCCGTAGCAACAGGTCGTCTATCACCAGGAACGCCTCGGGCAACACCACGCGCCGGTTGGCCGAGTCGTCCAGGGTGCGCTCTAGCATCGAAAGGGCGGCGTTGTCCCAGGCGACCCGGGGCAGCGCAGCAGCATAGCGGGCCAGCGAGCAGATGCTCTCGGAATTGATCGGGTTGCGCTTGAACGGCATGGCCGAGGAGCCCACCTGCTGGCGGCCAAAGGGCTCGCTCATCTCGCCGAACAGGGGAGATTGCAGCAGGCGCAGGTCCAGGGCAAACTTGTGGGCCGATTGGGCGATCCCCGCCAGCAGGCTCAGCAGCACGTAATCCATCTTGCGCGGGTAGGTCTGGGTGCTGACGGGCACGGCCTCCAGCCCCAGCCGGGCCATCACCCGCGCCTCCATCTCCTCCGGGGTCATCTCGCTCTCGGCCAGCAGGTGCGCATACGAGGCAGAGGTGCCCACGGCGCCCTTGAAGCCTTTGCCCCGCACCTGTAGGGCATCCAATCCCTCCAGGTCGGCCAGGAAATCATAGGCGTACTGGCAGAGGCGATAGCCCACGGTGGTGGGCTCGGCGGGCTGAATGTGGGTATAGGCCATGACCACCGTGTCGGCCTCGGCCTCGATCTGCTCGGCCAGGACCCCCAGCAGCGCCACCAGGCGGGCCCGCACCAGGGCCAGGGCCTCGCGGATGCGCAGGGCGTCGGCGTTGTCCTCCACGTCCATGCTGGTGGCGCCCAGATGGATGACGCCGCCCCCCACGGGGCACTGCTCCGCAAAGGTGCGCACCTCGGCCATCAGGTCATGGTGCAGCGAGCGCTCGATCTCTTGGGCGCGCTCCCAGTCTACGTCATCCTGGTGGGCGCGCAGGTCGGCGGCCTGGGCCTCGGTTACCAGGCCCGCCTGGGCCTGCACCTCGGCCAGGGCCACCCAGATGCGCCGCCAGAGACGCCGGGTGTGCATCTGCGACCACAGGGCGCGCATCTCGTCGCTGCCATAGCGCCAGGTAAAGGGCGAAAGAAAGGTCTCGTGGTTGTATTGGGTCATACCACACCTGCTATTGAAAACGAACTCGGATGTTGGGCGAGGACGAGCTTCGCCCGTACGTTTCGTTGCGTTTTGCTACGGTTTATCGCAGGGACGAACTGCGCATGTATGCGCCGTGTTCGCCCATCCGCCTCTGCGCTCTGCGCGAGACTCCGGCCCCCGCTCAGGCAAAGCGAGCAGCGGCCCGCACCCCATTGGCGAACAGCGCCAGCCCCAGGCCGCCGCGGCCCCCACGGGTCCAGCGCGGGTGCTGGTAGGGCGTGATGTGATCCTCCGGGTGGGGCATCAGGCCAAATACGTTGCCCGCCGCGTTGCACAGCCCGGCGATGTCGTCCACCGAGCCGTTGGGGTTATACGGATAGGGGGCCTCCGCCAGGGTCTCAATCTCGCGGCCAGGCAGGTCCATCTGGGTGGGGTCCGCCGTCGCCACATATTGCAGGGCCACCAGCCCGCCCTCCCACAGGGCCCGGCGCGTGTCCTCGCCGGTGGTGTCGCCGCCATCCAGGGCCAGGCGGCCCTCGCCGTGGGCCACCGGGCAAAGGATATCCTCTTGCAACCCCTGGGTGAACAGGCAGGCGCTCTCGTCATGGGCCCGCAACCGCACCCAGCGGCACTCGAAATGCCCGCGCCGGTTGAACGTCAGGCTCACCCGCTGTTGGGGCGCCGGGCCCGGCAGATAGCCCGCCTTGACCAGGGTCTGGAACCCGTTGCAGATACCCATCACCGGCTTGCCCGCCGCCACAAAGGCGTCCAGGTCCTCACGAAACCGGTGGTACAGGTCGTTGGCCCACAGCCGTCCGGCGCCCAGGTCGTCGCCATAGGAGAATCCGCCGGGGATGACGAGCATCTGGTAATCGCCCAGGCGGTGCTGGCCGCCGTTCAGGCTGTTCATGTGAACGATCTCGGGGGCGCCGCCCGCCGCCTGGCAGGCCAGGGCCGCCTCGCGGTCGCGGTTGGTGCCGGGCGCGTGCAAGATCAGGATGCGTGGCTGGCTCATCGGCTCTCCTCCAGATCGTCGCCATCCTCCAGGATGTGGCCGCGCCAGGCGCGCTCCAGCGCCTCCACGGGCAGGGCAAAGAGCAGCTCGTCATCTAGGGCGCTGTGCGCCACCAAGTCGGGCGCCGCCAGGACGTTGCCCACCTGGGCGCAGGGCAGCCCGCCCATGAGGGCCTCAAACGCTTCGGCGTGCTCCTCGGCCACTTCGACGACGTAGCGTCCATTGGATTCGGCATAGAGCAGCCAGTCATCCACGGGGACCACGCCCTCGGGCGTGGGCGCGTTGGCCAGGAACAGGCTCGCGCCCAGCGCGCCGGAAAAGGCCATCTCGGCCAGGGCCAGGGCCAGGCCGCCCTCGGAGCAATCGTGGCAGGCGGCCACCAGCCCCTGGCGCATGGCCGCGTGCAGGGCGCGGGCCAGGGCGGGCCCCTGCTCGGCCAAGCCGGGCGGGCGGTGGCCCTCCAAAGCCTGGGCCTGGGCGTACAGGCTGCCGCCCAGCTCGGGGCGCGTCAGCCCCAGCAGGTAGAGGCGGTCCCCCGCCCGTTTGAGATCGGCGGTGCAGGCCAGCCGCACGTCCTCGACGATGCCCAGGGACGAGATCAGGAGCGAGGGCGGGATGGCCACCTGCGCGCCGCTGACGCTATCGGTATATTCGTTGTTCAGCGAGTCCTTGCCGGAGATAAAGGGCGTGCCATAGTGCAAAGCGCCGTCATAGCAGCCCTTGAGGGCCCGCACCAGGCTCCCCAACCGGTCGGGATAGGCCGGGTTGCCCCAGCAAAAGTTGTCCAGAATGGCGGTCTGCTCCGGGTCGGCCCCCACGCAGACCACGTTGCGCACCGCCTCGTCAATGGCCGAGACGGCCATGGCGTAGGGGTCCAGCGCGCCATAGGCCGGGTTAAAGGCCGAGCCCAGGGCAAAGCCCTCCCAGCGCTCATGGGTATCCAGCGGGCGGATCACCGTGGCGTCGCCAGGGCCGTGGCTGCGGGCCCCCACCAGCGGCTTGACCAGGGTGCCCCCCTGCACCTCGTGGTCGTAGCGGCGGATCACGTCTTCCTTGCTGCGCACGTTGGGCAGCGCCAGCATCTCTAGCAAGAGCTCGCCCAGGACGTCGCCCGCCAGCGTGTCGTCCAGCGTCTCGCGCTCCACGGGCGGCGCGACCCACTCGGCGGCCAGCCTGCGGCGCGGGATGCCGCCGTGCAAAAAGCCCATGTCCAGATCGGCCACCGTCTGGCCGTCATAGGTCAGGTGCAGGCGCCGGTCGCTGGTGAATGTGCCGATGACGGTCATCTCGACGGAATAGGCCGCGCAGATGGCGCGCAGGCGCGCGACGTGCTCCGGCGGCGCGGCCAGCACCATGCGCTCCTGGGCCTCTGAGACCCAGATCTCCCAGGGTTGCAGGCCCACATACTTGAGTGGAACGCACTCCAGCGCCACGGCGGCGCCGATGGCCTCGCCCATCTCGCTGACGGCGGAGGAGAGCCCCCCTGCCCCACAATCGGTGACGGCGTGATAGAGCCCCTCATCGCGGGCCACCAGCAGGGCATCCAGGGCCATCTTTTCGGTGATGGGGTTGCCGATCTGGACGGCACCGCCCGATGTCTCGCCGGTGGTGTCGTTCAGTTCGATGGAAGAGAATGTCGCCCCGTGCAGGCCATCGCGGCCCGTGCGCCCACCGATGACCACCACCAGATCGCCCGGCAGCGCCTGGCGCGGATGGGCGCCCGCCGGGGCAATGCCCGCGCAGCCGCAGTACACCAGCGGGTTGCCGGTATAGCCGGGATCGAAATAGATGCTCCCGTTCACCGTCGGGATGCCCATCTTGTTGCCATAGTCCTCGATGCCGTGCACCACGCCGTTGTACAGGCGGCGGGGGTGCAGCACGCCGCCGGGCAGCGTGGCAGGGTCGGCGTCCAGAGGGCCAAAACAGAGCACGTCGGTATTGGCGATGGGCCGGGCGCTGACGCCCATGATATCGCGCACAACGCCGCCCACGCCCGTGTTGGCGCCGCCAAAGGGCTCCAGCGCCGAGGGATGGTTGTGGGTCTCGACCTTGAAGGACAACTCGTGCTCGCCAAAGGCCACGATGCCCGCATTGTCCACAAAGGCCGAGCGCACCCACGGGGCCGCGATCTCTTCGGTGGCCGCCCGCAAGTAGGTGCTCAGCAGCCCGTCTATCTCTTGCACCGTCTCGCCCTGGGGCGTGGCCTCGCGATAGGTCACCAGGGCGCGAAAGGTCTTGTGGACACAATGCTCCGACCAGGTTTGGGCCAGGCTCTCCAGCTCTACATCCGTCGGCTCGCGGCCCTCGGCCCGGCAATAGTCGCGGATGGCGTGCATCTCGGCCAGGTCCAGGGAGAGCAGCCGGTCGCGGGAGAGGGCCAGCAGCGCGGCGTCGTCCAGGCCGGTGAGGGGCACCGTCTCGGCGCGGATCGCGGCGCCCGCCGCCTCGGCGGCAGCGCCCCCCACGCCCAGATGGGGCGCAAGCTGGCCGATCTGGTAGTACTGGATGATCTCGTTATAGAGCAGGCGCTCGGCGATGGCCCGCACCTCTTGGTCCGCAAGAGCGCCCCACAGCAAATAGCTCTCGGCGCTGGCAGCGGCCAGCCCGGGCAACCCCAGCAGCCGCGCTCGCGCCACGATATTGGCGGCCACGCTATCGGTGACGCCCTGCAGCAGCCCCACCTCCACCCGCACGGCGCCGGAGGGTGTCTCCACGGGCGCATCGGCGGGCCCCCAGGCGGCCCGCTGGGTGATGGGGTCCACCAGCAGCTCGTCGCACAGCAGGCGAATCTGCTCCGGCGTCAGCTCGCCCCGCAAAAAGTAGAGGGCCGAGCGCTCGACGCGCTGCACGCCCGGGATGCCCAGGGCGCGGATATCGTCCAGCAGGTACCCAGGGGGCATCTCGCCCGGACGGGGGATGACCTCGATGCGATAGATCGTCTCCACGGCTCCCTCACGCTCCCTTAGGGCTGAAACTGATAGTTGGGCGCCTCTTTGGTCACCAGCACGCTATGGGGATGGCTCTCGATGTATCCGGCGTTGGTGATGCGCACGAACTGGGCGCGCTTGCGCAGGTCGGCCAGGTCGCTGGCCCCCACATAGCCCATGCCGGAGCGCAGGCCCCCGACGAGCTGGAACACCGCCTCGCTCAGGCTGCCGCGATAGGCGACCCGGGCCTCGATGCCCTCGGGCACCAGCTTGCCGGCGCTGCGGGTGGCCATGCGCTGCTGGCCCGTGGCATAGCGGTCGCGGCCATATCCGGCGCGCATGGCGCCCACCGAGCCCATGCCGCGATACTCTTTAAAGCGGCGCCCCTCATAGATCACCAGCTCGCCGGGGCTCTCGTCCACGCCCGCCAGCAGGTTGCCCAGCATGACGGCGTTGGCGCCGGCGGCCAGGGCCTTGACGATGTCGCCCGAGTAGCGGATGCCGCCATCGGCCACGATGGGGATGCCAAACTCGGCGGCGGCCTCGGCGCAATCCTGGATGGCCGTGAGCTGGGGCATGCCGGCCCCCGCCACGATGCGCGTGGTGCAGATCGAAGCGGCGCCCACGCCTACCTTGATGATCTCGGCTCCGGCGCGGATCAGGTCGCGGGTGCCCTCAGCAGTCACAACGTTGCCCGCCGAGACCGAGACTTCGGGAAAGGCATCCTTGAGCGTGGCCACGGCGCGAATCACCATGACGCTGTGGCCGTGGGCCGTATCCAGCGAGAGGAGATCAGCGCCCGCGCGCACCAGGGCCTCGGCGCGGGCCAACATCTCGTCGCCCACGCCCAGGGCCGCGCCCACCAGCAGGCGCCCGCCCGCATCCACGGCGGCATTGGGGTAATCCCGTTTCTTCTGAATGTCCTTGACGGTGATGAGCCCCTTGAGGTTGAAACGCTCGTCCACCAGGGGGAGTTTTTCGATGCGGTGCTTTTGCAGGATCTCCTGGGCCTCGTCCAGGGTGGTGCCCAGCGGCGCCACCACCAGGTTCTGCGAGGTCATGTACTCCGTCACCGGCCTGGCGTCATCCTCGGCAAAGCGGATGTCGCGGTTGGTCAGGATGCCCACCAACCGCGTGCCCTCGGTAATGGGCACGCCCGAGATATGATAGGTGGACATGATGGCCTTGGCGTCGCCCAGGGTGGCCGTGGGCGGCAGCGTGATCGGATCCACGATCATGCCCGATTCGGAGCGCTTGACCTTGTCCACTTCGGCCACCTGCTCCTCGATGGAGCAGTTGCGGTGGATGATGCCCAGGCCGCCCTCACGGGCCAGGGCGATGGCGAGCCGAGCCTCGCTGACGGTGTCCATGGCCGCCGAGAGGATCGGGACACTGAGGCGGATGCGCGGCGTCAGGGTTACCGTGACATCCACGTCGGCGGGCAGCACTTCGGAGCGGCCGGGCACGAGCAATACGTCATCAAAAGTGAGGGCTTCGGGCCAAGTTTGTTCGTTGTTTGTCATCCGTCTTTCTCCACGAGAGCAAAGGTGCCTGCTCGATCTGAGCAGGCAGCCTGCGAACCGCTAGATTGGCCATCGCAGAGCCACCAGATCCTGGCGCTCTGCGCCTACCGAGATCAGGGTGACCGGCACCCCCAGCAGCTCGGCGACGCGCCCGCAGTAGGCCTGGGCCGTATCGGGCAGCTCCTCCAGCGTGCGCGCCGCATGAATGTCGTCCTCCCAGCCGGGCCAGGTCTCGTATTCGGCGGTAACGTGATCCAACAGATCGGTATCCACCGGGTACTCGTCGGTCAGGGTGCCATCGGGCAAGCGATAGCCGGTGCAGATGCGCACCTCGTTGAGCCCGCAAAGCACATCCAGCCGTGTGAGGGCAATGCCGGTAAAGCCATTGACGCGGGCGGCATAGCGCAGGCTCACCATATCGAGCCAGCCACAGCGCCGCCGGCGCCCCGTGGTGGTGCCAAACTCATTGCCCTGGGTCACGATCCAGTCGCCCACCTCGTCGGCCAGCTCGGTGGGAAAGGGCCCCGTGCCGACGCGCGAGGTATACGCCTTGACCACGCCCACGATCTCGTCCACATCCAGGGGGCTGATGCCAGAGCCCTGGCAGGCGCCGCCCGCCGTGGGCGAGGAGGAGGTCACAAAGGGATAGGTGCCATAATCAATATCGAGCATGGTGGCCTGGGCGCCCTCTAGCATGACGTTCTTGCCGGCGGCCAGATACTCGCGGATCAGGCGGGTCGTATCGGTCACATAGGGGGCCAGGGCCTCGCGGGCCGGATCATAGGCCGCGACGATCTCCTCGACGGTGAACCCCGGATGGCCGTAGACGCCCTGCAACTCGGCGTTGATGCTCTCCAGCGCGCCCTCGACGCGCTCGGCAAAGCGGGCGCGATCCACCAGGTCCTGCATGCGCAGCCCGCGCCGCATATACTTGTCGGCATAGGCCGGGCCGATGCCGCGCTTGGTGGTGCCCAGGGCGCGGGCGCCCCGGCGCTGCTCTTGCAGGGCGTCCAGCTCCAGGTGATAGGGCATTACCAAGTGTGCGTTGGCGCTGATGTGCAGGTTATCGGTGGAGATGCCCATGTCGCGCAGCATTTCGAGCTCGGCCACCAGATCGGGCGGGGTGATGACCATGCCATGCGCCAGCACGGCGGCCACTTCGGGGCGGGTGATGCCAGAGGGCACCTGGTGTAGCTTGAGGGTGGTCTCGCCAAGGACGATGGTGTGTCCGGCGTTGGTGCCGCCCTGGTAGCGGACGACCATGGCGGCCCGTTCGGCCAGGTGATCCACGATCTTGCCTTTGCCTTCATCGCCCCACTGGGCGCCCAACACGATGGTAACCGGCATCCTACCTCCTGGGCCAACGGCGCCCTTGGGGCGCCCCTGGTCGTTATCAATGGATCAGCCAATAACGAAGAGGCGTCTCCCACAGATGAGCGCCGAATGGTATATTCCGGTACTCGGGGGAGACGCCACTGTCTGAGCAGCATGATTCCGTTACGGCGCCCAGTATAGCATAGGTTGTGGCTTGCGCCAAGCAAGATGCAAGATGTGGATGTGCCCAGGACAACACGTAATCCAGGCGCACCAACAGATCTCTCTGGGGCGCGGACGAGACGCACTCACGCCGCCACGAGGCGGGCGAGACGCCCGCCCTCCATGCAAGAACCCCTAGATCATGTAATCGCGCAACTGGCGGCTGCGGCTCGGGTGGCGCAGGCGATCCAGCGCTTCATGCTCGATCTGGCGGATGCGCTCGCGGGTGAGGCCAAACTTGCGCCCCACCTCTTCCAGCGTATAGCTGCGGCCATCGTGCAGGCCAAAGCGGAGCTGCAGAATGCGCGCCTCGCGGGGCGAGAGGGTGGTCAACACATCGCCCAGCTTGTCTTGCAGCAGGGTGTGGTAGGCCGTATCCGAGGGCGTGGGCGCCTCCCGATCGGGGATAAAGCTACCCAGCTCGCTATCCTCTTCCTCGCCCACGGGCTTTTCCAGCGACAGAGGCCGCTGCGAGACCTTGAGCATCCACTGCACCTTTTGCGCGGGCAGGTCCAGCTCCTCGGCGATCTCTTCGGGCGTGGGCTGGCGGCCCCAGTCCTGTTCGAGCTGCTGGGCCACCTGATAGACCTTGCGGATACGGTCGCTCAGGTGCACCGGCAGGCGGATCACGCGGCCCTGGTCGGCCAGGGCGCGGGTGATGGACTGGCGAATCCACCAGGTGGCATAGGTGGAAAAGCGGTGGCCGCGATGGTAATCAAACTTTTCCACGGCCTTGATCAGGCCCAGGTTGCCCTCCTGGATCAGATCCAGGAACGGCACGCCCTGCCCCAGGTAGCGCTTGGCGATGCTGACCACCAGGCGCGTGTTGGCGCGGATCATGTGGGCGCGCGCCTCCTGGCCGCGCCGCACAACCAGATAGAGCTCGTCCTTTTCGTCCTCGCTGAGCTTGGCGGCCTCCTTGTCCATGCGGGCCTGGGCCTCGCGGCCCTGCTCATACTCGGTGGCCAGACTGACCTCTTGCTCGGCCGTGAGCAACGGCACGCGCGCCATCTCTTTGAGGTACAGGCTGATGGTGTCGTCGCTGGCGATCTCGCTCAAGGGCGAAGCGGAGACCTCCTCGGCCTCCTCATCTTCAGCAGCGGCCTCTTGCTCTGCCTCTGGTTCCGCCTCAGCCTCGACCTCGGCTTCCGCAGCGTCTTGCTCTCCATCCGCATGGTCTTTGTAAAAGACCTGGATGCCTTCTTCACTCAGATAGATGAACAGATCCTCGAGCTGCTCCAGGTTGTCCTCTGCCTCAGGAAAGACCTCCATGAGGTCGTCCAGGGTCACAAAACCCTGCTTCTCTGCCTTGGCCATCAGCGGCTCGATCGCCGTAAGGGCCTTTTCGTCCAATTCGGTGCTCATAAACTCCCGTATCCCCCCATATCCCTATAGAATCCAGATGCGTGAGGGCCCCCCGCCCTACTTGCACCTGATGTGTCTTGCAGTTTGCTGATTTATACAAAAGCGCCGAGGCCAAGCCTTCGGCGGCAAAAGCCAGAGACCCAGGCCGCTTTGGGAACAGACTCGTGGCCGCTCCCTGGGCTGAACCATACAACAGCCTTTTCTCTTGGCTTCGCCCCAATTATAGCATACCGGTGATTATATGTCAAGTGTTTGGCGGTATTTCCTGCATTCAACACCCTGCAATGCAGCTCTTACGCCAGATCTTGCTTGCGCACCGGGCCAAACGCGCTCCGCACATGCAACAAAGCGACGCTGCGCCGCGCGCCGACCAAAGGTGCGCAGTCTCAGCGTCGAGATGCTAAAGAAACAGTATAACTATGGAACGCGCGGTGTCAAGTGATTTTTACGCAATCTTGAGACGTCTCTCTGGCATGCCGGGCACTAGCCTGCACCCTTTTTACGCGCCTTTGACACGCTGTTAGCAGCCCGTTAACCACAGCCCGCACAATATCGGCTATGCTGCTTGCGGACGTGGCTGAGACGGGCGCCGCTTGGCCCCAGCGCATCGCGGCAATCAAGCAACTCACTTTGCGGGCCTCGATGGCGCCAACGCCCCAGCGACTCTCCACCCCTTACCCGGCAGGTACCCCGGCCCACACGCCGGGGCACTTGCTTTAACGCGCCAGCAACGCCCGGGCCAGGGCATTGTGGCGCGCCACCAGCGTCGGCAGATCCACCGTACGCAGCGCCCCATCCTCGACGATCACGCGCCCGTTGATGACGCTCAGGCTCACCTGCGGCGGCGTGCAAAAGAGCAGCGCCGCCAGAGGGTCGGCCTGGGCGCCCGCCAGGGCGAGCTGGTTCAGGTCATAGCCGATCAGATCGGCGGCCATGCCGGGTGCCAGCGCGCCAATGTCATCGCGCCGCAGCACGGCGGCCCCGCCGAGGGTGGCGATCTCGAGCGCCTCGCGGGCCGAGAGTGCCCCTGCGCCCCCGGCCACCCTCTGCAGCAGCATGGCCAAGCGCGCCTCGGCCAGCATATTGTTCGAATCGTTGCTGGCGCTGCCATCCACCGCCAGGCTCACCCGCACCCCGGCATCGCGATAGGCGCGCACCGGCGCGATGCCCGAGCCCAGGCGCATGTTGCTGCTGGGGCAGTGGGCCACGCCCGTGTCCGTCTCGGCCAGCAGGGCGATCTCGTCGGCGTTGATCTGCACGGCGTGGGCCCACCACACGTCGGGCCCCACCCAACCCAGCGACGCCATATAGGCCGCCGGGCGCATCCCCACCCGCTCCAGGGTGTAGCGCTCCTCATCCAGGGTCTCGGCCACGTGGGTGTGCAGCAACACGCCATAGGCGCGGGCCAGCGCTGCCGATTGTCGCATCAGATCCTGGCTGACGTTGAACGGCGCGCAGGGCGCCACGGCAATGCGGCACATGGCATAGGGCGCGGGATCATGGTAACGCTCGATGACCGCGCGGGTATCCCGCAGCAAGGCATCCTCGTCCTCCACCACGGCGTCGGGGGGCAGCCCGCCCTGTGAACGGCCGATGGACATGCTGCCCCGGCAGGGATGGAACCGGACGCCCAGCTCTTGGGCGGCCTGGATCTCGTCGTCAATGCGGGCGCCGTTGGCGTACAGGTAGAGGTGGTCGCTGACGGTGGTGGCGCCGGTGAGCGCCAGCTCGGCCAGGGCTGTCTGGGCGCTGATGTAGACCATCTCGGGCGTGAGTCCATCCCACACGCCATAGTGGGTGGTGAGCCAGTCGAACAGCCCGTGATCCTGGGCCTCGGGCAGCGCCCGCGTCAGCGACTGGAACAGGTGGTGGTGGGTGTTGACCATCCCCGGCAGGATCACCATATCCCGCGCGTCAATCACGCGATCGGCGCTATCGGGCAGTTCCTCTGCCGGGCCCACCTGGGCGATGACACGGTCGCGGATGAACACCGAGCCCCCGGCGAGCTCGCGCCGTTGGGCATCCATGGTCGCCACCAGGCGGGCGTTGCGGATCAATAAGGTTGGCATGGGCACCTCATTCGGTTCCAAGCGCATTCGATGCTATACTGGCCCCTGATCGTTGCGACCCCCAAGGAGCCGCCATGAATCGAGACGGCACAAGGCTTATTTTCTGGCTGGATGTCCTGGTTCTTATGATCGGCGTGATCCTGTTCATCCTGCACCAATGGGATTGGCTGGTGGCGCTGGTGATCGGCCTGGTGATGATGAACTATTTCGATCATATCATGCAGCGGCGGCGCGACCGATGAGCCGCGTGCAAGAGATCGAGCGCCCGACGGCGCGCCGGGCGCCCTGGGCCGACCTGTTGCGCTACGAGCTGCCCCTGCTGGCCTGCATGGCCTTTATCACGGCCCTCTCCAGCCGCCCCTCGCTGCCCGGCCCCGGCGAGCGCGGCAGCCTGCTGCGCGACATTTTCAACTATGGCAGCCACATGTTCATCTATGGCGCGCTGGCGGGCCTGGCCTGGCGCGTGCTGGTCCATCGAGCGGGCAACCTGCCCGGCTGGCTGGCGGCGCGCCCACGCCTCAGCGCAATCCTGTTCGCCCTGCTCTATGGCATCGGCGACGAGATCCACCAAAGTTTCGTGCCCGGGCGCACCGCCTCCCCCTGGGATGCTCTGGCCGACCTGCTGGGCGCCACGCTGGCGATGCTGGCCATCGGCTACGGCCAGGGCTGGCTGGCCCGCCGACGCGACAGAGCCGCCTAGCCCTCTCCATCGAGCATCTGCGCCAGCGCGGCCAACTCGCCCTGTTCCAGCGCCCGCCACCGCCCGGGGGCCAGATCGCCCAACGCCAGCGGCCCCAGGGCCACGCGGATCAGCCGCAGGGTGGGGTGGCCCACGGCGGCGGTCATGCGGCGGACCTGGCGCTTGCGCCCCTCTCGCAGCACGATGCGCAGCCAGGTGGCGGGCCCAGGCGCATCCACCCCGCGCTCGGTGGGGTGCTCGCCCCCGGGCAGCAGCGCTACCTCGGCCTCGCGGGTGCGCCGCCCCTTGATCGCCACGCCCTGTCGCAGCGCGACTAGCGCCGCGTCGTCAGGCGTCCCCTCCACCAGCGCCCAGTAGACCTTGGGGTGCTCGTAGCGCGGGTGGGTCAGCCGGTGCAGCAGCCCGCCATCATCGGTGAGCAGCAGCAGCCCCTCCGAGTCATAGTCCAGCCGGCCCGCCGGTTCGAGACCGCACGCGGGCACCAGATCGCCCAGGGTGGCGCGCCCCTGGCCCTCGGGATCGGCCCACTCGCACAGCACGCCACGGGGCTTGTGGAGCAGGATGTAGCGGCGCGCGGGCTGGCGGCTCAGGGGCTTGCCTCGGTTCACGGTCCTCGCTCGTCACAAGCTCTCGCATCTACCCACCGCCGCAGGGCATCGCGCACGGCATCCACGAGCGAGTCGCGATTGTTGGCCAGCACCAGGCGGATGTTTTCGGGTGGCAACGTTCCACCCAGGACCGTCTGTAGCCTGTCCAGCAGCCTTTCATTGCGCACTCGCTGGTGCCCACGGGGATTGGCGGGAAAACACACCCACAACTCTGTCTTGGGCGTGACGGCATAGCGCCGGTTATCGCTCTCCGTGGTGAGATACTCACACAGAGACAGCGCCATGATGTCTCCCAGCAGCTTTTTAGGGGAGCAAGCTGTTTCCTCGATTTCCAGAACCAGCACGGCCTCGCCACTGTCGGCGTCAGCCAGCAGGACATCAACGCCGCTCAGAATGTTCCAACGATGGGGCTCTCCGTCCAGATGAGCCCACAAGCGTTGCCGATCCAGGCCCGCGTGGTCCTGATAGACACGCAGCGCCGCATTGCTCTCGGTGAGCAAACGCAGCGCGAAGGCTATCGGATCGCAAAGGGAGCCATGTCCGGTCTGCATCAGTGTCCCTCACTCCTCTTCTCGCACCAGGGTCATCGGGATCTGGAGAAGACTCCATAGTCTGGTAGCCTTGGGGGCGTAACACCGCCGCCATGTCCCCAGTGTAGCACGGCAGGCCCGGGGCCGCCAGCGGCCAGAGCTCACGCACTTGTTGTTGGCCGACTGCCGGGCGCAAGAGATGCCGACGCAACCGCCCTCACCCCGACGAGACCCGCTCGTAGAGCGGGTCTCGTCGGGGTGAGGGCCATAGACCTTGCACACATGACCTTGGTCGATCATGGCCACAGAGTCGGTCGCCTTTCCCATCGTCTCACCCCCACGCACGGACAGCGCCCCGAGCCATCGTTGGCCCGGGGCGCCGCCCTGAAAGGAGAGAGAGAACGACCGTGCTAATGGGCTGCTGTCAGGCTATAGGTCATTAGCACGCCATCGGTATAGTTGAAGACCTGGATGATATACGCGCCCGCCTCGTCCGAGACCAGGCTGGCCGTCAGTTCCTCGTGGGTATCGCCGGGCGCCCCGGCGGCCACCTGCGCGCCCGACGGGCTATAGATCACAAAGCCCAGCGCCCCCGTGAAACTGGGGTCCGCCGGCGCATAGGTCAGGGTCACCGTCACGGTAGATTCGTCGCCCGCGTAGGACACGGTGTGGGCGGCAAAGGCGCCGCCGGTGTTGCCCACGATGGCGCCGGTCGCCCGCTCATCCAGCGCAGCCGCGACCCCGTTCGTCGCCTCGGCAGCGGCCTCTGCCACGGCAGGGGCCCCGGCCGGCGCGCCTACGCCCGTTGCCGCCAGATCATAGCCCACCGTCAGCTCGGCATAGTTGTACACCTGGATCAGCAGCGTGGCGGCCTCCTCGGCAGCGTACGTTAGCCGCAGAACGCCATCCTCATCCACCCAGGCGGCCCGGTGCTCGGCGCCATCCGGCTCGTACAGGTTGAACCCGATGGCCGAGGCATAGGACGGGTCGCGCGGGCTGTAGACCATGACGATCACCAGCTCCTCTTCGCCGCCGGGGTAGGCGATCTCGTGGCTCTCGAAAGAGCCCGCCGGCGAACCGGCCAGCACGCCGCTGGCCTGCCAATGCCCCGCCAACACCAGGGCCGCCTCGTCGCCCTCGGCCAGGGCCACCGTCTGGCCCAGGGTGATCACGGCCAGCGCCAGGGCCAAGACCACCAGGCTACGGCCCAAAGAACCTGCTCTGCTCTTCATTGCGTTACATCCTTTCCCTGTGTGGGGCCCCGCGCCTTGTCGCGCCCAGGCTTGCGCGCTGCTGGGGCCCCCGTTTCGGTTCGACGCGCCCAGTATGGCAGGGGAATGCTAGCGCGGTATGGATGAGTTGTTGAGCTTGTATGAAGATCGGCCCTGGCGGCATTTGGCGAAGCGTGGCCCTGCGGCTAGAATCGTTCCCAATACCTGTGTACAAGGAGCCCCCATGAGCCAGCCTGCCGCCGCCGAACCGCGCACCAGCAGCCGCCGCGCCATGATCGTTCTCACCAGCGTGGCCGTGCTGATGTATTGGATCTCGCTCTATCTCTATGCCCCCACCCTGCCCACCTATGTGGAAGCCAAGGTGGACAACCTGGCCATGGTGGGGCTGATCCTCTCGATGTACGGCCTGTGGCAGGCGATCATCCGGCTGCCCCTGGGCATCGTCTCCGACTGGGTGGGGCGGCGCAAGCCGTTCATCCTGGTGGGGCTGGCCCTGGGCGGCCTGGGCGCCTGGATGCTGGGCACCGCCGAGAGCGGGAGCGCCCTGCTGGTGGGCCGCGCCATCACCGGCCTGGCGGCGGGCACCTGGGTGCCCCTGGTAGTGCTCTTTAGCAGCCTCTTCCCGCCGCAGGATGCTGTGCGGGCCAGCGCCCTGCTCACCTTTATCGGCGGCATCGGGCGCATTGTGGCCACGGGGATCACCGGCACGCTCAACAACTGGCAGGGCTATGCCTTTGCCTACTATTTGGCCGCCGCGGCGGCTGTGGTGGCGGTGCTGACCATGCTGCCCGCCCGCGAGCGCGTTCAGCCGCCCAAGGCCCCCTCGCTGGGCAACCTGGCGCGCCTGGTCTCGCGCCCGGATGTGCTCTTGCCCTCGCTGCTCAGCATGATCCAGCAATACGCCAACTGGGCGGCGACCTTTTCCTTCATCCCCCTGCTGGCGCGCCAACTGGGCGCCACCGATGTCTCCCTGAGCCTGCTGCTGAGCATGAATATCGCCGTGGTGACCCTGGGCAACCTGCTGGCGACGGCCGTGGTGCGCTATATGGGCACCCGCCGCATGGTCTACGCCAGCGCGGTGCTGACTGCCGTGGGCGTGGCGGGGGCCGCTCTGGTCAACTCGCTGCCGATGATCTTTGTGGTGCAGATCGCCATCGGCCTCTCCCTGGGCATCGGCTACCCGGTGCTCATGGGCCTCTCGATCCGCGACGTGGAGGACGGCCAGCGCACGACGGCCATGGGCTTTCACCAGGCGGTATACGCCATCGGCATGTTCGCGGGGCCGGCCCTGAGCGGCGTGCTGGCCGACGCCTGGGGCATCCGCCCCATGCTGCTGGTGACGGCGGGCGTGGGCCTGGCGGTGAGCTGGATCGTGACGGGCCGCCTGAGCGCGGCTAGAGGGGGGTGAAGGGGATGAGGAATCTCGCGCAGAGACGCAGAGGCGCAAAGGGTAGAGGACTAGGGTATTTCTACGCTCTTGGCCCCCTCTGCACGAGTGATCGCGTATGACGACGAGTAGACAGGGCGCGGCAAGCTGATCCTGTGCAGGCGAGCACGGCTCCCTGCGGCGCGCCGGTTGTTGCGACGCCCCTTGGCCCATTTGTGGGCCAGGGGGCGTTTTGTTGTGGGAAACCGCATGCGTTTTCCTTGACTTGGCGCGTGCAGGGTGTAAGATAGAGTTACGTAGAGGCGATTGGGTACGGGCCGAAAAGTTGGCGTGGCGGAGTCGGGGAAAGCGTCCCGCCCAGGGCAACGAAGCGAGTGAATGCAGGCGGTTCGGACGCTCGTGGCCGAGGTGCTGAGTATTCTGGCCGATGCGAGCGCGCTCGCCAGAGGGCCGCGTCGGCCCGAAGCACGCAAAAAAGGGGCGGCTGTGTTCGGACGTAGGAAGCAGCAGCGATTCAAGGACCCAACAGACAAGCAAGGGCAGGCGTACGTGTTGCAGAACTTCCAGACCGCCAAGGGACTCCAAGACGCGGGCCTGCGCATGGAGAAGGCATGGATCACGACGGGGGATGATAGGGTGTGCGACTTGTGTCGTAGGAACGAGAAGGTAGGCTGGATTCCGTTGGATGACTCATTCCCAAGCAGGCACATGCATCCTTTAGGCCATCAGGGATGCCGATGTGATCTGTTGACGCGGCGTCGAGCCCGTCGCCGCAAGTGATCACGAGACATTGGCGTGGGCCTCGGGCGCAGCGCGTGAGGGGGCAGAAGGTGTGCTACGTGAGAGGGGCCATAGCGTGTGCCGCGACGCCGCTAGGCCGCCACGCCCATCGCGCGTGGGCACATATTGGAGGGAAGAATGCCCTGTAGAGGATACCCTTTTGAGCCTGAAGTCCACCAAGCGCGACACCTCTGGGCGCTGCCGTGTGCTATGATGCTCTAGAGCCCCGGGCGACACTTGCAGCTGCAGCACCCCGAAGGTCTGCACAAGGTGGCGTAGACACCCCGACGAGCACATGATAGCAGCGCCCTCCTATGGTGACAACGTTGGGGCTGGCGATTTCGCTTAGTGGGAGGTGATCTAGTGGAAGTGATCTAGCGGCTGACGTGGTGCACACAGCAAAGGGAAGTGAAATGAATCTCGACAATGCTCGTTGGCTTGCTTTTCTACTGATCTTGGCCGTGTTGGTTGTCATCGGATGTGGTGGAGATGCCGAGCTCGTCAGAGTCGCACACGTTGACTCTCTTGCGCCTACCGACATGGTTATGATACCAACGGCTGCTGCCACGCCAACGCCGGAGCCGACCGAAACGCCTGAACCCAGTCCGACGCCATATCCTACCAATACGTCCTATCCTACACAGACTCCACATCCCACACACACGCCAGCACCAACACCAGCTGCGGATTCTGCCGCGCTGGAAGACCTTCAGCGTGGCTACTTAGCACTGATATTCCTGGAGACAACTATTGCGGGCCTAGAGGAGATCGCGGATCAGCTCCAAGCGGGCACCATAGGCGCACTCGATGCAGGTCTCTCTAGGCTTATCTTGGTGTCCATCTTTGGCACGGTCAAGGAAGTGATCGAGGATGACGCGCCTACCGATACCCTCGTGTTAGCATGGGCGGAGGCTCAAAAGGCGGTAACGATCGTCACTGACGTATTTGTCAAGTGGTTCGACGAAGAGATAACATCCGCGGATGTGGTAGGATTGCTTCAGCCTGCGAAGGCACATTTAGAAAGCGCCATAGTTTTGGCTGAGGAAGAGATTATCAATGAGTACGGGGTGACAAAGGAAGCGTTGGAGGAGCTCCGCCGCGAGACCCAGGCCGAGTTCAGGGAGATCTTTGGAGAATGAAGTGCGCAAGGAGAGAGACCCTATGTTCAAGACGATTCTGATCGCAGCCGCCTTGGTTCTGTTATGTTCATGTTCGTCCGCATCTACTTCCGCGGTTCCCGTTGCCGAGGGGGTGCAAACAGTTGAAGAACAGGCAGTAGCCCCGACGTATACTCCCCTTCCTACCTACACCCCCCTTCCAACGTATACACCCTTCCCGAGCCCAGAGCCATCACCGACCGCTACGAACACGCCAGTGCCGAGCGTGACGCCCTATCCCACACACACGCCCTATCCGACCCACACGCTTGAGCCTGTCCGCGGAGACTCACGGCGCAATCCCGCCGGGATGGGTGATGTGCTTGTCATTCATCGAGACAACTGGTGGGATGGGAAATCTACCCTTGAGTTGGAGCTTCTCTCTCTAGTATCTGGAGATGAAGCGTGGCAGATGGTGCAAAAGGCGAATATGTTCAACGATGAGCCAGGGGAAGGGCAGGAGTATATCCTCGCCATGTTTCGCGTGGCGGTGCTGGAGACAGAAGAGGAACCCTTCGTAGTTACGCACGCAATGTTCGATGCAGTGAGCGCGGGCGGAACGGTGTACGGGGGCTTCCTCTCCGTCGCAGGGATCGATCCGACACTTCGTGTGGAGTTATACGAAGGTGCCGAGCACCGAGGCTGGACATACTTTCTGGTAGACAAAGGCGATACCCCCGTAGCGGCGTTTGATCGGGGAGAAGACAGCGAGGTGTGGTTCGCTCTGCGTCCATAACAGGACCGCCGCTATCGGCTGGTGTGCCATCATCTGCCGCCCTGGGATGGGGCGGAACAGAGCACCTCGCTCCTGGCGCCCTGCGGCTCTGCGCAAAGAGGAGCTTGCGCTATAGGGTCGCCCTCCTCCAACACACAACTCCCCGCAGGCTTGCGCCCACGGGGAGTCGTCACATGAGCCGTGTGGGGATCGAACCCACGACAACCTGCTTAAAAGGCAGGGGCTCTACCACTGAGCTAACGGCTCTAGGACGCCGCAAGTATAGCCCAGGGGCGCGGGCGCGTCAAAGCAGGGGGCGCAGGATAGGGGCGAGGGACGCAACCCCTAGTATCCATTGACCCCCACAGACCCTACATGTAGAACCCCATTGCAGCGTGCAAGGTTGCCCACCAGGGCCGCCCACCATCGGCGGCGACCGGGAGGCAATCTAGATGTTGGAGCACCTTACGCTGCGACCACAACCCGTAGGGACCCCGCTTGAGGCGGCGCTAGAAGCCTTTATGCTCTCGCGTGAGGCCATGCGCTGCACCCCCAAGACCTTGGAACACTACCGCTATACCCTGGGCGCCTTTATCGAGCACCTAGAGGCCCAAGGCGTGACGGAACCCCACGCTATCACGCCCCACCATGTGCGCGCCTACCTGGTGACTTTGCAACGGCGGGGCCTCAAAGACACAACCCAACACGCCCACGCCCGAGGCGTCAAGACCTGGTTGCGGTGGCTGGAAGCAGAGGGCGACATAGACGCCAACCCCATGCGGCGCGTCGCCATGCCCCGGCTGGATGCCCGCATACCGGCGCCCTTTGCATCTGGCGACGTAAGGGCGCTGCTGGCCGCCTGCGAACGGCGCACACCCAAGGGCGCCCGCGACTATGCCCTGTGCTTGACCCTGCTGGATACCGGCCTGCGCGCCGCCGAGCTATGCAGCCTTACCGTGGGCAGCGTAGACATGCGGACGGGGCTGTGTGTTGTGATGGGCAAGGGCGGCAAGATGCGCCAGGTGCGCGTAGGGGCCAGGGCGCGGGGCGCCATCGTCAGGATGCTGGGCCATCGCCAGGATGCTGCGCCCGGCGCGCCCCTTTGGATGGGCCACACGCCCCAAGGGGCCGAGGCGGGCGACGCCCTGAGCATCCACGGCTTACAGACCCTCTTGCGTCGCCTGGGTAAGCAAGCCGGTGTGACCCCCTGCGCGCCCCATCGCTTTCGCCGCACCTTTGCCCTGTGGTGCTTGCGTGACGGGATGGACCTGCACTCGCTGCGTATGCTCATGGGCCATAGCAGCCTGGCCGTCTTGCAGCGTTACCTGGCCCTGGCGGGTGAGGACATAGAGCGGGCGCACAAGGCCCACTCGCCCGCCGACAAGCTGCTGGATGAAAGGGGGTGACACCGACCACCACACCGCCCGCCGACTTGACGCTTGAGAGCACACCGAGAGGAAAGGGACATGCAGACCGACAACAACCCGACCTGGTTGAAGATGCGCCGCTACGTGCGCTACACCTGCGACATGCTTGCCAAGGCGCTGCGAGAGCACGCGCCTGACGCCGAGGCGCTGCCCTGGCCCAATGCCCTAGAGGCCATTGGGCGCGACGTCTACACCGAACCGGAAGAAGGGAGAGACATGCAAGACGTGGCCGAGAGCCCGAACCTGAGCGACGCCGAGCTGAAAGACCTGTGCGCGTTTGTCGCCTACCACAAACGGCCCGAAACCTGGCCCGACGCCATGCTGGCCGAGTTGCGGCGCTGCGCTACGCTCACGCCCGCCTATCGCGCCTCTGCGTATCGGGACATGCGCCAACTGCGCCAGGACGTGCTGCTTGCCGCCATCGAGCAGCAAGCCGTCGAGCTGCTGGCGGCCACAACCCTTATTGAAAACGCGCTGCGCGGGCGGTTGCCCAAGGGCAGCATGGAACGCAAGCTGGCGGACGCCCTGAGCGATGCGGTGGTAACCATCATGATGACCGCGACACATGCCGCCCTTGACATGGTACCCGTGCTGGATGCGCGCATGCCCGACTGCGACCCTGACAAGCTGACTGACGAACTGCAAGACGTGGTGCCCTTCTGATGCGCGCCCTACTGCTTGAGTTGGCCGCCATCGCCCGCGACGCCGAGAGCCTGCGAGAGCTGGCCGGGGCGTTGTGGGTGCTGGCCCGTGAGGGATTGCCGAGCTGAGGCGAAATTTACGCATCAAGACTTGCAAGCGGCGCAGTTTTCGTTTATACTGTGTTCGACAACTGAATAGTCATCGGCCCCCTTGCGGGATGCTTGGGGGAACGATGCCAGCGGCTGAGCGGGATGCAAGGGGCCGCAACCGTGTTTCGTGTTATTGCTGAGCGGGATGCCAGCATGACAGGGGCCACGGTTGCGGCCCCTTTTTTTTGTTTTCGGCGACACAGGAGGAGGAGCATGGAAAGGGCGGTGTTCGTTGGCTTTCGGGCAACTGAGGCCGAGGCCGAAAAGGTGGCGGCTTTGGCCCGCAAGACGCGGCGCTCCAAAAGCGGCGTGCTGCGCTTGCTGCTGGAACAGGCCGAGTTGGCAGAGGGGCCAGACATTCGACTTATGGGCAAGGAGACCGATAAGGAGGCAAAGCATGTCTAGGGAAGCAAAGGCCCGCGTGCGGGAACACGCGGGCGGCGGGCTGAGCACGGCGGGCAACCGTCTCTATCTGCATTCTACAGCACAGGCCGCCTCGCGTCAAGAGCCGCGTTACGGCAAGCTGGAGGGCGAGGTCTGGCGCAAGACCGGCAGCGCATCGCGCCACATGCTCTGGGCCCCCAGGGCCTGGGCCGTGGATGCCGATGACCTGGCCTGTGTCGAGGCCCTGGGGGTACGCTACGTGCTCATTCACGACTTGGAGCAGATGCGCCAATACTGGGCGCGGCCCGAGACGCTGCGCGCCAAGGGCTTTGTCTTTGAGCGGAACGCGGGCGAGCAGGTGGCTCTGACGTTGGACTGGTGGCGGCCCACGGCGGCCCAGGCCGACCTGGTGGCCGAGGGGCTGCGGGAGAGAGAGCCGGAGCCGGTGGCGCGGCAGGGGGTGCTATGGTAGACCGGCAAAACGAACTGCTGCAAGCCATCCTGGAGAAGTTAACCCGTGACGGGCCTTGGCCCGACAAGGTTGGCGACTATCATGCCGTGTGCCCCCTCCATCCTGGCGGCGGCAGCTATGGCTTTATCGTTGGCCCCAAAGGGTTCATCTGTCGTGACTGTGGCGAGAGCGGCAGCCTACAAAAGCTGGGCAAGCACCTTGGGGTGAGTGTTGCAGTGTTGCAGTGTTCGCCGGAGGGTAAAGCACCCCCCTCCCCCCCCACTTTGGAGGCGTACGCCAGGGCCAAGGCGCTGGATGCCGACTTTCTGCGGAGCCTGGGCCTGGAAACCATCTACCTACGGGGCAAGCCCGCCGTCAAGATGCCCTACTGCGACACCGAGGGCGTAGAGGCGGCAGCCCGCTTTCGGGTGAACATGACCGGCGACAGGCGCTTTATCTGGCGCAAGGGCAGCAAGGCGCAACCCTACGGCCTGTGGAAGCTGGCCGAGGCCCGCAAGGCAGGTTGGGTGCTGCTTGTCGAGGGCGAGAGCGACGCGCAAACACTGTGGAGCTATGGCCTACCGGCCCTGGGTATCCCAGGGGCCACAACGTACAAGGCTGAGTGGGCCGAGCATCTGGACGGGCTCACGGTGTACGTGTGGCAAGAGCCGGACAAGGGCGGTGAGACGCTGGCTGCCAAGGTGGGCGCTAGTCTGCCCGAGGCCCACATCATCCAGGCGCCGGAAGGCCGCAAAGACGTATCCGAGGCCCACATCCTGGGCGATGATGTGCCCGCCCTGCTGGAAGGGCTCAAGGCCGAGGCCCGCCCCTACCGAGAGATAGAGGCCGAGCGCGTCAAAGCCCTGGCCGCCGAGGCCCAGGGCGACGCCCGCGAGCTGCTGGCCTGTGACGATGTGCTGACCGCCCTAGATGCGCTTTGCGAGCGCCTTGGGCTGGTGGGTGAGACGGACAACGCCAAGCTACTCTACCTGGCCCTCACATCGCGCCTGCTGGAAAAGCCGGTGAGCGTGGCCGTCAAGGGGCCATCATCGGGCGGCAAGAGCTACACCGTCGAAACCGTGCTCAAGACAATGCCCGACAGCGCCTATCTCGACTTTACCAGTATGAGCGAGCACGCCCTGATTTACGATGAAAGGCCCGTGGCCCACAAGGTGATTGTGCTCTATGAGGCCAGCGGCCTGGGGGCCGACCGCCAAAATGAGCCGAGCGTGTTGGCCTACTGTGTGCGCTCTCTGCTCTCTGAGGGGCGCATCCGCTATACGACCGTCGAAAAGACCGCCGACGGGATGCAGGCCCGCAACATCGAGCGCCAGGGGCCGACGGGCCTTATCACGACCACCACCTGGGCCAGCCTGCACCCTGAGAATGAAACCCGGATGCTCTCGGTGACGGTGACGGACACACGCGCCCAGACCAAGAGCGTGCTGAGCACTCTTGCCAACAGAGCCAACGGCCACCACCCGGGCGACCCTGACCTGGAACCCTGGCGGGCGCTGCAAACATGGCTTGAGCTGGCCGGGAGCCGAGAGGTGACCATCCCCTTTGCCCACGAACTGGCAGAGAACGCCAGCGCCCGCGCTGTGCGCCTGCGCCGCGACTTTGGCAAGGTGCTCACGCTGATACAGGCCCATGCGATGCTACACCAAGCGCACCGGGAACGTGACGCCCAGGGGCGCATCGTGGCGACGCTGGCCGACTATGCAGCAGTGTACGCCCTGGTAAAGGGGCCTATCTCTGAGGGCGTCGAGGCTAGCGTGAGCGAGACGGTGCGCGAAACTGTAGCGGCTGTGGCAGAGCTGACCGCTGATACCGAGGGGGCGACAGTGAGCATCACCCAACTGGCCGCCCGTATGAACCTGGATAAGGGTACCGTGAGCCGCCGGGTGCGCGTCGCCAGGGGCCTGGGCTACCTGGTGGACCTGCAAGACAAGCGCGGCCAGCCGTCCAAGCTGGCGCTGGGCGACCCGCTGCCGGAAGAAGAGCCGGTGCTGCCCAGCCCTGAGAGCCTGGGGTATTGCGCTGGCATACAGACAGTGGGTTTTCCACCCCCTGACGCCCAAACAGAGCGCAAGGGGGGAGGGGGGGTGTATAACCCCTCGGGAAACACTGCAACACTGCAACACCCCGACGCGGACGATGACCTTGACGGCCTCACCGAGGCCCAGCGCGAGCTGGTTGCCCTGGCCGATGACTTTGCCGACGTACCTTTCTAGGAGGCCATCATGGACGCAATCAAAGACCCTATCGCCCTTTGCCACTTGGAGCGCCAGGGCAAGTATCTGCTTTGGGTTGTCGAGCACTGCCCGCACTGCGGCCAGCGCCACACCCACGGCGCGGGGCGCGTCGGTGAGGACCCGGCGCCCTACCTGGGCCACCGTGGGGCGCATTGCTTGGCGTCGCCCGCCGGCGGGTACTATCTGAAAGAGGCGACGCCATGACACAAACGGCCAAGGCCGCGCTGCGGGCCGCCCTGCAAGACTGGCCGACCGTGACCCCCGAGGTGGACGCCTTTTTGCAGGGGCTCCATTGGCGCATTCGGCAATCGGTGGTGCTGACGTATGGCCAGGGCTACACCCACGACCAGGCCGCTGCACGGCTGCGGGTGTCCCCCTCGACTATCGCGGAGGACGTGGGCCGGGCTGCCGAGGCGTGGCGCCAGGCCGCTATCCGAACGTTCGGAACACAAAAAAGAGAGGGGGCGGGCTGATTGCAGCGAGCCCTGCAAACTGGCCGGGCGCTATCCGAACGTTCGGAACACAAAAAAGGAAATGGAGGCTTAGCATGGACGCATTGATTCGGGCACAAGCCGAGGCCCGCCGCAAGCTGCGGGCACAGTTGCTTAGGGGGCTATTTGGGCCGCCCCAACCGGAGAGCCCCGAGGGCATGGGGGAGCCCCTGCCCGGGCCAGGGCCGCAATCGCCCCCCGATGACCTGAGCGAGCCGACGCTGGATGACCACATGCGCGCCGCCGCGCTACGCCGCTGAAAGGACCAAACCAATGAGCAAGCAGACCCGCGACAACTTGGCCGCAACATCGGCCCGGGCGACTGAGGCGCTGCGCGAACGACTGGCGCGCCAGGAGGAAATCGAGGCCGCCCTGGCTGCCCTGGTGGGCGCGCTGATAGACGCCGCCGAGGATGCCCGCCCGGAGCTGATAGCACGGCATGCCGCGCTGACGGCCGAGCAAGGCGCCCTCTTGGCCGAGATGGCAGAGCTGAAAGCACGGCGCGCAACCGCCGAGCGCATGGACGCCGAGGATGCCCTGGCCGATGCCGAAGCCAAAAAGCAAGAGGCGCACACGGCGGCGGTGACCGCCAAGCGCGCTATGGAGGCCGCAATGGAGGCCCTGCGCTTGTGGCGTAGCACCGATGGGGGTGGCCCGCTGACGGCCACCGGGGCCGAGCGACGGCGGGAACTTGAGAACGCCGTGACAGATACGCGCATCGCCAGCGTTATGGCCGAGGAACGGCGCAAAGCGGCCCGGCGGGCAAAGGACAAGGCGCAAGAGGCCCTGGCGGCGCTGGGCGAGTAGACGCCCCGCCCTGGGTGGAAATGTCAGGTTTTTGTCCGGTTTCTGTCCGGTTTTGGTGGCCTCGCCGCTTGCACGGGCCGGGGCCACCCGTCCGGAAATGTCCCAAAAATGTCCCGTTTTTGGGCGGGGTTGTGAGGCCACCGCCCGCGCGTGCGTGGCCACGGAGGCCCTGATTAACAGGGCGGAACAGGGCGCGAGCGCCAGGCCTCGGAAATGTAACATGAATGTAACATTTTCCTTACGCCGCGCGCACCCTGCGCGCGGTGGGCGTGCCGCTCTGAATGCTTGGGTGAATACTACCGTTACACCCCGTAACCGATGCTGTAACGAAGCGTTACGCGGGCCGCGAAAGGCTTGCTTTTGTCGTGGGGGTGTGCTATAGTGTGGACATAGAGAACGCCCCCGGCGGTGCGGAAACACCCCGAGGGCTGGCCCAGGTGTGGTAGCACCGGAGCAGGGATAGGGTAACACAAACCCCGCCAGGTGACAAACCACCGGCGGGGCTTTTGCGTTGTAGGCCCTAGTGGTGCGGGCCGTCACACCACTAGGGATAGGGCGACCTTACGCTGCAAGGCCAAAAGAGGGCGAAAAGCACAACATGTAGGGGACAACGGGAGCGGGGATACTAGCGGTTGTGGTGCTGAGCCGAGAGAGCGACAACCTGCTTAAAAGGCAGGGGCTCTACCACTGAGCTAACGGCTCTCGAACGTCGCCAGTATAGCCCAGGGGGGCGGGCGCGTCAAAGCAGGGGGGCGCGCCTGGGGAACCTCTGGGCTTGAGAAGGCGTCACTAGACTGAAAAAGAGGGTGAATCGCGCCTTTTGGGTTTTGATGCGTCGCCAGAGTGTGGTACAATATCGTATGGTCTGTAGTGTATGAACACAAGCAGTTTGCAGCAGGACCGTGGGAATATGACGCAGGAGCCGGGTCGAACCGAGAGTGGCCGCTATACCGTGCGCGCCCAGAACGCGTGGCGCCCTCCCACCGACGTTTACGAGACCGACGGCGCCCTGGTCGTCAAGGTCGAGATCCCCGGGGTCGCCGAGCAGGATTTCCAGATCACCATCGCCGGACGCCGGCTGGTCATCGCGGGCGCCCGCAACGACCCGGCCAGCAAGCTGGGCTATCACAATATGGAGATCCGCTACGGCGCCTTTCGCACCGAGATCCGCATGCCCTGGCTGGCCGACGAGGACGCCATCGAGGCCAGCTACGAGGATGGCTTTTTGTACGTGCGCCTGCCCAGGGCCCAGCGGCGCCAGGTGCAGGTCACATAGAGATGGCGAGACAGGGTGCGCGCGATGCAGGTTAGCATGTCTGGTTCTGAGGACGAGGAGCGTGGCGAGGAACGTATGGAGTTGGTAGATTTTTCAGCACAAGCAAAGGAGCAACAAGAGCAAGACGATCATCCTACTGAATTGATGGCCGGCGACTATCAGGAGATCTCGATTCTCCCCCTTCGGAACACCGTCGTTTTCCCCTCCATCGTCCTGCCCCTGGCCGTGGAACGCCCCCGCTCGATCCGCCTGGTGGATGACGCCCTGGTGGGCGACCGTCAGGTGGCGCTGGTGGCCCTCAAGGATCCCGAGATCCAGGACCCCGAGCCAGAAGACCTGTACACCACCGGCACCCTGGCCGTGATCCACCGCATGGCGCGGGATGGGGGCAGCTCCGGGCTACACCTGATCGTCCAGGGTCTAGAGCGCGTGCGCATCGTCGAGTTTGTGCAGAGCGAGCCCTATATTCGGGCCCGCATCCAGCGCGCCCCCGAGGTGTTGGAACAGGGAGTCGAGCTAGAGGCCCTGACGCGCAGCCTGGCCGAGCTGTTCGAGCGCCTGGTCGAGTTGACGGCCTACATCCCGGAAGAAGTGGCCAGCAGCGTGCTCGAGTCCGAGGACCCCATCCGGTTGGCCTATCTGGTGGCAGCCAGCACCCGCATGGACATGGCCACGCGCCAAGAGGTCCTGGAGCTGGACGATATCTCGGACAAGATGCGGCGCCTGGTGGGCGTGCTCACCCACGAAGTGGACGTGCTGGAGCTGGGCCAAAAGATCCGAAGCGATGCCCAATCCGTCATCGAAGAGATGCAGCGCGAGTATTTTCTGCGCGAGCAACTCAAGGCGATCCAGCGCGAGCTGGGCGAGGACGACGCCCATACCGCCGAGGTGCAGGCCCTGGGCGCCAAGATCGAGGCCGCCCAGATGCCGGAGGAGGCCGAGCAGGAGGCGCGGCGCGAGCTGGAGCGCCTTTCCAGGCTGCCGCCCGCCGCCGCCGAGTATGCCGTGATCCGCACCTATCTGGATTGGCTGACCGAGCTGCCCTGGCAACGAGCGACCGAGGACAATCTCGACATTAGCGTGGCCCGACAGGTATTAGACGAGGACCACTATGACCTTGAGCGTATCAAGGAACGCATTGTGGAATACCTGGCCGTGCGCAAGCTGCGCCACGAACGAGCCTCGGAGCGCCAGGAGGCAGAGGAGAGCAATGACCCCATCCGCCGGGAGCGCGAGGGCGTGATCCTGTGCTTTGTGGGGCCGCCCGGCGTGGGCAAGACCTCACTGGGCCAATCCATCGCCCGCGCCCTGGGGCGCAAGTTTATCCGGCAATCGCTGGGCGGCGTGCATGACGAGGCCGAGATTCGCGGCCACCGTCGCACCTATATCGGCGCCATGCCCGGGCGCATCATCCAGGCCATTCGGCGGGCCGGCACGCGCAACCCTGTGTTTATGCTGGATGAGGTGGACAAGATCGGCGCCGACTATCGGGGCGACCCCACCTCGGCCCTGCTCGAGGTGCTGGATCCGGAGCAGAACAGCGAGTTCCGCGACCATTACCTGGGGGTGCCCTTTGATCTCTCGCAGGTGATGTTTGTGACCACCGCCAACGTGCTGGATACCATCCCGGCGCCCCTGCTAGACCGTATGGAGGTCTTGCAGCTCTCGGGCTATACCGAAAAGGAAAAGATCGCCATCGCCCGCGAGTATCTGGTGCCGCGCCAACTGCGCGAGAACGGCCTGCGCCAAGGCGAGATCGCCTTTAGCGACGAGGCCCTGAGCCAGATCGCCCGCGCATACACCCGCGAGGCGGGGGTGCGCAACTTGGAGCGCATGGTCGGGGCCATCTGCCGCAAAGTGGCGGCGCGCATCGCCGACGGCTCTGCTCAGCAAGTCGCCATCGGCCCAGAGGAGGTCGCCGAGTACCTTGGCAAGCCCAGGTTCTATCACGAGGTCGCCGAGCGCACCCAGATTCCGGGTGTGGCGACCGGCCTGGCCTGGACCGAGAGCGGCGGCGATATCCTGTTCATCGAGGCGACCAAGATGCAGGGCCAAAAGGGCTTTATGATCACGGGGCAACTGGGCGCAGTCATGCAAGAATCGGCCAAGGCGGCCTTGAGCTATATCCGCTCCAAAGCGGAGGACCTGGGCCTGGCCCCCGACTTTTACGAGAATATGGACATCCATCTACACGTTCCCGCGGGCGCGATCCCCAAGGACGGCCCCTCGGCGGGCGTTGCCATGGCGACGGCGCTGGCTTCGCTCATCCTGGGGGTGCCCGTCAGCAGCGAGCTGGGTATGACCGGCGAGATCACGCTACGCGGGCAGGTGCTCCCCGTGGGGGGCATCAAGGAAAAGGTGCTGGCAGCCCACCGCGCCGGATTGAGGCGCATCTGTCTGCCAAGACGCAATGAACAAGACCTAGACGAGCTACCAGAAGACGTGCGCCGCGAACTCGATTTCATCCTCGTCGATCGAGTCGAGCAGGTCTTGCAGGCAGCTCTAGTTGATTCGGAAGGAAATGACAGTGGCAAGACGAAGGAACACCAGAGGGGGGCAGAGCCAGGGTAACATGGCATGGTATGCCATGGACCTCCATGTGCATACCCCCGCCTCCAAGGATTATCAAGACGAGGGCGTAACCTTTCTCGATATTCTGCAAAAGGCCGAGGCCGAGGGCCTCGACATCATCGGATTCACCGACCACAATACTGTAGCGGGCTATGCCCGCATGATCGAAGAGATAGAAGACCTGGAGCGTTGGGAGCGCGATCAGCGCCTGCGGCCAGAGGAAAAACAGCGGCTACAAGAATATCAGCGGCTCATGGACAAGATCCTGGTGCTGCCCGGGTTCGAGCTAACCGCAACCTTTGGCTTTCATGTGCTGGCGCTCTTTGACCCGGATACCCCCATCCGCCGGCTGGAGCATGTGCTCTTGGATTTGCACGTGCCCCTGGCGGCGCTGGATCGCGGCGAGACCGAGGTGGGCTCCACCAGCGACGTCCTCACCGCCTATGAGACCATGGCCGAGGCGGGCGCCCTGGTGATCGCCGCCCATGCCAACTCGACCCATGGCGTCGCCATGTTCGGGATGAACTTTGGCGGCCAGACGCGCATCGCCTATACCCAGGATCCCAACCTGCACGCCCTGGAGGTCACCGATCTGGAGAGCCGTGGTCGCCGCAGGACGGCCTCTTTCTTCAACGGCTCCAAGACCCAATACCCGCGCCGGATGCACTGCATCCAGGGCTCTGATGCGCACCGCATCAAGGGCCAGGGCAAGAACCCGGGCGTGGGCGAGCGGGCCACCCAGGTGCTCCTGCCCGAGCTGAGCTTTGAGGCCCTCAAGCAGCTCTTTCAGGAAGAGGATTTCAACCGGACGCGGCCCTACCACCATACCCAGGAAGAGGAGCATGTGGATGAGGTGGCCGAGGCGCGCAAGCTGGGGCCCACCCTCAACCAGAGCTTTCACGAGAGCCTGACCCGGCGCGGCGGCTGCTTGCACGCCATCATGTGCGACATTGTGGCCTTTGCCAACACCCGGGGCGGCAACCTGTATGTGGGGCTCAACTCCAACCAGCGCGTCAAGCCCAAAGGCGTCGAGAACGCCGGGCAGGCCATCAAGCTCTTGCGCGAAGAGATGGAGCGCATGGTCTCGCCGCCCATCGGGGTCCAGATGGACACGTTGAGCAGCCAGGGCGCCCAGATCATCCGCATTGCCGTGCCCCAGGGCAACGATAGGCCCTATACGATGGAGGGCAGCAAGATCTATATCCGGCGCGAGGCCGAAACCAGCCTGGCCATGCGCGACGAGATCGTCGAGCTGGTCAAGCGGGTGGTGGTTGGCGAGGAGCCCAAGCCCGCCGCCCGCCGGGAAAGGGCCCCAGAGCCCAAGGCGCGCGCGCCGCAAGCTGCCTCCTCCAGGCAGACGGGGCGCTCGCGGCGGGGTCGCTCGCAAGAGGCCAAGCCCGCCGCCGAACCGGAGGTCGCGGCGCCCGCCCAGGGGGAGGCGCCTGCCAGGCAAGCGGCGCCCGCCAGGGTGGAACCGCCCGCCAGGTCAGAACAGCCCAGCCCAGAGCCCGCGCGCGATAACGGCGATCTGGCGGTAGAGCCGCCGCGCACCGGCGTCGAGATTGACGAGACCGTGGTGCGCAAGGGCGTGCAATACCACACCATGCGCGACCTGCGCGATGGCGGACGGGTGCACAATGTGACCCGCAGCTCGGCCCGGCGCCTGTGGCGCTATGCCATCGCCCTCAAGGAAAAGGGCACCTTTAGCGAGGACAAGGTCACCTGGGCCGGCGATCTGGGTCTTTGGCACAAATACCTGCGCTCCGGACGCCCCCATTACGACCTGGTGCAGCGCGCCAAGGATGGCGAGGTACGCGTCTACTATGGCGTCTCGGATGATGGCATCCACGGGGCCTGGCAAGAGGTGATCAGCAAGCAGGCATGAGCAACGGCGATCCCGTAGGCCAGGCGTGGGCCATCCGCCCTTTTGAGATGCAGGACTATCCGGCGGTGCTGCGCCTGTGGCAGACCGCCGGGGCCGGCGTCACCATTCGCCCCTCGGATAGCCCCGAGGAGGTGGCCAAAAAATGCGCCCGCGATGGCGAACTGTTCCTGGTGGCCGAGCAAGAAGGCCAGATCATCGGCGTCATCATGGGCGCCTGGGATGGCCGCCGGGGCTGGCTGCACCACCTGGCCGTGAATACCGCCCACCGGGGGCGCGGCGTGGCCAGCAGCCTGGTCCGCGCCGTGGAAGAGGGCCTGCGCGCCAAGGGCTGCCTCAAGGTGAACTTGCTGGTCTCCCTGGCCAACGAAGAGGCCCGCGCCCTCTACCGGAGCCTCGGCTATGCCGAGATGCACGGCTTTTTGCCCATGGGCAAAGAGCTATAGGCAGGCAGGCGCACATCACGGGCACTAACGTTCGAACATTGTGCACCGCCGCCTACGCCATTAGGCAACATGGGCATCGTCCCTGAGAGAAAGGTCCGTCATGTTCGAGATCGCCTTTCTAGGCACATCGGCATCCGCGCCCTCCATCGAGAGAGGGCTCTCCTCGGCGCTGGTCATGTACCGCGACCAGCGCTTTATGGTAGATTGCGGCGAGGGCACCCAGCGCCAGATCCTGCGCACCGGCCTGGGCTTTCGCAAGATAGACAAGATCCTCCTAACCCACGGGCACCTGGATCATATCTTGGGCCTGGGAGGGTTGGTCTCGACCTTTTCGCGCTGGGAGTCTATCGAGGCGCTGACCATCTTTGGCGGCCAGTGGGCGCTCCAGCGCGTGCAGGATCTGATGAACGTGGTGTTGCGCGGCGGCGAGGTGGATACCGAGATCGAGTTCGTCGCCATTCGCCCGGGCGTCATCTGGAACAAGGATACCCTGCGCATCACGGCCTTTTCCGTCTCGCATCGTGGGCCGGGCTGTTTCGGCTATCTGTTCGAGGAGCAGAGCCGCCGCCCCTTTTTGGCCGAGCGCGCCGAGGAGCTGGGGGTGCCGCGCGGCCCGGAACGCAAGCGCCTGGTAGAGGGCGAGAGCATCACCCTGGCCGACGGGCGCATCGTCACGCCGGAGGATGTGCTGGGAGAGGAGGTCCAGGGCGTCAAGCTGGTACACGTGGGCGACGCGGGCCGCACCGGCAACTTGGTGCAGGTGTGCCGTGACGCCGACGCCCTGGTGATCGAGGCCACTTATGTGGCCCGCGACGCCGACATGGCCGGCCGCTTTGGCCACCTGACGGCGCGGCAGGCAGCCGAGTTGGCCGCCGAGGCGGGGGTGCACCACCTCTTTCTCGTGCACATCTCGCGGCGCTATTCCGAGCGCGAGATCCTGCGCGAAGCGCGCGAGGTATTCCCCAACACCATCGTCCCCCGCGATCTGGAACAGTACCGCATCATGCGCGGCGCGGTGGAACAGATCCAGCCGGAGGATTTGGCCGCGGGCGGAGACGATGCGCAGATGTGGGACGCCCCCGAGCTATAGGCGGATAGGAGGGCAGCATGGGTGAGCTGGTGTTCCTCAAACTGGGCGGTTCGCTGATCACCGACAAGCGACGCTTTGAGACGGCCCGCATGGCCGTCATCGAGAGGGTGGCCCAAGAGATCCAGCGCGCCCGCGAGGCGCGGCCCGAGCTGCGCCTGGTATTAGGGCACGGCAGCGGCTCCTATGGGCACTTTGCCGCCGACCGGTTCAAGGTGCACAAGGGACACCTGGAGGACTGGCGCGGTTATGCCGAGACGGGCGCGGCGGCCCAGCGGCTGAACCGGCTGGTGACCGACGCCCTGCTCAAAGCCGGTGTGCCCGCCGTATCGCTACAACCCTCCGCCTCGGCGCGCTGCCATGCGGGCGAGTTGGTCGAGCTGGCGCTGGACCCCATCGAGACGCTGCTGGAGCGGGGTTGCGTCCCCCTGGTCTATGGCGATGTGGCCCTGGACACGGTGCAAGGCTGCACCATCCTCTCCACCGAGCAGATCCTGGTCTACCTGGCGCGGGCGCTGCGCCCCGAACGCATTGTCCTGGCCGGGGAGGTGGCGGGGGTTTATTCGGGTGACCCGCAGCGTGATACCATCGTACGCCTGGTCCCGGCCATCACATCTCGCAACTATGACGAGGTGCAAAAGATGCTCTCCACGTCCTTTGGCGTGGATGTAACCGGCGGTATGCAGCAAAAAGTGCAACTGCTCTTTGAGCTGGTGACCGAACAGCCCAACCTGCAGGCGCGCATCATTACCGGGCGCACGGCCCACATGATCGAACGGGTGTTGGCCAGCGCCGAGGTACAAGAGGGAACCCTGCTGCGCTACTGACCGTCTGAGAACAAAAGAAAGATGGGGCCGCCTGATATGACGGGCTTTATATCGTTTTTCGTCGTTTTCAGCCTGCTGATCTTTGTCCACGAGCTGGGCCACCTGCTGGCGGCCAAGCTCGCGGGCGTGGCGGTGGAGGAGTTTGGCTTTGGCTATCCTCCGCGCCTGCTGTCCCTGGGGCGTTGGCGTGGCACGCTGCTGACCATCAACCTGCTGCCCTTTGGCGGCTTTGTGCGCATGAACGAGGACGATCCGAGCGTGAGCGGCGGCCTGGCCAACAAACCGCGCTGGGTGCGCGCCCTGGTCTTTAGCGCGGGCGCCCTGATGAACCTGGTGCTGGCCATCGTGTTGTTTAGCGCCACGTTCCTGCTGGGCGCGCCCACCCAGGTCGAGGGGCCCGGCGCGGGGATCTATGTGGTAGCGCCCGGCTCGCCGGCCCAACAGGTTGGCATGGCGCCCGGCGACACGCTGGTCGCCGTGGGCGGCATCGCCGTGCGGGATGTGGATCACGCCATCGGCCTGATCCAGGCCAGCGTGGGCGCACCCGTCGAGATCCAGTGGCGCCGCGATGGACGGTTGATGACGCCTGTTACAGTAACGCCCCGGCGCGAGCCGCCGCCCAACGAAGGGGCGCTGGGCGTGGCCCTGGGGCTCCCGCTGGAGCGCCAGGCCTATCCGCTGTGGCAGGCTGTGCCCCTGGGCGTGCGCACGGCGTGGGACGTCGTGGCCAGCATGTATGGCGCGCTGCGAGGCGCCATCGCGGGCGAGATCCCCTTTGAGGTCAGCGGACCGGTTGGCATCTATCAGTATACGGTCGAGGCCGCCAAAACCGGCCTGGCGCGCCTGCTCGAGTTCACGGGATTGTTGAGCGTAAACCTGTTCCTGCTAAACCTGCTGCCCTTGCCCGCACTGGATGGCGGGCGGCTGGTCTTTGTGCTGCTGGAATGGGTGCGCGGCGGGCGCCGGGTGCCGCCCGAAAAAGAGGGCATGGTACACTTTGTGGGGATGGTGGTCCTGGTGATGCTGATGGTGCTGGTCACTTATGTGGACGTGCGGCGGCTGTTGAACTAGAGGGGCCTGGATGGGCCAGTATGGCCCGTGGTGAGGTGACACAATGAACGAGTTCCTTGCGCTACTAGACGAACTGGCCGACGCGCCTATCACGCCCGCGTTCCTGGCACGCCTATCGGGCGCCACGCGCCCGCAGGGGATGTTGTTTGCCCAGCGCCTGGCGCAACTGCCGGAGGTGCGCCGGCTAGAGATCATCGCCAGCATGGCCCACTATGGCGAAGAGGATTTTGCGCTGCACTTTGACGAGCTCTATCGCGCTTGCCTGAGCGACGAGAGCGCGCCGGTGCGCCGCCAGTGCGTCAGGAGCCTGTGGGAAGACGAACGGCCCGACCTGGCGTTCCGATTGATCGAGATGCTGCACGGCGACCCGAGCGCCGAGGTGCGCGCGGCGGCGGCGACGGGCTTGGGGAGCTTTTTGTGGCTGGCCGAGATCGAAGAGCTGGACGAGACCCTGGCGCTAGAGGTGCGCCAGGCGTTGGAGCTCTGCATCGCCTCGGAGCAAGAGCCCATCGAGGTACGGCGTCGCGCGGTGGAGGCCATTGCTTTTATCAATGACGATGTCGTGAAGCAGATCATTGACCGCGCCTATGCCGACGAGGACCCCCTCATGCGCATCAGCGCCGTGTTCGCCATGGGCCGCAGCGCCGACCACTTTTGGGCCGAGACGGTTCAGGCCGAGCTCTACAGCGACTCGGCGGCCATGCGCTATGAGGCTGTGCGGGCCTGCGGAGAGATAGAACTGAAAAGGGCTACGCCCAACCTGATTCGGATGGCGTATGACGGGCGCGATCCACAGCTCCAGCTCATCGCCGTGTGGGCCCTGGGCAAGATCGGGGGCGACCGGGCGCGCAACACCTTGGCAGAGCTGATGGAGAGCGACAACGAGGACCTGGCCGAGGCCGCCGGGGATGCTTTGGATGAACTGAACCTCTTTGACACCTCCTTTGACCTGCTGGATGTGGACCTGGAGCACCAGCAGCTTGTCGAGCTGGGCCTCGTGGAAGATGACGACAGCCCGGTGGACGAGACCGCTCTGGCGTATCGTCGCGAGTTCGGGCGCTATCTGCAAGAGAGCGAGGACGAGGACGAGGGCGGCGACGAGGATGAGGGCGACGACGAAGACTGGCCGGACGAGTTTCTGGAGATCGGGTGAGGCGAGACCCGCTATGGGAGAGCAGCAGGCGGAGCGCGTTCAGTTTACCGCCATCGTGCGCGGGCGCGTGCAGGGCGTCAACTTTCGCTACTATACGCGGGCCAAGGCGCGCTCGCTGGGGCTCGGCGGGCATGTGCGCAACCTCCCCGATGGCAGCGTTCAGGTAACAGCCAGAGGGGAGGAGCAAGCGTTGCGGGCCTTGCTCGCCTGGCTACACCGTGGCCCGCCCCTGGCCGATGTCAGCCATGTGGATGTGGCCTGGCAGCCCGCGCAGGGGCCGCTGAGCGATTTTGAGGTGCGAAGCTAGATGAGAGAGAATCCGGAGCGGGGCGCGTGGGTGGTGCTCCTTTCGGCCTTTGCCATTTTCGGCCTATTGGCTGTGGGCATCCCCGTGGGCGCCCGCCACTATGTGCAGAACGCCGAGAGGGAGCAGGTGGCCATCGTCGAGTCGCTGGTGGGCACCGTGGTGATCGAGCTGCCGGTGGGCAGCGGCCCGCAGCCCCTCACCCGTGGGAACAGCATGGCCGTGCCCGAGGGCGCTCTGATCTATGTGGACGAGACCTCTGAAGCGGTGGTGACGTTTTTCGATCACAGTTTCATGCGGCTCTTTTCCGGAGCGGCGGTGCGGCTGGAGCGCCTGCGCGCGCCGCGCTTTCCATCCAGCCCCTTGCCCACGACGGTGCGGCTGAGCCTGCTGGCGGGCCGCATCCGCATCGGCACGGCGCTTTCTAGCACGGCGCCCCTGGAGATGATCGTCTCGACCTTGTACGGGCAGGCGCACCTGGCCGAGGACGGTAGCTATGCGGTCGAGGTGGGCCACGACCGCGCCGAGATCGTCGCCTATCGTGGCCAAGCCACCGTACTGGCGCAGAATCAGGAGGTGCTCGTGCAGCCTCGCGAGCGCACCCAGATCTCGGCGGGGCAGCCCCCTGAAGCGCCCGTCGGCGTGGCCCGCAGCCTGATCGCCAACGGCGAGTTCCAGGAGCCGCTGGCCGAGTGGCGCATCTATAACGATCAGGGCACCGATGGCGGCCAAGTGGATGGCATCGCCGAGTTGGTGGTGGACGAGGGGCGCCAGGCGGTGCGGCTGGTGCGCACCGGCGCCGGCGGCGACCATTGTGAGACGATCCTGGAACAGACCCTGGACGCCGTCATCCCCGATCCCGCCACTTCGCTGGTGGTGCGGGCCACCGTCAAGGTGCGCTATCAGGCGCTCTCGGGCGGGGGTTACCTGGCATCCGAGTATCCCCTGATGATTCGCATCACCTATCGCGATGTGTACGACAGCGAGGCCGAGTGGATACAGGGGTTCTATTACCAGAACGTGGACAACAACCCCACCACTTTTGGCTTGCAGATCCCCCGCGACCGCTGGTTCCTGTTCGAATCGGGCAACCTGCTGGAGAGCCTCTCCGTGAGCCCCTATCGCATCATCCGCGTGCGCGTCTATGCCTCGGGGTGGGACTATGACAGCCTGATCTCGGATATCAACCTGATTGTGGAGTAAGGGCATCGGGCGAGCGGGTTGCGCGCAGCGCTGCCATGTAAAGAGAGCGGATCTCGCCCAGGATGCGCTGGTACGCCGCGCTACGATAATCAGGATAGGTCCAGGGCAACGCCTCAAAGGCGCCGCCGCGATAGAGTAAGGTCACCTCGGCATAGATGCCCTGGCCGATGTAGATGCGGTGGGCATAGTCCTTGGTGGTGGCCAACACAAACTTGGCCGCGGTCAGATAGCCCGGATCCAGGTTGATGGCCCGCCGCCCCTCCCGAGCCCATTCTTGCTCCAGCGCATTGGTCCATGTCTTGGCTTGCGCCAGGGCGCCCGGATCCAGGAGCGGCTCAAAGGCGATGAACCGCCGCAGCAGAGGCGCCCCCATCTCTGGGGCGTAATAGCCGGTATAGTCAAAGGCGAGATCGTCGCTGATATAGTCGACAGGCCCAAACTCTTGGCAGAGGGCCTCCTGGGCGCGGGCAAACCAGGCGGGCTCGCCCGCCAGCATCGGGATCACCAGCTTGACCGGCATAGGTTGGCGGATCGCGCCCATCGTCCCCCTCCACACGGGCTAGAAACCCAAGCCCCGTTCCTTCATGCTGAGGAAGCTGTGCTGCCCGATGATCAGGTGATCCAGCACCTTGATATCCAGCAGCTCCCCGGCCCGCACTAGCTCCTGGGTCACCTGGATGTCGTCGCCAGAGGGGCTCACGTCTCCCGTGGGGTGATTGTGGGCGACGATGATGGCAGGGGCATTGTCTCGCATCGCCTCACGAAAGACCTCACTGATGCGGATAAGCGAGGTGTTGACATTGCCGGTATAGACCCGGACGATGCGCAGCAGGCGATGGCGCGTATCCAGAAGCATCACGCGCAACTCCTCCTGGGCCAGGCCCTGCATCTCGGCCATAAAGCGAGCGGCCGCATCGGCGGGCGAGGTGACCTGGTACCGATCCACAGCGCCGGCGGCGGCCAGGCGCTTGCCCAGCTCCAGGGCCGCCTGCACCTGGGCGGCCTTGGCCAGCCCGATGCCCGGCACACGACACAGCTCCTGGACCGTGGCCGAGGCCACGCCCGCCAGCCCACGAAACTCGCCCATCAGCCGCCGCGCCAGGTGCAGGGCGTTCTCGGTGCGCGTGCCGGTGCGCAGGATGATGGCCAGCAGCTCCTCCTCTCGCAGCGCCGAGACCCCATAGAACTCGAGGCGCTCGCGGGGGCGGTCGTTCTCCGGCATCTCTTTGATCGAGGTGTGATACGGCGCATTGGTCATAGTAGCGCTCCCTGGCACTGCAAACGCACCCAACCCGGCTGGCAGCCAGTGTAGCCGGTACGCAGCCTCGGTGTCAACGTCAGGGTCAGGGTTTGGCATGTTGGCCGCCCTTGCTTGCCCGGGCGTTCTGCGCCACAATGGGCCGCGATGACACACAAGCAGGCAGAGATGCGCAAGGTAACCGTATCGCGGGACGAGCTATACGAGCTGGCGGCGGACGTGCTGAGCCAGGGGGCGCCCCTGACCTTTGCGGCGCGCGGCGGCAGCATGCTACCCTTTATCCGCGAGGGCGATCTCCTCACGGTGGCGCCCCTGGGACAGCAGCGCCTGCGTCTCGGCGATATCGCCCTATATCGCTGCCAGGGGAGCGCCCTGCTGGCGCACCGGCTGATCGGGCGCGCCCAAGAGGGCGGCGATTGGCTGGCCCGTGGGGATGCCTCCTGGGGCGCGGTGGAAAGGGTACGCCCCGACCAGGTCCTGGGGCGCGTGGTGATGCTAGAGCGGCACGGGCGCAAGCGGCGGCTAGATGCCCCCTGGCGCCGCCTTGGGGCGCGGCTCTGGCACGGCCTGTGGCCCTGGAACCTGCGCGCCTATGCCCTGGCGGCGCGGCTCAAGCGCCGCTGGCCAGGCCATCGCGACGCCTGAGCCGCCGTGGCCTGGCCGCGTCAGTTCAGTTTCTCGACGTGCATCTGGCCGCGCTGCTTGCGCAAATAGGTGCCCACACGCCAATCGGGCATGGCGCGCTCCTCGCGTAGCCTGCCGGAGGGCTGGCGAATGCGCGCATAGAGGACGTTCTCATGATAGTCGCCATCCTCGTCGGATACGCGCACGCGCTTTTGATACAGCTCGACGATCTCTCCCTCCCAGCTCTTGCTGAGGCTCACGGCGGTGATGATCATGCTGATCAGAGCCGCCAGGCCCACGCCCCCCAACCCTTCGATGGGGAAATCCTCCACAAAGAGCATTAATGCCCCGCCGATCAAGGCGAACAGCACCAAGGCGCCGAGCCAGTAGAGGAGCACCTTGCCAAGGCAGCCGCTGGCGGTGGCGGCAGGGGCCGCCGACGCCGGCGGTGTGGGGCCATAGCTGACCGCCTGCGCCGGCGTCGGCGGCGGGGGCGCTGCAGGCGCCACGGGCCGATAGGGCATGGCTGGCTCCCACTGGGAACCCGTCCAGACGTGCCACTGGCCGCTACCTTCTTGCAGCGTCCATAGGCGCCCCTGGGCATCTGTAACCCGCAGGTTGTTGATCGCATTGCGATAGCCCGCCAGGTCCAGGCGTCCACCATGATACTCGTCGGTATACCAGCGGTACTGCCGCTCAGCCTCCTGAAACGCTCCCTGTGCCAACACGCGGGCCTCCTCTGGATGATATCGCTCGATGTGATGCTCTGTGCTGCGGCAATGCGCGTAATCATAGGCGCGTCGCGCCTGCCCGTCAAAGGCGGGCGGCTACCGGTTGCATCCCCATCTATAGCCAGCTACAATACCGCCAGACTTTTGCCAACGGGCAGCAAGAAAGCGAGGATGGACATGCACGACCTGCGCCAGGTCTTGGCAGGCCAGGATCTCATCATCGGCGACGGCGCCTTTGGCACCCTGCTGCAAGCGCGCGGCCTGCCGCCCGGCATGTTGCCCGAGGTCTGGAACGAGACCCATCCGGAAGAAGTGATGGCCATCCATCGGGCTTATGTCGAGGCAGGGGCCCAATATGTGAGCACCAACACCTTTGGCGGCTCGCGCCCGCGCCTGGCCGAGGGCGGCCTGGGCGAGCGGACCGGCGCAATCAACTGTCTTGCGGCAGAGCTGGCCCGCCAGGCAGTGGATGGCCGCGCCTGGGTAGCGGGCTCGGTGGGCCCCACCGGACGGCTCATGGAGCCGTTCGGCGATCTCTCCATCGCCGAGGCCGAGGAGGTCTTTGGCGAGCAAGTGGAGGGCCTGCTGGCCGGCGGCGTGGACCTGCTGGTGATCGAGACCCACCACGACCTGGAGGAGGCCGGCGCCGCCCTGCGCATGGCGCGAGAGCGCACCGATCTACCCATCTTTTGCACCTTTGCATTCAACCCCAAGGGCCGCACGATGATGGGCGTGCGCGCGGCCCAGGCGGCCCGCCGTATGCAAGAGTTGGGCGCCGACGCCGTGGGCGCCAACTGCGGCGATGGCCCGGCCGCCATCGCGGCGGCCCTGGAGCAGATGCGCGACGCCACCACGCTGCCCTTGGTGGCCAAGTCCAACGCCGGCATGCCCCAGTTGGGGCCGGATGGCGCCGCGCTCTGGGATGTGATGCCGGAGCAATTGGCCGAGCACGCCCGCGCGTTTGTGGCGCTGGGCGCCCGCATCATCGGCGGCTGCTGCGGCTCCAGCCCCGCATATATCGCAGCCATCGCGGCGGCCTGTGGCCGTGCGGAGGAGGTGGGGTGATGCCACGTATGGCAGTTGGGGCACGGCATGCCGCGCCCCAACCGGACGCCGCGCTCCAACCAAACGCCGTGCCCCAACACAACGCCATGCCCCAACAGATGGAACGTTTTGGGCAACCGGTCGCGGGATCCATCGCGACGATCATCCGATCCCAAGTCCGCTGTCACCAAGCGCATCAATGCCCTGCGCGGAACACCTGGGATGCCCGTCTGGCAGCGCAACTATTACGAGCACATTATTCGGAACGAGCGCGCACTGGTCGCCATCCGTGCATATATCCTGAACAACCCGATCCAATGGGCTGTTGACCGCGAGAACCCGCAACGCCTAGGCTGAGTACCTTACGAGGAGGGTGTGACATGTCGAGACTTGCTATCGAGGGCGGCAAGCCCGTGCGCGAGGAACTGCTCCACGCCGGTTTCCATGGCTCTTCGGAGATTGACCAGCGCGAAATTGACGCCGTGATCGAGGTGCTGCGGGGCAAGACCCTCTTTCGCTTTTTGGCCGAGAGCGCAGGGCATTCTTGGGCCAAAGAGGTCGAGGACTGGTATTGCGAGCAGTTGGGGCGCAGCTACGGCCTGGCCGTCAGCAGCGGCACCACCGCCCTGGTAAGCGCCCTCTATGGCATAGACGCGGGCCCCGGCGATGAGGTGATCATTCCCGCCTACACCTTTATCGCCACCGCGGCCGCCGTGATCGCTGCCGGGGCCGTGCCCGTGATCGCCGAAGTGGACGCCTCGCTCAACCTGGACCCCGTTGATCTGGAAGCCAAGATCACGCCTCACACCAAGGCCATCGTGCCGGTGCACATGCGGGGTGTGCCCGCGCGCATGGACGAGATCTTGGCCGTGGCGGATCGCTACGATCTGCTGGTGGTAGAGGACGTGGCCCAGAGCAACGGCGGCCTCTATCGCGGACGACGCCTGGGCAGTTTAGGCGATGTGGGCTGTTTCAGTTTTCAGCAATACAAGGTCATCACCTCGGGCGAGGGTGGCATGGTGGTTACCGACGATCGCCGCATCTATGACCGGGCGCGGATGCAGCACGATTGCGCAGCGCGCTTTTGGGAGGGCGACGCCGAGGACGACCGCTACGATTTCGTGCTCTCGGGCGAGAACTATCGCCTCTCCGAGCTCTCTGCCGCGCTGGTGTGGGTCCAACGCCTGCGCTTGGCGCCGATCCTGGAGCGTTGCCGCGCCGTCAAACAGCGCGCCTCGGCGGGGCTGGCCCAGTTCTCGGGGATCACGCTGCAAGACGTGCCCGATCCCAAAGGCGATTGCGGCATTACCCTGACCTTTTTCCTGCCCGATGCCGAACTGGCCAAACGCTTTGGTGCGGCGCTGCGGGCCGAGAATATCCATTGCGGCACCGTACACGACAAGCAGATCCCCGACCGGCACATCTATAGCTACTGGCCCTTTATGATGAGCGGCCTGGCCGAGGAGCGCCGCGCGCCCTGGAAGCATCCAAGCTACCACGGCGCGGTGGACGGCTACTCGCCCACCCAGTGCCCTCGCTCGTTGGACCATTTGTCGCGGGCAATCATGGTCTTTATTGACCAGACCTTTACGCTAGAGGATGCCGATCTGATCGTCGAGGCGGTCGGCAAGGTGGCCCAGGCGCTGCTCTAGGGCGCGCGGGCAGACGGCATCTGTTCAGCATTGGGGCGACCCGGGTACATCGGCAGGGGCACTGGGGCGCGGGCGAGACGCCCGCGCGCTGCAAGCATCGTGACGATGCAAGCCGAGCCCTTCGACGCCAGAGTGTCGGAGGGCGGGAGAGACGCCCGCCCTCCATGCAGGGCCGCGCCGCCTGCAAGACAATGGCATCTCTGTCCCAGCCGGCGCCGAACTCCCTCCCCAAGTCTGAAGAGTTGTATGCAGGCCGAGTGCTCCCCTGGCGGTTGACGCTCACCGTCGCCGCCCTCTATAATGCCCGAGATGTTTCCCGCACCGATGGACGAGCTGAATCCCGGCATGGATTATCTGAGTTTTGACCTGCGCATTGGCGATTGGAACCCCCACACCCAGACGGGCGTGGTGGAGGTGTTGCGCTCCCCTTCGGGCGAGGGGCGCCGTTATCCCTTTGCCCTAGCTCTCGATGTTGCCAGCGCTATGCGAGAGCTGGTCGCCGCGCCCGAGCGCGCCCCCGCTCTGGGCCGCCAGCTATCCGAGGCGATCTTTCGCCACGAAGTGCTGCTGGCCTGGTACGAGAGCTATCAGATCGCCCGCGAGCGCCAGAGCGGCCTGCGCTTGCGGCTGCACATCGAATCATGGGAGCTATCTCGCCTGCCGTGGGAGATTCTGTACGATGCCCGGGCAGACGATTTCCTGGTCTTTAATGAGCGGGTCTCGATCGTGCGCTATATCCGGCTGCATACGGCGCCACCCTCGCTGCGCCAATCGGCCTCGCTGCGGCTGCTGGCCGTGGCGGCCTCGCCCATAGACGAGTCACCCCTGGACTGGCGCAACGAGATCGCCTTGCTGCAAGAGGCTGTGGCGCCGCTGGCGCGCGAGGGCCTGGTGACCCTCAACGTGTGCGAACATGCCACCCGCGAAAAGCTCCACGTGGCCCTGCTAGAGAGCCGCCCTGATGTCGTACATTTCGTGGGCCATGCCGAGTACGATGTCGCCAAGCAGCAAGGCTCTCTCGTGCTGGAGGATGGGCAGGGTCGCTCCAGCCATGTGGACGCCACCGAGGTCGCCCGCCTGCTGCGCCGCTATGGCGCGCACCTGGTGGTGCTCAACGCCTGCGAGACCGCTCGCGGCATCTGGGCCGGCCTGGCGCCCACGCTGGCGCGCTGCGACATCCCGGCGGTGGTGGCCATGCAGTGGCCCATCGAGGATCGCGCCGCCATTGCCTTCTCCAAGGCATTCTATCGCACCCTGGTGGTCGGGCGCACCGTGGATGAGTGCGTCGCCGAGGGGCGCGTCGCTATGGACACGGCCCTCCCTCACACCACGAGCTGGGCGGCGCCCGTGCTGTTCCTGCGCTCATTCAGCGGGCAATTGTGGACCCGGCGCCCCTCGCTGGCCGCGCCGGAGCGCCGCAGGGAGGTGCTGGAGGGCGAGCCTGGCGCAGATCAGGATGGCCGGCGCCAGGGGCTGTTCAAGACGCGCGGGCCGCTGCGCCTGCCTGATGACCGCGACCTGCTGGTGGATCGGCCCGAGCTACGCCGCGCCCTGCGGCTGGCGCAACAGCCCACAGTGACCCAGTACATCGCCCTGCTCAGCGCGCGCCAAACGGGCAAGACCACGCTCCTTTTGCAGCTCATGGGCCTACTGCAGGATATCTACGCTTGCGTGTTCATTGACCTATCGGTGCTGCGCGGCCAAGATGTACATGCCTGCTTTCGTTTTGTCGCCTTTCGGCTGATCAGCGAGCTGCGCGCCCTGCTGGGCGATGATCTGCCCCTGCCCGATACGGCGCCGGTCGAAAGCTCGGTCGAGTTTGTCGAGTTTCTTTACGGCCTGGCCAAGATCGTGCCTCTGCCACGCATCGTCATGCTCATAGACGAGGTGGGCGCGCTCTCTGCCGAGGTTTCCGACGTGTTCTTTAACACCATCCGCACCGTGTTCACCCAGGGGCGCGGGATGACCAGCTACCTGGTCAAGTACCTCTTTGTCTTTAGCGGCGCCGTGGACCTCTACGGACTGACCTTTGGCACCAACTCGCCCCTGAACATCTGTGAAAAGATCTACCTGAACGACCTGGAGCCCGACCAGGTGGCCCAGATCGTGAGCCGATTCGAGTTGCTGGGCGTGGCGGTGGAGCAGGATGCGGCGGGGGCGATTTATGCCTTGACGGCGGGGCACCCCTACCTGACGGCGCACCTGTGCGCCGTCTTGGAGGAGGCAGGCATAGAGCAGGTGACGGTAGCCCGGGTGCGCTGGGCCGCCTCTCAGCTCTTGGTCGAGGATGACAACATCCGGCATATGCTACACGAGCTGGAAAACATGCCGGCAGCGCGCCGCCGACTCTATAGCATCGCCATTGAGAGGCAGCGCATCCCCTTTAGCCGCAACAACCCGATCCTGGCCTCCCTGGAGATGATTGGCGCCATCAGGCCGACCCAGCCGTGTACGGTGCGCAACCGGCTGTATGCCCGCGCCCTGGCCCACTATTTCGAGGGGCAGGAACAGACCCCGCTAGATGAGGCGGCCCAAGCATCCCAGGCCGCGTTCTATGAGCACCTGGCGCATCTGCGCCGAGGGGCGCTGAACGGGAGTGGATGCTATCGCCTCGACGCCTCGTGGAAGGCGTTCGCCGAGGCGCTGTTTACGGCTGTGCCTGCCTTTTCCCTCTACGCGGACCTTGCAGAGAACAACGAAGCCCATATCATCCTCTCCATCAACGACCGCGCCCCAGGCGGCCAGTATTGGAATAGCTTCCAGCCGGCGATCCTGGTGTGGTGCGCGCCCAGCGTTCAGGATCCAGAAGCCCTGGTAGAAAAGGCGCTGGCGGCCGCCCGGGAACACAACCTCTGCCTGGTGTTCGTACTCGCCTCGTGTATCCCCTCTGCCCTGCAGCTCTCCTCGGGCAGCCACGATGGCGTGTGCCTGGTCTTGGCGACCGATCAAGAGATCGCGCAATTGCTGGATCAGCGCGGCGAGATCGAAACGTTTCTGCGAGATCGGGTGCTGGCTGCCCGGCTGAGGCGCCTATAGTTCTCCTCGCGGGCGCCCTTGCATCCGGCGCTTTGACATGATACCTGGCCCTCTCTATAATCTGCGCAAGCTCTTGGAGGGGCGTAATAGATGGACAAAAGACGTCTGCCCGCCAGCCTCGTACTGGTGGCTCTGGCGCAGGTGATCGCCGTGATCGTGTTGCCGCCCAGCATGCTCATGTCAATCAGCCTGCCCATAGGGATCGTGATCGCCGCGGTCTTTGGCCTGCTCGGGCTCAACCTCCTGCGCCTGCGAGATTGGGCGCGCGTGGCGACGGTGTTTGTGCAGGGATTCAGCATCATCGTCCGCCTGCTGACGCTGCTTAGCAACGTGGTGCCTGGCGGGGCGGACGCCCAGCTTGATGTGACCCTGCTGGTGACCTCGCTCGTGTCTATGCTCCTCTCTGGCTGCGTCCTCTATCTGATCGAAAAGCCGGATATTCAGCTCATCATGCAGCGGTAGATGCCGGGCGTGCATCCGGCGCTCCCGCGCCTGAGGGGATGTGGGTTGATCTACAAGTGCGCGCGCCGCACCGGGGCTTGTTCTGGCGCCCACACGGCAGCGTTGGCCGGGTCGGGCTTGCGTGCCAGAATTCGGCCTGCCTGCGAGCGGGCCCAGGGGTGCCCCGCCCATCACCCACGGGAAGTGTGAAGAACGTGCCTTTGACCCTGTTGCTGCCGAGCCTGATCCCTCTCTTCGGCGCTGCCATCTGCCCTTTGCGCGTGTTCACGCAGGCGCGCCTGCCCCTACGACGTTGGCTCTATATGGTGTTTGTGGCGCTTGCGGCCGTCGGCGTCATCATCGCCAGGCTGCCAGGCGCGCAACCTCTGGGAGAGCTGCCCCAAACGTCCTATTTCGGCGCCGCTCCGGTGTTGCTTTGGACGCCCTTGGGCGCGCTGGCGGCAGGGCTCTTGCTGGGCGCCGTGCTGGCGGGGCAACTGGTGCGGCGGCAACGACCTCTGGCCCCAGAACATGCCAGCCTGCGCCTGGTGCTGCTGGCGGCTTGCATGGGCGTGTTGGCGGCGGGCAATTTGCTGACGCTATGCGTGGCGTGGAGCATCCAGTTGTTGGCGCTCTTGATGCTGCGGGCGCTCTGGCGCGAGAGCGAGGCGGAAAAGCCCCGCCCCTGGGAGATCTGGAGCAGCCTGCTCTCCAGTGGGTTGCTCATGCTCGGCGCCGTGGCCATGCTCGTGCAACAAGAGGGCGATCTGTCTCTGATCGGGATACAACCGGGCCTGGCGCTGAACGCGCTGGCTGTCGCCATCGCCCTGCGCATTCTGAACTGGCCGCGAGCAGGGGGGCTGCGACGCCACTGGGAGACCTACCTGATGTCCCTTGTCACCGGGCTGTACCTTTGGCTGCGCATCGGCCCGGCGCTACAGGCCGATGGGACGCTGCTATCCAGAGGCGTTGGCATTGGCATTGCGTTGATTCTGGCCGGCCTCGGCCTCACTAGCGCCCTGCATCGCAGGGCGGGGCGCGCATTGCCCTATGTGTTAACCCACTGGGCCATCCTGGCCCTGTTGGCGCCCTTGGTGGATCCCGCCATCGGATTCGTCGCCAGCCTGCTCATCGCCCTGCACCTGGTGGTCTCTTTGCTGGCGCTCCGCATTCACCAAACCTCCGATGTCTCTTTGGCGCCTCTCGGCGGCCTTGCGTATCTGGTCGCCTGGGCATCGCTGGGAGGGTTCCCCCTCACCCTCGGTTTCATCGCGCATTGGCTGCTGGTGCGGAGTTGTTGGGAGACGGGCGCCGGGCACCTGATCACCTGGGTATTGATCAGCTTTGTGGCCAACGCGATCCCCGCATGGTCACAGGTGCGTTCCTTTGCAGAGGGCGCCACTGCAGAAGAGTTGCCCCAGGAGCCCGTGGCCGCCGCTGAGGATGAGGATGGCGCGCCCGACCTTGAGCATCTCGCACCAAGCCCCAGAGCGAACGAGGAGGTTGACACGAACCCTATGCTCGCCCGCCTCAAGAGGCTAGTTACGGGAGAAGCGGCGGCCAAGCCCGATGGCGTCGCTATCGCGGCCTCGGGCCTGGCCGCCCTCGCGCTCCTGGCCGTGGGGATCGTTCCAGGTCTGGTGGGGGCCCTCTGGCCCCAAGCGCCGCTGGATCTGAGCATTCTGGGCTACTCGCGCCTGTTGGGAGGGAGCGAGACCGCCGGCAGTGCGCTGGCCCTGGCGACGGCCTGTGCTCCCCTGTTGGCCGGGTTGACCCTGCACCGGCGCTGGATGGGTGCGCAGGTCTCCTCGCTGCGGCCTTTTTACCGCAGCCGGCGGGTGGTGAATACGGACTGGTTATACACGGTCGCCAAAGAGCAGGCCGACCACATCCTGGCGATTTTGGGGCAGGGGCTCGATGTCCTGGAGGGCTCGTTCTCGCTGGCATGGGTGCTGATCTGGGGCATTGCCCTGATCTACTATATGGTGGGCGCATAAATGTTTAGCTTGAATACGCAAGTGGCGCGATGCCGTATCCATTGAGCGCCGACCCCGAGACCTATCAGGTTGCCATCACGCTGGTGGTGGTGGCTGTGCTCTTGGCGCTGGGGAATCGCCGCCTGCTCGTGGTGCCCCTGATGCTACAGTATGTACTCGTCAGCGCCTTGCTGAGCGCGGACATCTCTCAGCCGATCTTTGTGATCCGCGTGACGTTGGGCGCCGCGATCTCGACGATCCTCTATATCACCGGCAACCACATGGAGCGCACGCTTGCGGGCAAAGGGGTGGCCGCCGGCGAAGGCCCGCCCGCCCGGCCTTTGCCGCCGAGCATGGGCGGCTTCTTTCGCTTGCTGGCCCTGGCCTGGGCCATGCTCATGGCCTTTGGCCTATGGAATGCCTATCCCCTGACAAACCTGCCCGCGCTGCTCACACTGACAGCCTTTGTGCTACTGACGTTGGGCGTGACGTTGGCCCTGGTGAGCCCCGACCCGCTGCATATAGGGGTGGGTTGCCTGATGCTCCTGACAGGCTTTGAGGCGGTCTACCTGTCTCTCGAGGCCAGTCTGCTGGTGGTGGCTCTGCTGGGGCTGCTCGATATTCTGATCGCGCTGGCCATCAGCTACAACTGCGAGCAATGGCTGGATGCGATTGCGGAAGAGGCTTTGCCATGATTCTGCTCCTGCTGGCGGTCCCCCTTGTGGGCGCTCTGGCCGCCTGGATTTTCCGCCACCTGCGTCCGGTGGCCGCCGGCCTGGCAACCGGGGCCGTCCTGCTGGTGGCATTCCTGGCGTTGTGGGGGTTCGATACGCCGCCCTTTACCATCCTGGGGCGCACCCTGGCCCTGGACCCTGCTACGCGCACGCACCTGGCTATCGCCATGTTCTTGCTGGCCTGCGCCTTGGCCTCGTCGGCGCACCTGACAGAGCGTGACGTAGCCGGGAGCCTGGCGCTCCTGGGGCTGGGTCTGCTCCTGCTCTTTCTGGCCCTCCAACACATCATCCTCGCGATGCTGATCCTACAGGCAGGGTTGGCGATCCTGGTGATGTTGATTCCCCACAAGGCCGGGGACGCGGCGCCAACCAACATGCGCATCCTCGTGGTTCTGGTGATGGCCGGGGTGCTGCTATCGGCAGCAGCCTGGCTGATCGAGCACCCTGGCGCGAGCCCGGGCGCCATCGGCCCTATGGCCCTGGTGGCCGGCCTGTGTGTGATATTGGGCGCCTTTCCCTTTTTCGTCTGGAAGATCCAGATCTATCGCTCTGACTCATCCATCGCGCGCACGATGTTTGGCGTGGTTCTGCCGCATCTGATCCTGGTGCGCATTCTCACCCTACAGGGGGGCGCGCTGCCCGCCTCTGGCGGCCCGCAGGCGGCGCTCTTGCTGAATGTGGGCATCGCCACCTTTGTCATAGGCTGTATTGGGGCGCTTGCGCAGCAGACCATCGGGGGCGTGCTGGGCTATATGGCGGTCGGCGAGCTGGGCTTTGTGCTCATGGCGTTGGGCTCGGATACGCCCGAGACGCGCGCCCTGGCCCTGACGCACCTGATTCTGCGGGGCGTGGCGGTCGTGGGCTTGGGTGTGGGAGCGGCGGCGCTGCGACATAGCTTTGGCAGCGACCGCCTGTCGGATCTACGGGGGGCCTTTCGGCGAGCGCCGCTGGTCTCGCTGGGCATGTTGCTGGCCGGGCTCTCGTTGGCGGGTTTTCCGCCCCTGGCGGGCTTTATCACGCGCTTGGCCTTTTATCGCATCGTCGCCATCCAGGACCTGGGGTGGGCCGTGGCCCTGGCAGTCATCGGCCTTGCCCCGGCCTGTGCTGTGGTGCGCTTTGGTATCGCAGCGTTCCAAATCGCGCCTATGCCTGAAAGCCGCCGGGAGCCACTGTGGCCGGCGGCGCTGGCGCTGTTGCTGGGGTTGGGGCTGCTGGCTGTGGGGCTGGCGCCCCAGGTGCAAGGCTATCTACCGGCCAACTGGTCTGACCTGCTCTTTGGGCTGGCCGGTACAGGGCTCTGACGCCGGGCAGCCTCAGGCGCCGCCCAGGGAGCGCAGCGCGGCCAGGATGCGCTCATCCAGCGCCTTGGTCTCGACAGGAACGGCGGCCAGGGCATCTCGCGCCTCGCCCAGGCTATAGCCCAGGGACGTGAGGGCGTTGATCACCTCTGCATCGCCCTCGCGCATGGCGGCCATGCTCCATGCCACCCCGCTGGGCGCGCCCACCTTGTCCTTGAGGTCGAGCATCATCCGTTCGGCGGTTTTGCGCCCGATGCCGGGGATGCGCGTCAACATGCCCACGTCACCCTGGGTGATGGCGCTGCGCAGCACCTCGGGCGAAAAGGTCGAGAGCACGGCCAGGGCAGTGCGAGGGCCGATGCCCGACACGCCCAGGAGTGTGGTAAAGATATCGTGCTCCTCTTCTGTGCCGAACCCGTACAGGGCCAACTCGCTCTCGCGCACGTACAGGTGGGTGTATAGCTCGACGATGTGGCCCACCTGGGCGCCATCGAGCACGCTATCGGGCACGCGCACCAACAGCCCCACGCCCCCGACCTGAACGATCAGGGCCTGGGCCCGCAGCGCCTGGATTCTGCCTTGCACACTGGCGATCATGTGATGGATCCTGCAAGGGTAACGGCCCTAGCGATCCAGCAGCGCCCCCAGCCGGGCCGAGTGATGCTGGCAGATCGCCACGGCCAGGGCATCGGCGGCGTCATCGGGGCGAGGGAGTTCCTCTAGCCCCAACAAGATGCGCACCATCTGCTGTATTTGGAGCTTGTCGGCCCCGCCATAGCCCGTAACGGCCTGCTTGACCTGCATCGGCGTATACTCGGCGATTTCTAGCCCGGCCCGGGCCAGCGTCACCAGCAACACGCCGCGCGCCTGCCCCACCAGCATGGCGGTCTGGGCGTTTGTACTGAAAAAGAGTTCCTCTACGGCTGCCACCGAGGGCTGATACTGCTCCAGGAGCGCGGCCAGCGCATCGTGCAGCATCACCAAGCGCTCGGACACCGGCGCTTGGGCCGGTGTCCGCAGCACGCCATAGGCAACCGCTTCGAGCCGCTGGCCATCCCCGGCGACCAGGCCGTACCCTGTGGTGGCCAATCCAGGATCCAGGCCGATAACCAGCATGACTAGGCGGCTTGGTTCTCGTACGAGGCCAGCACCTCGTCGCTGAGTTCGAGGTTGGAGTAGACCTGCTGGACGTCGTCCAGGTCCTCCAACGCCTCCATCAACTTGAGGTTGGTCATGGCTTCCTTTTCGGCCAGGGCAAGCTGGCTCTGGGGCAGCCAGGAGAGTTGCGCATCGAGCAGCTCGAAACCGGCCTCGGTGAGGGCATCGCGCACGGCCCGAAAATCGGTCATCTCGGTATAGACCTCGACTGTCTCCTCGGCGACCTCCACATCCTCAGCACCGGCATCAATGGCGATCAGCGCCACCTCGTCAGGGTCTGCGCCCCCCACCGCGACCGAGATCACGCCCTTGCGAGAGAACATCCAGGCCACGCAGCCATCCGCCCCCAGGTTGCCGCCGTAGCGAGAAAAGACATGCCGGACCTCGGAGACGGTGCGATTGCGATTGTCGGTAAAGGCCTCCACGATGATGGCTGTGCCATGCGGACCATAGCCCTCGTAGGTGTATTCCTCCACCTGGGCGCCATCCACGCTCTCGCCCGAGCCGCGCTTGATGGCGCGTTCGATATTGTCCTTGGGCATGTTGGCCTGCCGCGCCTTGTCCAACACCAGGCGCAAGCGGAAATTTGCCTCTGGATCGGCGCCGCCCTCGCGGACGGCAATGACGATCTCGCGTCCCAGCTTGGTAAAGAGCTGGCCTCGTTTGGCGTCGTTGACGCCTTTTTGCCTCTTGATCGAGGCCCATTTGCTATGTCCAGACATCGGTCACCTCCAGATTACGATGCGGAGGGGTCCCTTACCCCCAGATTATACCATCAGGGCGAACCGACACCAATCGAGAACGCCTTGAACGCCTTGGTGTCGCACGCGCCGAACTGCTCGCTTTGGGCAGCGATCAGTTCTGTGGGGGGACGCCGCTCCGTATCGGCCCGGGGAAGGGGATCACGCCTGGAGACCTCCTGGCGCCAGCAGCAGCTTGAGCTGGCGGGCCGTATCAATGGCCTGCCCCAACCAATGGTTGTTGGCATACACCAGGGTTAGGCGGGCGTTTGCGGCCAGTTCCTGCACCTTGGCCGCCCAGGGCTCTAGCTCCTCGCGAGAGTAGCGATAGTCGTAACGCTCCCAGGCCTCGGTGTGATCCCACCACTTGGCCGCGTTGCGGCCATGCAGGCGCACGTAGGCGATATCCGAGGTGGCCACGGCAAAGGCAGGCAGCAGCGTGGGCAATCGCGGCTGGTCTACACAGCAGATGCCCAGCCCCAAATCGCGCAACAGGCCGAATATGCGGCCCGATACCCAGGTCACATGGCGAAACTCGATCACCGTGGGCAGGTCGCCCAACTGGTCGCGCAGGGCGCGCAGGGCATCCACATTCTGCGGCGTGCATTGAAAGCGCGAGGGGAACTGGGCCAAGACGCACCCCAGGCAGCCCTGCTCCACCCAGGGGTGCAGCGCCTCACAAAAGCGGGCGGTGACGGCGGCGCTATCCTCGCGCTCGTGGGTCATCCCGCGATTGGCCTTGATGGCAAAGAGAAAGCCGGGAGGCGTTTTGCTGCTGAGAGCGGCCAGGGTCGCGGCGGTGGGCACGCGGTAATAGGAATAGTTGATCTCGACGGTATCGAACTCTTGGGCATAGTAGCTCAATCTGTCGCCCTCAGGCAGGCCCACAGGGTAGAACGGCCCCTCCCAGTCGCGATAGCCAAAACCACTGGCGCCCACCCGGATCATGCTGCTTCTCCGTCGGAATCCGGCGCTGACCCATCGCCCGCCAGCACTTGACGCGATCGGCCGCCATCCTGCTTGGGGCCGACGACGCCGCGATCCTCGAGCTGATCAATCAGGCGGGCCGCGCGCGGGTAGCCGATGCGCATCTGGCGCTGCAAGAAGGATGCCGAAGCGTGCTTGCGCTCGCGCACCAGGGTCTCGGCCTGCTCCAGCAGTTCCTCGTCGGCATCGTCCTCGACCGACATCTCTTCCCAGGGGGGCGTTTCGTGATCCTCGGCCATGTCGGCGGCGGGGACTGCCGCCTGCCGGGCGGCATACCAGCCCATGAGCGCCTCGATCTCGCGGTCGGACACATAGCTGCCCTGGATGCGCTGTAGCTTGGAGGAATCAGGCGCCATAAAGAGCATGTCGCCCTGGCCCAGCAGCTTTTCCGCGCCAGGTGTATCCAGGATCACCCGGGAATCCACCTGGGAGCTGACGGCAAAGGCGATGCGCGAGGGGAAATTGGCCTTGATCAGGCCGGTGACCACATCCACCGAGGGGCGCTGGGTGGCGATGACCAGGTGGATGCCGGTGGCGCGGGCCATCTGGGCCAGCCGACAGACCGAGCGCTCTACATCATCGGGGGCGACCAGCATCAGCTCGGCCAGCTCATCGATCACCATGACGATCATGGGCATGGGCTCCAGCCGGCGTTTTTTGGCGCCCCGGTTGTACTCGGCCAGGTTGCGGGCGCCGACCTCGGCAAAGGTCTTGTAACGCGATTCCATCTCGTGGATGAGCCAGCGCAGGGCCACCACGACCTTTTTGGTATCCACCACCACGGGCGCGATCAGGTGGGGCAGGCCATTGTATTTGGTCAGCTCGACCCGCTTGGGGTCCACCAGCAGCAGGCGCAGGGTATCGGCCGTGTGCTGATAGAGCAGCGAGACGATGATGGCGTTCAGGCAGACGCTCTTGCCCGAGTTGGTGCTGCCGGCGATGAGCAGGTGCGGCATGCGGGTCAGATCGGCGACCACAGGTTGCCCCGAGACATCCCGCCCCAGACCGAGCTTGAGGGGCGAGCGCAGGCGGGTGAACTGCTCCGAGGTGAGGATATCGCGCAGGCCAACGAGGGTCTTGACCTCGTTGGGCACCTCGATGCCCACCACGGCCCGCCCGGGCACCGGCGCCTCGATGCGAATGGGCGCCGCCGCCAGCGCCAAGGCCAGGTCGTTCTGCAACGAAAGGATCTTGCTGACGCGGATCTTGTATTGGCGACCGCCCTTTTCCACAAAGCCCGGCTCGACGCCGAACTGGGTGATGGCCGGCCCACGGTTCCACTCGACCACCTCGGCAGGAATGCCAAAGGCCGCCAGCGTCTCCTCGATGGTCTGGGCGCGCAGCCGCGCCCCGGCGTCATCTCCATCTTGCGCCTCGTCCGAGACCAACAATTCGATGGGCGGCAGGGCAGCGGGGTCTACGGATACGGGCAACGGCTGCGGCGCGGCGGAGTGCCGGGGGTTGGCCGCGCGCTGGCGTGTCTGGCGGGGCGCGGCGGGTTGAGATGCGGCGGGCTGCGAGATCGGGCGGGCGGCAGGCCGCTGCACAACGGCGCGCACCCGGCGCGAGGCAATGGCCCGGCGCAGCCGCACGCCGACCTGGGCCAGCGCCCAATGGGCCCTCCAGGCCAACACCCGCCACGGGATGCCCGCCGCCAGGTAGAGCCCCACCAGGGCCAGCAACGCCAGCAGCACGGCGCTGACCACGCGCCCCAGCAACGGCACCGTCAAGCGCCACAGAGTCCAGCCCACATAGCCGCCACGGAGGCCACTTTGCGCCAGGGAGAGCGGGTTGGCGGGGCTGATGACATGGACAAAGCCCAGTGTGGCGAAAAAGAACAGCTCGAGGCCCACGATGGTCTGCCAGCGAGGGCTCAGAGGGCGCTCCAGGGCGCCATAGAAGAGCAGAAACATGCCGCCTATGAACACCAGCAGCGCGATGGGATACGCCCCGATGCCAAAGACCTGGGTCAGAAACAGCGCCCAGGCGGCGCTCACATTGCCCGGGTCGCCAGAGAGCAAGGTGACAAGGGTGATGGCGCCGATGGTGGCCAGCAACACGCCGACAACCTGCCGGCGCAGCAGCCATGCCCCCACGTCGCCCCAGGTGATCTGGGGCGCGCCGGATGTGCGGGCCGGACTCTTGCGGGTCGTTCGTTTGGCCATCTCATTCTCTTGCTAGGAGGGTGCGGCAGAAAAGGCTCGCTGTGGGCGAGCGTTCGCGTGGGCACTGGGCGCGCCCGGCAACGGCCCGGGTTTCAGTACAGGTAGGCCTCTGGCCGGTGGGTGCCCTCGTCCGAGCCAAAAGGCTCTTCGCCATCCTCGTCGGGCGGCTTTTCCTGGGCTTGCTTGATGCTGAGGCTGAGGCGGTGCTGTTCGCACTCGATGCGCAGGATGCGCACCCGCACGCGATCGTTCACCTGGGCGAGCTGTCTGGGGTGTTGCACCCGCTCTTCTGACATCTCCGAAATGTGTACCAGGCCCTCAAGCCCCTCTTCGAGCTGGACGAACACGCCGAAATCCACCACATTGGTGACGGTAGCCTCGACGATATCGCCAATGGCGTACTTGGCCTCCGCCATGGACCAGGGATTGGGCTGCAAGCGTTTGAGGCTCAGGCCCACATGATGGCTGGCGCGGTCAATGCTGAGGACATGCACCTGGATCTTGTCGCCGATGTGCAGCAGGTTGGCCGGATGGGTGACGCGCCCCCAAGAGAGCTCAGAGATATGGATCAGCCCGTCAATGCCGCCCAAGTCCACAAAGACGCCAAAATCGCACACATTGCTGACCACGCCCTCGCGAACGTCGCCTTCATCGAGCTCGGCCAGCAAGCGTTCCCCCTGTTTGGGCCCCCAGAGGGCAGCCCTCTCGGAGAACACCAAGCGGTTACGCCTGGGGTCCAGCTCGATCACCTTGAGATCGAGCTCCTCACCGACCCAGCGCGAGAGCAACTCATCACGCGAGGCATCGTCCTCAAAGAGGGGCACCTCGCGGAGCTGCGAGGCAGGCACAAAGCCCTGGAGATCCTCCCAGCGCACCAGCAACCCGCCCCGGTTCCAGCCGGTCACGATGCCGCTGACGGTCTCACCGCGGTCCTGCAACTCCTGGAGCGTCCCCCAAAGGCCATCCCGCCTGGCATAGCCGATCGCATCAGCGTCCTCGGCAATGAACCGATGGGCTGCCTCGTCATGAGAGAAGCGATCCGGCATGCTCATGCTATAACGCTGCCTGGCATGTTCCAAGAAATCGGCCAACGAATCCAGATTGTACCCGCTCATAGCGCTGCTGCCCTCTCTGAAAACACTCGCCCGCGACGCGGCTGACCCAATGGTCCTCTTGGCAGAATGGCCACTTTTACCTAAACTACTGTATACAGCTCGAGTGTGAACGTCAAGTCCCGGTGTGCGCTGCGCGATCTATGGGCGTGGTCGAGGTGTTGCCGTGGCGGCATGTGTGAGGATGTGAGATGGCGCGATTCCGACAACTCTTGCCGGGCGATACGGGCCCGGAACTATTCGAGTGGATCGCTGTCACGCTGATCCTGACGTTGGCGTTCCTGGTGCTCCTCCAGGCCGTGGGGCCGCATGTGCAACGTGCGCTGGATTGGATCGGCAAGGCGCTGGCCGGTCTTGTCGCCTGAGCGGGCAGGCCGCGCCGTCAGAGCTTTGACGGTGCAGGCGATTCGCCTATACTAGCGCTAGCGGGGTGTGGCGCAGCCTGGTAGCGCGCGGCGTTTGGGACGCCGAAGTCGGAGGTTCAAGTCCTCTCACCCCGACCTGGCCGCGATAGATCCAGCGGGCGTAGCTCAGTGGTAGAGCCCCTGCCTTCCAAGCAGGCTGTCGCGCGTTCAAATCGCGTCGCCCGCTCAGATGCCCAAGAGGCTCCTGTGCGCCAGACCCCACCTGCCGCGAACTGCGGCAGGCGGGTTGCGCTATAGTGGGGATCGGATCTGCGCCAGCGGCAGAATACAGGCGCCTTGCCCTGCATATGTTCGCCCCGCGCCTGCGTTGACATGGAGGACCGCTGCGCCACACTCTTGCGAGAGCCACTACGACACCCGCCGCCCAAGTATGATAGGAGATGTCGTTGTCACAATCCGGGTATTCCCCCTCAATGGTGCACATTCGTGTGCGGCCCCGCTTGCTTGCATTGGCCTGTTTGCTCCTCACCCTTTTCCTGGGCGTGACCGGCCGGCCCGGCCTCCTTGCCAGCGCCGAGACCCCTATAGAAGAGCTGTATCTCACGATTTTGCACACCAATGACGAACACTCTTCACTGATCCCCCATTCTCCCGCCATTGACTATGTTGCCGCGCAGCCACAGGACCCCACCGTGGGAGGCATGGCCCGGCTTGGCGGCGCCATCGCGGGTGTTCGCAGCGCCAAGGCCGCCGAGGGAGAGCCCGTACTGCTCTTGAGCGGCGGTGATTTCATGGGAGAGACGCCCTTTGGGTGGCTCGTGCCCACCCACTATGCCGCCGAGATGGATCTGATGCACGCCCTCGGCTATGACGCGGTCACCATCGGCAATCACGAGTTTGACTATGGCCCGGATGTGCTGGCCGACTATCTTTTAGCGGCGGGCTATCCTGCGGCCCATGACAGGACCGTCGTGTTGGCATCCAACACCATCCCATCCATGGGGCATCCTGTGGCCCAAGAGGACCTGTTTCGCAAGACCGCCGTGTTTGATCTGGAGAACGGGCTTCGTGTGGGCGTCTTTGGCTTGCTGGGAGCGGAGGCAGCGTCCCTGACGTCCGATACGGGCGATTTTGTCTTTCTGGATCAGCACGAGACTGCCAGAGAAATGGTGGCAGAGCTGCGCAGGCAGCAGGTAGATATTGTCATCGCTCTCTCCCACGCCGGCCTGGCAGAAGACCGGGAGCTCGCTCGGGCTGTCCCGGGCATTCATCTGATCGTGGGGGGACACTGCCATTCCGCGCTCCACGAGCCGGTCATCGAGGGCAGCACCATCATTGTACAGGCAGGCTCCAGCAGCAGATACTTGGGGCGCATCGAGCTGGCCTATTCAGCCCTGGGGCGTCTGCGGATCCGCAATTCAGAGCTGGGACACGCCTACTTGATCCCCATGGACGCCAGCGTCGCCCCCGATCCTGTGATCGCGCTGCTGGTGGACGAGTACCGCGACAGGCTGAATGCGCTGCTGGAGGAGATGACCGGCGGCAGGTTCGATGACGTGATGGCAGTGTTGGCGCGCTCAGAGTTCGATCTCCCCTATCGTCCGCCGCTACAGGAATCGCCCGCCGGCAACCTGATCGCTGATGCCATGCGCATCATCTCGCAAGAGGTGCTTGGCAAACGGGTAGATGTAGCCGTGCAGGCCAATGGGTCCATCAGGGGGGCCATCATCCGTGGGACCATGCCCCATGCCCGCGACGGGATCTCGTTCTATGATCTCACAAGCGTCATCGGGCTGGGCTATGGCCCGGATGGCTATGCAGGCTATCCGATCGTATCCGTCTACCTAACCGGCGAGGAGCTGCGCCGCGTCCTTGAGGTGGCCGTTCTGCTTCAGGATTTTCGGGGAGACGACTTTTTCCTGCAATACTCGGGCCTGCGCTATCGCTACAACCCCAGGAACGCCGTGCTCTTGACCGTGCCCATCCTCGACCAGCCGCTGCCCACGGGGAGAGCGGCCACGCGGGCCGAGATCTATACCGGCGAGGGAATGCAGCCTGTGGGACAGGACCCCGGATATGCGCCCCTCAAACGGGGCGACGACGCGCTCTACCACCTGGTGACCGATAGCTACATTCTGTCGTTCCTGCCAATGGTGGGCGAGCTGGTGCCGCACCTGGGCATTGAACCCAAGGATGCCGAGGGCAACGTGGTAGGCTTGGAAGAGCTCGATCGCCTGATCGTCCATTGGCCCGATGGACGCGAGCTCAAGGTCTGGCAGGCGGTAGCGGAATACGTTGCCATGCAGCCGGCCGGGCCAGATGGTGTGCCCCAGATTCCCGCCTACTATGCCCAGACGGGAGAGCGTATCACCCCTGTGCAATCGTTCCCGTTGATTGCCCTGGTCTATGCGCTGCTCTTGCTGCCAGGGGCTGCCGTGGCAGCGATCATCGTGCGGCACAAGAGGCGTCGCTAACGCACACGCCACCTCTGCGCCAAGCGCCAGCAGCCCCTATTCGCTTGGCGGCCTAGCCTGCGGGACGAATAGCGACCCAGATGGAGACGGCTGCATCAGGGGACATGGCGCCCGGCGGATAGTACTCCAGGGCGGGGCGCGTCTCATCCTCCGCGTACCCACTGGTAGGAAGCCACTGGCCATAGATAGCGCCCCATGTGGCGCCAATGGTCCCCAGGGTACAGTCAAAGCGCGCATAGGCGCCGCCGGGCAGTGGCCGCAACACCAGCCCCTCGGGAGCGACCACATCGGCGCCAACCACCATGCCGGCCACGAAATCCACCCAACCGGGCCGGTCGGTGCCAAAGTAGACGCCATAGTAGCCCGGATCGACGGCCAAGGCCGCCACCTCGGACTCGTGAGGATCGAATCCGTTGCGCCACAGCGCCACATAGTCCGCGTTCATCGGCTCGATACGCGCCACCGAACCCAGGATATGCCGGTCGGGGAGTTGGACGATCTCTGGCTGCATAGGAACCCTCCTTCTGCTGAACGGGCTCATCGCCGCGCGCGAGACCACATGGGCCTCCGCGCACGGGCTCACTCACTTGCCAGCATAGCACGGCGCTTGGCAGTTCACAAGCGGTACGAAATCTTTCCGAAACCCCACGCACAACTCCCCCCAAGCCCGCAGTTTCTGCTATACTATATCTTGTGCGCAAGAACAAAGGAGCACAAGATGAACGACACACCCGCTATCGAGATTCGCGGTCTGGAAAAGAGCTATGGCCCTGTGTGGGCGCTGCGCGGCGTTGACCTGGAGGTCGCCCGAGGAGAGGTGTTTGGCTTTCTGGGGCCCAACGGCGCCGGCAAGACCACGACCATCCGCTGTATGTTGGATCTGATCCGCCCCCAGGCGGGCATGATTCGCGTGCTGGGGCTGGACCCGCAGGCCGAGCCCACAGCGGTGCGGGCGCAGGTCGGCTATCTGCCGGGCGAGCTGAACCTGGAGCCCAACCTGCGGGTGGGGGCCACCCTGCGCTATCTGGCGGCCCTGCGGGGCAACCGCCTGGATTGGGCCTTTGTGCAAGAACTGTCGGAGCGGTTGCAGCTCAGCCTGGATACGCCCGTCAAGAACCTCTCCAAAGGCAACAAGCAAAAGGTGGGCGTGATCCAGGCGCTGATGGCCCGACCGGAACTGTTGCTGCTGGACGAGCCCACCTCCGGGCTGGATCCCCTGATGCAGCAAGAGGTCTATCGCCTGATCCGGGAGGCCCAGGCAGGCGGCGCGACGGTGTTCTTTTCGTCCCATGTCATCAGCGAGGTCGAGGTACTGGCCAGCCGCGTATCCATCATCCGGCACGGCCGCATCGTCGAGACGGTCGAGCCGCGCCAATTGCTCAGCATGACCACGCGGCGGGTGCGGGTGCGCTTTATGGAGCGGGTGGATCTAGCCGCGTTGGATGGGTTGCCGGGCGTCTCGCTCTTGGCCCAGGACGACGGGCTCAGCGTGACCGTCCAGGTAGAGGGCGCCGTGGACGCTCTCATCAAGGCCCTGGCGGCGTTGCCCATAGCTGACTTGCAGACCGAGCACCCCTCGTTGGAGGAGCTGTTCCTGGCCTACTATGAGGACCAGAAGGAGGCGGCGTAGCATGTTCACCGAGCTGAAATTCGCGTTGGGGCGGCTGCGGGGGCGCATCCTGGGTTGGGGCCTCGGCCTGGGCATCTATAGCCTGTGGATGGTCTCGCTGTTTGCGGATGTGTCCAAGATTGACATCGAGGCCTATCTGGAGGCCTTTCCCAAAGAGATGATGGCCTTTTTCGGCGGCATCATGGAGCTGGCCAGCCCGCAGGGCTATCTGGATACCTACTATTTCAACTATATGACCCTCATCGTCGGCATTTTGGCCATCGGCGTGGGGGCCGGCCTGCTCGTGAACGACGAGGAGCGGGGTATCCTGGACCTGATCCTGGCCCACCCCATCGGGCGCACGGCCCTCTTTTGGGGTCGCTACCTCTCGCTGGTGTTGTGCCTTGTTATTGTGCTGCTGGTCGGGCAGCTCGGCTGGATCCTGCCGCCCGCGAGCGCCAATATGAACCTGACCCCGGTCGAGTTCCTGATGCCCTGCCTGCCGCTCTTGGCCGTGCTGCTGCTCTTTGGGTCGCTGGCGCTGCTTCTGAGCATGGCGCTGCCCTCCGGGCGCCTGGCCAGCGCCATCAGCGGCGGCCTGCTGGTGGCCAACTATTTGCTGGTGGGCATGGCCAACCTGAACGCCGATCTCAAGCCGTTGATCGAGTTCACGCCCCTGCACTACTACCAGGGGGGCTATGCCATCGCGGGGATCGAGTGGGGCTGGCTGGTGGGCCTGTTGGGGGCCAGCGTACTGATGGCCCTGGCGGCCTGGGGCCTGTTCACGCAGCGCGATATCCGCGTGGGCGGCGAGCACGAATGGCGCCTGGCGGGGCCGCTGCGCCGCCTGGCCCGCCGCGCCTAGCCGGTATGAAAAGATCCGCACGGCGCCAATACATGTGAGGAGATTCGTCGTGAGCAAGGACACCCGCGATCTGATCGCGGCCTGGCAACTGCCCGCCGGGGGCGCGTTGCTGGAGCGCATCGAGGCCATGGTCGAGCCCGCCATCCTGGCGGGGCATTTCGGCTCCGGCCGCACCCAGATCGTCAGCGGCCTCCAGTATCACCTGGGCGGCGCCGAGGATACCCGCCAACTGGCCGAGCTGGCCCAGATCGGCCCTGCCGACCATGTGCTGGACGTGTGCTGCTTTCTGGGCGGCCCCGCCGTGCAGCTCGTCGCCGGCTATGGCTGCCGTGTGACGGGCATTGACATCTCCGAGACCGCCATCCTGGGGGCGCGCCGCATCGCCGCCCTGGCCGGCCTGGAGGAGCGTTTGGCCTTTGAGGTGACCGACGCGGCAGCCATGCCCTTTGCCGATGGCGCCTTTGATGTGATCTGGAACCAGGGCTCGTTGAACCACGACCCCGCCTGGCTGCGCGAGTTCGACCGGCTGCTGCGCCCCGGCGGGCGCCTGGCCCTGGTGTTCGAGGTGCGCCCCGCCCAGAGCGCCCCTGCCCCCGGCGACTATCGCTGGACCCTGGACGAGATGGCGGCGCGGGTGCGCGGCATGGGCTACCGGATCACGGTGCTGGACGACCTGACGGAGCGCGAGATCGCGTTGGGCTGGCAAGCGCTGGCCCGACGACTGGAGGAACGGCGCGAGGTGTACGTCGCTGCCCTGGGCGAGGCGTGGGTGCAAGCGTCCCTCGCCGAGTTCCAGCAAGAGATCGCCGCCATGCGCCGGGGCGAGTGGAGCAATGGCCGTATGATCGCGCACAAGCCGGAGGGCTGATGGACCCCCTCGATGGCCTGACCAAAGAGCGCCTGTTTGAGATTGCCCAGGGCGTGGGGCAACGCCGGGGCTGGGATTTCTCGGCGGTGCGCGATGCCCGCGACCCTGTGCCCTGGGACTATGAGGCCGTCGTGCGGCGTTACCTGCGCCCTGGAGACCGCGCGCTGGATTGCGGCACGGGTGGCGGCGAGCGGTTCCTGGCCCTGCGCGATGCCTACGCATGGGGGCTGGGCGTGGACCCCGATCCCGCCATGCTGGCGGCGGCGCGGGCCAATGCCGCCGCGCTGGGGGCCGCGCATGTCTCCTTTGCCCAGGGCCGCGCCGAGGCGCTGCCCGCCCAGGATGCCTCGGTGGACGTGGCGCTCAACCGCCACGCCAACGTGGATGTGGGCGAGACGTTGCGGGTGCTGCGGCCGGGCGGCCTGTTCCTTACCCAGCAGGTGGGGGCGCGCAATCTGGGCGCCATCTGCGCGACCTTTGGCTGCGGGCCGGGCGGCGAGTATGCCCATGACCCGGAGGGGACGATCTATCGCCTGGCGGATGCTTTTCGCGCCCAGGGCGGCGCCGTGCTGGCCGTGGCCGAGTACGACGTACCCTACACCCTGCTAGACGTGGCATCGCTGCTCTATCTGCTCATGGGGGTGGGCATCCCCGAGGATTTCGACCTGGAGACCCACTGGCCCCAGGTGCTAGAGATCGTGGCGCGCTGCCGCACGCCACGGGGCGTCGCGCCCCACGGCATCCGCACCAACGAGCACCGCGAGCTGTTGATCGTCCGCAAGGGCTAACCGGCAGTCTCGATGGCGGCCCGGATGCGCGCGGCGATGGCGGCCCGCTCCCCCGGCGTCCGGCCGGTGGGCTCGCCCGCGACGCCGCGCGGGATCAGGTGCACGTGTACATGCATGACATCCTGTCCCGCCGCGCGGCCATTGGCCTGGCGCACCGAGAGGCCCTCCGGGGACAGCGCCGCGCGGATGCCCCGCGCCACCCGCACCAGCGCCCGCGCCAGTTCGGCGGCGCCCGCGTCGTCCAGGTCGTAGATCTGCGCCGCGTGCCTCTTGGGGATCACCAGCACGTGCCCCGGCGCCTGGGGATGAATGTCCATGATGGCGAACGTGGCGTCGTCCTCATACACGCGGTCGGCGGGCGCGACTCGTGCGGCGATGGCGCAAAAGGTACAATCCCGTGTGGCGCTCATTCAAGGGCCCCCTCTACCCGCGAACGATCCGTTATCAGATAGAACAGGGTGGCGAGCACCACCATCAGCGCGGCCAGCCGAAAGAGCATCAACGCCCCTACGGTATCATAGAGATAGCCCCCGATGAACCCGCCAAAGGTCATGGCCAGGGAGCCCACAGCGCCATAGAGCGCCCGCGTGGTGGCCTCCAGCCCCGGCGGCGCAGCCACGCCCGCATAGTAGACCCCGGCCACATACAAGGCTGCGAACCCGGGGCCGTGAAAGACCTGCAGCGGCACCAGAAGCTCGGGGGTGGTCACCCATCCAAAGCCGACCAGCATGGCCAGGCTGGTGCCCAAAGAGAGCAGCACCAGCGCCCGCGCTCCCCAGCGCCGCAACAGCATCCCTGAGTAGAAGAAGGTCGGGATCTCGGAAAAGCCTGCTACCGTAGCCGAGATGCCGATGAGGGAGCGACTGGCGCCCAGGGCATCCAGATGCAGGTTCATGAACCCAAAGCTGGCCGAGCGTCCCAGGCTGGCGATAAAGATCGTGGCCAGAAACAGGGCCCACCAGCGGTTGCGGGCCATGGTGCCCAGGCCGCGCCAAAAGGCGACGCGGCGCCCCATGTTGGCCATCTCCAGCCTGCTGGCAACCGGAATCGCCAGGGCGCCCAACAGATAGAGCCCGTAAAAGTGCCAGTTGGGGCCATATGCCTCCGCCAGGCGGCCCACCAGAGGCGCCGCCAAGCCCCATCCCACGGCTCCCCACAGCCGCTGTTGGCCGTAGGCGTCGCGCCGGTTGCCCAGCACCTCAAGCACGGCGCTGTCCACCAAAGCGTCAATGGGCGCGACAAAGAACGCCATCGCCACGCCCGAGACGATCAACGCGAGGAAACTGCGCGCCTGCGAGATGCCATAGACCGCGAGCATGGTGAGGCCCAGCGTAACCAGGAGCAGTAGCTTGTGTCGGCGCGATACGTCGGCGACAGAGGCCCAAAAGGGGCCTCCCAGGAGACGCACCAAAGGCCCCAGGCCGATCAGGACGCCTATCTCGCTGCCGCTGAGCCCCACGCCCTGATAGTGCAGGGTGAGAAAGGGAGTCAGGGCGGCCATTGCCCCGTAAAAGAGCAGATAGAAGGACTTGGGGATCAGGAGGCGGCGGTCAATGGCGAATCTCAAGACCGGTCTCCCGAACTGTGCGCGGGCCGGCGCGCCAGCCAGATCTGCTCGCCGCCATAGCGGAACGGCCCTCGCTGCCAATCGCCCCAGAGGGCGACGATCTCGAACCCGCAGCGCTCCAATAGGTACTGCATTTCGTAGCGGTAGAGGTAGCGCAGCGTCAGAAGGGCGTAGACCTTGTCCACCACCCGCCCCTCGGCATCCAACTCCTCAAAGATGCGGTACTCCTCCAACAGTTGTCGTTCCGGATCATAGCGTCGCGTATCATAGGCCATGACCCGGTTGCCCGTCGCTGGATGGACAAAGCCATCTCCCAGGCGTTTGATGGCCCCGCCCAGGGGCCCGCTATGGGCCGCAATGATGTCCAATCGGGGATCAAAGATGTTCAGCGCCAGGCGCCCTCCGGGCACCAGGTGCCGATAGATGCAGCGCAGAGCCTGTTGTTGATCCTCAGGGGTGAGCAAGTGCAGAAACGCCCGATAGGGGATCATGATCAGGGCAAACTGCTGGCCCAGCTCCATGGTGCGCATGTCTCCTTGCACCAGTCGCACCCGGGCGGCCACCTCCGCGGGCTCAACGGCGAGCTTGCTACGGGCGATCTCTAGCATGTCGGACGAGAGGTCTAGCCCAACGACCTCGACGCCCGTCTCTGCCACGGGGAGCGTGATGCGGCCCGTGCCGCACCCCAACTCCAGCACCGGCCCCGCTGCCTCGGCGGCCAGACCAACGTAAAAGTCTACGTCACCCTCGACACCTGTTGAGAGGCTATCGTAGAACGCGGCATTGAGACCTTGATACTCACGCATAGGGACCCCCTAAAGGAACGTATGTGCACGGCTTGGCCTATCTGCGCCCTTGGCTCAGCCGGCTGCCCGTTTGCGCGCCGCGCGGTAGGCCCGGATCCAGCCGGAGGCCCACTCGTCGTGGCCCAGAAGCAGGTTGGCCGCCCGGATGGTCTCCATCATGCGGGCGGCCAGCGGGTTGGCGATGGGGCAGGTGACCCCCCGGGCGATGGCCAGCGCGACAAAGGCGGCGTTCAGCTCCGGGCGCGCAGGCAGCCCGTGAGAGACGTTGCTGACGCCCAGGGTCATGTTGGCGCCCAGGCGCTCGCGGATCAGGCGGATGGTCTCCAACGTCACCCGCGCCGCCCCGGAATCGGCGCCCACGGCCATGGCCAGCGGGTCAAAGATCACATCCTCAGGGGCGATGCCCTGGGCGGCGGCTCGCTCCAGGATCGCCTCGGCCACGCGCAGCCGCGCAGCCGCCGTGGCGGGGATGCCCTGGTCGTCCATGGTCAGGGCGATAACGGCTGCCCCGTGCTCCTTGACCAGGGGCAGCACGGCGGCCAGGGCGCGCTCCTCGCCGTTGACCGAGTTCACCAGGGCCTTGCCGAGATAGGCCGCCAATCCCGCGGCCAGGACCGCCGGATCAGGGCTATCTATGCACAGGGGGAGGTCGGTGGCCTCTTGCAGCGCGCCCACGGCGGCGGCCATCAGCGCGGGCTGATCGGCGCCCAGCACGCTCACGTTCAGATCCAGGATACCGGCCCCCGCCGCGGCCTGGGCCAGGCCATCGCGACGCACCACGGCCATATCGCCGCGCCGCAAAGAATCGGCCAGGCCGCTGCGCCCCGTGGGGTTGATCCGTTCCCCAATGACCACCACCGGCCTCTCGGGGCCGATCACCACTTCTCGCGTGGCCGAGCGAATGCGCGTCTCATGTGTTGTCATGTTGTTGTCCTGTCTCGAAAACAGACTCGGATGGTGCTCGCGCAGGGCCATGCGCTGAGAGCGCCCGGGCACAGTGGGCACAAACGCCGTGCTCACTCTCTGGCTCTACATGCTCGAAAGCGTACCGCTCAAGGCCAAAAGGCGGGCGAGACGTCCTCGCTCCAGGCCCCCGCTGCTCATGAACGCATACACCCGACATCATGCAACCTGCTGCCGCCCAGGTCATAAGTCTCTGGGCTGCCCCCTTGCGTCATCGGTGTATGCGCCGTTTCATTCAGGGCGCCAGCCCAGCCTCGGCCCGCTTGGCGGCCAGGCCATCCAGGATCTGGGCGGTATAGCCGGTGCCAAAGCGCCGCGCCCCGGCCTCGTAGAGGGCCAGCAGCTTGTCAATGTCGGTGATATAGCCCGAAGCCTTGACGACCACGCCGGGCCCGACGCTGGCGCGCATCAGGGCCACGGCCTCGACGGTGGCGCCGCCGGGCTGGGTCTGGGTCGAGGTCTTGACGAATCGGGCGCCCTCCTGCTCGGCGATGCGGCAGGCCGCCACGATCTCGTCATCGGTGAGCAAGCAGGTCTCCAGGATCACTTTGACGGGCGCGCCGTGGGCCTCGGCCACCTCCACCACGCCCCGGATGTCCCGCGCCACAAAGGCGTGGTCGCCCGATTTCAGCGCGCTGATGTTCAGCACCATATCCAGCTCGACGGCCTCCTTCTCCAGGGCCCAGGCGGCCTCGGCCCGCTTGACCTCTGGCGCGTTGAGGCCCTGGGGAAAGGCAATGGGGCAGACGAGCCGGATGTCGCTGCCCACCAGCAGTTCCTTGGCGCGGGGGATCAGGTAGGCCTGGGGCACCACCTGGGCCACGCCGCGCTGCTTGCACAGCTCAATCCCCGCCTCCAGCGCGGCATAGCCCATGCTGGGCAGCAGGATCGAGTGATCTATCATGCGAGCGACCTCTTGGACGGTGAGCATAAGCCCTCCTTCCCTTGTTTCCGACCAAACCCCCTCAGAAATGGAACGTATCGCCATTCCATCTCTCGCCCAGGCCGCCAAGCCAGATTGGTCCGCTTGGCGGCCTGGGCGCTCTTGGCGAGATTCCGGCAGGTGACCGGCGACTCTCTACGCGCCCGGCGCGCGGCTGCGCAACGCCACGACGGCGGGCGCCAGACCCTCGGCCTCGGCGCGGACGACGATCTCGCCCGCCGTCTCGCCCATCTGCACGATGCCCAGGCACAGGCCATGAAACGCACGGCGCTCGGGCGCCAGGAACGAGTCGTGGCAGGCCGGGTTGCCATTGTCCGTCGCCAAGATCTGGGCAGGCCCCTGGATGGAAAAACGCACCGAGTTATCGGCGTTGGGCACAGTGCGGCCCTGGGCATCCACCACGCGCACCGTCAGGTGGGCCACATCGCAGCCATCGGCGCACAGCTCGGCGCGGTCGGCGCTCATCTCCAGGCGCGCCGGGGCCCCCGCCGTCGCCACCTCGCACTCGCAGATCACCTCGCCGCCCTTGCGCCCCACTGCCTTGAGCACCCCCGGCTCATAGGGCACGTCCCAGGCCAGGTGCAGGTCGGCGGTCGTGGGCCGGGGCCGGTTGAAGCGCGGCGACCAATCGAGCCCCTCCATGCCGGGCCGTGGGAAGGCATAGGACTTGGTGCCGCAAGAGCGCCCATTCAGGAACAACTCTACCGTCTCGCAGTTGGTGTAGCAGATGACGGGGATCACGCGTCCCTCCTGGCCCTCCCAGCTCCAATGGGGCGCCAGATAGAGCACCGGCTCCTCGGTCCATTGGGACTGGAAAAAGTAAAAGCCATCCTTGGGGAACCCGCACAGGTCAATCACGCCGCTGACCGAGTTCCGGTGGGGCCAGCGCGCCTCGCCCAGATAGTCAATGCCGGTCCACATATAGTCGCCCGCCACATAGTCGTGCATGGCGGTGTACTTCCAAAGCTGCTCCACGTTGATCATGCGGGTGTAATAGTTGCCCCACCAACCCTGGCCGGGCTCTAGCGTATAGTCGCCCCGGATGCCCGGCAGGGAGCTGTTCTCGCTGCCGATCATGCGGCGCTGGGGGAACAGGTGCCGGTCGGGGCCATAGTACAGCTCTTGGTGCTCGTACCAGCGGTCCACATAGTTATAGCCCACCACATCCAGCAGATCGAGGAACTCGAGGGTGGCCGGGCTGGGGGCCGAGATGTTGTCGCAGGCCGAGGTCGTGGGCCGCGAGGGGTCCTCCGCGTGGACGATCTCTACCAGGCGCCGCAATACCTCGACGCCCTCGGGCCAGCTCTGCTCCGGGATCTCGTTGCCCACGCTCCACAGCACGATGCTGGGATGGTTGCGGTCGCGGTGCAACATGCTCAGCATGTCGGCCTCGTGCCACTCGTCGAAATACTTGTGGTAGCCATAGGGCACCTTGCCGATGCGCCACTCGTCGCAGATCTCGTCCATGACCAGGAACCCCATGCGGTCGCACATGTCCAGGAACTCGGGCGATGGGGGATAATGGCTGCTGCGGATGCCGTTGCAGCCCATCTCCTTGAGGAGCTCCAAACGGCGCTCCCAGACCCGGTCAGGCACGGCGGCGCCCACGCAGCCGCCATCGTGGTGCAGGCACACGCCCTTGATCTTGATGCGCTCGCCGTTCAGCAGGAACCCCTGGTCGGCGTCAAAGCAGATCTCGCGCACGCCAAAAGGCGTCTCATAGCTGTCCACCAGCGCGCCATCCACGGTGATCAACGTCTGGGCCGTGTACATGGCCGGCGCCTTGTCCGACCAGAGTTGCGGGCCGTGGAGGAACAGGCGCTGGCGCAGGGTCACCGTCTCGCCCGGCGCCGCCGCCTGCCGCAGGTCGCGCGGGGCCGCCGGGTGCGGCGCGTGCTCGGCCACCACCTGGCCCTGCGGGTCCAGGATGCGGGTCTCCAGGGTAAAGCGCCGCTCGTGGGCCGCATCGTTGCGCACCTGGGTGAGCATATCCACCCGGGTCACATGGTCGTTCATCTTGTGGGTGCGCACGAACGCGCCCCAGATAGGCACGTGCAAGGGATCGGCCACCACCAGCCAGACATGGCGGTAGATGCCCGATCCGCTGAACCAACGGCTATCGGGCTTGGTCGAGTCATCCACCCGCACCGCCAACACGTTCTCACGCTCGCCATAGTGCAGGTGCGGCGTCAGGTCATAGTGAAAGCTGGTATAGCCGTAGGGGTGAAAGCCCAGGTGCTGGCCGTTGAGGTAGACATCGCAGTTCTTGTAGACGCCATCGAACAGGATCGAGACCGCGCGGCCCCGCTCCTCCTCGGCCAGGCGAAAACTCTTGCGATACCAGCCGATGCCGCCGGGCAGATAGCCGCCGCCCCAGCCGGAGGGGTGATCCTCGCGGAACTCACCCTCGATGCTCCAATCGTGGGGCAGGTTCAGCGCGCGCCAGGCGCCATCGTCCAGGGCCGGATCGTGGCCGTCGGGGATGTCGCCCAGGCAAAAACGCCAGGAGGCGTCGAAACGCTCTTTTCTTCGCACCGTCTTGTTCGTATCCATCTCACGCTCCTTGCCATTCTCAAGTTGATGTACATCGCGCGCCAGGGCGCGACAGCCCCAGTGTAGCGAGCGGGACAGCGCTGTCAATGGGCGGCGACGCCGATACTTGAGCAGACAGTGCCCCGCCCGGACGTTGGCTAGGCCGCGCCGTGCTCGCGCGCCCAGGCCGCCACCAGCTTGACCCGCTCGATGGCCTCGGCGCCGGCGCCCTCGGGCACCTCATCGGAAACGCCCAGCACCAGGCGCGGATAGAACAGCTCGACGACGCGCTCGACGGCGGCCATCAACTCTTCGCGGCTGTAGGTGGACATGAACAGCACCGCCGGGATGCCATCCAGCAGGATCTTGTCGCCCATGTGGGCCGCCATTTCGTCCAGGGTCACGTCGCCCTGGGGCTCGGGGGTCAGGGCCTCGATGCCGTCAAAGGGCAGGTCCTTGAGATAGGGCAGCAGCGAGTGAAAGTAGCCGTCCAGGTGCACATGGGTATGGATACCGGCGCTGGCCAGTTGGCCAGCGCGCTGCGTATACCAGGGCAGCAGGTAGCGCTCGAACCAGGCCGGGGAAAAGAGGCTATCGTGCAGGTTCTCGCCAAAGTTGATGATCTGCACATCCTCGCAGGCCGTGATCTGCTCATACAGGGGGTCATAGGCCGCATCAATGGCCCGCATGACATCGGCCACCAGCGCGGGCGCGTCGGCGATGGCATACACCAGGTCGGCCAGCTTCATCCATTGCTGGGCCAGCGCCTGGTAGGGGCTCTTGGGCACCCAGAACTGGGGCACGCCCCGTTCGCCCATAAAGGCGCTCCCGTCGCGAAAGGCCTGGGTGGAAAAGGTATAGTGCGAGTGGGCAAAGAGCCAACCCAGGGCGCGCAGATCATCCGGCCCCCGCACGGCAAAGTCCACCACGCGCCAGGTCTGGTCGAGGGTCAAGTGCTGGCGCTCGATCAGCTCGCCGTGGGGCGTGGCAAACACCCGGGTCTTGACGTCGCCCTTGGTGGTCTCGCGCAGGGCCACAACCTCGTCGTACACCACATCCACGGGCGAGGGCAGATCGGTATAGTAGTGAAAGGTGCGCATGCTGCAATCGCAAGCGTCATAGAATTGGCGCACATCCATCTCGCGATAGGGCTCGGGCAAGGCATCAAAGATCTGATGCCAGGCGAACCAGGGCTCCATGCGGGGCTGGAAAAGGACGTGGGGAATCGGCCGCCTGCGATAGACGCGCAGGTTCATTTCGCGAAAGGACATGGCCATGTGGGCCTCCCTGCTGGCGGTGTGCTATGGAACGGCGGGAGCATAGCACCGGCGGGGCGCCGCTGTCAACAGCAGGGAGGCCCGCCCACGCAAAAGGGCCGCAACACGCGCGTGTTGCGGCCCTTTTGACAAACACAGAACCCCAAGTGACCTTTGATCAGCCACCCATCGCTTTCCCGGCTGCTCTTCCGAGATCCCCTTCGCCTCGTAGGGCTCGTTCCCGATACCGACGTGTTACCGTGTCACGTACCGTTCCCGACCCTCAAGCTCGAAAGCTCATCTCCCGGATCGTCTTTCCACTGGCTCGCTTCCCTCGCCTTTTCAGCAAGGTACCTGCTTGCAGGACTCTCGAACTGACCCTCAGATCTCCTCTGAGCCTTTCCGCTTACTCGATCCGCTGTGCGGATCTTTTGTAGGGCCTGCTGCCTGCTCATGGTTCTCGTATTTTACACGAACCCCATTGCTTCGGCATCTCGCCCTCTTGCTCGTATCTGACATCTCGGACCTTGCGACCCTGATCTCGTCAGTCTACGAACTCTCGGAAACGCCCTTCCAAGTGCCTCTCTCCTCACGGTTCGTCGCGCCGTGAGTTTCGAGACGCTCTTCTGGGTATTGGCCCCTTGGTCTGCCTTGTGGCCTCGGGCTAACGCCTCTTGGTCCACCGACTCGCCTCTGAGATCCCCCGTCTGGTTCCTGGCCAGCTTGCCGGCCGCTCCCCTTCTGAGTCTGGATCGCTCCTTCTGGGGTGACGGATCTCTCCGTCGGGTTGAAGGAACGCCCTCGACCCCTCGCCTCTCCCTTGGATACTTTCGGGTTCACCCGATCTCTCGGGTCATCCCTTCCGTTCCTTTGGTTCCGGCTCCGAGTTCTCCCCTTCCGGCCTCGAACGCTTCCCTTGCGGGTTGCCATTCTCCGCCTTCTTGAGCTTGCCCTTTGTTAACCTGTGGGCCGACAACAGCTCGTTCGGCCCGCTCGCGCTCTCTGCTTCGGGTTGCCCCGTTTCAGATCGCGTCTGCCAGTTTCCCGACCGTCAGACCGGTTCCACTCTGGAACTGTCTCCAACCTCTCGGGGCTCTGTGGTAAGATCATAGCATAGGCCGGGGCTCTTGTCAAGGTTTTTGGCGCGGGATTTTCCTGATTGCGCGCGAGTTGGCCGTCCGCCTGCGCCAATTGACGCCCCTGCCCCTCGGGAGTAGAATGCACCCACGTTCGAGTCATCCGGGAGTGTAGCATGGGCGCAGAGACAGGCCGCAAGCGCAAGACAGGGCACACGGGCCTACGCCATTGGGCGCAGGGGCGCTCTGCTGCCCTGCCTCGGCATGGCGCCTATCGGCGCGCCCGCGCCGCCACGGGCCGGATGGCGGGCCCCACCCCCGCCTGATCTATCCCCCTTGTCCATCACCGAGCCATTCGCGGGGCGCGCCTGCCCCGATCCCGCTTTGCCATAGATGGGAGTGACATGAACGAGAAAATCCTGGTGAGTGTGGCCTGGCCCTATGCCAACTCGCACCTGCACCTGGGCCAGGTGGCCGGGGCCTATCTGCCGCCCGATATCTTTGCCCGCTATCACCGCCTGCGCGGCAACGACGTGCTCATGGTCTCCGGTTCAGACACCCACGGCACCCCCATCACGGTGACCGCCGAGCAACAGGGGGTAGAGCCGGGCCAGATCGTCGAGCGGTTCCATACCAGCTTCATCGAGTCGTTCTTGGGCCTGGGCCTTACCTTTGACCTGTTCACCCACACCGATACAGAGAACCATTGGGATGTGACCCTGGACCTGTTCAGCCGGCTGCTGGAGAACGGCTATATCTTTCGGCAGACGATGGAGGCCTGGTACTGCCCCGAGTGCCAACGTTTTTTGGCGGATCGCTATGTCGAGGGCACCTGCCCCTTTTGCGGCTTTGAGGATGCCCGGGGCGACCAGTGCGACAACTGTGGCAAGCCGCTGGATGCGCTGCAACTGATCCAGCCGCGCTGCAAGCTCTCCGGCGATACCCCCGTGGTGCGCGAGACGGAGCACTTTTTCCTGGACCTCAGCCAGTTCAACGAGCCGCTGCGCGCATGGATCGAGCCCCAGGCGCACTGGCGCCCGGCGGTGCGCAACTTTTCGCTGAACCTGCTGAACGAGGGGCTGCGACCCCGCGCCATCACCCGCGACATCGCCTGGGGCATCCCGGTGCCGGTGGAAGGCTTTGAGAACAAGCGCATCTATGTCTGGTTCGACGCCGTGATCGGCTATCTCTCGGCCAGCATCGAGTGGGCCAAGAACCGAGGCGAGCCCGAGGCCTGGCGCGCCTGGTGGGATGCCGATGCCCCCGCCCGCTCCTACTATTTCATCGGCAAGGACAACACCTTTTTCCACACCCTGATCTGGCCGGCCGTGCTCATGGGCTATGGCGGACGCAAGCTGCCCTACGACGTGCCCGCCAACGAGTACCTGACCCTGGAGGGGCGCAAGATCTCCTCCAGCCGCAACTGGGCCATCTGGACGCCCGACTATCTCTCGCGCTATGACCCGGACCCGTTGCGCTACTATCTCACGGTGCAGGCGCCCGAGACGGCCGATTCGGATTTCTCCTGGGCCGAGTACCTGGCGCGCAACAACAACGAGCTGGTGGGCACCTGGGGCAACCTGGCCCACCGTATGCTGACCTTTGCCTATCGCAACTTTGAGGCCCAAGTGCCCCAGCCGGGCGAGCTGACGGACGAGGATCGCGCCATCCTGGCAACCGTGGAGGCCGCCTTTGGCCCCGTGGGCGAGGACCTGGCCGCCTGTCGCTTTCGCGCCGGGCTGAACAAGGTCATGGCGGCGGCCCGCGAGGCCAACCGCTATCTGGATGCGGCGGCACCCTGGAAGGCCCTCAAGGAGGACCGCCAGCGAGCCGCCACGGCCACCTATGTGGCCCTGCGCGCGGTGGATTCGCTCAAGCTGCTGTTCGCGCCGTTCCTGCCGTTTTCCTCGCAGCAACTGCACACGACCCTGGGCTATACCGATGCCCTCTTTGGCGTGCAGGAGGCCGTGGTCTATCGCGAGGGCGAGCGCGAGCACCTGGGGCTGACCTACCACCACGAGCCCAAGGGCGATCTGTGGCGGCCCAGCGCGTTGGCGCCGGGCCAGCCCCTGCAAGAACCCGCGCCCTTGTTCCGCAAGTTGGATGAAGAGATCGTCGAGCAAGAGCTGGCTCGCCTGGGCTAACTCTTGCCATCAGCAGGGCGCGGGCATAGCCTGTACCGCGCCCTGCACAGCATGGGAGGCGGCGCCGTGGCAGCTACCCATTCCCCTACAAGCCGGTCCGTCCGCTGGCTGATCCCGATCCTGGCGATCTATGCCCTGCTGGCGGGCCTGTACGCCATCCGGACCCCCGCCTGGCAGGCCCCTGACGAGCCCGCCCACTATAACTATGTGCAGCACCTGGTCGAGGAGCGGCAACTGCCCGAGCTGCGCCCGGGCGATTACCCTGTCGCCTATCTCGAAGAGATCAAGGCCGCGCGCTTTGATCCCGAGATGTCCATCGCCCCGATCCGCTACGAAGCGCACCAGCCGCCCCTGTACTATCTCCTGGCGGCGCCGGTGTTCGCCCTGGGCCGGGCGCTGGGGATGGAGACCCCGCTGCTGCCTCTGCGGCTCTTTTCGGTGGCATTGGGCATTGCGTCGGTGGCGGTGGGCTATGCCGTCGTGCGGACGGCGCTGCCCGGGCGGCCCCGGCTGGCCTGGGGCGTCGCCGCGTGTATGGCGACCCTGCCCATGCACGCCGCCATGACGGGCGTGGTCAACAACGATGTGCTGGCAGGGCTGTTGCTGGCCCTGGTGGTCTGGCAGCTTTTGCTCGCCGAGCGACAGGGGTGGTCGAGCCGTAGGGCGCTCTGGCTGGGGCTGCTCCTGGGCCTGGCCTTTCTGACCAAGTTGCAGACCTATGTGGCCGCCGGGCTGGTGGCCCTGGGCTGGGCGCTGGATGCCTGGCGGGCGCACAAAGCAGGCAACGGGCTGGGCGCGCCGATCCGGCGTGGCCTGCTCATCGTGGTCCTGGCGCTGGCCCTGGTCGCCCCCTGGCTGGCCCGCAATGTGGCCGTCTATGGCTGGGGCGACCCCCTGGCGATGGCGCGCCACGACCAGGTGGTGGTCGGCCAGCTCACCACCCAAGAGTTGCTGGGCGAGATCGGCGCCATCGCGTTCTTGAAACGCTTTGCCCAGACCACCTTTCAGAGCTTTTGGGGGCAGTTTGGCTGGATGGGCGTGCTGCTGCCCACGCGGGTCTATCAGGCGTTGGCGCTGCTCTCCGGGCTGGCGTTCCTGGGCGTGATGGACGCGCTGCCCGCCCTGCGCGGGGCCTGGCGCGAGCGCGCCACGCGCCACAACCTGTTGCTGCTGGGCGCCTGGCTGGCCCTGACCGTGGCCGGCTATCTGTGGTACAACGGCAAGTACGTCCAGCATCAGGGACGCTACCTCTACCCGGCTATCATCCCCCTGGGTCTGCTGTTCAGCCTGGGCATCGAGCGGCTGGTCAGGCGGCGACCCTGGTGGGCCTTGATCCTGCTGGCGGCCCTGGCGGCGGGGTTGCTGGTCTGGGGCGTCGCAGCGGGGGATGTGAAGGGATTCGCCCTCGTTTTGCTGGGCGGCGCGCTGGCGGCCATTGTCGTGGGCCACGAGGTCGAGCGCAGGCTGCCGGGGGCGACGCTTGTCGCCGTCTATGGGGCTATGGCGGGGCTGGCGCTCTGGGCCGCGCGAACCATGCTGCCGTTCCTGCGCCCCTAGCACGAGCAGAGCCCCTCACGCCATTGTGAGGGGCTCGATTCTCCGAATGCGCCCCAGGCCTGACGCGGCGCGCCAAGGCCGTAAAGCGTTCCTCGGCGTCTCTAGTACATGTCCCCGCCGCCGCCCGCGGGCATTTTGGCCTCGGGCTCGGGGATGTCGGTGATCAGAGCCTCGGTGGAGAGGATCATGGCCGCGATCGAGGCCGCGTTCTCCACAGCCGAGCGCGTCACCTTGGCCGGGTCAATGATCCCCGCCGCGTACATGTCCACGTACTGGTTGCTCATCACATCGTACGCGATGGCCGTGTCGCCCGTCTCCTGATGGCGGCGCCGAATCTCGGCCACCACCACCGCGCCATCCATCCCGGCGTTCTGGACGATCCCGCGCAACGGGCGCTCCAGCGCCGTTCGCACGATCCGGACGCCCGTGTTCTGGTCTGCCAGCGGCATCTCGATCCCGTCCAGCGCCGCCATGGCGTTCACCAACGCCACGCCGCCCCCAGGCACGATCCCTTCCTCGATGGCCGCCCGCGTCGCCGAGAGCGCGTCCTCCACCCGGTGCTTTTTCTCCTTGAGCTCCACCTCCGTGGCCGCCCCCACCCGGATGATCGCCACGCCCCCGCTCAGCTTGGCCAGGCGCTCTTGTAGCTTTTCCTTGTCATAGTCCGAGGTCGTCGTCTCGATCTGGGCACGAATCTGCTCCACACGGCCCCTGATCTCGACCTCCGACCCCATGCCCTCGATGACGGTGGTGTTGTCCTTGTCCGCCACCACCCGGCGCGCCTGCCCCAGATCCGCGATCTGGGTCGTCTCCAACTGGCGCCCCATCTCTTCCGTGATCACCTGGCCGCCCGTCAGAATGGCGATATCGCGCAGCATCTCTTTGCGACGATCCCCAAAGGCTGGCGCCTTGACGGCCACCATGTTCATCACGCCCCGCAGCTTGTTCAGCACCAGGGTCGCCAGGGCCTCGCCGTCCACGTCCTCGGCCACCACCAGCAGGTTGCGGCGGCCGCTCTGGACCATCTTTTCCAGCACCGGCACCAAGTCTTGCGCCGAGCTGATCTTTTTGTCATAGATCAGGACGTACGCATCCTCCAGCACCGCCTCGCCCGTCTCGGCGTTGGTGATGAAATAGGGCGAGATGTAGCCGCGGTCGAACTGCATGCCCTCCACGTACTCGACCTCAAAGTCCAGCCCCCGCGACTCTTCGACGGTGATAACCCCGTCCTTGCCCACCTTGTCCATCACGTCGGCGATCAGGTTGCCGATCTCCATGTCGCCCGCCGAGATCGCGGCCACATTGGCCACGTCCTCACGGGTGTCCACCGGCCGGGCCATGGCGCGGATGGCCGCCACCACGGCCTCGCTGGCCGCCTCGATGCCCCGCTTGAGCAGCATGGCGTTGGCGCCTGCGGCCACGTTCTTCATGCCCTCGTTGACGATGGCCTGGGCCAGCACGGTGGCGGTGGTGGTGCCGTCGCCCGCCACGTCGTTGGTCTTGGTGGCGGCCTCTTTCAGGAGCTGGGCGCCCATGTTCTCATAGGGGTCCTCCAGCTCGATCTCTTTGGCGACGGTGACGCCGTCATGGGTGATGGTGGGGGCGCCCCATTTCTTGTCCAGGGCAACGTTGCGGCCCTTGGGGCCCAGGGTGGTGCCCACGGCCTCGGCCAGCTTGTCCATGCCCGCCTTGAGGCTGCGCCGCGCTTCATCCGAAAACTGCAACTGCTTTGGCATATCAGGTCCCTCTCTACAGGTTGATGGTTACTCGACGATGGCGAGCAGGTCGCTCTCGCGCATCACGAGCATTTTCCGGCTGCTGCCCAACTTGAACTCGGTGCCCGCATACTTGGCAAAGAGCACCGTATCCCCCACTTTGACGTCCAGGGGAATGACGTTGCCGTCCTTGTCGCGGGCGCCAGGGCCCACGGCCAGGATCTTGCCGCGCTGCGGCTTTTCCTTGGCCGTGTCGGGGATCACGATCCCCGACGCCGTCACTTCGGCCTCGTCCAGCGGCTCGATTACGACACGATCGCCCAGCGGTCTCAGATTGACGTCCGACATCTCGTACCAACCCTCCTCAAACAGTGATCTCGTTTGGCTCTACCCAGAGCGTTGCCCCGGCCAGAGCGGCCTGGCACTCTCCAATCCCGAGTGCTAACATGGTAGCACATCTGGTTAGCAATGTCAAGACGAGAGTGCTAAAAAGAGAGTCGCGGGCGGATAAGGTGGCGCGCGTCCGCTCGATGTGGCCGACGCATTTGACCGCAGGGCAGGTTGCGCTTATGCTACGGGCGCAACGTGGGGGTGGACGAGTCCCGGTGGGCTCCGCGGTCTTCAAAATCGTTGAGGGGCGCTGCGCAAGTGTCCTAGGTGGGTTCGACTCCCATCCACTCCCGTAGCCTCGTGGCCGCCGCGCGTTCCAGCGCCGCCATCTCTCTCGCCCGAGCGTCAAGACACAGCCGCAGCTTGCTCCGTGGCCTGTTCCCCATCGGGCTCGCGCGCCGACCGGGCATTGGCCCAAGTGAGCAACGCGGCGAGCAAGGCGCTAACCAAGGCCGCCGCCGCCCCGGCCCCAAAGACCGACGTGTACCCCGCAGCGGTCACGATATAGCCCCCGCCCAGGCTCATGGAGCCAAACCCCAGGCTCATGCCCATCGCGCTCGCCCCCGAGATCAGGGAGCGCCACTCGGGCCTGGCCACGTCCATCTGCAGCGCCTGGTAGGCCGGCCGCCAGATCCCCAGGATGCCATAGACCCCCACGATGCCCGCCATCGCCCCAACAGGGTGGCGGATGAGCGCCATCACCAGCAGGCTGGCCAGGATCCCCGCCGCGCCGATGATCATCATCTGCCCGCTGCTCCGGCGCCGGCCCATCCGTGCGCTGCCGAGGGCCGCCACAATGGCGATCAGCAGCCCGGCGCTGGTGACGGCGCCGATGACCGAGGTGGGTAGCTGAAAGGTCGTATCCATATAGACTGCCGCAAAGGTCTTGCAGGCCGCGTGGGCCGCGTTGGTGGCGAACCCACATGCCAGCAGCAGCAGGAAAGAGCGCGTCATCCGAAAGGGGACGTGGCCTGTCGCCGCCCGAGACAGGGCAGGCGCGGGCCGGATCAGCCGCAGAGGCAGCAAAGTCATGGCGCCCAACAGGACGCTGCCCCACAGGGCATACTGAAAAGGAACAGGCGACTCGGTGCTCACGCCCAGGTATCCGGCAATCCACTGGGGCAGTATGCCGCCCAACAGGGCGCCCGTGAACATGCCCAGCCCGGCGCCCGCTTCGCGCAGCGCATAGGCCCCCCGGCGCGTGGCCGGTTCGGTGGCAGCCGCCATGGTCGCGATCACGCCCACCACCTGCATAGACCAGCCAGTGGAGGAGACGATCTGGGCCAGCACCAGCCAGGCGAACCACCAGTGAATGGGCGCCCACTGGGTGAGCGGCAGCAAGGCCATGCCCACGAGATTGATGGCGACGCCCAGCAGCATCATGCTGCGCGTGCCGATCCGGGCGCCCAGGATGCCCCCAAGCAGGCTGGCGCACGAGAAACTCAGCGCGCCGATGGCCGATAGGGTGCCAACGGACTGAGGGCCAAAGCCCAGGCGCAGCACATAGAGGGCGTTCAGCAGTTGGTGGATGCCCAGGTATGCCCCCGAGCCGAGGGCCGAGATCGCGCACAAGAGCCAGACATCCCGGCTGTGGGAACGGCCGCTCGCGGCTAGGCGAAACATGATCTGCGCCTCATGAGGGGCATAGACACGAGTAGGGTCTCCTATTGTTTCATCAGCGCGGCGTAGAGTTGGCGCCCGCAGCACACACCCCGGCCCGCAGGCCGGCCGGGCGATACGCCTTGAGTCTACGCCAAACGCATCAAACGTCGAATAGCGGCCCGGCAATGCGCTTGACAGCGCCCGCATCCGATGCCAAACTGCGCCCGACGTGCGCCGCATACCATCGCACCGGAGGGGGCTCATGCATTCCAGTAGACACCGCTGGTTCGTGCTCGCCGCCATGTTCGCCTTTATCCTCCTGCACCAGGCCGACAAGCTCCTCATCGGCCCCCTGACCACGCCCATCATGGAAGAGTTCGAGATCAACGAGGCCCAGATGGGGCTGGTCTTTTCGGGCGCCATCGTCGTCGGGGCGATCTTTTACCCCCTGTGGGGGTATCTCTATGACCGCTTTGCGCGCGCCAAGCTGCTGTCTCTCGCCGCGCTTCTGTGGGGCGCCACCACCGGCCTGAGCGCAGTCATGCGCACCTTTCCGGCGTTCCTGGTCACCCGGGCCTCTACCGGCATAGACGATTCCAGCTACCCGGGACTGTATAGCCTCATCGCCGACTATTTCCCGCCCAAGATGCGCGGGCGCATCAACGGCCTGCTACAGGTCGCCATGCCCATCGGCTACCTGGCGGGCATGGTGCTGGCGCTCCTGGTGGTAGCGTCCGTCGGCTGGCGGGGCGTGTTCTACATCACCGGCTCGCTGGGGATCGTGCTGGCGGCGGCGATCTTTTTCGGCGTGAAAGAGCCCAAGCGCGGCGCCAGCGAGCCCGAGCTGCAGGGCATCGCCCAGATGAGCGACTATCGCTTTGACTGGCGCATCGCCCGGGGGCTGCTGCGTAACCGCAGCCTACTGCTCCTGATCGGGAATGGCTTTTTCGGCGTCTTTCCCTGGCAGGTGATCACCTTCTGGTTCTTTCGCTACCTGGAGACGGAGCGCGGCTATGACGCGAACCAGGTGCTCCTGACCATGGTGCTGGCGGTGCTGGTGCTGGCGGGGGGATATCCCGTGGGCGGCATCCTGGGCGATTGGGCCTTTCGGCGCACGCCGCGCGGCCGCATGCTGGTGAGCGCGGCAGGGGCCATCATCGGGGCGATCCTGCTGGCCATCACCCTGCATGTGCCCGCCGGCGAGGCGTTGCTCTTTGGGCTCATGCTCTGCCTCACGGCGCTGTTCATGCCTTTTGCCTCTCCTAATGTGACCGCGACGGTCTACGACGTCACCCTGCCCGAGGTGCGCAGCACGGCCTACTCGCTGCTCAACTTTGGCGAGCAGATCGGCTCCTCCACGGCGCCCGCCCTGGCCGGGCTGATTGCCGTGCGCTACTCGCTGGGCAACGCCATCCTTTACATCTGCACCAGCGCCTGGGTGGTCTGCTTTGTCTTTTTGCTGCTCACGGCGCATTATGTGCCCAAGGATATCGCGGCGCTGCGCCAGCAGTTGGAGCAGCGCGCCGCCTTTGAGCGGGCGCGCGAGCAGAGCGCAGCGCCCGCCGAATGATGGCGCACAGCAGGTTTACAAGAGCGCCCGATCCGGTGATAATGGGGCCGCACTTGGCTCCCGCGTATTCCCACAGGAGGTATGAAACATGACAACATTAGGCGTGATCGTTGGCAACCGGGGGTTCTTTCCCTCGCACCTGGCCAAATCGGGGCGCGAGACGATCCTGCGCGTGCTGGCGGAGGAAGGCTTTGAGGCCGTATGCCTGACCCCCGAAGACACCGTCTATGGCGCCGTCGAGACCTGGGCGGACTCGAAAAAGTGCGCCGAGCTGTTCAAGGCCCATGCCGAAGAGATTGACGGCATCCTGGTCACCCTGCCGAACTTTGGCGAGGAGCGCGGCATCGCCGACGCCATCCGGCTCTCTGGCCTGGATGTGCCGGTGCTGGTGCAGGCCACCCCCGACGCCCCCGGCAAGATGGACATCTCGCAGCGGCGCGATAGCTTTTGCGGCAAGATGTCCGCCTGCAACAACCTGACCCAGTACGGCATCCGCTACAGCCTCACCACGTTGCACACCGTGGATCCCGAGTCAGAGAGCTTTCGCCAGGACCTGCGCACTTTTGGCGCGGTTTGCCGCGTGGTGAACGGCCTGCGCACGGCGCGCTTTGGCCAAATGGGCGCCCGCCCCGCCGCTTTTATCACCGTGCGCTATAGCGAAAAGCTCTTGCAGCAGGCCGGCATCTCGGTAGAGAGCATTGACCTCTCGGAGGTCTTTGGTCGGGCGGCGCGCCTGGCCGATGGCGATGCCGCCGTGGTCGCCAGGCTGGACGAGATCAAGGCCTATCTGGGCGTCGAGGGCATCCCCCAGGAAGCCTTGCTCCGCATGGCCAAGTTCGCCGTCGTGTTCGAGGGCTGGGTGGCCGAGCACGAGCTGAATGGCACCGCCGTCCAATGCTGGACCTCAATGGAAGAGTTCTATGGCGTGGTGCCCTGCACGGTGATGAGCATGCTCAGCAACAAGCTAATGCCCAGCGCCTGCGAGACCGATATCACCGGTCTGGTGGGCATGTATGCCATGGTGCTGGCCTCGGGCCTGCCCAGCGCCTTGCTGGATTGGAACAACAACTTTGGCGACGACCCCGACAAGGGCGTGGTGTTCCATTGCAGCAACCTGCCGCAGGATGTGTTTGGCGGCGAGGCCGTGATGGACTATCAGGAGATCATTGCCGGGTCGGTGGGCAAAGAGAACACCTATGGCACGGTGGTGGGCCAGATCAAGCCCACGCCCCTGACCTTCTGCCGGGTCTCGACCGATGACGAGGTGGGGCGCATCCGCGTCTATCTGGGCGAGGGCGAGATCACCGATGACGCGCTGGATACCTTTGGCGGCTATGGTGTGATCCGCGTGCCGCGCTTTCAAAGGCTGCTGCACTATATCTGCGCCAACGGGTTCGAGCACCACGTGGCCATGAACCGGGGGCAGGTGGCCGACGCCCTGTACGAGGCGTTCACCAACTATCTCGATTGGGATGTCTACCTGCACGACACCGAGCGCCCCATGCGCTTGCAGCCCGATCTGGGCTAAGGGGCGCGAGGTTGACCATTGACCGCATCACTCGCCGGATCGCTGGCGGGTGATGCGGCCTCTGCGCGCCGACATGACAGAACCAGTAGCAAGGAGGCTACCGCCATGACGCCAACGCAAGAGACCGCTCGCAGCGCCTTTGGCGCCCTTGAGACCCCCGAGCCGTTGCCCGTCCCCGAGATCGAGGCGCGGGCCCACGCCCTGCTGGCCCAGCTCACCCTGGACGAAAAGATCACCCTTATGTACGGCGACGTCTCTTTCTGGTCGGGTCTGGTGGAGATGCTCAGCCGCCCCAAAGAGTTCTGGGTGGCGGGTGAGGTGCCGCGCCTGGGGCTGCCGGGCATCCGCTTCTCTGATGGCCCGCGCGGCGTCTGCCTGGAGGGCGCCACCACCTTTCCTGTGGCCCTGGCCCGGGGCGCCACCTGGGACCCCGTGCTGGAGGAGCGGGTGGGCGATGTGATCGGCAAGGAACTGCGCGCCCTGGGGGGCAACCTCTTTGGCGGCGTGTGCATCAACCTGCTGCGCCACCCGGCCTGGGGACGCGCCCAGGAGAGCTATGGCGAGGACCCCTGGCTCATGGGCGAGATGGGCGCCGCCCTCACCCGGGGCGTCCAGCTCCACACCATGGCCTGCGCCAAGCACTATGCCCTCAACTCGATGGAGAACGCCCGCTTTACCGTAGACGTGACCGTGGACGCGCGCACGCTGCACGAGGTCTATCTGCCCCACTTCAAGCGGGTGGTGGACGAGGGCGTGGCCAGCGTCATGAGCTCCTATAACAGCGTCAACGGCGAGTGGTGCGGCCAGAACGCCACGCTGCTGACCGAGATCCTCAAAGAGCTGTGGGGCTTTCAGGGCTTTGTCGTCACCGACTGGATCCTGGGCATGCGCGACGCGGGTAAGGCGGCGATGGCCGGGCAAGACCTGGAGATGCCCTTCCGCATGCACTTTTGGCAGCATCTACGCAAGCTGGTGGCCCAGGGCAGCGTGCCCGTGGAGCGCATTGACGACGCCGCCCTGCGCATGATCCGCCAGCAGGTGCGCTTTGCCCAGGGCCGCGACCCCAAGGTCTATGCCCGCGAGATCATCGGCTGCGAGGCCCACCGCAAGCTGGCCCGCACCGTGGCCCAAAAGAGCATTGTGCTGCTCAAGAACGAGGGTGCCATGTTGCCCCTGGCCGAGGGCGCCCGTGTGGCCGTGCTGGGCCGCCTGGCCGACCTGCCCAACACCGGCGACCGGGGCTCTAGCAACACCCGCCCCGCCTATGTGGTCACGCCGCTGCAAGGGCTGCGGGCGGCCCTGGGCGAGGGCGCCGTGCTCCACGACGACGGTTCTGACCCGGCCCGCGCCGCCGCCGTGGCCCGCCAGGCCGACGTGGCCCTGGTGGTGGTGGGCTATACCCACGAGGATGAGGGCGAGTATATCCCGCCAGACATGCTCACCCGCCTGCCGGAGCTGTTGCCGCCCCCGACGCCGGAGGAGGCGCCCATCGCCCAGCGCATGGCCCAGATGGCCGCCCAGGCGGGCCAGGCGTTCGCCGGGCAGAGTTCGGGCTTTTCGCCGGGCGGCGACCGCGTCAGCTTGGCGCTGCGCCCCGGTGACGAGGCCCTGATCGCCGCCGTGGCCGCGGCCAACCCCCGCACGGCGGTGGCCATCATGTCGGGCAGCGCCGTTATCATCGAGAGTTGGCGCGCGAGCGTGCCCGCCATCCTGATGCTCTGGTACCCCGGCATGGAGGGCGGCCACGCCCTGGCCGACATCCTGCTGGGGGCGGCCAACCCGGGCGCCAAGCTGCCCTTTGTCATGCCCAAGCGCGCCGAGGACCTGCCCTTCTTTGACAAGGACGCCACCGAGATCACCTACGACCTGTGGCATGGCCACCGCAAGCTGGAGCGTGACGGCGTCGAGCCCGCCTTCCCCTTTGGGTTCGGCCTGAGCTACACGACTTTTACCCTGAGCGACCTGCGGCTGGAGCGTGACGCCTTCGGCGGCGCCGACACGCTGCGCGCCACGGTCACAGTCGCCAACAGGGGCGAACGGGCGGGCGACGAGGTAGTGCAGCTCTATGTGGCGGCCCTCGCATCGAGCGTGGAGCGGGCGCCCAAGGAGCTCAAGGCGTTCGCCAGGGTCTCGTTGGCTCCCGGCGAGAGCCGCGAGGTGGCGCTGGCCGTGCCCGCCGCGCACCTGGCCTACTATGACCCGGCCCTGGGCTGGGTGGTGGAGCCGGGCCGCTACCAGGCCATCGTGGGCCGCCACTCGTTGGATCCAGAGGCGTTGCGGGCGGGGTTTGTGGTACAATAGGCTCACTCGCAACTCTTGCTTTCCCGCGCTGCCCTTGGTGCCCATGGCTCCGGGGGCAGCGCTTTTTGTGCAATCCGCCCATGTGCAAATTGCACAATTCGCCTTCCTCGGTGTATCATCCCTCCATTCACCGCACGCCGGCGCCCTGGCGCGCCCCAGGAGGATGGATGGTCGCATCGGAGGTTCGAGCCCTGCTGGCCGGGCGCGAGGGCCAGCCCGACCAGTTGATCGAAGTGTTGCAGGATATGCAGGCCCACTTTCGCTACCTGCCTCAAGAGGGCCTGCGCATGGCCGCCGAGACCCTGGGGGTGGCCCCCATCGAGGTCTATCGCGTGGCCAATTTCTACAAGACCTTTAGCCTGACGCCCCGGGGCCGCCACGAGCTCACCGTCTGCATGGGCACCGCCTGCCATGTGCGCGGCGCGCTGCGCATGGTGGATGTGGCCCAGGCCGAGCTGGGCATCGCGGCGGGCGAGACCACCGAGGACGGCGCGTTTACCCTGGAGCGGGTCAACTGCCTGGGCTGCTGCGCCCTGGGGCCCGTGGTGGTGCTGGATGGCGAATACCACGGCCACATGAACCCGGCCAAACTGCGCAAGCTCATCGCCGATACCCGCAGCGCCGACGCCGATGGAGGTCAGCCCGATGCCCAAGATTAGCACCCCCCAAGCGCTGGCGGACCTGCGCGATCGGCTCATGGCCGCCAGGAACGGCGACGCGCGCGCCACCATCACCCTGTGCGCGGGCACCGGCTGCCAGGCCAGCCGCTCGTTGCCGGTGCAGGCCGCCCTGCGCGCCGAACTGGAGCGGGCCGGGCTGGCGGGCCAGGTGCAGATACGCACCACCGGCTGCCACGGCTTTTGCGAGCAGGGGCCGCTGATGATCATCGAGCCGGGCAACCTGTTCTATTGCCGGGTGACGCCCGAGGACGCCCCGGAGATCGTCCGGCGCACCATCGCCGAGGGCGCCGTGATCGAGCGCCTGCTCTACACCGACCCCGTCTCGGGGCAGCAGGTGGCCCATGAGGCCGAGATCCCCTTTTACGCCGCCCAGGAGCGGGTGCTCTTGGGGCAGAACCGCGCCGTGGACCCCACCCGCATCGAGGACTATGTTGCGCTGGGCGGCTACCAGGCCCTGGCCAAGGCCCTGGCCGAGATGGCGCCCCAGGAGGTGATTGACGCCGTGCAGGCGGCGGGCCTGCGCGGGCGGGGCGGCGGCGGGTTCCCCACCGCCATCAAGTGGCAGGCCACCCGCGACGCCGAGGGCGCGCCCAAGGTCCTGATCTGCAACGCCGACGAGGGCGACCCGGGCGCCTATATGAACCGCAGCCTGCTGGAGGGCAACCCCCACGCCATCATCGAGGGCATGCTGATCGGCGCCCACGCCATCGGCGCCAGCCAGGGCTATATCTATGTGCGCGCCGAGTATCCCCTGGCGGTGGAGCACGTGCGCGCCGCCATCGCCCAGGCCCGCGAGCTGGGCCTGCTGGGCGAGGGCATCCTGGGGAGCGACCTGTGCTTTGAGCTAGAGGTGGCCCGTGGCGCGGGCGCGTTCGTGGCCGGCGAATCCACGGCCCTCATGGCCGCGCTGGAGGGCGAGGTCAGCGAGCCGCGCCCCAAGGACGTGCATACCGCAGAAAAGGGCTACAAAGAGCTGCCCACCACCCTGAACAACGTGGAGACCTGGGCCGACGTGCCGTTGATCATCCGTGAGGGCAGCGATGGCTTTCGCAGGCTGGGCACGCCATCCAGCCCCGGCACCAAAATCTTTGCCCTGACGGGCCAGGTCAAGAATACCGGCCTGGTGGAGGTGCCCCTGGGCACACCCCTGCGCGAGATCGTGTATGGCATCGGCGGGGGCGCCGCCAACGGGCGCGCCATCAAGGCGGTGCAGATCGGCGGCCCCTCGGGGGGCTGCGTGCCCGAGAGCCTGTTCGATCTGCCGGTGGATTTCGACTCGCTGCGCGAGGCAGGCGCCATGATGGGCTCGGGCGGCATGGTGGTCATGGACGAGGGCTCGTGCATGGTGGACGTGGCCCGCTATTTCCTGGATTTCCTCAAGGACGAGTCGTGCGGCAAGTGCGTTCCCTGCCGCCTTGGCGTGGACCGCATGTTGGAGGTGGTGACCGATATCGCCGAGGGGCGCGGCACATTGGAGCAACTCGACCTGCTGGAGGATCTGGGCGAGACGATGTCGCTGGCCTCGCTGTGCGGCCTGGGCAAGACGGCAGCCACCCCCGTGCTCACCACCCTGCGCTACTTTCGCGACGAGTATCTGGCCCATGTGGTGGAGAAACGCTGCCCGGCGGGGGTCTGCCGCGGCCTGGTCCACTATACCATCACGCCCGAGGCCTGCACCGGCTGCGGCGTATGCCTGCGCTCCTGCCCCCAGAACGCCATCACGGGGGAGCGTCGCCGCCCGCACCTGATTGACCAGGAGCTGTGCATCCGCTGCGGCATCTGCCGCGAGGTCTGCCGTTTCAGCGCCGTGGCCGTGGCATAGGAGAGAGCCATGATTCGATACATCACCCTAACCGTAGACGGGGCCACCATCCGCACACCCCAGGGCACCAGCGTGCTGGATGCGGCCCTGGATCAGGGCATCTGCATCCCGGCGCTGTGCCACATGCGCGGCGTCGAGGATATCGGCGTCTGCCGCCTCTGCCTGGTGGAGGTGGTGCGCAACGGGCGCTCGCGGGTGACCACCTCTTGCACGCTGGAGGCCACCGAGGGCATGGAGGTGCTGGCCCATTCGCCCTTGATCATGAGACTGCGGCGCAACGTGGCCGAGTTGCTGGTGGCCGAGGCGCCCAACTCGCGGGCCATCCAGGATATCGCGGCGCGCTGCGGCGTGACCACGGTGCGCTATCCTTTCCACCATGCCGATTGCGTGCTGTGCGGGCGCTGCGTGCGCATCTGCAGCGAGATGTGGCAGGCGGGGGCGCTGGGGTTCGTGGGGCGCGGCGCCGAGCGCCGGGTGGCGCTGCCCTTTAACGAGCGGCCCGAGTACTGCAAACGCTGCTACTCGTGTATTGATGTCTGCCCCATGACCATCGCGCCCTGCGCGGGGCCCATGGCCGTGGGTGAGGAGTACCTGTGCGCCAAGTGCGCCTCGCAGCTCACCATGACGGCCCGTATGCCTGATTCGTGCGTCTGGTGCGAGTTGGGCAAGGGGTTCGGCTGCGCCCGCCAGACCCCTGCCGCGCGGACACGCGAGAGGACGGCGGCGCGCTAGGACGAGGATGCCAACGGGCGGGGCCAAGGCGGTCCCGCCCGTTTCTGTGCCCAGATACGACCTTGGCCTCCCTGGCTACCGGACCGCTTGTGCAGCCCTCACACCGGGTCACGCTCCGCGTGCACCAACGCCGCCTCGATATGGGCCGCCATCTGGGCGCAGCGCTCCCGCGAAGCGCGGATCACCTCCACGATGGCGCGGCGCACGCCGGGCTCGGCCAGCTTGCGCACCTTGTCCTCCTCCCAGCCGATGCCGCCCACCAGACGCCAGACCTCCCACATGAGGGCGTGCTCCTCCGTCATGCAGGCGGCGGCGCGCAGCAGCTCGGCGCCCATCCACGGCTCGTCGTTGGCTGCCTGGGAGAGAAAGAGCGAGCCGTACCAGCGCGCCTCGGCCACGGCGCTGACGGCAAAATCGTGGACCATAAAGCGCTCGTTCAGCGCCAGCAGTTCTTCCGTCGCAAACTCGGCATCGCGCAGCAGGTGCTCGGCCCAGGCGTCATAGGCGGCCAGTCCCGTGTGGCGGCCGTTGGCATCGGGGGTGCGGATGAGCGCCACGGCGTCGGCCAGGGCGCGCCGGTAGACCTGGTGCCGGTTGGGGATCGGGCCGCGGGCGGAGCTCGCGCTCCGGTCGCCCAACAGGATCAGCCCCTCGGTCTGGGCGAACCAGTCGCCCTGGCGGAACTCGCCCGTGGGCTCGACGCCCTGGTTGGGGGCGTGCTCGGGCATCTCTTGGAAAAAGCTCCGCCCCATGAGCAGGTCGCCCCCCTGGTCATAGCCGGTGACCAGGCAGCACTCGGGCGGGCCGACGACGCCCACGGCGATGGCGGGGCGCCCCGCTTGCAGGCTGGCGATGATCTTGGCCCGGTAGAGCGCCTCATCATCCTGGCCCTGGCCTTTCAGCAGCACCTCGCCCCCATAGCCGGCGGCGGCCAGGGCGCGGCGAAAGGGGGCCGCCGGGTCGTCGCCGATCCAGCGGATGTCGTTGTTGCCGGGGTCCCAGCCCTCGCGCCAGGCCAGCCCAAAGGCATAGCCGGTGACGCCCATGAGGTAGGCATAGGCGCAGTTGAGCCCCCACCCCGGGCTCACAGTGGGCAGATGGCGGCAGCCCAGGTTATCGCCCAGGTATTCCAGGGCCGCGCGCATACAAGAGGGAAAGGTAATGTCCTCGGGGCAGCGCGGCCCGCCCTGGAAAAAGTGCACGGGCGGCACGCCGGTCAGGAGCACGCGCTCGGGTATAGCCGATGGGGGTGTAACCGAAGGCATAGGGGGCCTCCTTTCGCGGGCAGCAAAGCGGTTCGACGCAGAGAGAGTAGCACAAGTGTTCTGCGTTCGCAAGGGGAGATTCGTACCGATCTAGCGATCGGCGCTGCTTCACTCCTCCGAAAAGTAGTCCAGGTCCAGGCGCTTGATCTCGTATCGCGCGATCGGCGTCACGCCAACTCCATAGTCTATCATGAGCTGAGCAAGCGCATCTCCGTCTATCAGGATGATCTTGCTGCCTATCTGAGAGACAAACTGGTGCGCTGTTGCGGAGAAATGGGAGGTTGTGATGAATACGCCCTTCTGGGCATGCTTCCCGGCCAGGGCGCCCGCAAACTTGTGGACCTCGGGGCTGCCCACCACGCCCTCCCAGCGCTTGGCCTGTACATAGACAACATCGAGGCCGAGGCGATCCTCTTTGATGATGCCATCTATGCCTCCGTCGCCACTCTTGCCAATAGCCTGACCCGCATCCCGCCGTGTGCCCCCATAGCCCATCGCCACCAGGAGATCAACCACCACACGCTCGAAAAAGGCCGGAGATTGGCCCTTGACGGTCGCTAGAAGCTCCGCCGCCAGATCCTGCCTTGCTTGCTGATAGGCTTCTTCAATGACCTCTTCCGGAGTCCGTTCTTCGAACGTATCGGGCTTCCCGACCTTGGCCTCCTCAGCCTTGTTGGGGCGACGAAACTCCTCAAACTCGGAGAAGCGCCGCAAGAATGAAGTATCAATCCTGTCAGGATTCTGCTGTAACACTTCCTTTCCCCGTGCGGTGATCTGGAACACACCCCGACGCGGGCTCTCCAGCAGCACAGCCTTCTTGAGATAGGTACGCGCCCAGCCAACCCGATTATCCAGGATCGGTTGTCGCCCGCTGGGGAGCAATTCGCGCCGCTCCTCAAGTGTCAGGTGGAACTCGTCTGCCATGGCCTCGATAGTTTGCCTGAGCGTCTTTTCCCGGCCATCGCTCAGGAACCGCAGGAAGGGCAGCATCAATGTCTGATAGTCGGGAATCGGCATGATCATCTCCTTCCTCTCGCTTCTCGAACGCCAGGGCACTGCCACACGCCCCCTACATCCGCGCCAACCACGCCGGGCGCTTGAGCGCGCAGCACTGCTTGAGCTTTTTGCCCGAGCCGCAGGGACACGGATCGTTGCGGCCCACGGCCCGCACCGGCACGGCGGGCTGGCCGCCGCCCACCTGGGCCAGATAGCGCGCGCGCAGCGCCATGAACCCCTCATAGCTGTGGGCGTAGAACTGCTGGTAGGCGCGGCAGAGGTAATGGCGCGGCGCGCCCTCGACCCCGAGGAAGCGCCAGCAGCCTTGCTGGCAGAGGGGCAGCCAGGCGCACACGGCGCACTCGCGCCGGGGCGCCGCCTTTTGCCGGGCGAACTGCCGCAGGGCCGCCCCCGCAAAGGCCGCCTCCAGCGTGGTCTCCAGGATATTGCCCAGGCGCAGGTCGTCGCGCACGAAAAAGTCACAGGGGTACAGGTCGCCGTTGTGCTCCACCACCAGATAGCCGCCGCACTGGGCCTGGTAGCAGCACATGGGCGCCTCTTGCCCTACATAGACCGCCAGCAACGCATCGAAATCGCGCACCGAGACTTGGGGCTCGCCGCCGTTGTACCAGCGATCAAAGACCTCGCACAGGAACGCGCCGTACTGCTCGGGCGTGACGGAGAAATCGGTCAGGCGCCCGCTGGCGGGGTCCACCTCGACGCAGGGGATGAATTGCAGGTAACGAAAGCCCTCGCCCACCAGGTAATCATAGATCTCGCCGCCATGATCGCCGGTGAGCCGGTTCACCACCGAGAGGATGTTGAACTCGACCCCTTCGCGCTCCAGCAGGCGCAGGCTCTCCATCACGCGGGCATGGCTGCCCGCGCCTCCGGCATAGGCGCGATAGTGATCGTGGTAGGGTTCGGGGCCATCCAGGCTGACGCCCAGTAGAAAGCTGTACTCGCGCAAAAAGCGCGCCCACTCGGCATCCAGCAAGAGGCCGTTGGTCTGTAGGCCGTTGCTGACCGACTGGCCGGGAGAGCCGTAGCGCTGTTGGAGGGCCACCGCCTGGCGGAAAAAGTCCAGCCCGCACAGGGTGGGCTCGCCGCCCTGCCAGCCAAAGGCGGCCTGGCGGCGGTCGAGCTGCATCCCCTGGCGGATCAGGCTCTCCAGCACGTCGCGGCCCATGCGGCGGCGCACCCCCTGGCGGTAGGGGTCGCTGGGCCGGTCGTGGTAAAAGCAATAGGCGCAATGCAGGTTGCAGTCGCCCGAGGCGGGCTTGATCAGCAGGCTGCGGTTGCGGGCGCCCTGGGGGCTCTCTTGGGGTGACATGGGCGTAGCATACCGGCGGCGACCAAGGGTGTCAAAGCGGATCGCTCCGAATACCCCGCGGGCGGCCTCACGCTGCACGCCCTTGGCTACACGCTCACACCTCGCAAATCAGGTGGATATCCTCCGGCTCTTCGGCAAACAGCTCTGGATCCGGCGTGGGATTCAGGCGGCAGCCGCGTGCTAGATAGAACCCGACGGTGTGCTCGGAGGGCGTGGCCGAGACATAGAGGGCGCGGGCGCCCCGTTGGCGCGCCACGGCGCGGGCCGCCTCGAACAGATGCGCGCCATGCCCCTGGTCGCGATAGCCGTGGCTCACGTTCAGGAACACAAGCTGGAGCTGGTCGCGCTCCGGCCCGATGAGGCGGCTCCCCAGCGCCGCAACGCCGATCAGGCGCTCGCCATCGAACAGGCCGCCGAGCCATCCGCCCTGGCTGTGACAAGCGACCAGGCTCGCTATGATGCCTTCCAGCTCGCCCGGGGGCCAGCCCTGCATATCGTAACGCTCGGGCCGCAGCACCAGCGCCCCCTCCTCCAGGTAATAGAGGCGCTCGATCAGCTCGCGCCGATCCAGGCCGCGCACCAGCTCGATCTCGCCGCGTTGCAGCTCGCGTAGCTCGATCATGCTCCCTGCCCCGCTTGGCTCGTTTCGCCATGAACATACTCTCCGCGCAGCAGCCCATAGATATAGTCGCCGCTGATGGGATAGTCGCCGTGGCGATGGGTCTCGCGCAGGTGCCCCTCGCGGGTGAACCCGCAGCGCTCGGCCACCCGCGCGCTGCGCAGGTTGGTGTCATCGCAATAGATGGTTACCCGATGGGCGCCCAGTGACCCAAAGAGCCAGCCCAGCGCACCCCGCGCCGCCTCGGTGATGTATCCCTGCCCGCCCTGATCCACATCCCCAAAATAGCCGGCCACAAAGCTGGGCAGACTCCAATCCTGCGGCCCAACATAGATCTGGCCGACAAAGCGGTCGTCGCCCTTGCAGAACGCGCCCAGGAAGAAGCAGTTGCGGGCCACCCAATCGGCGGCAAAGCGCCGCATGGCGATCTCGGCGTCCTGCTCGCTGTGCAGGCTCATGGCGGCATTGCCCGATTCATAGCGCGCCAGGTGGGCGCGGTTGCGCAACGCCATGGCATAGTACCAGGGGCCGTCGCCCGCCTGGTAGGGACGCAGATAGAGGCGCTCGGTCTCGATGCGCGTGGGGATTTCCAGCAACATGGGGTGCATGGGCCCGCCTTTCGTAAGGGTGTGGGCGCTCAGCGGATCAGGCCGCCGGCGTAGCGCAACGCATAGATCACCTGGCCCTGGCGCAAGATCGTCTCCTGGCCCCAAAAGCGCGTCGCGTCGCCCTGGGGCTCGTTGCGATAGACGTACTCGCCCCGTTGCAGCAGCTCAGGCCCACGATAGGGGCTCTCGGCGGGGACGCCCCGCAGCGCCGCCCGCAGGAGTTCGTACACCGGCCCCATATCGGGCGGCGACGCGGCGCAAGTGACATCGCCGCCCGCATAGGCCATAGACCAGACGGGCTGCTCGCGATGGTAGACCGTCTCCTGGCCCACGAAATAGACCCCGCCGAAATAGTTGTCCTCGTACAGCCAGGGCTCTTGCCGGTACACCAAACGGTGCGAGCCCGGCAGCAGGGGCGGCGCCGCCGCGTCTCGATCCTCGGCGGCATAGGTGTGTGCCTTGGCCACCAACAGAAAAGCGATCAGTTCATGCATGGCGATCTGGCTGCTGTCCATTCCTGTGTCCTCCGGAGCGTGCACTCGAGATGGTTGTCCCTGCTCTCGGTTCTGGCCAAGCCGCCCCGCCCGTGGTATGATCCCGGCGGACAGAGCCACTTGCGGCAACGATTGTACCACGTCGGCCATCCATGCGCGATTCGGGAGGGCGCCATCTTGACCTTGAGAGAGGATGTCCGCCGCACCTGGCGCTTTGCCCGGGGCTTGCAGCGCTACTGGCGCGCGCCCATCGCCCTGCCCGAGTCGGGCAGCCTGATCCGGCGACGGTTGGAGCAGCGCGAGGCCACCTTCCTAGACGTGCTGCATCGCACCGTGTTCCTGCACGCCGCCAGCCCCTACCTATGGCTCTTGCGCACGGCCGGCGTGGAGGAGCCCGATGTAGCCCGCTTGGTGGCCGAGCAGGGGATCGAGGGCGCCTTGGATCGGCTGCACGGCGCCGGGGTGTATGTCACCCTGGAAGAGTTCAAGGGCAACACGCCGGTTATGCGGCGAGGCAGCCAGGAGCGGCCCATCGCAGCCGCCGATTTCGACAACCCCCTCAGCGCCGGGCACCTGCGCGGCTCCTCCGGCGGCACCCGCTCGCGCGGCACGCCCCTGGCGTTCGATCTCGACGACCTGCTAGACGAGCTGCCTGCGCGCTACCTGCACCTGGAGGCCTATGGCATGGTGGGCATGCCGATTGCCATGTGGCGTCCCGCGCCCCCCGGCCTGGCGGCGCTGCGCATGGTGCTCATCAGCCTCAAGGCCGGCTCGCCCCTGCTGCGCTGGTTCAGCCAGACGCAGCCCGGGCCGGGGCTCACCGCCGGCAAGAGCGCCTACCTCACCTGGGCGGCCCTGCTTGCCTCGCGGCTACAGGGTAGGCGTATCCCCTACCCCCAGTATGTGCCCATGGATCGCCCCGAGACAGTGGCCCGCTGGCTGGCCGGGCAGACCGCCCGGGGCAGGCGTGTGCCGCTCTATGTAATGGCCAACACGGGCGCGCGGGTCTGCCTGGCCGCCCGCGACCTGGGGCTGGATATCAGCGGCCACATGCTGCGCACCACCTCAGAGCCGCTCACCGAGGCCAAGGCGACCCTCTACACCCAGATGGGCCTCTCCTACTCCTCAGCCTATGGCATGACGGAGGCAGGGGGCCTGGCCCTTTCCTGCGCCGATCCTGTCGCCGTGGACGACATGCACCTGCTCACCTACCGGATGGCCTGTATCCAGCGCCCCCTTACCTTCACCGGGTTTGATGAGCCTGTGGGCAGCCTGTGGTACACTGTGTTTGCCTCGACGTTGCCCAAAGTGATGCTGAACGTCGAAAGCGGCGACCACGGCGTGCTGTTTACGCGCGCGTGCGCCTGTTCCTTTGGGCGGGCCGGCCTGCACCAACACCTGCGCACCATCCGCAGCTATGAAAAGCTCACCTCGGCGGGGATGAGCTTTATGGGCAGCGCCTTGCTGGACGTCCTGGAAACCGCCCTGCCCGCCCGCTATGGCGGCGGCCCCACCGATTACCAGTTCGTCGAGAGCGAGATCGAGGGCGAGACGGTGGTACGGCTGGTGATCGCCCCTGGCATTGGGCCGCTGGACGAGGGGCAGGTGATCGCCTACACCCTGGAGGAGTTGGCGCGGCGCACGCGGGCGGGGCGCATGCAGACCCAGATCTGGCGGGATAGCGACACGCTGCGGGTCGAGCGGGCCCAGCCCTATCTGACCCCCGCCGTCAAGATCCAGCCGCTGCACGTGGAACGCCAAGTGTGAGACAGGAGATCGGCTTGCGCAGAGAGACCCCCGGCCTTTTTCACGTGCATCCATAGAGGAGGCGCCCATGAGCACGCTACCACACCAGGACGCGAGCCAACTGGCCGGAACCATTGTCGGCGAGTTGGACGCCCTGCCCGTCAAGAACACGCCCAGCGCGCGGGCCGTGCGGCGCAACTATACCCGGTTGCTGCGCGCGTGGGAGGGCGCCCACGCCCTGGCAGTGGCCGAGGCATTGGCGGCGCACCCCCGCTGGCGCTGGGTGGGCTATGAGTTGCTGCTCGATCATCCAGGGGCCTTTTCACTGCTCGATGCCGGGCGCATCGAGGCCCTGGGGCGCGGCATGGCGGATTGGGGCACGGTGGATTGCTTTGGGCGCACCATCTCGGGGCCGGCCTGGCTGCACGGCCTGTTGAGCGACGCCGATATCGCGCGCTGGGCCGCCAGCGAGGACCGCTGGTGGCGGCGGGCGGCCCTGGTCAGCACCGTGGCGCTCAACACGCGCTCTCAGGGCGGCCCTGGCGACGCCCCGCGCACCCTGGCCGTTTGCCGTATGCTGGCGGCCGACCGGGACGACATGGTGGTCAAGGCCATGTCCTGGGCGCTGCGCAAGCTGGCAGAGCGCGAGCCGGACGCCGTGCGCGCCTTTCTTGCCGAGCAGGCTGATGCGCTGGCGGCGCGGGCCAGGCGCGAGGTCAACCACAAGCTCGCCACCGGGCTCAAGAACCCGCGCCGCAATCTTTCGGGCGTCTCGTAACCTACCAAGAAGCAGAGGATCATGGGCCTTTATAACGACCTACGCAAGACCTTTCGCTATGCCAGGGGCCTGCGCGACTATTGGCGGCGCCCCCTGAACCTGGGCGATCCGGCTGCTACGGTGCGGGCCGCCCAGGCCCGCCGCGAGAACGCCTTTGCCGAGGCGTTGCGCCGCTCGGTATACCAGTACGCCGATAGCCCCTATCTCTGGCTGCTGCGCAATGCGGGCATCGAGGAGCCGGATGTGGCGGCGCTGGTGGCCGAGCACGGCCTCGAAGGCGCGCTGCGCCGCCTGCATGACGCGGGCGTGTACGTCACCCTGGACGAGTTCAAGGGCAACGCCCCCATCCGGCGCGGGAGCCAGACGCTAGAGACCGACGCCGCCAGCTTTGACAACCCGGCCAGCGCGGGCCAGTTGCCGGGCAGCACGGGGGCCAGCCGCTCGCGGGGCACCCGATTGGTGCTCGCCCTGGATGAGCTGGACGCCATGCAGCCCGCCCGCTACTTGCACTTTGCCGCCCACGATCTGTTGGGCCGCCCGTGGATCACCTGGCGGCCCGCGCCCCCGGCCTTGGGCGGCCTCTATGTCAACCTGTTGAGCGTCAAACTGGGGCTGCCCCTGGTGCGCTGGTTCAGCCAGACCCAGCCGGGGCTGGGGCCCACCGCGGGCAAGAGCGTGGCCCTCTCGTCCATCACCTTTCTGGTATCCCACGCTTCGGGGCGGCCCATCCCGCTGCCCGAGTATGCGCCCATGGACCGGGCCGATATCGTCGCCCGCTGGCTGGCGGAGCAGACGGCCCAGGGCGCGCGGCTGCACGTGGATCTGGCGCCCAGCTCGGCCATGCGCGTCTGCCTGGCGGCCCGCGAACTCGGGCTGGATATCAGCGGGCACATCATGCGCACCAGCTCCGAGCCGCTGACCGAGGCCAAAGCCGCGCTGCTAACCGAGGCCGGGCTGGGCTATTGCTCGGCCTATGCCATCCTGGAGGGGGGCACCCTGGGCCTCTCCTGCGGCGACCCCGTGGCGGTGGATGACCAGCACCTGCTGACGGATCGGGTGGCCGCGATCCAGGATGCGCGATCGTTTGAGGGGTTGGACGAGCCCGTGGGGGCGCTGCTGCTCACTGTGTTCGGCCCGCCCATGCACAAGGTGATGCTCAACGTCGAGACGGGCGATCACGGAGTCCTGCTGGAGCGTGGGTGCGACTGCCCCCTCGGCGCGGCCGGGCTGCACACCCACCTGCACACCATCCGCAGCTATGAAAAGCTGACCTCGGCGGGCATGAGCTTTATGGGCAGCGCCTTGCTGGATGTGCTGGAAACCGCCCTGCCCGCTCGCTATGGCGGCGGCCCCACCGATTACCAGTTCGTCGAGAGCGAGATCGAGGGCGAGACGGTGGTCAAGCTGGTGATCGCCCCTGGCATCGGGCCGCTGGACGAGGGGCAGGTGATCGCCTACACCCTGGAGGAGCTGGCGCGGCGCACGCGGGCGGGGCGCATGCAGACCCAGATCTGGCGGGATAGCGGCACGCTGCGCATCGAGCGGGCACAGCCCTATCTGACGCCCGCCGCCAAGATCCAGCCGCTGCACGTGGAACGGAGGGGGAGATAGGGCTGACCCTACAGCCTGTAGCGCTCTACGGGGCGCGGGACTCTGTCTTGGCGGCTCTGCGCGAGCTTTTTATTCCCCACCCACATACGCCAGCAGCTTGTCGGGGAAATTGACCGTCATACCGTCGGCGCCGGCATCGGCCACGCGGCGCATCAGCGCTTCATCGCTGACGCCCCAGGCGCGCACCACCAACCCCAGGCCGTGCAGCCGCGCCACCAGTTCAGGCGAGACGCAATCGGCCCGAGGGCAGAGCTGGGTGAGCCCCAGCGCCAGGGTCGCCTCGATGATCTCCTCGGTCACCTCGCCCACCAGCCAGCCCGTGGGCAGATCCGGCGCTAGGGCGCGGGTCTCGGCCAGCGCCTCGCGCATGAACGAGGTGATGGTCACGCTGCCCGCCAGGCCGCGCCGGCGGACGAGGGCCACGGTGCGCTCAACCAGGCCCGGCGTGCGCCCCTTGATCTCGATGTGCAGATGCGCCCGGGTTCCCCAGTCTGCCAGCACCTCGTCCAGGGTGGGGATGCGCTGGCCCGCATAGGCGGGGCCGAACCAGGCGCCCGCATCCAGCGCGCGCAACTCGGCCAGGCTGTGGGCGGCCACCGGGCCGCTGCCATCGGTGGTGCGGTCCACCAGGTCGTCGTGGATGACCACCACATGGCCGTCGGCGCTCAGATGCACGTCCAGTTCGATGTGGGTGGCGCCCATCTCCAGGGCCAGGTCATAGGCGACCGGGGTGTTTTCGGGGGCATAGGACGAGGCGCCCCGGTGGGCAATGGCCATAAAAGTGTGTTGTTGCATCGGTCTCCTCCGGTCGGGTTGGGGCTTGGGTCGGCTCGCCGCGCAGGATACCACAGCGCAGCCGAGAGGGCCAGCGCCAGGCATTGAGCCAGCGCGCCCTTGACGCGCCGCCGCCGAGGGGCCACAATGGGCGCGTCGCAACCGACGGGATCACCCAATACAGGGAGGGCGGGCATGTCCAAGGCAGGTTTCTTTGCGCGCGAGGAGCTCTATCGCCAGGCCGATGCGCTGACGTACACCGGCGAGCGGCTATCCAAGGCCGCCTTCCCCCTGGGGGGCATCGGCGCAGGGTGCATCTCCCTCTCGGGGCGGGGCGCCCTGGTGGATTGGGAGATCTTCAACCGGCCCAACAAGGGCATGAGCGTGCCCTATGCCTTTTTCGCCCTGTGGGCCCGGCCCCAGGGCGGCGCGCCGGTGACCCGCGTGCTCCAGGCCCCGCCCGAGGCGCCCTACGATGGCAGCGGCTGGGGCGAATACGGCGGCATCGGCTTTGGCGTCAACCGCGAGGATGGCTCCGGGCTGCCCCACATGCGCGCCGCCACAATGCGGGGCGAATTCCCCCTGGCCTGGATCGCCTTTGAGGACCCGGCCCTGCCCGTCCAGGTCGAGCTGGAGGCGTTCAGCCCCTTTATCCCCGCCAATGCCGACGATTCGAGCCTGCCCATCGCCGTGCTGCACTATCGGGTGCACAACCCGGGCGCTGCGCCGGTAGAGGTCTCTATCGCGGGCAACCTGGCCAATCCCATCGGCTATGACCACGGCGGCTCTCTGGCGGGGCGTCGTCCGCGCTCCGGCCTGGGCGGCAATCTCAACCGCCATGTCTCCGAGGAAGGATTGAACGCCCTCTACCTGACGACGGAGCGCTATGCGCCCGATCATCCCCGCTACGGCACCCTGGCCCTGGCTACGCCCGCCGAGGGCGCCTGGTGCCAGGCCGCCTGGCTGCGGGGCGCCTGGTTCGACATGTTCCACGACTACTGGGACCATTTCTCCCAGGAGGGCATGCTCGCGCCCCGCGAGTACCCGCCCTCGCCCGAGGGGGTCAACGACGTGGGCACCCTGGGGGTGCGGCGCACCCTGGCCCCCGGCGAGACGGCCACGATCCCCTTCCTCATCGCCTGGCACTGGCCCAATTATGACAAGTACTGGGGCATCCATCGCATGGATGGGGCCTGCTGCTGCGAGGCCGACGTCCCCATCTGGCGCAACTATTACGCCACGTTGTGGAGCGACGCCCTGGATGTGGCCCGCTACTATAGCGCCCACAGCGAGCGCCTCTGCCGCGAGACGCGCCTGTTCCATGATACCCTGTTCGCCTCGCGGCTGCCCGCCGCCGTGCTGGATGCCCTCTCTAGCCAGGCCTCGATCCTGCACAGCCCCACGGTGTTGCGCCTGCCCGATGGCACATTCTATGGCTTTGAGGGCTGCCACGGCAACGCGGGCTGCTGCGAGGGCTCGTGCACCCACGTCTGGAACTATGCCCAGACCCCGGCGTTCTTGTTCCCCGCGCTAGAGCGCTCGGAGCGGGCCGCCGACTATCAGTACAACATGAACGACGACGGCTCGATGGGCTTTCGGCTGCAACTGCCCCTGGGCAGCCCGCCCTGGGCCTTTCATCCCGCCGCCGATGGCCAGATGGGCGGCCTGCTCAAGCTCTATCGCGATTGGAAGCTCTGCGGCGACGACGATTGGCTGTGCAGCCTGTGGCCCCAGGCCCGGCGGGCGCTGGAATACGCCTGGGCGGCCTGGGACCCCGACCGCGACGGCGTGATCGAGGGCCAGCAGCACAACACCTACGACATCGAGTTCTATGGCCCCAACACCATGATGGGCACGTTCTATCTGGGGGCGCTGCGGGCCGGCGAGGAGATCGCCCGCCACCTGGGCGATGAAGTCGCCGCCGTGCGCTATCGAGAGGTGTTCGAGCGCGGGCGCGCCCGCACCGAGGCCGAGCTATACAACGGCGAGTACTATATCCAGCGCTGCGACCCCGACCATGACAAGTACCAGTATGGCGTGGGGTGCCTTTCGGATCACCTGATCGGCCAGTGGTTCGCCCACCTGGCCGGGCTGGGCTACTTGCTGGATCCGGAGCGGGTGCGCAGCGCCATCCGGGCCGTGTTCGAGCACAACTGGCGCACCGATTTCTGGGAGCACGCCAACCCCCAGCGCATCTATGCCCTGAACGACGAGCAGGGCTTGCTGCTCTGCTCCTGGCCGCGCGGCGACCGCCCGGCGCTGCCCTTTGTCTACTCGGACGAGGTCTGGTGCGGCATCGAGTATCAGGTGGCGTCTCACCTGATCTATGAGGGGCTGGTGGACGAGGGGCTGGCCATCGTCAAGGGCGTGCGCGACCGGCACGACGGACGGCGGCGCAACCCCTGGAACGAGTTCGAGTGCGGCAGCCACTATGCCCGTTCGATGGCCTCCTGGTCGCTGCTGACGGCCCTCTCGGGCTACCGCTACGACCTGGGCGCGGGCGTCCTGGGCTTTGCGCCGCGCCTCTGGCCCGAGGATACGCGCCTGTTCTGGTCTGCCGAGGGCGCCTGGGGCAGCTACGCCCAGCGCTTGGGCGAGGACGGGGCTGTCGTCACGCTGCGGGTGGACTATGGACAGGTGACCTTGCGCAGTTTGGAGCTGGGGGCGCTGCAAGGCCGCATGGTAAACACGGCCCGGGTGGGCGGGCGCGCATTGGCCTGCGCCGTGGAGAGCGGCGGCGACACGTTGCGGGTGCGCCTGGCCGAGCCGCTGACGCTGGCGGCGGGCGAGGAGCTGGTGGTGGCGTAGGTGCGGCGAGGCTGGAATGCAGTGAGCCGCGCTAATGCCCCGTCCGCCCAGTCTCTGACTAGACCAGTTCTACGAAAGGGCGAGCGCGGCTCTTCGCAGTCCACCTCCGCTCAGTGACTTGACATAGCGGCGTCAGGCTCAGACACTCGTATCAGAACTCGGAGAATTGAGCGATATAGGCGCAGCTCCACAGTCCGACACGCAGACTTGATGGTCGTTCCGAATATACTTCCACACAGAGAGAATATGAAATAGACAATAAGAAGTATTCCTATGATAGAAATGCTAGATTGAATATATGTACTTACATCAAAAAAGAACGCTATAAAAGATATCACAACCAGCGCGGCTATTAGTAGGCCTTGAAGAACTCGAGTTATCCAACGGGCGTATTTCTGCGCCACCTGCTCCATATATGTCTGCCGCGCCTCTCTCTCTCTTGCAGCCTGGATCGCCTGGCCCTCCGCCTCTCCTAGCTGTTCACGCAGAGTATCAATCCTTGCCTGCATGCTGTCCTCAGCCTCTTGTTTCATCCTCGTCTGGTACCTATCCAGGATTTCCTTCACTGTGCCTTGTGTGAAGGCAGACTCGACTCCAAGAGTTAGCTCCATCAGCTCAGCCTTGGCCTCAATCGAGTATCTCAGGAAATAGTAGTCATCAGGGGCTATCCCACTCTCTCTCTCCAATTTCTCGATCTCGCCGAGAAATCGGTTCCAGAGTCGAGGATCGGGCTGTATGGTGGCATAGCAGTCAGCAATAAGCCTATGAAGAGGCAGGGCGGGAGCAGACTGCGGCTTCTTGAGCCACAGGATATTGGTAAGGGTATGATCTCCGACACATGGCAAAACAGTACTAGGTGGCAGGGCTTCTGAGAAGTAATCCCTGACTGCCCTCACCAGTGGATAGTTCGTGGTCACGAGAACCGCCGTACAGTGCTCCAGCTTCACGGTCTGATGCCCTCGCCGCAGTCGGAATATGGCAGCTATGGATTCTACATCGCGGGATAGCGTTTCCTCGATCACATACCCTACGTCACTCCTCAGTTTATCTCTGAGACCGGCATGGTCAATGACGTGGATCCGTTCCTCATAGTGTGGCGTACTCTTGACACGAATTCTCAGCTTTTCGATATCTGCCTCCAGTCGTACGATCAGTAGCTCGACATCTGATGGCTCGAAGCCAGCGCTAACAAAGTACTCTAGGCAGGAGCCTGGCCTCGCGTGCAAGTCTCCCGATGCCAGACGCGAGGAGGCCGAATATAGGATCCCGCGAACCTCTTCCAGTGTATGCGCGAAACACCTTAACTCTGCGCCGGCCTCATAGAGAAGCTCCAGCAGTTCCTTACACGGGGTCTGCCGTGGCTTGCCACTATAGCCGAGAGCATCTACGAGGAACGGGGTATCTAGGTAGACCTCAGTGTTTCGGAACTTTCGAGCTGCCTCTCCAGTGTCCGTCAAGAACAGAGCGTTCGCAAGCATGCTGCCTGCCACTACTGTGTCAAGAGCTCGAATGGCTTTGTTATGATTCAGATGAAATTGGAGAGTCCGCCTGAAGAAGTTAGTATCTTGGTTACAGGAGGACTCCATGGTCGGTACACGCAGACAGTTCAGCGCCGAGCAGAAGATCGCCGTCTTGCGACGGCACCTGCTGGAGCATGTCCCCGTTTCGGATTTGTGCGACGAGTACGGCATCCAGCCATCGGTGTTCTACCGCTGGCAGCAACAGTTGTTTGAGAACGGCGCCAGCGTCTTTGCGCCACGGGCAAGGAGCGCGCGCGACCCCTTGGCCGACAAGGTCAAGGCTCTCGAAGAGAAGCTCACACGCAAGAACGAGGTGCTCTCGGAGTTGATGGAGGAGCACGTCATGCTAAAAAAAGAACTTGGGGATGCTTAGCCCAGCGACGGGTGGCCGCTGCCACGCGCGATGCCGTGGTGGATTGCCTGCGCTATTGGTCAGTCCGCACGGGCCTGGCGCAGAGGCAGTTGCTCACCTGGTTTGGCATCCCCGCCAGCAAGTACTATGACTGGCGCCGACGTTACGGGCAGCCGAACGGGCACAATGCGCAGACGCCGCGTACGTTCTGGTTGCTGCCTGAGGAAAGGCAGGCCATTCTGGACTTCCAGGCCGCGCATCCCGAGGAGGGCTACCGACGCTTGTGCTACATGATGCTGGACGCAAATGTGGCCGCAGCCAGCCCCAGCAGCGTCTACCGCGTGCTAAAGAGTGCTGGGCGCATCGACCCGCAGCATTATGCCCCCTCAACCAAGGGGCAGGGGTTCGTGCAGCCCACCCGAGCCCACGCCCACTGGCACATTGATGTCTCGTATCTCAATATCTGCGGCACCTTCTACTACTTGTGCACCGTGCTAGATGGCTACAGCCGCTACATCGTGCACTGGGAGATTCGTGAGACCATGACCGAGGCCGACGTCGAGACCATCCTGCAGCGGGGGCGCGAAGCCTTTCCAGGCGCCAAGCCGCGCATCATCTCGGACAACGGGCCGCAGTTCCTGGCGCGGGACTTTAAGGCATTCGTGCGTCTGTGCGGGATGACGCATGTACGCACGTCACCCTACTATCCCCAGAGCAACGGCAAGATCGAGAGCTGGCACAAGACGGTCAAACGAGAATGCATCCGCCCCTTGACGCCACTCAATCTCAACGACGCCCGTCGCATCGTGAGGGGCTTTGTCCAAACGTACAATACCCAACGTCTGCACAGCGGTATCGGCTATGTCACACCCCAAGCCCGGCTAGAGGGGCTGGACGGCCGGATTATGGTCGACCGCCGCCGTAAGTTGGCCGCCGCGCGCCAGGCCAGGCAGATGGCGCGTTGCCAGCCGCAGCTCCAAGTGCGCCGGCCCATGCTGGTTGTCGCTTAGTGTGAGGGGGCGATTCTCCATTTGACGCTGAACCATTACAGCTTCAGGGTCATCTCCCGACAACGATGTTAGGAATCTGGCAACCAAGTAACTATCTGATTGCGGAAGGGGAGCCTCTCTATCTGGAATGACCGTTCCTCGATGCCTAGCAAACGCTATCGTTTCCTGATTCTTCTGCAGATAGCCTATCAAGGCGCTCTCCGCTTGCTCAGATGACCACGTGATGTTGAACTTCTCGCAGAACTTTACGAGTCGCCTGACAAGCACACGTTCCAGACGAATTGCTTCTTGCTGAACGTCCGAGAAGTTCAGGGTACTCAGAGCATCCCAATTCGGCCTGTAGATTCCATCATTCAGTGTTATGTAACCCGCCTTACTGACCCGTGGCAAGATAGTGTGGATAGAGTTCTGGGGTAGCTCCAAGCCGAAGTCAGCCCTAAGATTGTCTTGAACCTGGGACAGCGACACGGCTTCTTCGGCAGTTCGACGAATCGCTTCAGCGACTAGCACGGTGAAATTGTCTAGATAGCTCTTGCGCTTGAGGTCCCAATTGGCCTTCAGCAGAGCTAGACTGACTATCGTATTGCTCGTCATCTCGCCTCCAGGTCATACATACATCTATGCCGCAAGACACGCTACCCCATCACCCGCACGCGCTCGCCCAGGCGCAGGGCCCGGCCCCGGGTCACCAGCAAGTCCAGGGCGTCGGCATAGTTGCGCCGGATATAGGGCGTGCCCACGTGGCGCCGCCGGTAGAGCTCCTCGGCGATGACGGTGTGCCCGGCATAGGCGCGGGCCAGTTCGTCGGCCAGGTCGTCCAGCGGGCGGGCCACCGGCAGGCTATCGGCATAGTGGGCCGCGACCGGGTCGTAGCGATAGTCGGGCACGCCCTGGGGGTGGCCGGTGCTGTGGGCCGCCAACACCTCTTTCATGCGCCCATGGGCGTCCGCGTCGCGGGCCGCGTGGAACAGCAGCTCGCCGGGCCGGTGATCCACCGTCAGGCGGAAAGCCAGGACGTGGGCGGCGCCCAGCTCGCGCAGCCGCTCGGTGCAGGCGGCCACGATCTGCTCTTCGCGCCCCTGGGGCGAGGAGCCCTGCACCGCCTCGCGCAGCGCGGCGGCGCGTTCTGCCCCCCAAAAGGCCTCCAGATACGGGGCCACCCGGGGGTTGGGCAACCCCATGTTGAGCAGCGGGTAGCGCAGCGCCAGCAGCACCTCGGCCTGGGGCAGGGCCAGGCAGCGCGCCAGGTCCTCACCCCCCAGACCGTGATAGCCCCAAGGCTCCAGGTGGGTCAAGATGCCCACGGGCCGGTAGGCCTCCAGGCGGGCGGCGATGCGCAGCCAGGGGTGGCGACGAATCACCTGGGCGGGATGGCCCAGGGCGCGCACGGGGCGCAGCTCGTTGGCCAGGGCGCGGCGCGCGTCGGGGTCCTCCGGGCCAGGGTCGTTGAGCATCAGCAGCAGGTTGGCGCGCAACAGCTCGCCGGCGGCGGCCCGCGCCGCCACCGAGGCCACCACGCGCCGGGCAGCAGGAGCGCCCCTGTGGGGGCCGCGATAGAGGTCCACATAGGCCAGGCGCGGCGGCAGCGCCGGGTGGGTGGGCGCCTGGTCGCCCAACAGCGCCTGCGCCCAGGTCGCGGCATAGTCCGCTGCGATGGCGGCCCGCACCGAGACGCCCTCGGGCGCCGCGTGTAGGTCGCTCATTGGCCCTTTCCTCCGTCGTTCGAGCGGCGGCTATTGCGCCCCGGCAAGACCAACACCCTCCAATTGTCGCTTTCCAGCATATTGGGCCCCCGCCAGGGCTGGCGCGTCACGATCTTCCAGGCCACCAGCGCCGCTCCGGCGGCCAGAGCCAGCCCAACGGCATAGGCCACCGGCAGAGGCGCCCAGACCAGGCTCAGCGCCAGCAACGAAAGGGCCCCCAGGTTGCGCCGTAGCGCCGCGCTGAGCAGAACCACCGCCAGCCCGGCGCCGCCCACCAGGAGCTTGACCTCCAGAGGGCTGATGTATACCAGGCCCGCAAAGAGCGCCCCCGTGAGCAGCACATAGATCCCCAGAGGGGTGCGCAAGAGAAGGGCAACGGCCAGGGCAATCAACAAGATGGTCTGCAATCCCGGGGGCGCGGCAGCCGCCAGGCTCGCGAGCATCGCCAACCCCAGCACGATCTGCACGGCCAGCGCTCGCATAGCCCCTCCTTGGGATAGACGCGACGCCCCCTGAAATCAGTTTCATCATACAAGACAAGGGCCTGCCAAGGCAAACGCCAGCGGCGATTGACAGCGCCCCCCATGTGGGCTACCCTTGCTCCAATCAACAAGGTAGGAGCAGGGCCATGGAATATCGTCAACTGGGCGGGACGGGCATTCGCGTCTCGGCGGTGGGGCTGGGCACGGGCGGCCAGTGGGGCGGCCGGGTGGACCAGGCCGCCGCAAGCCGCATCATCTGGGCCGCGCTGGATCAGGGCGTCACCTATGTGGATACCGCCGACATCTATGGCACCTGGTATCGCGGCACGTCATTGGCCGAAGAGTACCTGGGGCGTGCGCTGGAGGGCATCCGGCACCGGGTGGTGCTGGGCACCAAGGGCTGCAGCGCCACGGGCGAGGGCCCCAACGATTGGGGCGCCTCGCGAGGGCACCTGCTCCATGCCCTGGAGGCCAGTCTGCGGCGCCTGCGCACCGACTATGTGGATCTGTACCAGATCCACCGCTTTGACGAGACCACGCCGATGGAAGAGACCATGCGCGCCCTGGACGACATGCTAAGCTCCGGCAAGGTGCGCTACATCGGGGCCTCCAACTATGCCGCCTGGCAGATCTGCCGCTGCAACGACCTGGCCGAGCGCTACGGCTGGGCGCCGTTCGTCACCACCCAGGCCCACTATAACCTGCTGGAGCGCGAGGCGGCCCGCGAGTTGATCCCCTATTGCCGCGAGATGCGGGTCGGGCTGTTGCCCTATTTCCCGCTGGCCAACGGCCTGCTGGCCGGGCGCTATCCTCCCGGCGCGCCGCCCCCGCCCGATAGCCGCGCCGTCGCCTTTGAGCGCACCCGCCGCTATCTGGAACGTTACGCCACGCCGGAGGGCTATGCCGTGCTGCAGGCCCTCTCGGCCTGGGCCGAGGCGCGGGGCCATACCCTGGCCGATCTGGCCGTCGCCTGGCTGCTGGCCGAGCCCACGGTCTCGTGCGTCATCACAGGCGTGAGCACGCCGGAGCAGATGGTCGCCAATGCCCAGGCCGCCGCATGGCAACTGCGCGCAGCGGATTTGGCCGAGATCGAGACCATCCTCCACGGCAGCGCCCAGGCATGACCGCGCTGCAAGAGCCCGATGCGGCGCGGGTGAACGCCGCACAGGTTGCCATTGCGCAGATGCGGCCCGCCCACTGGCCCGAGGTACAGGCCATCTACCGCCAGGGGATCGCCACGGGGCAAGCCACGTTCGAGAGCGACGCGCCCGAATGGGAAGCTTGGGACCGGCAGCATCTGCGGGCGCCGCGCCTGGTGGCCCTGGGGCCGGAGGGGATCGTGGGGTGGGCCGCCCTGAGCCCCGTCTCCAGCCGCTGCGTCTACGGCGGTGTGGCCGAGGTGAGCGTGTACGTAGCGGCAGCCGCGCGCGGGCGTGGCGTGGGGCGCGCATTGCTGCAGGCATTGGTGGCCGCCTCAGAAGAGGTGGGCCTTTGGACGCTACAGGCCGGCATATTCCCCGAGAACACCGCCAGCATCGCGTTGCACCGGGCCTGCGGCTTTCGTATCGTGGGCGTGCGCGAGCGCCTGGGGCAGATGGGCGGCATCTGGCGTGACGTGGCGCTGATGGAGCGCCGCAGCGCCATCGTGGGCACCTAACAAGTCGCCCTGGGGTTCCGGCAAGAGGAGGAGGCCGTGACCGCACAACAACCGGTGTTGGTGCGCCCGATGCAGCCCTCCGAGGGCAAGCCTATACGGGCCATCGCGGGGCGCTCGTTCCCTCCGCAGGCGATGCTGGTCTTTTCGCTCAAGGGCCATGTCCTCGTGGCCGAGGTGGAGGGCCAGCCGGTCGGCGGCGTCGTACTCGAGACCTTTGCCATGCCGCGCGGGCGCCGGGGCGGCGTCGTGTTGTGGCTCTTTGTGGATCCCGAGGCGCGCGGCTGGGGCGCCGGACAGGCGTTGGTTGACGCATCCCTGGCATTCTTCCAGGAGCAGGGCTGCACCGACATGTTCGCCTGCGTCGAGGGTTATAACACCAGCTCGGCCCGCCGGTGGGCCAACGCCGGCATGGGCATCCTCTCCCCCGGAGCCCAGTTGCGCCGCTACGGCCTGGGGATGTTGACCGTTTGGTTGCGGACGTTCCACTTTGTGGATATCGGCCACATGCTTTGGGCGCGTCCGCCAAGCGAGACCAAGGACCGCCCCTGGCTGCAATGGTGGGGCGTCGTGTTGATGAATGCGCTGCTCATCATCCTGGCTCTATGGCGGCAAAAGGGCTTCGGGGCACTACCCTGGGCTGCCGTGGGTTTGTCCGCGCTGATGGCCCTGGTCTTTTTGGGGGTGCGCAGCCTGGCAACGGTTGCGGCGGCGCGCGCCCAGGGCCTGGCGGTGCGCTATCGCGCCTGGGAATCGGGCTTTCCGCTGGGGATCGCGATTGCAGCCGCCTTTGGAGGATATTACCCCAACCCCGGAGGCTTTTATCCGGACGATGAGGACTGGCGCTATCGCGACCTGTTGCCCAAGCTCGGGCCGATGGCCCTGGCGGGCGCAGTGGCCACCCTGGCCCTCTGGGGCGGCATCCGGCTGTGGGGCCTGATCGCCGCGCCAGGTGCGCCGGCGCCCATGTGGTACTCCATCGCCCGCTGGACAGGGGGCATGATGGCCGTTGTGGATCTCCTGCTGCCGGGCTTTCCCCTGCAATCGTTCAATGGCAGGCGCATCTGGGATTGGAAGCCGTGGGTCTGGGGCGTGCTGGCGGCGGCAACGGCGGCGATCCTGTTTCTCTAGCGCGATGCCAGCGACGGGAGTGTGCGATGGACGCTGAGCGTCTCGATCTCTACTGGTTTTCGGGCACGGGCAATACGCTGCTGGTGGCCCAGGCTATGGCCCAGGAGTTTGCCGGGCACGGCTGGGATGCCCGCCTGTGGCCCATGACCGAAACCGATCCGGCCCGCATCGCGCCCCGGGGCTGGGTGGGGCTGGCCTTTCCCGTGGCCTGCCAGACCACCTACCCGCTGGTGTGGGAGTTCTGCCAAGGGCTGGCGCCCGGCGGCGACGCGCCGATCTGGATGGTGGATACGATGGCGGGCTATTCGGGCGCCGTGGTCGGCCCGCTGCGCGAGGTGGTGCGCGGGCGCGGCTACCGGCCCATCGGCGCCCGTGAGATCATCATGCCCTCGAACCTGTACCCGATCCACACCTCAGAGGCGCGCAACCGGCGGCTGCGCGCGCGGGGCCAGGAGCGCGCCCGCGCCTATGCCCGCGACCTGCTGGCGGGGCGCGCCCGCTGGGGGCATGTGCCCCTGCTGCCGGATCTGTTCCGCGCCCTCGTGGGCGCGCGCTGGATGTGGCGCTGGGTGGCCTGGACCGATAGCCTCCTGCGGGTGGACCGGGAGCGCTGCACCCGCTGCGGCCTGTGCGCCGAACTGTGCCCCGTGGGCAACATCGCCCTCAAGCCCTGGCCGACGTACCAGGGTCGCTGCCAGCAGTGTATGCGCTGCCTGTCCTATTGCCCCGAGCAGGCCCTCGGGCTCTGGGGCTTGCCCCGCATACCCTATCGCGCCGCGCCCGCCTCCGCGCTGTTGGGCGCGGAGGGTGCGCGGCCAGCGGAGACAGAGCATAGGAGGATCACGAGCGATGGAGAATGATCGGCGCTATGCAGGCCTGTGGCCGCGTTTTTGGGCCTTGGGTGTGGACGTGCTATTGTTCTGCGCCGTCTTTTTCCCGGTGACGCGGCTGACCAAAGGGGTCTGGCTCATGGCAGCCAGCGACCACCGCTGGGCCTATGGCCTGTTCATCACAGACCCGCTGTGCATCGCCTTTCTGGCCATCATGGCGCTCTATTTTTGGCTGCTGGAAGGTCTGGCCGGCGCCACCCTGGGCAAGTGGGCACTGGGGCTGCGCGTGATCGCCGGCGATGGGGGCCGCCCCGGACTGAGGGCCAGCTTGGTGCGGAACGCGCTGCGGATTGTGGATGGCCTGCCCGCCTGCAGCATCCTGGGCATCGTCCTGATCGCCCGGTCGCCCGAGCGGGCTCGCTGTGGCGACCGCGTCGCAGGCACTCGGGTGGTACACGTGCGCTAGACGGGCGGCGCACCCATAGCGCCGCCACAAGAATTCACTCGATAGCAGGGAGGATACGAGTTTGCCCCCAGAGTTTGATCCCGCTGCCCTGGCCGCCGAGGTCGGGCGATTGCTGTTGGCGCGCGGCTGGATGCTGGCTACCGCCGAATCGTGTACCGGCGGCCTCATCGGCCATTGGATGACCGAGGTCTCGGGGAGTTCGGCTTACTATCTGGGCGGCATCGTGGCCTACGCCGATGAGGCCAAGGTGCGCCTGCTGGGCGTAGATCCTCAGGCCATTCGTGAGCACGGGGCCGTCAGCGAGCCGGTGGCGCTGGCCCTGGCCCAGGGGGTGCGGGCGGCGCTGGGGGCACAGGTGGGCGTCAGCGTCACAGGCATCGCCGGCCCCACGGGGGCCACGCCCACCAAACCGGTGGGCACGGTCTATATCGGGCTCTCGGGGCCGTTTGGGGGATGGGTGGAGCGACATCAATGGCCTCACGACCGGTCGGGCAACAAGGTCGCCTCGGCGCGGCGGGCGCTCGAAATGCTGATCGAGGCGTTGCAGGGGCGTTAGCGGGGCGCCAAGGCGCGCTGGCGCTGCGCCTCGAACAGGAACCCTGCCGCAGCGATGGCCGCATTGAGGGATTCGGCGCCCTCCGACATGGGGATACGCGCCGCGCCGGTGGCCAGGGCGCGGGCCTCGCGCCCTGGCCCGTGGGCCTCGCTGCCGATGATCAGGGCAGAGGGCAGGGTCCAGTCGATTTCCCAGAGCGAGAGGGGCGCACCGGCCTCGGCCAGGATGCGCTGCCTATCTGCAAGCAACTCTCCGATCTCGCCCCAGGCCAGGTCTACCACGATCGGGAGATCGAGATGGGCGCCCATGCCGCCCCGCACCACTTTCGGCGCGTAGGGGTCTACGGTGCCCGGCGCGCACACCACCGCGCCCACGCCCGTGGCCAGGGCGGTTCGCAACAGGGTCCCCAGATTGCCGGGGTTGCGCCAGCCATCTACGATCAGCGCCAGGTGGGCGCTGCGCACCGCCGCAGGATCGGGGCGAGGCATGGGCAGCACGGCCAAAAGGCCCTGGGGCGTGACGGTATCCGAGATGGCGGCCATCACCTCGTCAGAGACCTGCCAGAGGCGACACTCTTGGGCGTCGAGGGCTTGTAACAGGGCGTCATGCTCGGTATGGGCTGCAAAGGTAGGGGTATAGAACGCAGAAGCGGGCCGATATCCGCGCGAGAGGGCGTGCTGTACCAGGCGCAGGCCCTCGGCCAGGTACTGGCCCTCTCGATATCGGTCCCGCTTTTTCTCTCGCAGCCGCCGCAGCAGCTTGATATGCGGATTCTGGAGGCTCTGGATCTCGCCGATCAGAGGCATGGCCCCCTCACTACGGCCTCGCCGACCTAGAGGGCCAGCGCCTGCTGGGCGACCTCCACGAGTTGGGCAAAAGCCTGGGGATCGCGCACGGCCAGATCGGCCAGCATCTTGCGATTGACCTCAACTTCGGCCTTGTTCAAGCCATCAATGAGCCGGCTGTAGCTGATGCCGTTCAGGCGGGCGCCCGCGTTGATGCGCTGAATCCAGAGGCGACGCATGTCGCGCTTGCGCGTGCGCCGGTCGCGGGTCTGATAGGCCAGCGACTTGAGCAGGGCCTCGTTGGCGCGCCTGAACAGCTTGCTCTTGGAGCCGTATTGCCCCTTGGTCTGATTGAGAACTTTTTTGTGGCGGTTGGTGCCGGTCACGCCACGTTTCACTCTTGGCATGGCAATGTCCTTACGAAAAGTATAGCGGCGCGACTAGCCTTGCTTGCCGAGATAGGGCGCCAAACGCTTGACGCGCTTGATGATCTTGGTGGATTCCACCTCGACCATCTTCCAGGCGGAGCGCTTGGCACGGCTGGAGCGCTTGCGGCGCAGGTGGCGCTTTTCCGCCTTGGTGCGCACCAGCTTGCCAGAACCGGTCAGCTTGAAGCGCTTGGCAGCGCCTTTGTAGGTCTTGAGCTTGGGCACTTGAACCTCCTCATAGGGTATCAATGATCATATCGGGCGCAAAACAAGACCCATCAACCCGAGGCCCTGGCGGGCCTCACGGCAATGAGTCCTGCCGTGCAATAGCCGGCGTTAGGCTTGCTCTGCTTTGGCGTCCGTCTTGCTGGGCGTCAGGATCATGATCATGGAGCGCCCCTCCATACGGGGCGAAAGCTCCACGGTCGCCACATCGCCCAGCTCAGCGGCGACGCGCTCCATCAGCTCAATGGCGAGATCGGAATGGGTGATCTCGCGGCCACGGAACCGAACGCGCACCCGAATCTTGTTCCCCTCTTGGAGGAACTTGCGCGCGCGGCTCATCTTAAAGCTCACGTCATGCTCGGCGGTCTTGGGGCGCACCTGGATCTCTTTGATCTCGACTTGCTTCTGGGCACGCCGCGCCTCTCGGTCACGCCGAGATTTCTCGTACATGAACTTGCCGTAATCCATCAGGCGGCATACGGGCGGGCGAGCGTTGGGAGATACTTCCACCAGGTCGAGCCCTCGCTCCATCGCCACGTGCAGCGCTTCGCGGATCGGGTAGATGCCCAACTGTTTGCCGGTCTCGTCAATCAGGCGGACTTCGCGCACCCGAATCTCGTTATTCAAGCGATGCTCTCTCTTGCTGATGGTACCATCACCTCTCTACTGTGGATCTGGAGCGAATACCGCGCCAGGTCAGCCCATGTCGCTGGATTCTACCACGGGTCGCCCGCGCTGCCAAACCAACCGCCCTACCCGTGTGGCCACACACCAAGCAGCCAAGGCCAGGCAGGTTGCGCCGGGCAACGCGTGAATGATAACACAAAAGCCAAGCAGCGCAAGCCGCCCAGGTGACCGCGCGCCAAGGTACAATCCATTCTCCTCTGGCGCGAGATGCAGATTATCCTGCTTTCGGGGCAGCCAGCGCATCTTCAGGGCGCCCGCATAGCTACTACTCCTGTACGACATGCCCTGTCACAACACAACCTGTAGTGGTTGCAAGGCGCTCTGGCAAGAGAGAGGCGCGGCCTTTGCCGAAACGCCTTGCCACTCAGGCGGAGAGATGCTAGAATGGGCGCAGTGAATCGAGAGGGTCGGCCAACGCCCAGGGCGTGGCCCTCCTGATCCGGTGGCCATCATCACGGCAGCTCTTGTCAGCACGAACCACGCCGTGATCTGCCCCTATGGCAAGCTCGACGCCCAACTCGAATCACGTTGACGGCTCCACGTTTCGCCACATCGCCGGGCCTGGCCGCGCAACGGCCCGCTCCATACACGGGGCGGCGCCCATGGGCGGGCCCATTGCACAGCCGATAAGGGTCGGCTTTGTCGTCTCTGCGATTCCGTGGCCTTGGTGACCGTCGTGAGTTCACCTGCCCGGCTCGGGAGCGACAGGCATGGATGCACAGCAACTCTGGCAAACAGCCCAAGGCCAGCTACAACTGCAACTCGCCAAGACGAGCTATGAGACGTGGATCGAGCGCTCGCGCGGCCTCTCCTATGAGGATGGCGTGCTGGTGGTGGGCGTCTATTCGGGCTATGTCAAAGACTGGCTCGAAAACCGGCTATATGGCGCCATCCAAAAGATCCTCTCCGAGATCGCCCATCGCACCATCACGATCCGCTTTGTGGTGCAGGGCAATGGCGCCAGCGAACACCACATCGAGGCGCCGCCCACCGGCCTACTGGATATCCAGCCCCTTTCGCAACCCGAGATCCCTTCGTTGCAGCAGGATCGCGAAGCCTCGCAGGTCAATGCGCGCTATACCTTTGATAACTTTATCGTGGGGCAATCCAACCGGCTGGCCCACGCGGGTTGCCTGGCCGTAGCCGAGAACCCCGGCACCGCCTATAACCCCCTGTTCGTCTATGGCGGCGTTGGCCTGGGCAAGACCCATCTGTTACACGCCATCGGCAACCGCGCCCTGCAAGACAACCGCCGCACGCTGTATGTCTCGACCGAGACGTTCGCCAACGAGATGATCAAGTCGATCCGCAACCGCACCACCGAGGCGTTCCGCGCCAAGTATCGCAGCATCGAGGTGCTCTTGCTGGATGACATCCACTTTTTGATCAACAAAGAGGCCACTCAGGAAGAGTTCTTTCACACCTTTAACGATCTCTATCAGCGCAACCGGCAGATCGTGCTCTCTTGCGACCGGCCTCCCAAGGCGTTTGTAGGGCTGGAGGAGCGCTTGCGCTCGCGTTTTGAGTGGGGCCTGACCACCGATATCCAGCCCCCCGATGTCGAGACCCGCATCGCCATCCTCTCGGTCAAGGCGGAGAGCCGGGGCATCCAGTTGGCGCCCGAACTGCTCGAGTTCGTGGCCCAACAGGTGCAGAGCAACATCCGCGAGCTGGAGGGGGCGCTGACCCGGGTGCTGGCAGTGGCGCGCATGTTGGGCGAGCCCTTGACCATCCAAACGGCGCAGCGCGCCCTGGGCGAGATCGCCCAGCCGCACCGACAGTTGGAGGCAGAGCAGATCATGGCCGCCGTGGCGGAGCACTTTGCCGTGCCTATGGCGGACCTTCTGGGCCCTCGCCGCAACCGCGACATTGCCCTGGCGCGCCAAGTGGCCATGTATCTGGTGCGCGAGCTGACCTCGCTCTCTCTGCCCCAGATCGGCCGGGCCGTGGGCGACCGCGACCATACCACGGTGCTCTATGGCGTGGAAAAAATCGCCGCCCTCTTTGAAAAGGACGACGCACTGCGCCGCGAGATCCTGGAGATCAAAACGGGCCTCTATGGCAACGGCCAGCAACGCGTGCCCCAGGCCCAGGGCCTACGCCACGCCTGAGCGCGCCTCCCACTCTTCTCGCAGAATGCCGTATAGCACCAGGTCTTGCGGCTCGTCCCAGCGCAACACGTGCCGCCGCAGGCAGCCCTCGCGGGTCATGCCCAGCTTTTGCATCACCCGGCCCGAGGCGGGGTTGCGGGCATAGTGGGTGGCCATGATGCGCAGCAGGCCCAGCTCGCGAAAGCCATAGGCCACCACGGCGCGCCCCGCCTCGGTGGCAAAGCCTTGCCCCCAGAACGGCACCCCAATCCAATAGCCCAACTCGGCGCGGCGATGGTCGGGCGCCAGCGTAAGCCCCATCGCGCCGATCAACTGCTCCCCCCGGCGGCGCGTGACGGCGAAATGCACCCCCTCGCCCTGATCGAAATGGGCCTGATGGCTGCCGATCCAGAGGGCCGCGCCCCCATCGGGATATGGGTGTGGGATCGAGGTGTTGAGGGCCACCTCATAGGCCCCCGCCAACTCTTGCACAGCGCCGGCATCGCTCAGAGAAAAGGGTCGCAGGATCAGGCGGTCGGTGGTCAGGATCGGTTGGGTGGGCATGGGCGTGCTCTCCTGCCAAACGCATTCTTGCGAACTCTATTCTACGACGCCCCGCATCCGGACGCAAGAGCGCCGTGTGGCCAGGCACGGCGTTTCCAAAGTCCACGTTATGACAAACATAATCGATTGAGTCCGTGTTCGATGCAATAGGTAGTCTGTCGTAGGCTTTGGGCCATACTTCGGGCTTGGCAGTGATGTAGGAAAGCTAC
>Ga0334883_1000066_pt1 | contig 183640 bp, 168 predicted proteins | sample GraSluR1_MG_6_FD_207230 | JGI IMG/M metagenome (GOLD analysis project Ga0334883, IMG submission 207230) | Sludge microbial communities from methane-producing bioreactor in Wageningen University, Netherlands - Granular Sludge_09_05-R1 | ecosystem: Engineered > Bioreactor > Anaerobic >...
ACTAGCATCAACTGATGCCAATTGACGTCAGTTGACGTCAACTAGTACCAACTGCCCTTACTAACAGACCGTTAACCAAGCGGTCTGTTTTTGTATGTTCCTCCGGTGTCTACAATTTGACGCTTACGTCGCTAACCTTGATTCTAGGCATGCTTGAGTATACGTTAAGTACATCGCGGTATTCCTCAGTCGAAACTACAACCAATAGAGGATATTGCGATGATCCGCTTAAGTATTTTCCAATTCCCGCTATTGTGTCATTCACATTTATCCCTCCTCACCGTCTTCTAATATTTCGATACCGACCGTCATATTGTCTTTGACTAAACGTTTTAGATACTTTTTCAATTTATCCCCATCCATACTTTCAATACGTTGTGTGACTCTCTCTAAGGGCTCTTTAGTATATTTGCTTTGTGCCAGCTCTTTGACTAGTCTCATAACCTCAAGATGCCCACTCCAGTCATAAGGATTGACTTGTGTATGATCTTTCAGATAATTACGAACCTCATTAAGATCAGTCAAAACAGCTTTATATTTGTCAAGAATAGCCCTTACAAAAGCTTTATCTATCTTTTCTTGATTCGTTATATCATCCCATATTGGATTTGCCGTTAGAAATTCCAGCGCATACTTAACCTCACTATCTTCAGGGTTTTTGTAGTTAATAGCAATGAAAGCACGTTTGTAATCACTCCACTTTCCAACTGGTACACAAGCAAGTAATGGCGTCTGATAATGGGTTGCCCATTGATAGGGATTGTCAGTCCCTGTTTTTTCTTTCCACAGGCTACGTAGTTGCACCTTGGCCAGATTACTCTTATATTCATTAATGATTTGGTCAATCTTGTAAAAATAGTCTTGTTTGTTCATCACAAAGCAGTTGTTTGGTATGCTCTTCCAAATCTCAGCGATTTCCTGATCCGACAAACCTCTCAATTGAAACGCACAGGCTTTTTTAAATGCTTCTTTTTCAGAGTTTAAAAAATCCACAATGCGATGGCCATGCTTAACCAGAATATCATAAAACTCTTTGACTATATTGTCACCGGAATCTCTTGCCACACTGTAAAGCATCGGAACAAATAGTGCATACTCCGGATTATCTGTTACGACTTCATATGAAAGCTTAACAAACTTCAGTTTTTCCTGCCATGCCGACAACGCCATGGTCACAGACTGGTTTCCCTTAATAAGTAATTCATTACTCTTCTTGATAAACTCGTATTCTCTGTGTACTTTACGAATTTGCCCTTCGCCAGTTTCTCTATTCCAAAGCCACAATCCTTCTGTATCATCACCAAAATATCGCTTAATATCACTGACAACTTTGTCATCGGGCACATTAATTTCCTTGGCAAGTTTTAAGAGTTTACCGTCCTCAAAAAACGACAAGTAACTTATCATTGCTAAATTAAAGTTTTCTATTTTGATGAGGGTCTTCAACTTGTCGACCAAGGTCTCATCGCTTTCTAGCATTTTTCCTATTGTCCCACAGACCATAGAGGTGTTTATGTCTTGGTCCGGGTTCAAAAGTTTAACAAACTCAGTGATGAAGTCGGCCTCAATGCCGCTAGCTTTCTCTTTCAGTACCCAAAAGGGAAGGCCAAATGATTTTGCTTTGCTTCTCACAAACTTAATTGTATCCTCAACCGAACCACAAAGATTTTCAGGTATCTCAAATACACTACTGATTAATCCGCAGAAGAGTTGCTCCTCACGAGACATTATTCGAATAAATTTTTCTCTATATCGAGAGCTGGGCGCATAAAACTGCTTAAAGCCTTCGTCGATGATTTCTTTCATTTTGTCGCCGCTCATCTTTTCGTTATTCGCTTCATCGCTCAAGCGATACGACTCATTCGCATATTCTTTCAGTAAGAATCCGGTGATAAAGGAATATAAATTAGATGCTACAAAACCGAATTCATCATACAAAAACTGAAGAATATCTTTTATTGCTATTTTTGAATTTGCCGCAAGTTCCTCTTTTATTTTTTTATCGAGGGCATTCTTGAAAATTCCCAACGTACTGTTTGGGTCATTAATCCAATACGCATCGTCTTTACGCGTCGCACTCACTATTTTTTCAGCGGAGGCCGTAAGACCACCTGACTTTTCAACAAGGCCTGCTTCTACCCATTGCGGCTTTGACCCACTTTGTAAAGTCACCTCGGATAGGCCAGGAGTATATTCTAAAACATGTGGATACTTCGCTTTCACTAAGTCACGTAAACCGGTAAGTACCTCTTGCCAATTGTTATATCGCTCACCTTGTGGTTTGCTCTTGGAATAAATAATTATCTGACCACTATAAATCTTGTTTCCCCAACTTCCAGCCACCATTTTGCCTTTGCGTAGCATATCATCAGCTGCGGCGTTATCTTTTCCTCGCTGAATCTCACTACCCGCCATATACTCAGCATATTGCGCAATATTATCCGTCCCAAAAGGTGTGGGAGTGGTATCGATAAAAATAATGTTTTTGTTTTCCGGCACAACATTTGCTATCTTTTCCTGCATTAATTTTCGAATCAAGACGGCCTCATTGTCATCTTTTGCTACCCCAACAATCGCATGGAAACTTGTGGAACCTTCTTCGCTTACTAATCGATTTGTCTTCATGGTAATATCGTCGTATGCGGCAAAAATCAAATCGCAGCGCATTTTTAGTGGAGCAGTCAGGTTAAACACCCTTGTCATATCCTCAATGCACAATTCTTGTGTCCGTAGCTTTTCAATAATGGCTTTCTTTTTCTTGTCAAGTTCCGCAGCGTCCCCCGCCATAACAGTTGTTGCATAGCAGAATTTGTTATTTCCAAGTGGCTTTTTATAAAGGACTTCCTCACGAACAAGTTTCTCTGCAATAGCCGGAGCTTTATGTTCGTAGTCCGTTCCCTCAAAGCAAAGATAGAGGTTCGGATCATTGGCGATAAACAAAGGTATAGCATCGTTTAAGTGCGTGGAAACCGCTTGCATAATCAGGATTGTTTTGAGCACTTGCTGTTCTTCAGACAGAAGTTTAAATTGCTCTGCCTTTTTGTAAGTATCAAGAATATTACGGATTAGCTGAGCAAGATTCTCTCTACCAGTTTCGTAGAAAAAGTTCCACAGCATATCCACAGTTAATAGAGCGGTCGTGCCGTCCAATGGCCCATGGTTTTCAATAAACCACTGGAAAGCCTTGTAATCTCCTGAATTCTTTATAAAGTCAAACATACTGCGCTGATTTGATTCAAACGCAGACGAAATATGCTTTAAGAGCAAAGCTGACATGGGGTGGAGTGGCAACACACCTTTTAATACCTCTTCACTAATTCCCGTACATTCCGATACTGCCTTACGGGATTTTTTTGTAAAGTCTTGCAGATCGTCAAGTTTGTTCTTCCAATCTGCTTGTGCCTCCGGTTTAATTTTTAAGGCATCCCTCATCAAGTCAAAGGCAATATTGTCCGGCATTGCGATCTCGCAAGGTATAAAACGGTCTTTGATTTTCTTTGCATCGGTATCTCTTTCATGAAAGTAACTACCCATCTGATGGGCTACTACTATAAGATAAAATGGCACCTCTACACATATTTCGACCAACTTTTGAAAATCTGTCAGCCTGCCATGATTGTTCTGGAAAAACTCGCTGAACTCGTCTAGCACAAAGACAAGTGCTTTCAATTTATTGCCTGAAATGATATCCTTAATGTAAGCAATCAATCCATCCATATCGGTCTTTAAAGCAATAATACCTATATCACTCGCCATAGTATTAATCTTCCCTACAAGATCTGTTATAGAATCAGACTTTTGCAGTTTTTCTATAATTTCATCCGCACTCCAACCACCAAACAAGTCCTTATACTCTCGATCAACATATCCAGCGAACAACGCTTTATTACGGTCATCTTTTAACCACTCTAATATGCTCTCCTTCAGCGTGTTTTCGCCCTTATACTCGCATCCAGCATTTATCACACTTCTAGTGATTAACTCCTGAATAACAATAATCAGATCATTAGTATTATTTATCGCTGCTGACGCATATCGATAACATGTTAAAATTGGGCCTTCCTTCTTTGCAGCTATGTGCCGCTGCATGAGGTCAGTCTTGTATGGAGTGAGGGCATCATATTTATTAAAGTACGCTTCAACTTCTTCGGCTGAAGCTGTTAAAAGACTACTCAAAGCAAAGCCAGCATAAGACTTCCCCGTTCCATAAGCACCTGAAATCCAAAGGGAGCGTTTTTCTTGACGTGAAATCATACATTCGGTTTTCCTAAGCAGGTCAATGAATGTAGCATGGGGGTAAAATTCATCCCATTTTAGCCCTGCATTGATGGCGGATTCGTTAACGCAGGGGAAGTAGTTTTCGTCAATTTGAAAGTAGTCCTTATAGACAGTAGCTTCCATATCTTCATCCTCCTTATAACAACTCTAAAACATCACTTGCTGTTTTGCTTTTATTTAGTGAGATGATGTCCAAGTCGTGTGTAAACTTAGCCGTGATAAAATCCGGGTTACTAGCCGCTAAGCCTTGTAGAATAGTTTGTAGTTCATTTTCTTCAATACCGAATATTTGCGTGGGACTGATACCATCGGAATCGATACTATAATTAAGTAAACGGCTAACCGTGAACTCGTAATAATCACCGCATGCTTCTGCGAATTTATATAAAGAATAAAGAATCACAATGGGTTCTGGCTCACTCCAATTCCATCTTGTTATTGATATTAATTTCTTTCTTTCTTCCCCATTTTTATCATATTTTTTTTCTATCTCCGGAACTCCAAACCGCATCTCATAGCCGAACGGCATTGTGTCTAAAATTTGTTTGAAGCCATTCCAAAACTCATTTTTTGCCTTATCTGTTACAATACTTTCTAAATCCGCACTTAAGTTGTCAAACGTATAACGTGTTCCAAACGGAATGTTTTTAACAAACCAGTTAAATGCAGGTGTATAAACAAGTTCACATAGCATGATAGCCCAGGCTTTTACATCAAAAAGACCTATCTGTTTGAGTTTTTCGCCAAGAGGAGTAAATTGCTTATGTTTTAGTATGCCTGCATCCGAAAGAAATGCATACATAACATCTGTCTTCCTTGCACCAGGTTCATAACCATTCTCAAAATAAAAACGGATCCATTCATCTTTCACACCTACACTTAAGTATCTATTAAGTCCTGTCATCTTTTTTTCTCCTTTTATGCCTCTTATGGAATTATAATACGTGCACCCATTTTTCATTTTCAAACAAGCTCTACATCTTGTACATTTTCCAATAAGTTTTACCCCGCCTTTATCTGAGATAATGTTATTAAAAGGACATTCTACAACGCAATCACCACAATTTATACAATAATATGACTTTATAAAAATAGCACGTAAGTAATGAACGAAATCGATCTCATCCTTCGTAGTACGGCTTACATTAACAACAAAAGAAAATTTCCCATTTTCACCTTTAATGTAAGCTTTATAATATTTGCCTTTATATTCCAATTCAAATTCACTGTCGCTAATTTGTATTAGTTCGCCTATCGTTACATACCATTCCTGCCACGTGGGATTATATTTATTTACCATAATTTCGAATGTCTTCTTATTTTCGTTAAATGTTAAGAGTCGCTTTGTTATTGTCAATTCATGCCCGGTTGTTCTCATTTTCCAACCACCATTTTGCAAAAAATATTTTCTATTATCACCTGATAAATCTTTTGTAGATGTCTTTGCAATAATATCCAAATAAGCATCGGTTTCGTCCTTAAAATACTCTCTTTTTAAATACTCGTGCTTACCAGAACTGTTTGGACAAACCAAGCAGCCGACTCTATTAAAGCCCAGTTTATAGGCCTCATTAAAAGTAAGACCATGTTTATAAATATATAGAAATATTTCAGCTGAGGTCCAATCCAAAATTGGATGAAAACTATATTGGCCAGATACTTTCTTTCCGACACTGAAATCAACATAATTCGAACGTTTAAGGCTTTCTTCTCCACGAACACCTGTAAGCATAACCATTCTACTTGCCCCAAACTCATCCTTTAATAATTTCATAACTGGGGATGTTTTAAGAACGCTACAACACCATCTGACCCTCCTTGAGGGTGGACCAAATTGATTCCAGCTTTCCTTTGCTTCAAGATGACTTAAAGCTTGAAAAAAACGGATATTCTCTTCTATACACTGTTTTTCTATCTTTTCAACAACGTCATAAGTATCGGATAATTCCATTTGAGTATCTCCAAAGACAACTACAAATTCATCTTTTGGAAGTGATTTTCTTACTAAATCAAGCAAAACAATACTATCCTTGCCACCAGAAAAAGCCACATAGAACAAGTCAACCTTACCTTTATTCTTGTTCCATACATCATAAATCCTCTTTACAGTCTCTTGCTCTAAAATATCTATAAAATCAGAGTTTTTCCCAATCATTTTGCATAAATCGACAGACACTAACTTTTCATTGAGTTCTTCTTTTATTTCAATTTCAGGGGCTGTATATAAATCTCCACCTTTTGTTTGAGCAACTAACCGCCCTAAGTAATAATACTTATTTGCCTCCGCCCACATATATGGCAAAGCATCTTGCTTTTCGTATGTCCAATATCGATCAAATCCCAAAAGATCCAATTCTTTATAATAAACCGGTCGCGGTTCTTTCGAGAACTGCATTGGTGAAGTATTGAGTAGAATACCACCAGTCTCCGGATCATAGGTATAGTTGTACATCAGACTGAACCCTCCTTTCTCAGTTTCTTAGCCTTGATTAGAATCTTACTCTCGCTCTTGCCGAGGTTTCTCCAGCCGATATATCCCTTTTCAAACAGGTAATCTCCAACACCTTTTTTATCATTAAGAGATAGTGAGGATTTTGCCAAAGAAATAGCCAAAATATCATCATAATCGTCGTATTCAAACGATTTTCGAACAATAACTCCGATGTTGGAACTATTAACCGCTCGGACATCATACTTGAATAGACAACTAAACTTTCGAACATAACTCTCTAGTAAAAACAAATTCCAACGATAACCAGCATCTGGGAGCAAGGAGAAATCAACCACATTTCGGATTGGAACAAAGTCACCCCGACAATAGAGAGCGATAGCTTCGTCGGTTCTTTTCACATCAAAGCTAACTTTGTTTTCCGCTACGAACAAATCCGCAGACACGCGCACCATTACATTGTGCGCTGCGATCAGACACCCTGAGTGAGTCCTTCCTTCTGGGTCAAAAGTTGCCTCAAATAAATTCAGCTCCTCGAAAGACACCGTTTCAGCTTCGCGGCAATATTGCTCCATAATATCTAGAACCCTTAGTTTCTCTCCGTTACGGGTAATTACTTGCCCACTTTTATTATAACGGTCAGCAAGAAATTTGTTATGCACAGCATCTCGAATTGCCGAAAATGAACAATGCGGGTTTAGGGCTTCGAACCCTGAGAAATCAAGTTCGTTAGCAATGACATAGTCCTTGCTTTGAAGTCTATCTCTGACAAATGAGATAATCTTTTTCCCTTCACTATCGGGCAAATCTAAATTATCCATGTGTGTATAAACGCCTGCTTCAATTCGTAAGTAGTCCGAACCGTTTAGTGCAGATCTAATGGTCTCCTTTTTTATGTAAGGAAGCTGATTACTCAACTCATCTAGAGACCATGTTTCTCTTTTATCGAATACTTGCCGAATCATATCGGATGGTGATATATCAGGTCGCAAATACACATAGTCACGTTTGCAGTAAACGTCCATATAATTCTTTTCAATAAACGCCATGAGCATATCGCCCGAAAATATGCCGGACACATTGAGTTTTTCAGAATACTTCTTATAAAAAGCATTGACATAAATACAAGGAGAATCTACTTCATCCAAATATGTGCGAACAACAGCAATAGTCTCTTCGCTGAATATATAAGCTATATCGTCGAATAAAACAGTAATTGATTTTACATAGCAGTCAAGCTCTTGCGATTCAATTATAAGTTTTTCACCGTATTCCTCGATATAATATTTCTTAATCCTTTCCAGATCTCTATTTGACGATATTCTATATCCGCCTTTAAATCTAGTGGCGAGCATATGCTTGATTCTATCTTGATCAATTTCACTAAGGCTACTATGTTTCTCGTCTAACATATGATGAGCTGTCTTATAACCCAAAGAGTCCCGTGAAGGATACCCATTATTTTCAGCCTCTACAACAGGATTTATAATATATAACATATTGAGAGACCGTGTATAAGCGATATATTTTTCATTATCTGTAAGCCCTTCTTCGATAACAAAAACCACATCAAATTCTAATCCTTTTACTTCTAGTGGTGTGTAAAGAGATGCCCCCCCATATGTCCCCGCTTTGTTTTTCATAATAATAGCAATACGCAATTTGCTATTAGAGGCACCTAAGTCATCTATTATTTCATTTATCTCATTGAGTTCGCACAGTCTAATCTCCGGACCTATAATACCGATAGGCAACAACTTCATGCCTAATCTTCCGTTAGTATACATAGTAATTTGAACCGTGTTTCTGAAATCTTCATTAATTGTATATTTTTTGTATGAAAAGACCGTTTTCAGTTCTTTCCAGTCTATTATGCCGGATTCCGGGACAATATTTTGCATCAAATCACCAAACAAATTCATTTTGCACTTCTTATCACAAATAGAATATATCAATTCATATTCTTCACAGCTATAATCTTGGGCTTCATCAATTGCAATAAAGTCATCATGAATAACTAAAGGTCCCATATGTAAAAGGTAGAGAAGAGCTAGACAGTAAGACTCAATACGGCAAGCAACATCACTGTCACTTGAATATCCGGCGGTACTTCTTATCTGATCTCTAAGCCTTCTGTAAACATAATTAACAATGTCGGTTCTATCCTTTAGCAATAATTGCGCGCTATTGATAATCGCTATATCATCGTCTTTAAGAACTTTCGCTTCAAGCTCTGACAATCTCTTCTTGTGTTTTAACAACTCCCTATAAAGGCTTTGCATTTCAACTTTCCTTCTGTGAATTTCGCCAGAGTAATTATTCATTCCTGAATACTTTTCATTACGCTTTATTTCAATTTGATTTTCTTCAATTCTTTTAGTTCCTGTTCCAACACGAAATTTAAGCCTTTTAATTTCATCAACATATTTACTGTTCTTGTCCCAAACGGCCGAATTGCAAAATTGGTTAATAACACCTAGTTTATTTTTGTTATACGAATAGTCTCTTATTGAAATGTCCAGTCTCTTTGCAATCTCAAGTAATTTTTCGTACTGAATTTCATTGAAATACTCACTTACATATTCTTCATAGCATTTTCGTGTTTCAGTGGCTATCCCAGAATAATCGTTCGTGTGGTTGAGCTCTTCCTCTTCAGAAATGCTAATTTTAATACTGATAGGCTCCAATTTTTGAGCATATGATTTAATTAACTGGACTTCATATTTATAAAATGTTATTGCATCTATTTTCTTTATCTCCAGTTCTTCCATTAATTCACAAATGAAAACATTAAAATCATTACTTGGGGTAATGATTTTGGTCTTATCTGGCAATATAAACTTATTGTAAAGCAAATAAGACAATCTGTGGAGTAAAATTACTGTTTTGCCAGAACCGGCACATCCCTGCACAACCAAATTTGTAGAGGGTTTTGCTCTTATAATACTGTCTTGATTTTCCTGTATTGTCTTAACAATGTCTGAGAATTTATAGTTTTCTCTGCTTTGGTTGATAGAATCAATTAAAAACTTATCAACACCTTTATTGTTTATAATATTCCCTCCAGCAATAAATAATGTCCTGCATTCAAAAGGATTCTCCTTATATTGTCTTTTTAGCATTAACTCGTACTGATAAATATTATTTCTGATTTTTCTACTATGGAATATATCCGGGGTATCGTTTAACAGAATCGAGTTCTGATGTCCGTAGTATAAAGCTGATATTGGTGCGCGCCAATTAATGATAATAGCATTATCAACCCTTCTATACTTTTCTTTCGAAATGTAAAGTTTATAGTAAAATCTTTCTTTATATGAATAGGGCTTCTTCATATATGTCGTGTCCAAATCTAGCCTGGCAAAACAATCTGGATTTTTCATGTGAAAATCCATTTCTTCGTTTAAATCTGAAGCGTATCCTCTAACAATGCTTCGATATTTATTTTCGTCCAATTCTAGAGCATTTGGTCTATATTGCTCGTAATCTCGTCTCATCTGTGCTTCGTTTTCTGTTTTGCTTTCTAGTATATTATCACGGTTAAATTTATATCTCTCCCCCAATTTCATTAAATCGCCTGCGTTCTCTACATCTTGTTCATCAAAAAACACTGTAATTCCAAAATCTGCCATTTTATAGCGCGTTATGTTAACTATATTTTGTTCTTCAATATGCCTCCCTGCATTGTAGCTGACTTGGCTCAAAGAATGCTCCTTACATAGTAGGTTTCCCTCCATATCCGTACCTATTACAAACGTTTTATTTCTGTTGATAGTATAAATGATATCTCCGACATTCAGCATAAAAAGTTCCCCTACCTACTCCATAGAAATTTGCTCATCCTTATTGTCTCTCAGATTTGATATAAGTGTCCCCTGATTGCCATCTGCAAATACCAGCAGTGGGCCCTGGGAATACATCTTTTTATTTTATTGGAAGCCACAATCAATACTTTTTATTATTTAATTCCGCAACCAATAGTTCTTTGATGTTTTTCATTTGATAAAATGACTCTTCTCTTCTAATTCTACTTCGTATATACTCTGCCAATTCTCTGTCACAGCAGTAAACGTAGCATCCCTTCTGCCCCCTAGTCATCAACACCTTATAAGTATTCTTGATGATTTCATCTGCCATCTTCTTGGCCTTCATAACTTCGTTGAAGTCCTTGCTTTTTATTTTCCCTTTATAACCTCTCAACGTTTTATTTGCATCCACATGATCTCGTTCTTCTGGTCTTGTCCCGATGAATCCATTTTCTACCGCTAAGTCATTTCCAATAATTACACCTACGTAATCAAACTCCAAGCCCTGACATGTATGGATGCACCCCACTTCGTTGATAGCTCCCTCTGTGATTGCCCATAGAGAACCGTCCTGACTCTTGTTCCATTTAACATGGTAATCCCCTATATTAATGTCGGTTTGGCTCCAGTCTTTTTTGCTCTTCCATGGCCAACAATATCCGGCCACCATCCTCGAACCACTTACCGATGTGGATTCACTATTCTTCTCGCGAATCAATCGATGTAATTCAACGGGTGAATCCACTACCCTAAAGTCATAATCTATTCCTTCCAAAGTCGGGTTGGCTGTCTCCCGAATTTCTAATGTATTGTCCAACCAAGCCAGGTAACCATCAGAACCGTTGCAACGAAATTGGGTGGGTAAATCCATTATTTCCACTTTAGCTTTTAACTGTTGGGCTTGCTTTAATATTTCCTCTTCACTTCCGATATCCTCAATTAATACTTTTTGAGTTTCATCCAGGAAAAACACAGTGAGTCTGGCTGCGTGGATTAAATCCTTAACTTGATTGCCATTATAGGTGTTGAGAAGATTTCGTTCGCTAAGGCGATGGGCTTCATCCACCACCAACACGTCTAAAGTATTCTTCTCCATATCTTTGTAAACCGTAGATCCTTTAAAAAGGTCGGAGATTCTGCTCTTATGTAAGACCCCCGAAAGTTTCGCTTCATAAACAGCGCGAGGGGCCGCGTTGCTGGTAACATACTGAACCAATTTCTCTCGTTTGGTTAACTCCACTAATAAATTAATAGCAACAACTGTCTTACCAGTTCCAGCGCCACCTCTGACAATAAGAACCCTCTTCTTCCCGTCGGCTACCGCATCCGCCAGATGCAAGGCTTTCTCGTAGCAAAGTTTTTGGTCATCGATGAGAATAAATTCTGGCTTTCCTTGTATCATGGCCACCAAACTGTTGGCCAAATTTTTGGATGGGCGAATCTTGCCGGCCTCTATTCGATAGAGAACTTCTTTATTGTCTCCATGTTTGATGAACCGTTTGATGAAATTTCTCAGCTTCTCATTGTCATCCATTAAAAATGCCGGTGATTTTTCCAAATACTCTCCATAGAATTCGTTTTGGATCACAGGCATATCAATATCTTCAATATAATTATGAAGGTAAGCACAGGGGTATAGTCCAATACTTTCTTCTTGAATCGTAGTGTTGTAATCTTCCATATAGGTCTTGTAGGACCAGGCTTGATAAGATGGATGGAGCACATTTCCAAACTTTGCTACAGATACGGTGGCATCCATAGTGGTTATATCTGCTTTATCCCATTGTTTCAGCTCAACAATGACAATATTGCTGTCGTCATTTTCGTCATACCCGGATACGATAAAGTCTATTCTCCGACCTGTTTGAGGAATGTTGTACTCAATGGCAATTCCCGAATTGTCGGGGATGTTGGGGTCATCTAATATATTTCTCATATGCTGAAGAGAAACTCGCCATGAGTTCAGTTCGGAAGAGCCCACTCTCCGCCCCATTTTCTCTTTTAACTGTGCTGCTACAATTTTCGAAATTTGATTATCTCTCACATGCAGCATGAAATCTTTTTTCTCTTCCGCGTATACCAGCATCCTATAACTCCGTGTATTTTTCTTTTTTACCAAAGGCTTTATCTGCCGGGTACTTCTTTTGGTTGATTGCCAGCTTGTCCATTATAATCTGGTCCATATCTAACCCCGTAGATTCTGCAAAAAGAACGGCATAAATCAGAACATCCGCTAGTTCTTCCTTCATTTGTGTTAGCCTCTTGCTTACGGATTCTTCTGAAGTAGACCACTGAAAGTTCTCCAGAAGTTCCGCTGCTTCCAATGAAAGAGAGATTGCCAAATCCTTGGGATTGTGATATTGTTTCCAATCCCTATCATTTCGGAATTTGATAATCTCTTTTAAGGTTTCTTCTTTCATGTTGAACTCCCGGGTAAGTTCGCTATTATTTTTGGTACAAAAAAAACAAGCCTTCCTCTTATCGATAATGAAACATTGACACCAACCGACAGTCGTGGATAGTCCACGTTGTCGGAAATTGTCATACAATTTATTATATTCCTCTTGATGATTTTTCTCAATACAAAGGTTGATTTTTCAAGCAGAAAATGATAAATCCGGACAACATAATGTAATCTTTTGCAGCAAAATGGTAATAACCCGTCCAACACCAAAAAACGCATCAAAAAGCACTTGGCAAATTCATTAGAATGCCTGCTGTCAAGAAGTTACATCTCGATTATAAAGGACCTCCAATTCCGTAGAATCGAAGATCCTTTTATTGGAGCTACTGGAGATAATCAAACCCTCACCCAGATGATGTTGGTAAGTAACAAAAAGATAACTACTCAACTATGCAAGTGGTGCCCGCACTTTTCTCCTGCGTCTGGTCAGAAGGTACTATAGCCAGCGTATACCCGAGTGGCTGTAGGATTTTGAATAAAGTATCTATCTGTGGGGTCGCTTTCATGCTTTCAAGTCGGGCAATCGCTGGCTGCTTCAAATTCGCGAGGTCGGCGAGCTCCTTTTGAGAAAACCCTTTTGATTCTCTCGCTTCAATCAGCTTCCCAATCAACGCAACTTCAAAATCAATCTTGGCTTTTTGCACCGGATCAATGAATTTCGGGTCGTTCCAGAGCTTATTAAAATTAGTTCCCATATCTATTTGCTCCTTTCAAGGTAATCAGCCTTATTTATTTTTGCCTGTTCAATCTCTCTGCGCGGAGTCCTCCTGGTCTTCTTCAAAAAATGATGAAGTAATATAAACGTGTTCTCTCTGAAGTAGAAGAAGAATATCCTGTCATCCAGCGGTCGCAACTCCCAGATGTCCTCCTCGATATGCTTAACATAAGGTTCACCTGCTCTTGTTCCGTATTCCTGCAATACCCTGATATAGGTTAAAATCTTTTCACTGCGAATGCGATCATTTTTGCTTGTTTTTCCTTTTGCCTGCAAGTCAACAATGAAGTACTGAATGGGTTCGTTGCCGCTTCGATCTTCATAAAATTCAACTTCGAACATTCTTAAGTGTTCCTCTCTGCCGCAGTATTATAATAACATATTTGTTATTAAGTTTCAATAACATATTCGTTATCGACTCGAATTCATAATCACCACCACAATACTACATACTGATTACTTGATACCCTTTTTCGATATAGGCCTTCATTCCGGCATGGCCCATCATATCCTCCAGCATGGGAAGTCCTGTGGCCACGTTGGCATCATACACACCCATCACTTTGGAGCAAGCCACACAGATGCCTGCAATCAAGCCTTTTTCTTTCACTTTTACATACAATGGATTTTTTTCTTCCTCCAGTGCAGAAACCAATTTCACCGACTGTCCTTCAAAAATAATTTGCACTTCTACCCCTGAAGCCGCTAAATCAGTGGCGTTCAATAGAATATGCTGAAAACACATTTTTTCCCCCGTCATGGCATAGAATAGTATTTTGTTCATAGCCTTAGCCCTCTCTTTATTTTCCTAATGATATCACGATAGGCACGGACTATACAATACAGGATGTTAGCTCCTAATGATCGAGCATTCGCTACTTTCTCCATTTTGTAAACGAATCATTAAAAAACATCCCAGTGCACTCAATCCTCCGATAAGCAAGCAGGCAAGGCCAGCAAAATTCCACAATCCGTGGATACCAAACAACACTCCTACCACATATGGTCCAATCGGCATACCAATGTCTGCGGTACCTCCAATCAATCCAGTTGCAAAATCCAAAGCCTTCGTTTCCATTACTTCTGGAAGAATACAATAGAATGCGCCCAACCCCCAAGCCGAGCCAAAGGAAAGCATAAAGACAACTCCGTAATAGGTAGAAAAGGATGTCAAGTCTAGAAGAAAAATTACCCCAAGCACTACAATGGTAATCACAGGTCCAATCGTCATAACTAACAACCTTGCTTTCACCCTGCTTCTCAAGGTATTTGCCAGCAAATCGGATATTTTACCCGAACTCAAAGTTGCGGCAAATATGCCAAAGGTGATCGCAGACATGGCCACCCCGGACTGTGAATTGTTATAACCAAGATATTGGCTGAACAGAGGGAGATCAACCGTCAAAACTTGCAGCATCCAAATGGTAGAAAGAAAGCACAGAGTAAGCAACCAAACTTCCCGTCTTTTGATTGTGACTAGAAACTGATCCAGCCCTTTGTCGCTACTCTTTATGCTAAATCGCTTATGTTGGTTTTTTTCTTGGACGAAAAGAAGCCATATTATTCCAGGGATTAATATCATAAGAACGGTAACATGAAAAGAAGCTTCCCACCCAAATTTTGTAATAGCGATTCCGCAAAGTGCCGCTCCCACCCCGGCTCCCCCGTAGAAAATGCCGTTAAAAACAGCCGTGGCCATTCCCACTCGATTTTCACTACTCCATTCCACAATTATTATAATAAACACGGGAAATATGATTGCCGAAAACCCCTGGAGAATTTTCAACGGAATCACAAACATGGCGCTGGTTAAGTTTGGCAAAATCATCTGTGGCAAAACCATGCAAATCATTGCAACAAGAAATGTACTTCGCAAACCAATTTTATTGTACACTAGCCCCGAGCAGAACATTCCTCCCATAATGGCAAAAGCCTTAATTGAATCTGTTAACAAGAGAAACTCCTCGGTTGTATTCATCTTCTCCGCCAATTCTCCAACCACCATTGTGAATTGGGGAAACAGCGAGGTCATTGAAACACCAATAATTCCATTTATGAACACCACAAACCAACTATAACCCCTTTTTGTATGCATGCTTCTTGCCATCATCGATTCATTTCCTTTGCTTTTCTAATTCTCGTGTTTTTTTGAAAATCCGAAAGCATGGACCAATGCCATGCTTCCGGATTGTTTATATGAAAAATATGAATGTCATTTGGGAAAATCATACTCTTCCTAAAGCTTTTACTTTTTCGAGACTTCGTCTCTCATTAAAATGCGATTTATAAGAGTTCCTTGAATTCGTCCGTCGGATACTCTCTTCCCTCTTTCCTTGCGGCAAGGGCCTTTTGCAGAGCCTCAAATCTTGATTTCGTAATGGGATACTTGAATGTGACGAAACCAGCTATCACCATAATAGCCCCTGGTATTGTGGTATTGAGATGCATAATCATATCCAAGGCACTATCTGGTTGGGTAGCAGCCATTCCGTCATATCCGGAGAACTGAAGCAACACACCCATGATTTGCAAGGAAATGGCAGCCCCGATTTTCTGGCTAAAAGCAAGAATCGCTGTAATGGCCCCCTCCCGTGCGTGCCCGTTTACATACTGATCCAATTCGTTAATGTCATACATCATTGCATAATAAATAGTCCAAAAGGTTACCATGCAAAACTCAAAGGATATTAGCCACACAATCATGATTGTAAAGCTGTTCAATCCAATTAGGTAGAACAATGCACAAACGATTCCCGAAATGAAACATGACAGGTAATAAACGGACCGTTTGTCCAACTTGTTGGACAAGAAATTGATAATGGGAAGATAGCATAAGGTGACGACCACCATAACCGTCCAGAACAAAGACTGCTTTTGAAGTGAAAAGCCTAGATTGTTGCTCATCAAGTATACAGGTCCGCTAGAAACAAGATTGGTAACCCCCGCTAACAAAAGAATGGTAATGGCAAAGGGCGGCACTGGTTTCAACCTGAAGACACTAAGATATACCTTGAAAAAATTCTGTTTCGCTGTTTTCTGCTTCTCTTCCAATGAAATTACTGCTGATTCAGCTCCTTTTGTTCCCCACCAGCAGATTACAATGACTAGTATAATGGCAACTCCAAGGAAAAGCCCTGTTGTATTCCACCCTTGTTCAAGTGTCTTGCCGCTTTCCATAACCAGGGATACAATCATGGGAGGGCCCGCAGAAGCCACCCATACTGCCCCGTAAATTCCCACGCTAGCCCATACTCTTAGCGATGTTCTCTCCTGATAATTATCCGTCATTTCTCCCCCCAGGGCAAAATATGGAATTACATAAGATGTGTATACCGTCCAGAACAATATTCCAATAACGCCAAAGTACAAACTCTTTAATCCCAGACTAAGATCCGGGTTGGTAAACAACAAATAAGTAGCAATTCCATAAAACCCTGCGGCCCCAATCATAAACGGTCGCCTTCTTCCATACTTTGATTTTAAGTTGTCAGACAAATACCCTACTACCGGATCTGTAATGGCGTCCCACGCAACCGCAACCAATGCAATCGTTCCCGCTGCTGCTGCGGGAATTCCTGCCACATCCGTCATAAAAAACAAGAAATAGAAATAAAACACATTAAAACCAAACGAGTCACCCAACTGGCCTATGGAATACGTTAGTTTTCGTTTTAACGGAACTTTGTTAACCAAATTAATTGATTCCATGCGTATAACCTCCTTTCAAATAATAATGCCGTTTAACTATACGATTTTCCCATGCTCCCTTAGAATGTTAACTACCTTTTCTACCGGAAACCCATAAACCGTATTTCCATCCATTCCAATCATGGTCTCTCCGGCACAAAGCACATTAATAATAGCCTCCTCCACCACATCTGTGGTTGCCTTGTAGAGGGGGTCCATCATGTCATCTCCCAGCAAGTCAATCGTTGTTTTTCCATTGGTAAATGCATTTTCGTTGGCCGTGGAAAAAGCCACAAAAATATCTCCCGAACCGTTTTCGTATCCTGCACCTTGCCTGCCAATTCCCATTGGAATTCTTTTGCACATTTTTTTAAGCTGAATCGGCCAGAGAGGTGCATCAGTTGCAATCACCACAATAATAGATCCCGTTCCCGGCTTGGGAGCTAAGGTGTTTAGAACCGGCAAATAATCAGCAAGAGCCTCTCCAAGGGGTACTCCCTGGATTTGGAAATGTTCTCGAAAACCATGATTCGCCTGTACCAATGCCGCCACAGTATAACCTCCTGCCTGCTTTGGCAATATTCTGGAAGAAGTACCCACACCTCCTTTGAATTGATGGCAGATCATTCCCGTGCCTCCGCCCACAGGACCCTCTACAATTAAACCAGACTTGGTGTTTTCCAAAGCTTCGATTACATGCTCCGGCTTAACATGAAACCCATTGATGTCATTTAACAGACCGTCCCAAGTTTCTCCTACAACAGGATAAAAGTATCCGCAACCATCAATCTCTCTTTCTTCAAAAACCAAGGGATGATAATAACGGTTTTCAATCATCCACCGAGCGGTAGTATCTCTCACAACGCCAACGCTGTTGGTATTGGTAATCATAATCGGCCCATGAATAAATCCGGAATCATCAAGCCAATGAGTTCCTGTCAACTCACCATTTCCATTTAGGTCATGTCTTCCCGCGATTACTGTGCTCTTTTTTTTACCTCGAGGAAGTATTGCCGTAACGCCGGTTCGGGAAAAAGGAGAGCCCGGCCCTTTATAGTCTTCCGGATCCCCTTGGATTACAGTAGAGTAGCCAACTTCGACACCCGCCACATCAGTAATTGCATTGAACTTGCCTGGAGTTCCCGGAAAAGAGAAACCCCAATCTCTTGCTCTTTTCTTCATTATATGAATTCCTCCTTTCAAATTGCTCTGTTACACACTTGTTTCGCAATTATTATGCCAACAAAAAAAATGGGTCAAATCATTAAAATTTAAACCATTTTCTCTACCATGAAATCTTGAAAAACCGTCAAATTATTTTACAGTATTTGAATTAAAGCTTGAAAGGACTGATGAAACCTCCTTTTTTCAATCAAAACTTGAAGCGTCAGATTATTTAACATTGTTAAGTAATTTGACGTTTCGAGCCGGCCTTTATTTATTCATCCCCAACCAAATTGTGTTTTTTCATCTTGTAGTATAGGGTGGGCCGCGTAATACAGAGTTGTTCTGCGGCTTTGCTTCGATTCCCTTCGCAATGTTCCAACGCCTTTTCAATTGCGGTTTTTTCTGCAAATGCAAGAACTTGTTCTAATGAACCATGCAAGAGAAATTCATATGAAGGATTTGTCTCTCCATTATAATCCTCAGAAAAGTATTCCCTGAAATTTTCCACCGACAAAGTTTCCTGATTGCATCCAACAACGGCTCTTTCCAAAACATTTTGGAGTTCTCGAACATTTCCAGGCCATGAATAGCTATTTAACAACTGAATGGCGCTATCACTTAACCCCTTAATATTTTTACCCATTTTATAGTTCAATTGGCTGATAAAATTTTCTGCAAGAATGGGAATATCTTCTTTCCTTTCAGAAAGAGAAGGAAGCTTAATTTCCAACACGTTGAGACGATAATACAAATCGCTTCGAAATTTTCCCTCCGCAATAAGCGTTTTAAGATCTTTATTGGTAGCTGCAATGATTCGTACATCCACCGGAACCGTTGTGCCGCCAATCCGGCTAATTTCCCTCTCTTGCAGTGCTCTTAAAAGTTTTGGCTGAACCATGTAGGGGAGTTGATCTATTTCGTCCAAAAAAATTGTCCCCCTATCAGCCAATTCGAACTTTCCTTTTTTCCCACCTTTTTGAGCTCCGGTAAAAGTACCTTCTTCATACCCAAACAATTCCGATTCCACTAAGTTTTCAGGTATGGCAGAGCAATTAATCTCAATAAAAGATTCCATACTGCGATGACTAAGGTTGTGAATGGAATGAGCAACCAACTCCTTGCCGCACCCCGTATCGCCCGAGATTAATACCGTAGCATCCAATGCGCTGAAATCATGAATTTTCTGCTTGACCTGCTTCATTTGCGGGGTGGTTCCAATAATGTCTCCCACCTGGTACTTTTGATTTTTATTTTCGTTATAATTTTCCAGGATATGACTGATCGTCTTCGAAAGGTCAAGATAGCCGGCATCTGACAATTTGACCAATTGATCAAAAAATCGTTTAAAATCCAAAGCACTTTTGAATAAATCGTAGTCGATGGCCCCCACCACCTCACCCTCTTTAAGGAGTGGCTTGATTTTCGCCACATTTATTTCTCCCATGGCAAAATAGAAATGCTCATCTTCCGTTTTTCCAGTAGTTAGAGGAGTGCAAATCTGGCTAATTGGATGAACATCCAAAATATATTTGCCCGCAACTTTCGTATCCGGAATCACTCCTTCTAACGACTCGATTCTGGGAAGCATATCTTTTGACAAATACTTGATAATACCTTCTGCATCCACCACAATAAGCCCATCAATATGGTCTAGAACCAGCTTGCATTCATCTAAAGTCATATCGAAAATATCATAGCTGTCATATTTCTCATCAATTACAAAATTCATCAGATTTCCCCATTCCTATAGGAGAACTCTCCTATTCACAAGCTACAGTTCTTGACAGCTCAAATATAATATTGGGCTATCTAACAGCTCCTTGAGAACCATATAAAGAACATTTATAATGCGGCCGGTTCTACCATTCCCGTCGTAAAACGAGTGAATGCTTTCGAAATTGATAATGGATTACTGCCATTTTGATCAAAGTATCTATCTCGAAATCATCCGAATTTATGTATTTCTCCAGATTGGAAAGATATTCCAGAATCTCCACTCCCCTTCTGGTGGAACATATACACTTTCACCCGTTGGCCCATTGCGCTCATCGCTCTATACTCTATACAACTCGTCATGGGTAGTCACAATGTTTTCGATTTCGGAGTTTTCCTTGGCTTCATTAAGCATAATGGCATTAATAAAAATATGCTTATTCGGAACCGTATCCGCGTATCCTTTCAGTTCCGCCAAAGAACGATTCGACTTCACTAATTGCCTTAATATTGTTTTTGTTTCCAAATCGGCTGCGGGGGGCAATAAAGGTAAATTGTGGTGATTCATAGGACACGCCTCCTTGTTTGATGCATTATATGCCCTATTTTTAGTCATGTCCACATTTCATGCGTAATTTTACAGACTTTTTACCCCCGTTTTTTGTTCGCGGGTAATTTATTGCGGTTTTTACTCATGTTTTCGCTCAGTATTTTGCCTTTTACAAAAGACATTTTGGCCAATTTTATTATTTTTGTCTTGTACGAAAGACATTTCTGTGGTATTGTTAGCCCGAGGTGATAGCTGTGGATATAATTCGTAAACAGTATCTAAAAGAAGTGGACTCCGTTTTAGGAGTTCCGGTGATAAAAGTAATCACTGGAATGCGACGGGCCGGAAAATCCACGCTGTTGAAACAAATACAAGAAATGCTTATTGAAAAAGGAGTTTCATCCCAACATATCATAAGCATTAATTTTGAGTGGTTAGAATTTGAAGAACAGAAAGACTATAAAAAACTAAATCAATATATTGAAGCGAAAATCAAAAACCAAGAAAAGTATTATGTGTTTCTGGACGAGATTCAGGAGGTGGACGGGTTCGAAAAGGTTGTAAATTCTTTGCATTCCAAGGGAACCTGTGAGATCTTTATAACCGGCTCGAATTCTACCCTCCTTTCCGGCGAATTGGCAACTTACCTGACAGGCCGATATTATATGATTGAGGTCATGCCTTTATCCTTCCACGAAATCTTCCAAGAAGGCAGCTCAAAAGAAGATACCTTTATGGACTATGTCCGCATGGGCGGATTACCCGGCAGACTTCAATTCCAAACAGAAACCACTGAAAAAAACTACATTTCCGATATGTATCAGGCCATATTGCTAAGAGATATCGTAAAAAGAAACAACATTCGCGATGTTGAACTTTTTCAACGATTCATGCTGTTCCTTATTCAGAATGTGGGTCAAATATTCTCCGCAGGTCGAATCACCGATTTTTTGAAGAATGGGGGAAGAAAACTATCCCGCGAAACCATATATAATTATATAGAGGCCGCAAAAAATGCATATTTGATTCATGGAGTGCCACGCTATAATATAAAGGGGAAGGATGTTCTGAAAACGAACGAAAAATACTTCGTCAACGATTTGGGATTTCGAAGTATTTACTTTAACAATGAAAAAGACATAGGCCAAGCATTAGAAAACATCGTGTACCTTGAACTCAGGCGAAGGGGATATGAAATACAGGTTGGCAAATTCGAAGAAAAAGAAGTAGACTTCGTGATACAAAAAGGAAGTTCCAAGAGTTACATTCAAGTGGCTTATTATCTGGCAGAAGAGGCAACCATCGAAAGGGAGTTCTCAGTCCTCCGCAATATTGAAGACAATTATCCAAAATTGGTACTTTCTATGGACCGCGTCAATCGATCTATGGATGGAATTGAGCAGAGAAACATAATTGATTTTTTGTTAGACATATAAGATTTCTGAAGAAATCAGGCAGACATACAAGCATAAATTGTAAAGATGTTTTTAGTAAGAAGGGAATTCATGATGGATCAAATTGAATTTGTAAACGTTGCAAGAGAATCCAAAGAAATTGATGTGGTCAAAATGGAATTCATCCAGGCAGAATCCATGCCATGGAAAGATTTATTCAAAGGGTATGAAAAAATATATGCCATCACCTACTCTTCCGGCATAAAATTTATCGTAAAACTTCTGGACTTGTTTGAATATGGCGAGATTATTTTTGGAAATGACGAGGTAATGTCCTACAACTTACAAGAAATCATGGCTTACCAGCTAAAAACAATAGAACGAATTAGAGAAACCATGACAAAATCCAAAATGGACTTAATCACCAAAATCGACAACGAAGAACTGAAATTGTATGTTGCCAGAAAGCGATTGTCTCACGAAAAGATATACCTGCTAGAAAGTTCCGACGGCAGAAAACGAACGGTTTTAGGGTCTGCCAACATGTCACAATCCGCTTTTGAAGGAGCTCAACGTGAAAACATCTGTTATATAGACGGGGAAGCTGCTTTTGAATGGTATATGAATTCCTTCAAGGAATACAAAGAGGATTGTTCCGATAATATATCCGTTTCCGCGCTGACGTATGCTGACGAAGATGAAAATATAGAAGAGCTTCCCGTCATGAAAGCCGTAAAGGTTCAAAAAGCTTTGATTATTGAACCTCAGGAATCTTTCGATGACGATGTAAAGTTTGTGATGGATGTAAAAAACCTTGCAAAGAAGTTTACTCCCTTTGTCCCCAAACCCGGACAATCCGGAAAAACCGTCCTTATACCAGACGAAATCAAAAAAACAAAAAAGAGAATACTAGATGCCGTCAAGATGGAAAAGGAAATACGAAGCGAATACCCCCAACTTGTTGTTGACACAGACGAAAAAACCGTGACCTTGAATGGCAAGATGCTGGACTTAAATCCAAATGCTGGAGAAATCCGGCAGGACATCAAGCTCTTTATTCAATACATGGAGGGATATCAAACCTTCCATGGAGATATCGCCAATCTGCAGCGACGCTATTACGAATTCGCCAATTGGTTTTTTGCCAGTCCTTTCATGGCTGTCATGCGAGATACAGCCACTCGATATAACCAACATCTCCTGCCCTATCCGGTATTTGGGCTTTTATATGGGCAAAGCAAAGCAGGCAAAACCAGTTTTCTTGAAACACTTCTCAAGATGATGATTGGACAAAAGCTGAAAATTCCTGCATCTGATTTTACCCGCAGCAGTATTGAAAGTCTAAAGAGAACCGTTCAAGGGGTACCTATCGTCGTAGACGATTTGACCCAAGCCCGTTTCACCCAACATGCCATTGAAACGATTAAAAACGATGGCTTTGGGTTCAATGAACAAATGATTCATTATCCAGCCGTTGTAATCAGCGCAAACGAAGATGTAAAAGCCATTGCCTCAGAAGTTACCAGGAGAACCATCATATGTAGAGTGCAGGCAGGAGTCACTAATACCGAGCTTGTGAAAAACAATATTGTCAGAAGAACTCAAAGGGAAATTGGCACCGCCTTTTATCGTGAGTACCTGCGAAGAATGGCGGAAGCGATTCCTCGCCATCTGGAAGCCTTGCGAAGTGATGAGAACAGCAGTGTACCGGACATTTTAGCCACCTCGTCTCAGATTTTGATTCGTATCATGAAAGAACATTATGAGGGAGTTCTTCCCTCCTTCATCAAAGAATTGACATTGGACGATTATTTCAACGAAAAAATCACCGGGGCTAATGCCATCAAAACCATTCAGAACGCTTGGGCTGTTAATAAAAAGTTGTTTATCGTACGAAAAAACATAAACCAACTGACATACAATGCTGGTCAGGTTTGGGAGGCAGATCGACTAATAAAAGAGCTGCCTGAGTTCTTGGAAGCTTATAAAGTGCGTGACAGCGTCATCATGAGGCTGGATAGAGCTACTGAGTTTTTCGCCATCAAATTTAGGCGGTTTTTCTAGTCGCTCGCCTATATATCCGCTGCGATAAAAAAAGCAATATAAATGCTTGAAATCGGGAACAAAAAAGTTACCTGCACAATACATAGCGCTTATTATGCAGGTAACTGTTTGATTAGGTAGACAAAAGACAAAATAGTAATATAGATGATTATTATCAACTTGAGATCACTCTATTTCGCCCCGTTTCCTTTGCTGTGTACATTGCGGAATCCGCAAGCTTGATAAATTCTTCGAAATTATCAATGTCCGAATGCGGAACAGTAGCCGTACCCAAGCTAACGGTTACCTTTATTTCCTGCTCCCCATTTCTTTCTACACTATCCATAACCATAACCCGGATTCGTTCGGCAATTTGCCTGGCATCTTGTTGATTGGCTCCCGGCAAAACGCAAAGAAATTCTTCTCCGCCATACCGCAGCAATACATCTCCTTCCCGGAGGGCAGAGGTTGCTAATTTTGCAATATTTATTAAAATACGATCTCCTACCAAATGCCCGTATGTATCGTTCACCTTTTTAAAATGGTCAATATCGAACATCACCAAAGATATGGGGGAATTAACACGAATGGCCCTACCATACTCCTCTTGTAAACGAATTCCGCCAAACCTTCTGTTATATACCCCCGTCAATCCGTCAATTGCTGCCAACTTTTGCATTTGATCGTGAGTCATCGCATTTCGGAAAGCAAGAGATAAGCTTTTACTGAAAAAAGTAAGTTTATCCATTATGCTCTTCGAAAACTCATTGGTACTAGCTAGGACAACCACTCCCAAAATCACATTTTTGTATGAGATGGGCTCAATTAAAAGCGATTTCGGATGAAAATCCACAACGATTCCATCCACAATCACATCATCGGGAAAGTCTATGATTTGTCGTTGATAGGTTTTAAAGGTGCTTAGAATTCGTTCATTGCTTTCAAGGGCTTTGGTATTCTTGATCCCTATTGCAGACGCAACGACTATCTCCCCATTTTTTTCTATTATAATCGCACCCCCGTTTGCCGATACATTTCCGATTAGTTGGGAAAGAGTCTCCTGAGCTAAAGTCTCCAGCTCAAGATGAGATGTCAACACCCTGGCAAACTCATTGATTTCATTATTTGTTTGCAACACTTCTGATAGGGCACCCACTAAACCATTAAAGGCATCCGCACCTTCTCCCAATTCATCTTCCGAATTCACTTCAATGAAGCAACTCTCCGGCGTGCAAATTTCTTCACTGTCTCCATTCTTCTTGTCTATTAAAATAGTCTGAACATGACGCATTTTATGAGACAACTCTTTCATGGGGCGCCCAATGATAATCTTGGCAAGGGTGATGTTCATCAAACCAAGAGCCACTCCCGCAAGAATACACGCAAAAAAGTATATGGGCCGCAATGCAATTTCTTCAGGCACCCCAAGAGCCAATGAAAAAAAAGGAAAAACAACTCCTACCATGACTCCAAAAGCCACCATAAGGATAGCTAAATCGTTAAATATTTTTTTGGTTAGTCTCACTTCATGTCCTCCGCTTTATTTTGCTTTACAAGGATTGTTGCAAATAGGTGGTTACGAATTAATAGCCGCCCAGATCCATAATCTCCGTTCCTGTAGGAAGCTGGAACATGGAATCGGCCACATTGCCGATATTAAAATTGAGAAATTCCACTACAATGGTGTCCATTCCACTGGTGGTTTCTACCCGAAGAGGCATTCCGCCTTCTTCCCAGATCCACATTTTCCCTTTGCCTCCTTCGTAGTCCATTTCATACACCAAACATTCTTTGCTGTCAAACATTTCGCGGCTAGTAAAAATCATACTCTCCGCATCCGTGTCGCTGATATAGTCTTGTGGTGATGTGGTGTCCATGTCCGATTGATCTAGTGGCATCTGAAGCGCATAATTCACTTCCGGCTGATATACATAAATAAACCCCTCCTCCTTGTTAACAATGGATAAAATGGGTTCTCCTCCTGCCGGATTTTCCATTTCCGAACGCATGTTGTCCCCTTTCACCCACATTTTATGGGTGATTTTTTCTCCATTGGGCATGGTTAATACATAGTCGTAGGAAAAGCCCTCTACACTCATCCCTTTGGCCAGCAATTCTTCTGCCGATACTTCTTCTTCCGATACGGATTGGTTGCCATTCTGGTCTTCCTCTCCTTCTTCCGGAGCCGAGCCGCCACATCCTACTAACGCAAGGGCCAGTAGCATAACAAATAGCAAAATAAGTAAACGGTTGTTTAGAAATCGGTTCATCATTGTACCCTCCTTTCACCATGATATTCGTTTGCCAAAAAGGTTCGCGAACACCCCCTTTGAACATTTCACCTACATTTTACTTCTTCAAAGAAATATTTTCAACAAATTAGCTTTCTGAATACTCATAAACAATAAATACTCCTCCCTACTTCCCTAATGCTTCCGCAATTTGACTTCTGCAAGAGTTGTGGACACAGACAAAAGCTACTTTTTGTTTTTCATTCATATCACTCACTCCTCTGCCGGGAACCAGTGCTTGGTATTGTTGGCGATTTTCACCAGCAACAGCATCACCGGCACTTCTACCAATACTCCCACAATGGTTGCCAAGGCTACCGGACTTTGGGTTCCAAATAGGGCAATAGCTACTGCAACGGCCAGTTCGAAGAAATTGGATGCTCCAATCATTCCGGCGGGAGCCGCAATATTGTGGGGCAGCTTAAAGGCCCGGCTGGCCATATAGGCGATAAAGAAAATGAGTAAGGTTTGTAAAATCAGCGGTATAGCAATCAACAGAATATGTAGCGGATTCTCCACGATGACTTTGCCTTGGAAGGAAAAGATGATTACTAGCGTCAGTAGTAACCCGATAATCGTAATATTTCCGAACTTGGGAATAAATCGATCTTGGAAGTATTCCATTCCATATTTCTTCGTAATATGGTTTCTGGTTGCCACCCCTCCCGTCAAAGGAATCACCACAAACAGCACGACCGACAGTAGCAAGGTATCCCATGGAATATGAACTCCGCCAACCCCTAACAAGAAGGCCACAATGGGGGTAAAGGCCACCAGGATAATCAGATCGTTGGTAGCCACCTGAACTACCGTGTAGGCGGGATTTCCCTTGGTCAAATGGCTCCATACGAAGACCATGGCAGTGCAAGGTGCGGCTCCCAATAGGATAGCTCCCGCCAGATAATCCCGAGCCAAATCCGTAGGAATCAGTGTGGAAAATATGACAAAAAAGAACAACCATGCAATGCCAAACATAGTAAAGGGTTTGATAAGCCAGTTGGTAATCCAGGTTATAAACAAGCCTTTGGGATTCTTCCCCACATTTTTTACACTTTGAAAATCCACCTTCAACATCATCGGGTAAATCATCAACCAAATCAAAATGGCGATAGGAATGGAAACTTTAGCATACTCAAACTTCCCCAGAAAGGCTGGGACCTCTGGCAAATACTGGCCAATAAGAACGCCGACCACCATACACAAGGCCACCCAGAGGGTCAGATATCTCTCGAAAAAGCTGATTCCTGACAACTTCTGTGTTTTCTTCTCCACCATTTCTTGTTACCCCCTAATTTTTTGAAGAATTTTTCTCACTTCATCCTTCTTTAATACTTTCCCGTAAGATACTACTTTTCCATCCACTACCAGACCGGGAGTGGCCATAACACCATAGGCCGCGATTTCCGCAAAATCAGTGACATGGTCAACTGTGGTGTTCATTCCCAACTCTTTTAGGGCCTCTATCGTTGCTTTCTCTAGTTGGTTGCACTTGGAACATCCCGTGCCCAGGATTTTCACGGAATCAGATGTGTCCGTTCTGTCATACGAACTCGGATTATTACTCATATCAAGCTCACCCTCAGCGTTAACTTCCGTTGCTTCGTCGCAACAACCCCCACAACAACACGAGGATACTTCCTCTTCTTTTTTCTTTTTCCCGAATAATGCCATAATATTAATCTCCTTTCCTTCCATTAAAACCCAAGGTAAAACATATACAATCCAATGAGCAGAATAAAAATGCCCATTATGATTTTTATAACCGTGCTAATCTTACTATATTTTTCACTGACCGATAGCTTTTGTACCCAACCAATGGAAGTCCCTGCGATTATCGCCAGAATTCCGTGTCCAATGGAGTAGAGTAACAACAATAAGATACCCCAAACAATGCTCCCTTTTCCTGCAACAATAGCAAGCAACGTAATAAGAACTGGCGTGGAACAGGGAGAGGAAAAAATACCGCCAAGAATGCCGGCAAGAAAAGCGCCCACAAAACCACGTTTTGTATTCTTGGAAATCAAGTAACTAGATGGAATAATTTCAAATATTTCCCAAATTTGCATAGCCATCAATACCATCAATACCCCTAGCAAGATATACCACCAGCTGGCAGAAGTTCCCATCAACCTTCCCGCAATGGATGCCACAACTCCCAGTGTAGTAAAAGTGACCGCAGCGCCGGCGGCAAATGTCAGTGATAGAAATAAAGATCTCTTGGTATCTCTCGGTCCCACCCCCCCTACATAACCCACTACCAACGGAATGCTGGAAAGGGAACACGGTGTGAAGGAGGTCAAGATACCGGCTACCAAAGCAAGTGCCGGTGCCACCCACCCGCTTACCATGATTATGTGGGATATGGATTCTAGAATTTCCGTCATCATACGGCACCCATGTCTTCCAGGATAAGTCGCAATTCCTCTTCGGTAAGCCCGCCTTGGTGGACCGTAAATGCATGCTCACCGGTATCCCTGTATTCATAAATATCAAAACGAATATTAAGATGATCCCCTGGAATGTAGGGGGTTCCGTCCGCCTGGATGAACACTTGAGTGGGAATCACTTGCACGGGAAAATCCTTGGCGGCTCCGCTGTTCTTCCAAACGTCCACAAATTTTATAATAGCCTTCCCCTTCATTTCTTCATTCAACTTGACTAGAACGGGCGCCATTTTCTTGCAAGGCTCACAGGAATCCGCACCAAAATCTATGATGACAGGAAGCCCATGTCCCTTCAAGGCTTCTAAATCAATGGCCTTGGCCTCTAACTGAAAGTCTTCCGATGCCATTCCCGTTGCCTGATTTTCAGAACCATTCGTATCGGCGACCGGATTATTGCCAAGACCAAAGTCCTCGCCACCATTTTTAACCATCCAAATGCCGCCAATTGCCAATAGGATAACCAGTGGTACCATAATTTGGACAATGCGTTTTTTCATCATGAGCAGCAATTCCCTTCACACGAAACCTTTTTTGCTTCTTTTCCCTCAAAGAAAGACACTAAATTCGGAGGACATACATATTCATCCGGTTCTTCGCAACCGCAACCCATTTCTGATCCGCCAAAGACTTCTTGAAGAATGGCTGATGCAATCATTTCTTTGGGCGGTACTTCGAAACTCTCTTCTCCGTATTCAAAAACCCGGCAATCCACTTGGGTTCCGCTGATTTTTCCGCAACACCCACAATCACTTTCTGAAGTCGATTTGCAGATGTCTTTCCCATTGACCCGAATGGTAGGCGAAGAAATGAAACGATGTTTTTCCGCTATATCTTTCGTGGCAATTTCTATCTTTCGAGTCTCTACAGTATACCCGGCCAGCTTCAAGGCAGGAGCCAAAACTGAAACAACCTCCTCCAGTTTCTGGTCCGTACCAATACATCGATCACAGGTGTTTAAGTCCAAGTATAGGTACTCTACCAGTACACTCTTTTCTGAATGATCCCCACTATTACATCCGCACCCCAAAGATTGCTTCCCCGTCTTGTGATGGGGAGGAATCCATCCCGTATCTTCTCCAGCATAGACAATGGCTCCCTGGGGACATCGGTTTCCGCATCCATGACAATGGTCGATACAAGATTCCGGGTTTTGGACCACCGGTGTTGGTACTTTTTGCAGGTCATATACTCCATGTGGGCACCGTTCAATACAAATGCCACATTCCGTACAGTTAGTATAGTCAATTACTGGATACCATGAATTTTTCACTTCTTTCTTACTATGCATTGGCTTCCCCTCTCTTTTCTCTCAATACAAATCATTTCATCAGGCTACATGCTATAGGAAAAAATGTCCCATGGCGTTAAAGGAATACCCAATGATCACGATGCCAATGGCCACTACGCCAAAGAACACCACTAGCAGTTTGGTTTTCACCACTCTTTTCAGCATGATCATAGAGGGTAGTGACAAAGCGGTAACACCCATCATAAAGGAAAGTACCGTTCCGATTCCCACCCCTTTGTACACCAGTGCTTCTGCGATAGGAAGGGTTCCGAAGATGTCTGCATACATGGGAATGCCCACTACGGTGGCCACCAACACGGAGTACCATTTATCTTGGCCCAGAATTACGGAAATCATCTCTTCTGGAATCCAATTGTGAATCAAGGCGCCAATTCCTACTCCAATTAAAATGTAGAGCCATACTTTTTTTACAATATCCTTCACCTGTTCCTTGGAATATCCCATCCGATCCTTGACGGTCAATTCCTCTTGCTCCATCTCCATAACCGGATTGTTGAAAACGAAAGGCTCCACATAGCTTTCCAGCTTGGCTTTGCTGATGATAGTCCCCCCTACTACTGCCAACACCAGTCCCACCAGCACATAGGCCACCGCAATCTTCATGTTGAAGATGCTGGCCAAAAGCAACATAGAGGCTAAATCAACTAGGGGTGAGGAGATTAGGAAGGAAAACGTGACTCCGATAGGAAGTCCTGCGTTGGTAAACCCGATAAACAAAGGAATGGAGGAGCAGGAGCAGAAGGGAGTCACCGTTCCTAGCAAAGCCGCCAAAGTATTGGCTCCAATTCCTTTGTATCTTCCCAAAATTCGCTTGGTTCGTTCCGGCGGAAAAAAACTTTGCACATAAGAGATGGTAAAAATCAACACCGATAGCAAAATGAAGATTTTCACCACATCGTAAAAATAGAAGTGAAGGCTTCCCCCCACTCTGGACCCCATGTCCAAGCCAAACACATTGACTACCAAACTCTCCACCAGATTGTAAAGCCAATCCATTTTTAACAATTGCCGATTTAAGAAATCCAAGACAACCATGCGCTCTCCCCTCGATTACCGTTTACAACTCGTGCCGCAATTTTCCAAATAATACGCCTTATCCTTTAACCCCTTTTGGTCCTCTCCCAGTTGAGGATAAGAAGAAATCTGATCCAATATGTCTTTTAGTGCATTCACTAATGTAGCATTGTCTTTTTTCAGAGAATAGAAGATGTACTTCTCCTGACGCTCATCTGAAACCAACCCCATATCCCGCATCTTGGACAAACTCTGGGACACGCGAGGTTGGGGCACATCAAGAATCCCGCTCAATTGACATACACAAAGCTCTTCTTGAAAAAGAAGCATCAATATTCGTAATCTGGTTTCATCCGATAATAATTTAAAAATGTTGACCAATTGATTCATAGCAAGTTCCTCTCTCTTTTTAGGTGCCCTCACAAAACCTTGTTTCAATTAACATATTCGCATATGTTAATATTACTCCACCAGTTTCCTCCTGTCAACCTGATTTTTGTACTCCCACAAAAAAACTCCCGGAATATCCGGGAGTGATAAATTCCATTTGATTTAGCGATAAAAGTCAATTTGTTTATAATCAACATCCCCCTTTTCATCAATCCACTCCGAAGGGGCATGAACATACTCCACCTTACCCACAAACATTTCATGGGAACCGGTTTTTATTGAATCTACAATGCTACATTCTATATTCACGGGGCATTCCGATAGAATGGGGGCGTTTACCTTAACGCCTTCTCCCAGTAGTACCCCGGTTTCTGCAACCTTGTCCACATCTCGTTTGCTATGGCTGCCCATATAGTCAAAAACATCCTTCATGTTTTTATCTACCAAATTAACCACAAAGCATCCCGACTCTTTAATCATGTCGTAAGAATATCTTGAAGGGACAATGCCTACGATCACCATGGGAGGGTCATAGCTACAATTCCCACAGTATCCCACCGCCAACACATTATTTTCACCTTTGCTGTTGCGACAGGACACCAATACTCTCGGTGCCGGCTGCAAACAACCCTTTTTATTTCCTTCTTTTTTTTGAAACACTGTCATACTCCATTCTCCTTTTCTAAAAACACATTGCATTAATTTATTTTTTTGCGAATTGGCCCATTAAACCACCATTTTTATGGCTCTCTTTTCATAAAGACATAGGAGTCCAAAGGGATTCCCATTTTTGTGGAAATTACCGGGCATTTCACTTTAAGCAGAAAATAGATCTCCCGATCCACCTGGGACAAGGCTTCGTAATTTCCCTGCCCTTTACTGATGACTACATCCGCCTCATAAAACCTTTCTATAAATTCTTTGCTGCACATTCTTAAGACCGCACCAGGTGCACTACACCCGGTAGAAATAATTTCTGCATCCTCGTGAACACAAGACAGAACCGCATCCTCATAGGTGGCGTCGTTGATTACTGGCTGGCTCCTCACCGCATACCAAACCGGTATGGGCTGTAATCTATGAATCAAAATACGATCAAATACCGTTTCTCCGGCATTATCGCCAATGATTAATACTCTTTTGGCTGTTATTATCTTTTCAAAAAATGCCTCAAAATCGCAATGGGCAAACTCCTGTAACAGTTCTTCTTCCAACCGTCCCTCAATATCTACCTCTTTGTAAATAGCCTTATCGATAATATTTCCTACCGCCGAAGTTTTCAAAGCCCAATATAAAGAATTGTCTTTTTCCGCCATAAATTCTTTTAGTCTGGGATAGAATAGCAACGCTGCTTTTATATCCTCCTGTTTTATTTTCTTATAAGGGTCTAACACACCCGTCCTACTTTTGACAATTTCATGCATAGAAGCCACTAGTTCCGGAGTGTTCCCATAATCGTCGTATTTAGTTACCAGCTGAAGGGCTTCTTTCATGATTTTTGCCTGCAGAATACCATCTCTAGTAGACATTCTCGCCGCAGACAGAACCTGGTTTATGATACAAGGCAAACAATCCAAATGTATTTCCATATTCCTTCTCTTTCACAAAATTCAAGTTTCAACATTTCAGTCTGTCAAATGAGTTCATAGCTGCTCATCATAACCGGCATATTTAAATTTCCCAACACTTTTTCCAGTAAAACACCTTCTCTTGTGGGGTAGTCAAATCCATAACTGGCCCGAATACAGGCCGTGATAAACTGTACTCCACGGTCCAACGCAATGGGCAAACTATCTCCCTGTAAAAGGCTTCCGATGATTACGCTGGTAAAAGCATCCCCCGTCCCCGGGAAATAAGCCGGAATATATTGGCAACTTACCTTCCAAAATTTATCCGTTTCCCGACAATAGGCAATTACATTGGTGGTTTTGTTATGCATATCTTCCGGGGCGCTGGTCAGTATCACCGTGGTCGGCCCCATATCTGACAATTGGACCAGCCATTTTTTTACTTCTGTTTCCGAGATATGTAAATCGTATTCTTCCCCTAAGAGGTAGGCTGCTTCCGTAAAATTGGGGGTTATGATATCCGCTTTATGGACTAACTCCCGCATTTTCCGAATTATTTTTTCATCCATAGTGGGATACAATTTTCCATCATCTCCCATGACCGGATCCACGACAACCATGTTCTCACTTGTGCCAAAATCATTAATAAAGTCTATAATAATATCAATTTGACGGGTAGAGCCCAAAAAGCCGGTGTAAATACAATCAAATTTTACCCCCACTTCTTTCCAATGGTTTTTGTATGCCACCATGGTATCCGTTAAATCAACAAAGCTATAGCCTTCGAAGCCTCCCGTGTGACTGGATAAAACAGCCGTGGGCATAGGGCATACTTGCACCCCCATAGTGGACAAAATCGGGATAATGGTGGTTAAAGAAGCTCTCCCTAGCCCGGAAAGGTCATGAATAGCGGCAACTTTTTTTACGGGTATATTCATAAATGTACCTACACTTTCCATTTTGCTTAGAAATGAAAGAAATGACTAGTTAGTAACATATGTCAATTATACTCTTTCTTTCCTAATTATCAAAGAAAAAACCTGCCACAAAAACAGGTTTTTTAGATTTTTCCATTATTTCATGGGGGGCCTCTTTATCAAAAGCCGTTTTTCATAAGTTCTATGGCCTCCGGAAATGTTATAGACTTTTTTAAACCCTCGGTTGATTAATATATTCTGAGCGGCGTTCCCGGTATTCCCCTTATTACAATAGGTAACGGTAATCTGATTCTTATCCAACGTGTCTGCCTCCTGCCGCAGTTTTTCGTGAGGAATGTTCCGGGCTCCTTCCACATGATGGGTTTGATACTGACTTTCCACTCTGGCATCCACAATCTGAACTTCCTCCTTGGATTGCATCAGTTTTTCCAATTCTTCTACGCTAATCAATTCCCTTTCCCGATTCAACGCATTGTCCAAAATCATACCGGAATACATCACCGGATCCTTGGTGGTAGAAAAAGGAGGCGCATATCCAAAATCGACATGAAACAAATCTTCCGCCTTGGCCCCGAAGCTAATGGCGGTGGCAAAAACGTCCACCCGTTTATCTACACCCTCTTCTCCGATGATTTGAGCCCCTAAAATTCGACCGGTTTTTTTATCCGCAATGGTTTTAATCACCATCTCCCGGCCCCCCATATACTCCGGTTTGTTGGGCTTAATGTTGTGACTCGCCAAGATCTCATAGCCATTTTCGAGGGCTTCCCTCTCCGTAAGCCCCGTCTGTCCTACTGTTAAATCAAAAATCCGAAAAATCCCTGTTCCCAAAACTCCTCGAAATTCCAGGCTTCCCCCGGTCACACAATCTCCCGCAATCCGCCCCGTTTTGTTGGCCGTAGATCCCAAAGGTCGATAGACCGGCTTTTGGGTCACTACATGAAATTGTTCAATGCAGTCTCCACAAGCGAAAACATCCGGTAGGTTGGTTTCCATTTTTTCATTCACTCGAATTCCCCCGAATTTACCCAAATGAATTCCCATCTCTCTGGCAAGGGTGGTATTGGGCCGAACCCCCACCGCTAAAATCACCATGTCTGTAAGTACCTTGGTTCCATCCGTCAACCGCACCTCTTTCTCCCTTATTTGCTCGATGTTAACTTTTTTCAACACTTGAACACCCTTGGTTTTCAGATGTTCCTCCACATATATGGCCATATCCGGATCCAGGTTTGGGGTCACTTGATTTAATTTTTCCATCAGGGTAACCTCAATACCTTTTCTCTTGAGATTTTCACAAAGCTCCAACCCAATAAACCCAGTGCCGATAATCACCGCCTTTTTCGGTTTTCGTTGATTCATAAAATTATATATCCGTTTCATGTCTCGAATATTCCGTAACGTGAAGACATCATCTCCTTCTGCTCCCAAAATGTGAGGGATGACGGAGATAGCTCCCGTGGCAATAATCAATTTGTCGTACCGATCTTCAAAAACCTGGCCCGTTCCTAAATTCCGAATCTTTATCCGCTTTTCTTCCGGGTCAATGGTCGTCACCTCACAGGAGGTTTGAACATCCACATTGTATTTGCTTCTGAAAAATGCCGGGTTTCGGGGTGTTAGCTCCCCCATGTCTTTGATTTCTCCCCCCAAAAAATACGGCATCCCACACCCGGAGTAAGAAATATCGGAGTCCTTTTCATATATGACAATTTCTGCCTCTTCCGAGTTTCTCCTGGCTTTGGCTGCAGCCGAAGTGCCGGCGGCTACCGCTCCGATTACGATAATTCTCATATGATTTCCCCTCTCATCCTCCATCTGACTTTCACAAACTCTTTCTTCCATTTTAACCAAATTCCAATCCTAAATCCCAATTACATCTTAACATATCTTTTCTTTTACGATATACTATTTTTATAGAAGCGAACACGGGGTTTTTCGCGGCGAAAGAGAGGTTGTGATGAATGCTTTCCGTATGCCTTTGATAAAACAAAAAAACGATGGCTTCACATTGGTAGAAATGATTGTGGTCATCGTTATTATTGCCGTGCTTGCCATTATTGTTATCCCCAATTTTACCCGATGGATTGACCTATCGAAAGAGCGGGCCGATCTGGCCAATGTGAATTTACTTAATCGCAATACCCAGTCCTACCGCCTCGCTAGTGAAGGGGCCGACCCTTTTTTGGATTCTAACAACAGTTCTGCCGATTTAATGGCCGTTTTGGAAAACGGGAAGTACATCTCCGGTTACATAGAACCCTTGGCCAATGGTGGTGTTTTTCAATGGAATTTCGATTCGGAGAGTTGGGAATATTATGTGGAAGGGCAACTGGTAGGAGACCCTGTTTTTAATACTTTTATATCAAAAATTGTGGCCAGCCCTATAACATACAGCACCTATTTAACCAAAGGAACCACTTGGAATCCCCAGCAAGGAAATTGGACCCAATACAATCCCAACAGTTGGAATGGTTATTTGGAAAAAATATTGGAACGAGGAGATGTATCGGATAATACAAGATACCCCGAATACGAGGGCACTAATACTATCGGATATGAAAACCCTTATAGCGGAAAAGCAACCGTGGTGAATTTCAACAATTGGCGGACCATTCAAAATAATTATCCGACAAAAATACCTCCGGCTATCCTGATTACCAATCAAGCTGAATTTGACCCCACCAGTACCAGCACTTTTTTGACCTCCAACGCCTCGTTCCTAAAAGGAACCATGGTTATATACAAAAACCGAACCAGCAGTACTCCAAACGATCAAACCGTCGTCTATTATGTTCTTGAAGATGGAAGCAAGTCCGAAATAAGACCCATAAGCGAAATACTGTCAAATCCTTAATTTATCCCATTTCACAAAACCCATGGCCAGGAAGTCGGATGCCACAAACACCAAGATAGTCATAACCAATACCATAGGAAGCCCCATGGTATTATAATCCGTTACAACCGAAACGGCTCCTATTATAATCCACTGGATGAAATAGATTTCGGTAATGTTTTTACTCCATCGCATCATTAGCTTCCTAACTGCCTTTGGGATTCTTCTATAATGTAAGCTGACAATAGCAATCAACCCAAAAGCACAAGCTCCAAAAACCAGGTTTCCAGGCAACCAATGGTGGTAAAAAGCAGCGTCCGTTTCCCAACCAAAATCAATCCCCACCAATCTGGTGAATAAATAAGCAAATCCCCCCACTATTGCTGCAATCCCGATCCCCAGCAAAAACCCCCGGCTTCTCTTGCCCGGTTGGGCGGCAAAATAATACTTTCCGAAAATGTATCCTGCAACAGGATAAAAAATCCATGTCAAAAAAGGAAAAAACGACATTTCCCCACTTCCCCAAATCAACCCGGTAACCGCGGAAAGATAATAATCGAAACTTTTGTAATTCATCAGATTTGTAAAGTACTTTGAATTTTCAAGAAGAATAAAATTGAGAATTTGAAATACAATCAAAGCTACAATGTATAATGAATTCTTTGCTTTTATATGTTCCATCAGTCCAAAAAAAATAAAAGCAATTCCAGCAAACTGCAAAATATCAACCCAAAATAATTCCATGATCATGTATGGAACCCATTCTGTATCTCCCGTAACACCCCAAATTACCAGCATCGGAAGGAACCCTCGTAGAACATTCAAAACATATCCTGCTCCCAACAACACAATTCCTCTTCGGATAAAGTGTATGGGGCTTTTGTCTCTTGTCAAATGAATTCCCATACCAAGGATGAACATAAATACGGTTGCCGAAGTGAAGCTGCCTAGAAATTCCACAACCCTGCCATAAACCGAATGTTCCATTATGCGAGGCGTTGCAAAGTATTCCAAGCAATGAACCATAATCATAAAGAGAATCGCCAATGCTCTGGCAACATCCAAGTTCTCGTGGCGTTCCAGTCTACCTTCCGTCATTATTTCCTCTCCCATCCCAATATCCACTATCTGGAATTGCCGGTTCTATTGCGGAATCCATTCTGTTACCTCTTGAAACTTTCTTACGTAGAAGCATCTATCCACTTCCACAACAACCAGCGCAGTGGCCGAAGATTTTACGAAATCATCCAGGTAGGGATGTTTGTCTATTAACAATTTGCACCAATGTTCACTTTCCTCTTTTTCCTTCAAAAACTTGGCGTTACCCGTTATGGTGACTGCACTGATATCGTTGATACTACCTAATTGACGATCTCTGTTATCCACCATAAAAGCAACTCTTTTGTTGCTCTCTAGCAGAAAATACTTCCTGGTCTGCTTCGGAGTTGCAAAAGCAACATACTTCAAATCTGCAGTAGTGACAAATCCCACCAGCGAAGTATAGGGCTGATTGTTTCCTTGGGTTGCTAAAACCGCAAAATCTTCCTCTTGGCATAAGTCTCGGATGCTCTCCTCTATTGTTTTTTCTCCCCGATTCATCATAGTCCCTCCTCATTTGAAACCAATGATTAGTATGCTACCATTTCTGGTCACTCTCATCCTATAGATCGATACGCTTACCACTTTCTTCCCACCGTGGCTGCCACCAGGGCGGTAAGAGGAATGGAGAGAATCAACCCCATGCTCCCGGCAATGGCACGAACCACTTCCGTTGCTATCATATCTTGATTGATGATTTCCAAGAAAGGAATGTTATATGCCATCATCAACAACATAAGATGCAAAGAACTTCCTGTATAGGCAAGAATCAGGGTATTGGACATGGTTCCCATAATATCCCTACCTATGTTCATTCCAGACTTAATCAATTCCCGGGATGTGATTTCCGGTTTCTTGTCTTCAATTTCATTCATAGCCGAAGCAATGGACATACCCACATCCATTACGGCACCCAAGGTACCAATCAGAATGGCCGCAAAAAGAAGCCCTCTAAAATCCAAGCTGATGTCCTGGGGAATATATACCAGCATTTGGGCTTCATCATCCCCCAGACCCGACAACTTGGTCAATGTTCCCATTAAATAAGCAATCAGCCCCGCAAAAAACACGCCCCCCGTGGTGCCCACAATGGCGGAAAATGTTTTCTTGTTGACCCCTCCGATAATTACTAAGGTGATTGCAATAATTACAACACAACATAAGATGGACACCAACAAGGGGCTTTGGCCGGACAAGATAAGGGGTAGTAATATCTTCACAATAATTCCTACTGTCAAAGACAATGTAATAATGGATTTAATCCCCTTGACAGCTCCCACTAAAATCAGTAAAAGGGCAAAAGACCCTATCAGTAAGTATAAGTAAATTTCTCGAGAATACCCGGCCACATTCACCGCAATGGCTTTTCCCCTTTGATCCTCCTCAATATAAACCAACACACGATCGTTCTCCTTGATTTCAATGCTATGAGCCAATCGTTCATCTATAATATTTTCTGCCTTGAGCCGCTCCCCCTTATGAGGCCCTTCTAGCACCAAGATTTCCAACACTTGAGTTTCCCAAGCATATTCCGTATCCAAGGTGCTGTGCTGGCTCTCCACTTCCTTGTGGTCAATCACACGCACCACATTTCCTTTCACCGCCTTCTGGTAAGAGTCTTCTTCACCTGTTTTGACTTCTTGATTTTTCATGAAATCGTCTACCAGCAATATAGAAAATACAACCAACAATACCAATAGCAAAATAAGAAGCCACTCGTTTCTCACATCTTTCGTCATACACAACTCCATTCTTCTTTGCTTTTACAAGGTTCCGATACCTGCCTGCGATTTCTAAATTGTACCAGTTTTTTTAACACAATTCTACTCAACAGAAAAGTGTTTTTGCACTTTTTTTAGAAAGGCTTCTCTTTTCCCACTTGTTCCGCTTGTGGTTCTTCCATGATTGAGCCATGCCACATTTCGAACGCCAACCATATTGAGGGTCCCTCTTATAACAACTCTTTTTATGGGATTCCCGGCAAAAAACTTGATAAACAAAGTGGGGGATTCGGAGGTGGTGATAATGGTGGTTCGTTTTATGTTCCGAAGCAATCCCTTTAGTCCAATTTTACCGCTTTCATAAGCAAATCCCTTAAGCAAGACTTTGTCGAAAAAACCTTTAAGAATGGCCGGCACCCCAAACCACCAGATTGGGAAAATAAAGACCAGCCAGTCACTTTCCCGCAAAAGATCCTGGTATTTTCGTACCAACGGATCGTTGGTTTGGCCTTTTGAAAAAAGAGACAAGTCCGTCTCTTTCATTACCGGATCAAACCCATCCTTGTTCAAATCGATTGTGGTACATTTTCCTCCTGTGCTTTCTAATGCCTGAAGAACATTTTCATAGATAGCCCAGTTGAAGCTTCCTTTCCAGGGGTGTGCCATTACAATGGTAAACCTCATTCCAAACCTCCCCACCATTTTAAGTGCATATTCTTATCTCCTCTTTTCCTCGGAAAGAATCCTGTGTTTCCTGTGGCCCAGGAAAAACTGCAGCCAATCTCCTTTGCTGGAATAAAAGGCATATAATACATATGCCGCTCCCGTAAAAAAGCCCAGAATCATCATGAATAAAACCCATAAAAAAATGGCAACCAAGGATTTCTCTCGAAAGCAAATCCACATAGAAAACAAAACAAACCCCACATACAAATCAATTAAGGACATTACACCCCATGGATTTTTGAGTAACTCTCCACCGTCCACCAAGAAGTCCCCATTGATAAATCCGTTTGCCAGTCCCAAGGTCATTGCCAGAAGGCCAACCCATCCGATTAATTTCCCAACTCTCATAACTTGCATCCCCTTTCTTCAACGATTTTCTACTTATTTGCCATTACAAATTTTCCTTTATGTATATCGCTCTTAAACTCATCCAATAGTCTATTTTATCCGCTGTGGGACTCGCATGAATTTCCACGTTGTCCATGACAACCAGAATGCTGAGATTCGGGGTATCCAATTCCAAAATCATATCTTCTAACGGTGCTTCCACCGGCAGGTTGGTGCCGGAAGAATATTTTTCTGTGATATGGTCCAGAAACTCATTCATGTCTTTTTCCAGGATGACCACATCATCTAATAACTTGGCAAGGAGACCCCTGGCTTTAGCCATGGGGAGGAACTGCCCTAATGGGCCCTCACGCTCCCTGCGATCTCCTTTCTATTAATACTGTGCTCGATGCACTCAGCAGTTTTAACTTTTTGTGACTGGTAGAACGATGAATCACCGTACCGTCAAGAAGCCTTAAATCAAAGTAACCGGTAGCCCTTCTTCCAAAGATGAAACAATCCTGTCCGGAAAAATGGACCTTGTCAAATAGTCTGTAGCCATGAACCAGGGTAGGCGCTTTATTCGCTTTTCTGATGCCGCCTTTTAACAAGTTGGCTTTGTAAAGACTACGATTGCTATGCCTTACAAACTTTTGATGATAGACATCCGTCAGCCGCTTGGCGTTCAGGTTACCTGCGATGCAGTAGGCATCGGCGGCATGAGTCTTTTCAATGTTGTTCTCGATGCGGCTGTTCTTCGTGATGTATCCGTAGGTCAAATTGACGTTGGGATACGATTCTTTTAGTTCCTGGTAAAGTCGCCATCGCACGATGCCCATGAAAGCGGCATCGCGATAAGATGGTAACCTTTTAATATCCAGGATAATCTTTCCTGCATGGTAAAGTTTGTGGCAGGTCTCACAAAGAGTGATCAGATTCCCGGGGCTGTCGCCTCCGGTCTGCCGGCTCTCTTTGTGATGTACGTTTAGAATTTTGTCCTTGCTCTTTCCATTGCAGTGCCGGCAGGTGTGATTGTCTCGCCATAGCACATACTCTCTAACGTTCCAGAAACCCATTTGAGCACCTTGTTGGTACTCGGATCCTGAGATTTCAGGATTCCTGATCTTCTGGATATCGAAGGATGCGACCTCTACCACGATCTTCGCGATAGGGAGAATTTTGTGCACCTGGCTAATCAGCTTTTTATGGCTGTCAACCTTGTGCCGAATCGACGGAGCGATCCAACCCTCCTTTTTCGTTTTCTTTCGGTTTTGCCATCTTGGTGCCCGGTATCTCAGACGGTTCCGCCTGGTCCTTCGGTACTGACGGCGTTCGGAAAGAAGTCCTACTATGTCGTTTCGAATCGTGGTTTCAGATACATAAAGTTCCTCCTTTTCAGTTGTGGCCGATAGGCCAACAACCTTGCTACCTGCGTCCACCCCGAGGGTAATGGGCTGGACGTAATTGGTCCCTTCGTAACATAGTTGTATGGTGAAGGGTTCTCTTTTCACTACTTTGGCAAGTCCGCTTTTTAGTAAATGTTTTACTTTGCCGTGCCGTTTAGTCGGCATCAGCGGCTTGCCATTCTTGTTTAGCACGTATACCATTGCGGCACTCCTTTCCATGGTCTGATGACCATAATTCCGCATTGCTGCAGTTAGATTCGCATCGCCAATGTTATCCAAGGTTTTTTAATGGCAACACTGCTCCTACCCTCAGAGCTGTTTAATCACTATCCGCAGAGTCCGGGACTTGCGAAACATCCCGGAGTGCCTATATATTCTTGGATAACGTAGCCTTTATCTCAAGGCTTAGGCTAATCAGCCAGATGAACCCGTAGGCTTTCGAAGACTAGCTTCTCAAGCCCCTGGATTCATCCATGGGGTCTGCTGACCCATTTCTATTTTCAAAACCGGAATCCCGGATTTCCCATCATGAATCCAGTGCACCCGATAAGTGCCCTGCTCCCCTTTCACTGTAACGGATTTTCCATTGTCTCGATAAAAACTATCCGGATTGATAGCCCATTGATATCCCGAAATAGGAACGGGGCCACTCTCCAGGTAAACGGATATGCCCATAGTTTGTCCTGGGCCATCCGGTTCAAATTTCGGCCAGGTTTTCTCAAACCCCAGTTTGTCCAGGAACACATCGCTTTGCACCAAATCCTGGTCAAACCAATCCGGGAGCTTAGTATTCTCGGAATATGCTAAGAACTCTACGGCATCCGTGATGGCTATTCTTACTTCCTCCTCCGGCTCCGTCGTAGCTGGTATCAACTGATTCTCTTCTAAAATGTTCTGACTTGTCAATAACCGTTCCAGCCGATCCACCTGGGCGGTCACGGGAAGAGTATAATATCCCACGGCCGGCAAAACGGCAAAAATAGCCAATGCACATGTGACTATCACAATAGGAAGATGGGCTTTTGCCTTTAACAGAATAAGCAGAACGGCGGCAGATGCAGTCAGTAGGAATAGCAGGCCAAAAGAGTATTCCGCCGTCTTAAGCCCGGAGGCATTCAATTGAACAATCAAGGCCCAAGCCTCAAAGGCAAGAATGACAATGGCCGCCATGGGATACATCTTTTTAAAGAATTTTGCCAAGGCAGTATGGTTTTCCGTCACCATGATATGAAGCCAAATCCCCACCAAGGCGTAAGCAGTAGTGATGCCGGCTAGACGTATAAAGGAAGCTTCTCCCATCCCTGCCAAAATGGTTTTGCCCGCCCAGGCAAGCAACACAAAGGTCAGGGCTGTCATAATGGGAATCATAATATAGACGAAAAGAACTTCGATAAATCGAGGTTGCTTCTCCGCAATCTCTCTTTTCGGATGGATTTCTCCCTTGCGAAAATCCGGGAAGTAGCCTAGGAAAAATGTATAAACAAGAAATCCGGCAATCGTTCCAATGTACATATATACCTTTTCACTCATATCGTTATACAACAGCGCCTGAAAGGCTCCCGCCACGCCGGAAGCGCCGGCCAGAATCACCAAGCCATAGAATAGGGCCACCAAAAAGGCCTTGTGGGTCATGAATAATGAGCGAGAAAAATTGGAATCTTCTTTGGGATCACGAGCCACCACCATAAATGCCAGTATACTGATGAGCATGGCGGCAATTACACGGGCGGAAGCCAACAAAGAAACCTCGTTATACCTTGTACCTAGGTCTCCGGAAGGCTGGCTACCGGAAATATACAATAGCAAAAAAGTGAGGCCAATTATCACTACGCCAAGGAGATTGGCAGCCCAAAAAGCTTTCTGGGTATTAAACCGGCTTTGGGCCAAGGTGATGGCTGCCAAGCTAAAAAGAGCCCCTAAGGCAAAGGACCAATGCAAGCAATTAAACAAAAAGTTGTAAGGTTCTTGGTAAGGCCAGTCCAAGTGTATTCGAATAATCGTAACCACCGCAAAGGCCAGTGCGCTTCCGATGGATACCGGGAACTTCCGAAAAGAATCTGCGGCACCCTGCCATACCCTGGATACCGATTCCATTATATAGTTCATGGTGTTACCCCCCCTTTGTACTCTTCTACCAGCATACTGTATACCCTATTATATCACTTGCCTTGCTGCTATTATCATTTTTGCACAAAATACTGCCTGACCATTCTCCAATATAAAAGCCCTTGAATATTCAAGGGCCCATGCAGAAATTCCCCGTTACATTATCGACTCTTTTGCAAATACCCGATCAAATATCAATAAACCAATGACCGCAATTAGCATCGCCATGAACCCCGATACTCCCGTGACTCCTACCGTTAAATCATTTCCTCCATCAATGACCAATATAGATAATCCCATAGTACCGTTGATGGATCCGTGCATAACGGCGGCCGCAATGACAGAGTTGGCTTTTATCCTTACATAACTTATAAGGGGGGAAAGAAGGAGCGTAAAGATTACCATCATGAAAACGCCCGCTACGGGATTCTCCGGATAATTATGTCCTTGGAGAATCAACGGGGCATGCCAAACTCCCCAGATAAGGCCAATCACCACCGATGACTTCCAAAAACCCATGTAGGAAATCTCCTTTTGAAGAAATCCCCGCCAACCCAATTCCTCCCCAAATCCGGCTACCGCATTGACGGTAATACCCGCCAATAGTCCTTGCACCAAACCAATCCAGATGGGATGAACCGGGGACATGGAAATCTGGTTTTCCATTTCCTCCACTTCTTCCGGTGTTAAAATCCCGCTAAATCTCTCGAACATTCCATCCATGGAAGAGGAGTATTCTACTCCTGGCAGCAATAGACTAATCCCCAGTGTAAGAAATGCAATCACCGGAGGTAATAGCCATGCCACCAGAAACCACCGATTCATCTGAAACGAAATCCCCAGTGGCTTCCGAATGGGCTCTTTATATACCATCTTCTGTAATCCCAATGCAACTGCCATGGGAATAAACATGTAGAGTGTGGCCACAATGAGTGAGCCGGGCATGACCCACTGCCCACCCAATGCAAAATATAACAAGGCCAATAGATAGTTCAGAAAAAATACGATCCCGATAAAAGTGATTGCCCTTCTCAGGTTCCTCTTCATACTCTTGTTCATCCTCCGATTTTCTTGAACTTACGCACGCCTATTTTTTCGTAATGGGCAGCCAAACTTCGCTTCTATAGTCCGGCGACTGGGTATCCGACGTGGGATACACTTCTATATCCAGATCCTCTGCGTATTCGTAGCCAGATGTAGGCAGCCACTCTGTGACAATCCGCTTCTGAAGCTCTTGCATAGCATTCGGCATGGGACCGATACATTCAAATACCGCCCACATGGCTTCCGGCACTTCATACTCCGCCATATTGGTGGGAACCGGTTGGTCCGATGCGGCGGCAATGTAGTAATCAAAGTCTTTGCCATTCATGGAAGCACTGACTCCCAACACTCCTGAGGGTTCCCGGTTGGACAATTTGCAGATTTCTTCAAACATCCCGTTCTGAAACACCTCGCCCCAAAACTGTGGAATTTCTTTAAAGTTTTCTTCCACGTTCAAATTAAAATGTTTTTTGGCCCCCACGATGCGAAATGCTTCTTTCTTCTCAATTTTGTAATTCATTTCTACCTCTCCTTTAATTGAAATCAAGAAGGTCATACGTGGATAAGCTCTCAGATGAATCCCGTCATTTCTTGCCTCAGAGGGCGGTGCCCCTTGAATGCTCTGAAACGCTCTGGAGAACGAGGTGGGCGAATCATACCCATACTTCAATGCTAAATCTACAATCTTGATATCGCTGTTTTGCAGCTCAAATGCCGCCAACGTCATCCGCCTGCGCCGAATGTATTCCGCCAACGAAACCCCGGCTATATAGGAAAACATTCTCTGGAAGTGAAAGGTGGAGCAGCACGCAATTTTTGCGGCCTGTTCATAATCGATTTCACCATCCAAATGATCCTCAATATAGCTGACGGATTGATTGAATCTTTCTAGCCACTCCATAGTATCAACTCCTTGTAAGATAAGTATAAGAGGTAATCACGGTACTGTCCTCTCAATCTGTGCACAAAAATGAGAGGTACATTAAGTCCTATTCGTAGATATCCTTTTCTCCCGAGAATCCGTTTCTGGAAATAGTATAGATAATAGTAATGCCAAGGAAAAAACAACGATGGAATAAATCAACCAGTCAAAAGCCAAAGGGAATATAGAAGATAAAAACAGGTACGGCTGATTTGAGCTCCAGACCACTGCGAAAACCATTCCCAAACCCAACCCCAATTTCACACTTCGGGTTACCATGGCTTGCTTGGACAATATGGTAAACGAACGGTGCCTTCGGTAAACACCATTGCCTGTTCGATACAATAGAGCCATCGACCCAATGGCAATCAAACCGATGACAACCCACATACCCACCACTCCCCATAGGATTTTACTCATCCCGACTTGGGAAGCTAGGGACCATCGGGACCAGTCTTTCAAAACAGAAGAAATTAAGGGCCAGCTTCTTTGGCTATTGGTTAAAATAACAATAGCTTCTCCTTCTTCCGGGAAAGAATGGAAATGGGTCATCCATCCGTGTCCCTGTCCTCCATGGAATACAGCCTTTTTGCCCTCCGGAGTATTTTCAATGAAATACCCCAGCCCATAGCCCTCCGCCACCATTCCATAGATTCCCGAAATGTCCATAACAGGCGTATACATTTCTTCCATTGACGAAGGTCGAAGCACCCGGCTCTCCGTTAATTTGCTCTCCTCCATTCCGGCCATGACAAAACACGCCACATCCTCAACATTGGAAAACATCCCTCCAGAACCTTTCTCTGAATACACATATAAAGGAACCGGGGCTCCTTGTAAATCATATCCCATCGGTACTTCCGGGTCTATATCTTCACTCCATTCGAAGCGGGCGCTATTCATGCCCAGGGGTTCCAAAACCTCTTCCTCCATATAATCAGAAAACTTTACTCCCGTTACTTCTTCGATGAGCAATTCCAACAAATTGAATCCCACATTGGAGTATTCAAAGGCGGTCCCCGGATCTCGAACCAATTTCGCCTGTCGAGACAAACTGTTTTCTAAACTGGGGATGGAATCTTCCGGAGAATATTCCAAACCAATGGTTCCCAAAGGCATCCCACTACTATGGCTTAACAATTGCCGGATGGTGATATCTTCCTCTGAAAATCGGCTTTTCGGAATTGCCCAGCTCGTGAGGTATTGATGAACCGGCTCATCCAATTGAATTTGACCATTCTCCAACAATTTCATAACGCCCCATGCGGTAACAGACTTCGAGATGGACTCCACACGACATACAGTATCTACCGTCATTTTCCGCCCAGCTGCCACATCCGCATATCCATAAGCATTGGACCAAACCATCTCTCCGCCATGAATCAGCGCAATGCTGACCCCCGGGATTTCGTAGTTTCCCATAATTCTTGTAATCCGTTCATCCAAGTATGCGGTGAATTCACCAACGGATGCTTCATTATTCGGTCTTTTCACACCGTAGGAATCGTTCAGATACACGATGAATGCTAAAATAAGAGCTACAACTAATACGAAAATGGTTAGCCATTTTTTGCTGGTTTTCACCTAATCTCCCTTTCTATGGTCCAAACCGGTACTTTTTGTTTATATGATATATTTTACCATAACCGTTTATTCTTGTTGACACAATTATACAAGTTTGCCCTGCCAATCCTTTTCCCTTAAAATATACTTCACTTTTGCAACTAGAAAATATTCCATAATTTTCATAAATTATACAGAAGAAGATTTTACTAGAACACAAAACTAACATATCGGCAAATTTGCACCCACTCACCTGCCACGTATTTTTTATTCGGCCAGCAACAATTGATATCATAAAAATCACCTCCAAAGAAACCGTCGGTTTCTTTGGAGGTGATAAGAGTGAGAAGTCGCGTAGTATTATTTAGCGAGAAAATTCTTGGGCTTCTGTACCGTACCAATAACTACCATTTTCTCGAGTTCATTTATTCACTGAATGGCTTACTTCGCATAGGATAGCACTAAATCCATAACATCATCTCCAAGTTTAGCTCTGTAAGATTCATAAAGAGGTGCTACGGAATCCTGAAATGCTTTAACCCCATCTGCCTCTAAGTAGTTCACTTCTGTTCCATCCGCCGCAATTGATTCAATATAACCGGCTTCTGCAGCAGACTCTTCTTCTCTTTGCCAATCCTGTAGATACATGGTAGCCCCTTCTCGAATAATATTCTGATACTCTTCATCTAGGCCATAGAAGAAGTCAGCACTAATAATAATCGGGCAGTTAGAATAAACGTGCTGGGTAACGCTAAAGTACTTGAGAACTTCATTGAATTTGGATTCATAAGTCAAAGCGGGAGGATTGTCTTGTCCGTCAACAACTCCTTGCTGAAGAGCGGTATATACTTCACCATAACCCATAGGGGTAGGATTTGCACCCATCATTTTAAACATGTCAATGTACAATGTGGAATCCATAACTCTGAACTTGATACCACTCATATCCACTGGCGAATTGATAGGACGTACATTGTTAGACATACAACGAGCCCCATCGTACTGGAAGCCCAAGCCTACAAATCCATATTCTTCTAGCCATTGGCTCAACATTTCACCGAATTCTCCAGTGAAAGCAGCGTCCATTTTCTCTTTTGAATCAAAAAGATATGGCAAGTTCATAACAGCAAATTTTTCGTCATAGGCCGTGAATACTGCAGAAGCGGGCATGGTCATCTGAACCGTCCCTAAAGCAATTGATTCTACCACATCACTATCATCGCCCAGTTCCCCATTGGGATAAATTTCCAGCACTAATACACCCTCTGATTCCGCAGCGATATACTCGCCAAACTTAACTAGAGACTGATTGACCGATCCACTTTCCACTAAAACGTGAGCGGCTTTGATAACTATAGTCTCTGCATTTCCCTCTTCATTTTCTACTCCGCCCCCACCACATGCTGTCACAGAAAATACCATGACTATCACAAGCAATACCACTAAAAATTTCTTCATTTTATTCCTCCTCTTCTATTTCTTGGTAGTGCATAATACACTACTATCTACTTATTTAATATTTAATTTTGATGAACTTCTTGGCACTTCTAAATAAGCAATCCCTGTTTTCCCCCACAACTTCTCTCACGCCTTTTCTTCCAACTCCATTTTTTTATTGTATGCAATGATAGATAGGAATTCAAAAATAAGTCCTGATGCAGCATATGCTGTTATCTCACCACTGTCGTATGTCGGGAGCACTTCTACCATGTCAAAGGCAACGCAATTTAATCCGATTAAGCTCTCTCTTAGGAGCTGCATGGCTTCCCACGTGGTAAATCCTCCGATTTCAGGTGTCCCAGTCCCCGGCGCATACGCGGGATCTAAAAAATCAATATCAAATGTAATAAAGACTGGTGCGTCGCCCACTCTATTCTTTATAATTTGTGCTACCTCCTGCACCCCTTTATTGTGAAGATCACTCCCCGTAATCACTTCCAGCCCTAAGTTTCTAGAAACAGACAAGTCATCTTTTGAGACACCGGGGCCCCTTATCCCAACTTGTATGGAATGATCTGTAAGAATACATCCCTCTTCAATCGCTCTTACAAAAGGATTGGCATGGGTATATTTTAATCCCATTGTTGTGTCCCAGGTGTCTGTATGAGAATCAAAATGCACCATGGCAACAGGGCCTATAGTATCTTTCAATGCTCTTAATTCACCTAAAGAAATAGAATGATCACCGCCAAGGCATATGGGAATCACATTTGCTTCGAGTAATGATACCAATTCATTTTTCATTCGAGCATACGATTCGTGAATATCTCCTGGAATAACAGAAACATCCCCATAATCGATTGCCGAACAATATTTAAATATATCTACATCTAAGTCGTGATTATATAATCTCAGCAACAAAGAGGCTTCTCGAATAGAACTTGGCCCCAATCGCTGCCCCGTCCTGTAAGTCGTGCCCGTGTCAAAGGGAACCCCTAAAATTGCCACATTCACATTTTCAAGCTCTTTTGTCTCTGTCAATCTCATAAAAGTTCTGTTGCCGCAAAATCTAGGCGAGTTGCTGCCATCCTTTGGTCTATAGTTTTCCATTGAAATCTCCTTTGTTCATCGATGCTAGATGTTAATTTTATTGGTATAACATTGCATTAATCATGCCAATAAATAAAAAAAGCCAAAACAACTGTTTTTCAACAAAGTTTTGGTTTTTTTATTTCGTATTTAGTGCTTTTCTAGTACTATTATGCTATTTTAAGATATATGTGCTACCTTTTAAGCACATTACCACTATGCTTACTCATTGTTATTTACATATTTTCTGATCTTTTTTGATGCAGTCGTCTGTCCTATTCCCAAGTCTCGACCCACTTTCACACTACTCCGATACTTGGAATAGGACTGCATAATAACTTGCTTTTCATAATTTTCCATTATCTCTTTTAAATTTTTACCTCCGAAATCGCAATCTCCATAGACAGCCATTTGATCTTGAATGCCATAATCACACTCATAATGGATAGTGTCGCCCTTGGTAATCACTACCAACCTTTCTACCAGATTTTCCAATTCCCTTACATTCCCAGGCCAGTTATAGTAAATAAAAGAATGCATTGTTCCATTTGATAGTCTCTTATCTACAGAATATTTCTTGTTAAATATATCAAGAAAATATTTCGTCATATACTCAATCTCGTCTCTTCTTTCTCTCAAAGGATCAATATGAATAGGGATGACATTCAGTCGATAGTAGAGATCTTCTCGAAATTTCTTGCTTGCAATTTCCTCCATGAGATTTTTATTGGTTGCCGTAATTAATCGAAAATCCACCACATTAGCTTTCGTTGCACCTATTTTGAGAACTTGCTTTGACTGAATTACACTTAATAGCTTTGATTGAATATTTAGAGGCAATTCTCCAATTTCATCCAGAAACAACGTTCCCCCCGTAGCCATTTCAATCAAGCCCTTCTTTCCGGTATCACTTGCTCCTGTAAAAGAGCCCTTTTCATATCCAAATAATTCACTTTCTATAAGGTTTTCGGGAATCGAGCTACAATTAATTTCTAGAAAATTTTTCTTTGCTCTATTTGAATTATTATGAATAAACTTTGCCACCACATTTTTACCAACACCTGATTCACCGGTAATCAAAACATTTGCTTCAATTTTAGCTATATGCTCACAAGTTTCTTTCACCTGTTGCATTTTTTTGCCAAATATTATCAAACCTTTATGAGACTCTTTCTCATCATTTAATTGATCAATCTTCTTCTTATATTCATTTAGCTTGTCTTTTAAATCATTGATTTGCTTATTGATGCCATACTCATTTTGTATATTAACGGCCGCGAAACTGACTACATATTTGATAATATCCGTACCCTCTTTAAAGATTGGAACGGATGTCGTAATTATGTCTTTCCCAACGTGGTTCTTGTGTATCAATGTCATCCTTCTTTTTTCTTTTAGCACTCTTGCTGAAACGGATGGCTTATAAATATTCTCCTTTTCGAGATCATAAACAGTCTTACCTATCCACTTCTGAGCATCTATTTCCAAATCTCCTAAGAAAGATTGGCTTACCGCCAAAATAACACCGTTGCTATCACAAACCGTAGCACCTCCGATGTCCTCATCAAAATCCAAAACCTTGAACAGGATTTCGAACTGCTCTTTAACATTATTATTAACCGCATGGGACACAAATATTCTATCCACCTTACTCTCCTTCCCATTAAACAACCTACTACCATTCGATTTTTCTTCAACTTTTCATATATTAAATGCCACGAAAAATGCCAGTTACACTACAATCCACCCCTCTATAATCTGGTTTTCCAAATAGCCCTTCCGGCACCATGAGTCCCCATTCACTGTTATAGAAACTATGGTCTTTTGCTTCACTTATAAGGTACTGTCTGCTTTTCCCTATTCTATCTTTACAATGTTTTATGAACTCTTCTGATAGCTGCATCTCTTGTCGATAATGATTGAGGAGATATCCTACCCGTTGATATAACCCCTGAATGTCGTATACATGAAGATATCGAACCAACTTCTGTTCATCCAAATAGGGGACGCCTTCCAGACAGTTCAGGAGTTCTTCAAACCCACCTATTTTATTGAAATCTCGGATACTGTCTACAACGGTCCTCTCCAGATCAGTAATTCGAACTCCGGTGGTGTTTTTTGCTACAACTACACCCTCCTCCATCCTAGATGCCACATACTTATAAGTTACATGGTCATACGCAAAGTGATTAAACTTCTTTTCAGATGAAACATACACTTCATAAAACACCTGATTGGCCAGCCCATAGTATTCAAAAGCACTGTGGTGAGATATATATGCCGATTCGGTGATGGCGCAAGCAATTTGGTAACGAGTTGCTACCAGCTGCCCTGATGCAGGATTGACGATCGAGTAGATGTTTTTTCGTATCTTTTTGACCCGTCCTTTTTTCATCAGACGGTTTATCTGAGAATAAGCTGTCTTTTCATTGCCTACAAGCTGCTTCACATCTTTAATTGTAAAAACCGGATACTTTGCCAACTCCATAAACACATCCACTAATCTCACCCCCCTTTTTTGCTTTTAAAACGTTTTTCTTCAACATTGAAGACTGGAAATCCATTATTAAACTCATTGCACTTATTATAGGCGCGTCTCGTCTATTTTTAATTTTATCATGTTATTCTCCTAATGCAAAGAATATTGTTCTATTTTTAAAATTATTTACGTGGATGCGCAAACCACGGGCCAAAGGAATTCCAGATGCCAACCTACTTTTTCTGCAACCACACGAAAACAAGTTGCAATATCTCTCATAAAAAAAACAGGCGGATTAATCCGCCTGAAATTCAATTCGTATGGTGGTTCCTTTTCCTACCTGGCTTTCCAGACTCAGGGCTGCCTTATGATAGGCGGCGATGTGTTTCACAATGGAGAGTCCCAGGCCGGTCCCACTTATATTTTTGGAATGGCTTTTATCCACCCGGTAGAAACGTTCGAAAATTCGTTCCCGATCTTCCAGGGGAATACCGATACCGGTATCCGCCACTTCCAGAACTACTTTTTCTTTGTTTTTTTGGATACGCACCGTGATTTCCCCCTCTTCCACATTGTATTTTATGCTGTTGTCAAGTAAATTCACCAGCATCTCTTCTAACAACGTGGGAATGCCCTGCACAAAGGCTTCCTCTCCAGCAACTTTTATCTCTATTCCCCGAAGAGCTGCCGTTGGCCGAAGCCGCTCCGCCACCCTTTCTGCTTCCTTCAGTAGGTTGACCCTTTCCATTGGAATTCGAATGTTGCCTTCGTCCAACTCAGAAAGCCGAATGATGTCCTCAATCATGGAAAGAAGATCCTTGGCTTCCCCCTGAATTCTCCCGGCGAACTCAATGGCATCCGCCCCCTCCGCCATCCGGTTGCTCAGTATCTCTGCATACCCCAAGATAGAAGTCAATGGCGTTTTTAATTCATGGGACACATTGGCGGTGAATTCACGGCGAAGGTTATCGGCTCGTCTTTTCTCCGTCACATCATACAGCATCAAAATTCCCCCGGAAATCTCTTCGTCCTGGAATACCGGCGTAGCCCTCAGCTGATACTGCCTGTCCCGATCTTCTATAATCTCCTCTTGATGCTGTCCCTTTAATGTTTTTTCTACGCTCTCCAGTAACTTGAGATTCCGGTTGGCCACCGAAAAGTGTTTCCCGGGAAGATTGTCTTCATCTACTTCAAAAAAACGGGCGGCACTCCGATTGATGGTAACAATCTTTCCGGCTCGATCCAAAATAATCAATCCTTCTTCCATATGAGAAGTGATTCGGTTGAAATTGTCAGTACGTGCCGAAAGCTCCCTCATTTTATCCTGAACCGACTGGTTCAAATTGTGAATTCGGGAAACCAATGGGAACAACTCTTCGTAAAGCTTTTCCCCTTCCGGATGTTCTAAATCTATATCATTAATAGGCTGAATAATCCTACGGGTTTGCATCCTTGAAAACACCATGGCCAGTACTCCGATTAGCAAAAGGATTCCCACAAGAAAAATCACACTTTCTCCCATGGAGGTACGAATGCTGTCGGTCCGTATGGAAAGTCGAAGCACATTTCCATCATCGGTCTTTTGCGCCAGATAAAAAAATTGGCTACCCAGTGTGTCGGAATTGCGGACCCCTTCTCCTTTACCGGTTTCAAAGGCTGCCTTTACCTCCAGCCGATCTTTATGATTTTCCATCTCCGAAGGTACGGCCCGATTATCATACAGAACCTTCCCGGATGGGGCAATCAATGTAATCCGGGAATTTCGGTCTTCCCCCCGTATTTCTTGAAGATAGACGATTCCCGATTCTCCATATCCCGTCATAACCAAAGCCATCTGATTCTTCAGCTCCCGCTCCATATCATTTTCCAACTGTTGATACAGCAACACGGAAAAAGCTGCCGCCGTTAGAATAATGGTTATCACCGAAATCAGTACCATGCTGCCGAATATTTTTCGTTTCATGCCCTTCTCCCTATCCGATATCCCACATTGCGAACGGTTTCAATCCATTCTCCCTGGTCCCCTAGTTTCTGTCGAAGCGTACGGATATGAACATCCACGGTTCGGGTTTCCACCGCCGAGTCATAACCCCATATGACATCCAGCAATTTGTCCCGGGACAACACCATGTTTTCGTTTTCCATAAGAAACCGCAATAGCTCAAATTCCTTGAATGTGAGCTGCAGCTCTCGTCCCTGGGCTTGGACCCAACGTTCTTCCCGATTCATCTTTATTTCTCCCACTTGAAGCACCGGGGATTCCCAATCCTGCCGATTTCGGCGAAGAACCGCTCGAATCCGGGACATTAATTCCATCACCCCAAAGGGTTTGGCCACATAGTCGTCGGCTCCGGCATCCAAACCATGCACCTTGTCAAATTCGCTGCCCTTGGCAGTGAGCAAAATAACCGGTAATTCTTTGGTTTCCTTGTTTCCTCTAATCTTGGATAGAATCGTCAAGCCATCCTCTCCCGGAAGCATAATATCCAAAAGGACCAAATCCGGAATGGCCTTGTGAACGGCTTCCCAGAAGGTTTCTCCATCTTCAAACCCTTCTGCGATGAAGTCCTTGCTATTCAGAGCATACACCAGCAATTCCCGAATATTCTTTTCATCCTCTACACAATAGATTCGTTTTCTAGTGTCCAAAATTCTTCCTCTCTTCCTCCCGTGTCACGACCCGCTTTCCCATCGAAAACACGAAGTTGAATTTGGTCCGAACATAATCCCTTTTATTCTTTAATTATATCACTGTTTCCATCGGCATACTTATGAACTCCCGTAATGGAAAAAATCACCCACTCGGCAATATTCACCGCATGATCCCCAATGCGTTCCAGATATTTTGCAACCATCAGCAAATCCAAAGCCTGGCTTCCATTTTCTGCATTCTCGTGGATCAGATTTATTAAATCACTTTTCACTTGCAAGAACAAGTCGTCCACAATATCATCTGCATCCACTACTGCCTGGGCCATATTCAAATCTTTTTTGACAAAGGCATCGATGCTTCCCGTTACCATTTTCACCGTTTCCTCCGCCATTTGAGGTATCTTCACCAATTTCGTTACGTAGGGAGCCTCCGATAGATAAATGGCGATTTCGGAAATATCCGCGGCCTGGTCGCCAATACGTTCCATGTCGGTAATCATTTTGAGAGCGGCGGAAATAAGTCGCAAGTCTCGGGCCACCGGCTGCTGCTGCAAGAGCAACTTCAAGCAAAGGTTTTCTATCTCTTGCTCCTTTTGGTCCACTTCAAGATCTTCCTGAATGGCCTTTTTTGCTTGTGATTTATCTTGATCAATCAATGCTTTTACTGCATTGGTAATGGAAGCTTCAATCAGAGACCCCATTCGAATGAGTTCCGTGTTGAGTTCTTCCAGTTGAGTATCAAATCGACTTCTCATCATCCAAACCTCCCCGTTATATAATCTTCTGTACGTTTGTCTTGCGGCGCAGTAAATACACTTTCTGTTTCTCCAAACTCCAACACCTCTCCCAACAGGAAAAATGCCGTTATGTCGGATACACGAGCCGCTTGTTGCATATTGTGTGTCACCATTACTATGGTATAATCTTTTTTTAATTCCAGCACTAGGTCCTCAATTTTCGAAGTGGAAATGGGATCCAGTGCGCTGGTGGCTTCATCCAACAACAGTACATCCGGCTGCACCGCCAGGGCCCTTGCAATGCAAAGCCTTTGCTGCTGCCCTCCAGAAAGCCCATAAGCATTTTCCTGCAATCGATCCTTCACCTCATCCCAAAGGGCGGCACGACGCAAACTTTCTTCTGCAATTTCCATAAGAAGCTTCTTGTTTTTAATCCCATATATTTTGGGGCCATAGACCACATTTTCATATATTGATTTGGGGAATGGATTGGGCTTTTGAAAAACCATACCAACCCGGGATCTCAACTCTTCTGCGCGAACATTAGGGGCAAATATATCATCCCCATAATAAAGAATCTTCCCGCTTGTCCGTACTTCCGGGATATTTTCCGTCATTCGGTTCAAGGTTTTAATAAAAGTAGATTTTCCACATCCGGAAGGACCGATGATCGCCGTAATTTTATTTTTGCTGATTTTCATATTAATGTCCTGTAAGGCCTGTTTGTCTCCGTACCAGAGATTCAGCCCTTGCACATCATATACAATATCCGTAGATGTATCTACTTTTGATATATTATCATTCAAATCCATTTCCTCCTATCATAACTTTTTCTGAAATTTGTTCCGGATTATAATTGCCGAAAAGTTCAGCAAGAACAGGGTGATCAAAAGAACAACAATGGTGGCGGCCGCCAAATAGGCATATTCCGGTGTCAATACCGTGTCCAAGGTCCAATAATAAATCTGTATGGGCAAGGCCGTAAAATCATCCATCAATGTGGTGGGGATCTTCATGATTAGAGTAGGGATTCCCAAAACTACCAAAGGTGCCGTTTCGCCAATGGCTCTGGATATGGCTAATATCCCTCCCGTCAAAATCCCGGGTAATGCAACGGGAAGAACCACCCGCCAAATGGTGGTCCACTTATCCGCCCCCATTCCATACGAAGCTTCTCGCAAGAACATAGGAACCGCCCGTATTGCCTCTTGCGCCGCCACCACCACGATGGGCAAAACCAAAAGAGACATGGTGAGCCCTCCGGCAAGAATGCTGGACCCAAGACCCAGGGCTCTGGAGAAGAACGTGAGTCCTAAGAGTCCGAATATCACGGAAGGCACACTGGCTAAGTTGGATATATTCACACGAATCATCCGTTGCAAGAGCCCATCTTTTGCATATTCTTCAATGAAGATGGCGGTCGCCACCCCCAATATCAGCGTAACCGGTATCACTATCACCATCAGGTATAAGGTGCCCAATATAGCTCCTCTAATCCCTGCCTTTTCCGGGAATATGGACAAATTCTTCATGAGAAATTCCCAATTCAGCCACCCGATGCTCTCCCGAATAATATCATAAAGAAGAACCACTAAGACCACCATTACCAACAAAGTGGAAAAAGCAAAGATATTCTTCACTCGATTGTTAAGATTCACTCTTTTGGAAACCCGGTGCTTGTCAATGTCTATTTTAAAACCATGATTCCATTTCACATTCTCATCCATCATCAGTATACCTCTCTATATTTTTTCGATATATACTGGGCCAAAAGATTCATCACCAGCGTAAAAATTAAGAGTATCAAACCCACCGCGTAAAGACTGTAGTAACCAATGGTTCCGCTTCCCGCATCTCCACTGGTAAACTCCACAATATAGGCAGTCATGGTTTGCATGGATTGGGTGATATCAAAGGTGAAGTTTTTAGAACTTCCACTGGCGATGGTCACAATCATAGTCTCCCCGATGGCTCTGGAAATGGCCAACACAATGGAGGCAATAATCCCCGATATGGAAGAAGGTATAATCACCCGGAAGGTGGTTTCAAGCTTGGTAGATCCCAGCCCATAGGCCCCGTCTTTTATGATTTCAGGAACCGCATTCATGGCATCTTCCGAAAGGGACGCCACCATGGGGATAATCATAATACCCATCACAATACCAGGACTCAATGCATTTTTGGCACCTAGTGTAGGTATCATATTCATGAGTAAAGGTGTTACAAAAGAATAAGCAAAGAACCCATACACGATGGTGGGTATCCCCGCTAGAATTTCCAGAACTGGCTTTAGTACTTTTCTTAACTTGCTGTTGGCAAACTGGCTCAAATATATTGCGGCAGCCAGCCCGGCGGGCACCGCCACAATCATTGCGATAATCGTTGTTAAAATAGTTCCGTTCAGCAGAGGAAGTATGCCAAAAGTGGGATTTTTTGACAAAGGACTCAAGTTAGTGCTAAACACTTCCTTTAGTGGCACTTCAGCAAAGAACTTCATCGCATCCACTAAGAGGGTATATACAATTCCAAAAGTAACGATGATGGATATGGAGGCCATCACCAGGAAAAATTTGGGCATAATCTTATCAAATACCCCTTTTTTATTTTTAATATTCTGTTGGATGATATTTCTGATTTTTATGGTATCCATCCATTTTTCTCCCTATTCATCATACTCTCTTTAAGTATAACGTCTAAAGTTGAGAGGCCTGATATGAGACCCCCCAACTTACTCGCTGGAACTTCAATGGTTCCTATTGCATAGATGCAAGCTGTGTGTAGTACTCCGCATACATCTCCGCCGGCAGAGGTGCGAATCCATTTTCACCAGCCAATCTTTCGGCTCCATCGGGAGATACTACATACATGGCATAATCCAGAACTTGTGGTTTTTCTTGTGCGTATGCCAGGTTAATGTAGGTATAGACCAGTCTCGTAAACCCTGCATAGGGAAGATCTTCCCCGATGGTTTCCAAGGTCGGCGCCACTGGACCACTTCCAAAGTCCACCTTAACGGCTGTCAGAATATCTTGGTTGCTTGCATAGTATCCGTATCCGAAGAATGCAATGGCATTTTTATCTTTGGATACAAGGTCTACCAGTGTGGAATACTCTTGTTGCAAGTTGGCGGTTTTCACCATGTCCTGTTTGTCCAAAATCACTTCGTAGAAAAACTCATAGGTTCCGTGGTTCTCGTTTGGTCCGTAAAAATTGATTTTCTCCGAAGGCCATTCTGCTCTAACGTCCGACCAGAGAACTACATCGTCACCATGATAATGTCCCGACAAGTACATATTGATAATCTCTTCTGCCGTCATTTCCGTTGCCCAGGTATTATCTTTGTTGATGACAATGGTCAGTCCATCATAAGCAAGCTTTACTTCCATTACATCTTCTCCAAACACCAGTCCATTTTCTTCAAGCTGGGTAATTTCTTCATCCTTGATCTTTCTTGAGGCATCTGAAAAATCCGTTTCTCCCGGTATAAACTTCTTAAAACCGGCACTGGATCCGGCACGTCCCACCTGGACACTGACTCCCGGCTCTTCGTTGGTCATATATTCTTCTGCAATATGAGCCATTAAGGGATATACGGTTCCAGAGCCGTCTATAATAACTGCACCACTTAGAGCATCTTCTACAGTCTCTTCCCCGTTTCCTCCACAAGCTGCAAACGAAAATACAAATACTAAGACTAATATGACAATCCACATCTTTTTAAAATTTTTCAATTTATTTCCTCCTTCTTAATACTCACCTATTTCTGTTTCTCCCAAAGAATAACAAAGATGTATTAAGAACGTATTATCTCAATGTAAAGAATGTGTTAAATTTTATATTCCTCAAGAAAAAAGCCTCAACCCCCTTATTTCAAGGGATTGAGGCAAAATAACTGCTATTTTACGCGATAGTCCCGGGATCCCATCTCCTCCCCAAAACTAGGAATAGGATTCCTCCCAGAAATAGAACCAGACCTCCGATTTTTAACACTTCAATCATCAAATCAAAGTTGGATAAGAAACCGGACTCCCATTCCTCCAGATAGTATTCTCCTCCCCATTCTCCTTCGTACCAAAGTAGAGCGAAATGCCCGAGAAATGCGAAGCCTCCTGCAAAAATGCCATACCATCCTAATCGGGCAATATCCCCCCGGCATAATCTGGTCTTCGGATTTAGAGGGTATTGTTCCGGATAATCTGCGGCTAACCCTCCATACATCCATTTGAAAATGAGATAGAAAATCGGTCCGGTGCCGGTACCGATTAGCCCGATCAAAAAGTAATCTGTACCATTTAATAGTAATGCGATGATGGAAATCAGCACAGGGGCCCCCACGAAAAACAGAAGCCCAAGTTTTCCGCCACCCATTATGTACAAGCCTTCTCTACCTTCCACCGGGTATTTTTTTCTTAGCTTTACTACGGAAAGCGGGAGAATAATATATAAGGCCAACATAAATACCACTTCTGCCAATACCAGAGTGGTAAAATCATATTGAGCCAAAAACATGGTGACCACGGCTAAAGTGAGAATACCCACGTAAGGAACACCTTTCTTCTGACTCACCTTCACCATAAACTGGGGGAAAAGCCGATCGTCAGCCAAAACGAAAAACCCCCTGGATCCGGAAGCTAGATAAGTATTAAAGATGGCACATTGGGAAATGATGGCAATAAACAAAAATGCGTATCCCCATGCGGCTCCCATATTTTCCGTCAACACGGAAGCATATCCCACACTGTCCCCGAAACCGCCTTCGGTAGACCAGCTATCCCACTGACCAATGCTGGCCAACCCACCAAGAGTGGGAAGCACATAGGTAGCGGCAATCAGAGGCATTGCCAACAGCAACCCTTTGGGAATCACTTTGGGATTTTTCACCTCGCCGGCCATATTGGAAATGCACTCATACCCGCAGTACATCCAGATACAAATACCGATACATCCTCCGACGGATTCCAGAATTCCCATATCTTCGGCCACCAAAGGCACCATGGGATTTTGGTTCCAATTGAGAAATCCCACTAAAGCTACCAAGGCAAAGGCGGCAAGGATAAGCACTGACAGAACGGAGCTCACTCTTCCCACTTCTCGAATCCCCAACAGATTAACCACGGTGAATATTAGGATCATTCCCATTTTCATGGCAAATATTGCACCTTCACTCATGGAGACAAATTGACTAACATACCCTGCAACCAGGGCTACGTATACTCCATTGGTAATATAGGTGGATACGGTGGCCCACCAACCGGCTTGGAAACCCCAGAATTCACCAAAGGCTTCTTTGACCCAAACATAGACACCGCCTTCGGATGGTAGTAAAGACCCGCATTCCGCCACCAAGTTGCTGATGGGAAAAGCCCATATGACAGGAAAGATGATTAGCATCAGTAGTGTCATGCCCGGACCGGAAGCCGGAATCATTTCTTCGATTCCAAAGGCACCGGCGGCTACCAGACAATAAATCATGAACACGATGCTGCTCACTTTCATGTCGTACTTCTTGAGGGCTTTTACACCCTGCTGTTTCGAAAAATTCTGATCGCTCATTGTTTTTCTCCTTTCTCAGAAACCTTTTTCATCGCCTCCTTAATCACTATTTCCAGATCTTCAGACTCCCTTTGCCTTTTGTAGGGAGAATCCAATTCCATCATGCCATAGGAAAGACCCGACTCTTTCATGGCCTTTAAGAACGGAATGGCATCAAAATATTCCGGCCCATATACTCCCGGCTCATTCCACTGTCCCGTTCCAATCATCTCGATGCCGATGGCCGCACTACATCCCGTTTGTGCCACCACGGCCTGGGTCTCCCATTTCTCCCAGGCCTCCTTTTGTTCAAAAGGTTGATACAAGAAAACCTCTCTTTTTTGACCGTCTTTCATTCCGATACAATGAATGCCCACCACCATTTTTCCAACCCACTGATGGGAATATTCCGTGGGTTGCGGTGCCACGGCCGCAACCACATCTCTGGGCTTCACTCTCGCATTTCCCACTTGGACTTCCTTATCATTTCTTAATCCAAGTACCTCCAAGGCCCATAAAGCATGAATTAAATCTTCGTCCAAACCAATCTTAAAAGAACACTTCTTCAGTCCGTATTTTTGGAGATATCGAGGCATCAGCACCGTCTCCTCATGTTCCACTTTTACCAGACGATTTGGGCCTACTTCGCAAGGCATGTGGAAAACCTCTTCCCCTGCAAAAGGAGGTTCGGTAATATGCCCTTTCTCTTTATCCCATTCCACATTAGGATTCATGCATTCATCCAGTACCGTCCACACATTAAACCCAAACCCTATTTTTTTGTGATCCGGATCTTCAATATGCAGGTCGCCCCCATCTTTCACATGAACTTCTTCCAACTGGTCAAACAGATAATCCGCCGCAAACCGTGCAAATACATCCACCACGCCCGGATCAATGCCCATGCAAATCACCGCCATTTGTCCTGCCTTTTTCCATTCCTCTTCCTTTTGAAAGTGGTAATCGCCCATCACCAAATCATAACACCCTTCCAGCCCATTTTCGTAATCAGGATTTTCCTTTGGCTTGCTGAAGGTTCCCATATTCCCATAATTTGCACCTCCTTGATAGGCGCCGTCAAAAATAGTGTTACAAACAAAGGGAGATGCCGCATCCATCACGAAATCACATTGATGTTTTTCAATCAATGCCACGATTTCCTTTTCGTTTCTAGCGTCTAGCTCTGCGGGAATGAAGCGGGAATCCTGCAACATGGAAGCTACCTTGCCGGCCCGATCACCATCCACATCGGAAACCACTACTTTTTTCAACCATTCCCCCTTGGGATCTCTCTCTTTCAGAGCTCGAAGTATGGTTTCTCCCACTGCTCCTGTTCCCACCAATAACATATTCATTATTTACCTCCTTGGCTTCAAACTGTGGCAGTCCTGAGTCTCATGTGCGGCATGCTTTTGCGAATTTCTATAAAAAAAGAGACGTGCAACAATATATGCCACACATCTCTCTGTCCTTTTGCCAGTTGGTTATATCCTCGTAGGCGCCTTTCGGTCTCTCCAGAGGGTCGTCCGATAACCTTCCTATTTGCCTGTCAGTTTCCACGAAATACCTGCCCGCATTTCATTTTTCCGCTTCGGCCTTCACAATCCTGGTTGCGAATGTCTCGGGTTATCGTCTTCCGACTTATTTACTTGTCCTCACTCTATCAAACACGGCGCGGTAAAATCAAGGAAAAGGGGAGATTTTCAAAAAATCTCCCCTATCTGACATACTATTTTGCGGTTTTCCTATTGCTTCCAAGGACAAACTTAAGGTTTTCAGTGGGGATGCGTGTCCCCGATTAAGCCATATCGATATTTTCTTGATGTTTTTTCAATTCTTCTATTACATTTCGAATCAGTTTCCCGGTGGTGAGATCGGAAACTCCTACTACCGTATTCTCGCAAAGATTAACCGGGATAAGAATTCGTTTGGCTTTGCTTTGTCCGACAGCAACGGCCATGTTGGGTGTAATCTCCCCCCAGAGAGAGTCTGCTATGACGATACCTATGGGGCCAATGATTACATCCGCCCTTTTGCACCCCACTATGACTGGGTTTTCCCCCGTAGCCACATTTTCTGCTCCTGCTTTCAACATGGCCGAAGTGGCCGTGCTGTTTGTTCCCACTGCAGTTATGTTAACAAATGGCATTTCATTCTTAATGGTGGTTACCAGCTGTTTGCCGATTCCCCCGCCTTGCGCATCTATAATAAGTATGTTCATATGAATCCCCTCATTTTCTTTCCCCTTTTTTGCTATTCTTATATTATATCACGCACCTCTCTTTTTCAAGCCAAAGCTCTGCATCGCCAGGTGCTTGCGCCTCCAGCACGAACCAATCATCTGCATCAGAGCTTTATATGCATCCTCTCATTTTCACCGTTATGTCAAGTTCTTATCTATTTGATCTACCACATCCAAAATACTCATGTTTTTCTCTCTGGCAATACTGGCTATATCTTCATGCTCATATTTCGATTTTTGAACATTGTATCCGGTTGAAACCTTCTTCCGGACATTGCCATACACGGTTTTGACTGTTTGAACTTCCCGCGAAAGAGTATATCTCTTATTCCGGTTTTCTCGAATACCAAGGGTTGTGGTATGCTTGAACAACAAATAAACCATTCGCTCCCTGTTCTCTTTTTCACATATCACACTAAGTAGTATTCCAGGACGGCCCTTTTTCATACCAATGGGTATGGAATAGACATCCAGAGCACCAGCCTCCATGAGAAGTTCCATTGCAAACCCAATGTTTTCCGGTGTTGCATCATCTAGGTTACATGAAAGCTCGATTACCTCTTGGTGTTCTATCTCCTCCTCACCCACAAAACTTCGGATGCAATTTACCGCTGGGTAATCATTTTTCCCCATGCCGTACCCTACTTTATCGACCTTCATAATGGGCATAAGGCCAAATTCCGTTGCAAAATATTTAAGCAATGCGGCACCTGTAGGCGTACACAGTTCCCCCTCAATTTTTCCGGAAAACATTGGCATATTGCGTAATAGATAAGTAGTTGCCGGTGCCGGAACCGGAAGAATGCCATGGTGACAGCGGATTTGCCCACTCCCTACATTGATTGGAGAAACCACAACTCTGTGCGGAGAAATCTTGTTCATTAGCCAGCATACTGTAGCGATATCCGTGATTGCATCCAACGTCCCAATCTCATGAAAGTGAATTTCCATCACGGGAACACCGTGTGCATGGCTCTCTGCATCTGCCAATAATCCGTAAACCTTCATCACATCTTCCTTGACCTTCTCATCTAGCCGAAGGCTATCTACAATACCTTCAATATCCTTCAAGGCCCGATGAGATGTTTGGCGAGAATGATGAGAGTGAGATGTACCTTCTTCTTCCCCACATATCTTTACCACTACTTGTGTGCCAATAATTCCACATCTTCTCACCATATGCTTTTCTACACAAACACCGGGGATTCCCGCATGATTCAACTCCTCCAAAAAACCGTCTTGATCAGGAATTAACTCTAAGAGTGCCGCCGCCAACATATCTCCTGCGGCACCCATTCCACAGTCAAAATATAATGTTTTCATTATCTACTCCCCATCTGATTAATCATTCCTGCAAGATATCCGGCTCCGAACCCATTGTCAATATTTACTACAGCAACTCCGCTGGCACATGAATTGAGCATAGAGAGCAACGCAGATATTCCTCCATAGGAAGCTCCATACCCAATACTGGTAGGAACCGCGATGACCGGACAATCTGAAAGTCCTCCTATCACACTGGCCAAAGCTCCTTCCATTCCTGCAATCACAACGATGACACTTGCACTCATGATATCTTCCAGATGGGTCAACAACCGATGAAGGCCTGCTACCCCAACATCATACAGTCTTAAAACATCGTTTCCCAAAGCCTCTGCCGTCAAGGCGGCTTCCTCCGCTATGGGAATGTCACTGGTCCCTCCCGTTGCGATTACGATCCTGCCGATTCCGCCGGCCTTTTCATTCTCCCCTATAATGCCCAGTTTTGCTTCTTCATGGTATACAAAATCCTTTAAAACTCCTACTTCTCCGGCTACTTCTTTATTCATTCTGGTAATCAAAATAGGACATTGGCCGCTTTCCATTAAAACTTCTGCAATTTTTATGATCTGATCAGCGGTTTTTCCTTCGCCATATATGACCTCCCCCACACCTTGTCTCATCTTTCTATGGAGATCCACTTTGGCAAAGCCAATATCCTGAAAAGGCATGGTTTTTAATTCTAAAACTGCCTCATCTACCGTCTTCCTGCCTTGATACACTGCTTCGATCACACTTCGAATATTCTCATTCATCCCTCGCCTCCATATCTAAATAAACGGAGGTAAAATATTGCTGCAACTCCTTCAGTATTTCTTTTCTACGTTCTATCGCCATTATAAACTGCTTTTCTTGGAGTTCCACTTTAGCTATACTACCATTCATTCGAACCCGATATCCACTAAACCCGGACAAGTAAAGATACTGCTCTGCCTTTTCAATTCGTTGGAGCTTTTCCTTTGTAATAAACTCTCCCGTTTGAATTCTTGTGGCCAAGCAGGAGTATCCCGGTTTATTCCATGTACATAGACCCGCTTCCTTCGAAAATCTTCTTATTTCCTCCTTTGAAATACCACACTCTCTCAAAGGCGATCTAACACCTAGCTCTCTCAAGGCTCGAATCCCCGGTCGGTTTTCTTCTAAATCCGACGCGTTGGTTCCATCAACAACCATCGAAAATCCATCCTGTGCAGCAGTTTTCAGCAGGATTTCAAACATTTTGCTTTTACATTGATAACAACGATCCTCTGCATTCCGAACTATTTTTTCTTCCTGCAACATGTTAATCCGAATAATTTTTATTCTTACGTTCAAAGACTTGCCAATTTCCACGGCTTCATCCATATCAAGCTGAGGTTGAAAGGGCGACTTCACATAATATACTTCGACTTTAGCACCTAGCTTTATTGCATTATATAAGAGGTAAGTGGAATCCACCCCTCCGGAAAAAGCCATTGCCACTTCAGAGTGCTTTTGAAAAAACTCTGTTAAAGTCATCGATTTCACTGACTATTTGTACCTCCCCTTAGCAGCACCCCTTTGATGATATTTTGCGGGTCCTTGATGAAAAGAACTACCAACCAAAGAATCAATCCCAAGGCAACTACAGAAAACCCAAGAAACAAGTCATTCAACATGTCCAAAGGCGCTGGCGCAAAGAATTCCGCGCCCATTTCCATATACTCAACTATCCCGTCTACCAGCCACATCAAAGAAGCACCCCAGAATGTCAAACATAAAATACTTGTTTTCCAGGGATCCTCCGGCGCATTTTTATACCAAATTATTGTGCAGACGATTGCTGCAAACATTGTGATAAGCAAAGTCATTTTCTACCTCCTTATTTTACATCCAGCATTATTTTTACGGCTTTTCTTTCTAGTACTCTGGACACAAGAACCATAACACCCCATATGGTTGTAACGAAGACCGCCATCGCTACTCCGGAAGTGGACATTTCATAAAGCATCTCCGCTTTATCTGCCGGGTTGCTTGCTGCGGTGAGAAAAGGAAACCAAGGAGTTACTTCACCATGCCAAACATGTTCAAATGCCAATAGGAACGAACCGCCCCACAACATAGTGGAAAGCCATCGAAGCTTCTTTCGAATATAAGATTTGCCCTCCGGCATGATTTTTCCCTCTTGCTTTTCTTCCTTGGCTTCAACCGTGTCTAAGTTTTTATCCATTTTCTGAATCACACGATCCACGATGGTTACCACCACGGCTTCTGTAACCGGAACAATAAAACACGCCATACCTATTACCTCCTAGTAATCATCTCTTTGTCTCTAATACTTTGTTGAATTACCCCGTTAAAAAAAAAGGTATACGCTTTTCTTCAGAAAAACGTATACCTTCAGTGTATACTTCTCACAGGGTATTGCTTTGTACCAGAACCCAACACTAACATTTTTTAGACGCTTCAGCGACTTCAGATTACTTCCTGCAACCAATAGCATACTACACTAAATTTGCTGCCTAGTCAACATCGTCGCTACAGTTTGTTTGTTTGATTGAACCTGGTATTTTCAGACGGAATAAAGTTCTTGTCGTGATTACTGCTGAACCTCAGCGCCTGAAATAACGCCATTATTAATAAAAGTCCCCTCTCCTTCGGCAATAATATTAGTATTGTTGATAACAACCCCACCTGGGTTATTCACAAAAGACCCCTCATCCACGCGGAAGAAAAAACCATCTACAATCACATATCCATCATTTGTGAATGTCCCATCTATTACAACTGACATACCGCCATGGGTATTAACAAACCCACGCTCTAGGAGCAACGAACCCTCGTTGTTCAGCGTCCCGCCGTTGACACGAAGCTGACCCCCAACAGGCCCTCGGTCATCCGTATCCGTCAGAACAGCTGGTTCCAAATATATTTGCCCTTTGTTGTTTAGAATCCCTCCGGCTTGAATCGACAAAACAGAGTAATTAATAAAGTCTGCGCTGACAGAATCTGCACCCTCAACAATAATGGTGCCGTTGTTAGTAAGGGTTCCTTCAATATATAAGTCACTCCCCCGATTGACCGTCACAGTAACGCTGGCAGGGATAGTTATGTTATCCGTTACTACAATTGGCATACCTATAGAATGAATGGAGATTGACTTCACCTGGCTGTCCGCCAGAGCACTTTTCAATTCTTCAAAGCTGGACACCGATACCGAAGCCACTTCCTCCACACCGATTTGAGCAACAGTTTGGGCGTATGTATCAGAGGAGAAGACATTTTCGGCAATCAATTTCTCATTCATACTCTGCATACCCGCTTTTAGGCTGGCCTCTAGTGCAGCCCAAGATACCATTACCACATCTGAACGCAAGAAATTGGATGTGTCAACACTTGCCGGAAGGACACCCACTGTTTTAGCAAGAACATCCGGGGCATTCCACTTGAAGTCTCCCAACGAATCATCGTAACCAAGTGCTCGAAGTATAAATGTTAGATACATATCTGAATCCGCATTACCCGTCCCAAATTCAACATCCGATACGCCATTGGTAAGTCCTTTTTCATATCCATATCCAACATACTTATCAGCCCAAGCATCTACATCGGTAAAAGGATGAGACCAATCGCCTCCCAGAGCTTCTGATTCCTTTCCCAGTGAACGGATCAGCATAACCAATGCTTCTGTTCGTGTGGGAGCCCGATCAAGAGCAAAGTCCATATCAGAAACACCTTTGAATAATCCCAGAGATTTGAGCGCCTCTGCTTTAGCCTCCTCCTCGGCTCCAGTCGCCGCACACACGGGCATCAACATTGTAAACCCAAGTGCAAAAACCATTACAAGAGAAAGTAGTACATTTACTGTTTTTTTCATTGTTTCATGTTCCTTTCTAAATAGTATTGTGAGTTTTACAAGGACTATTCTTATTTTATACATAAATAAAAGAAAAAAGGTGGGCTGGCAGCCCACCTCAGGAAAATTTCTGTTATTCTTGGAGAGCTGTATATACTCTGTCAGCGTTTGCAAGCAAGATTGCCATTTCTCCTTTTGTGATGTCTTCCGGACGGCCTACCCCCGTCACTATTCCGCTTTCTTCTGCAAATGCAACGGCCACCCTTACTCCGGGATAATACCCATTATCATCCTTAATGCTCGTATAATCCAAGACCTTGTCCACCCAATAAATCTTCACCGCTACATAAATCATAACATCCCGCGGGACATATTGTTCATCACCCATACCCCATGGCAGAAAGTTATGGTCGCTTTCGTGCGGAGGACCTTCTTCAGGAAGTGCGTACACATAATCCCTGTCATACCCATACACGTCGGTGAGAACCGTCTTCACAAACCCAATGTCAGCATAACTTCCCATCTCGTTAAACAGCTCCGTACCATACTTGTCTTTCATGTAAGATACCGCATCAGCTAATCGCTCCTCCTCTGTCAGCACTGCGGGAATAGCACTGGCAGCAGGGAAATCCATCGTTTCATATTGATACCATTTAATTCCGCCCAACACACACAGAAGGATCAGAACCATCGAGCATATAAAAACCCGTCGCTTCCGCTTTCTTTGGGTTTCGGGATTGGCTAAAAATAATGCTTTCTTAACCGCTTTAGCACTTTCAAAGCGCTCTTTTGGAGCAAAAGCAGTACACTTTTTTATGATTTTCCCGAAAGGTTTGTATATGCTCACATTAGAGTCTTCACGTTCTTTCCCGGTTACCATATAGCGTAGTAGTATGCCAAAAGAATATATGTCTGTTCTTGAGTCCGTTTGTGAAAATCCGTACTGCTCCGGAGGTGCATAATTTTTGGTGCCAAAGAATTGGGTGTCGGTATCAGACCCCTTGCTATAAATTCTGGATATATCAAAATCTATCAAAGCAACCTGCCCGTCAGCTTTTAGAATAACATTTTGAGGCTTTATGTCCCTATGAATCACCGGATTATCTCTTTCATGAAGATAAACAAGGATATCGCAAAGCTGAGTACCAATATCAATAACATCCAGGTTACTGAGTTCTCTTTGTTCTAAGTATTGATCCAGAGGTGTTCCTTCTACATACTCGCGAACAACACATGCAGCAAAATCGTTTTGAAATTCATCCACGAAGGCCGGAAGGCCTCTATGACTCAGCTCCTTTAAAATGCTGTTTTCATGAACATTGGTATGAACTCTTTTGTCGTAACACTTGGCTACAAAAATTTCTTCGCCGCCTTTTTTCTTCACAAGATACGTGTCGGTACCATGACCTGCACTTAAACATTCTAACTGCTCATATTGTTCCAAAAACTCTGCAGGGCAATACAAAGCGTCATAGCCATCCTCGATTTCCTTAACCGCTAATTTCAAATCGTTCATACAGTTTGCCCCTTCCAATCATCGATAGTTTCATGTCGTAAAGTACGGTTTGTGTTTCCAAAAGTGTAAAGCCGTTATGCAAACAATAAATTATCGCCGCATCTCGTTTTACACGAGGATATAAAGCACTCTTTCGTGCATATTTCAGTAAATTCTGCGCACCCTCAACATCCGTATTAAATCCAAATGCCAGCTGTATAACCGTGTCTCGTGAAGGGTTTTTTGTTCCCTTAAATAATTGGTGCCCAAAAGACCTTTCTATATTTGAGCGCTTGATGATCCTTTCCGGCACCTCATCGCCATCCTTACACAATTTATTAATATATTCGCTAAAGGACGGCAGCCACATTCCCTCTTCTGTTTTCTCCATAAATTTTCTTATGTTTGGTGTTTTGAAAAGTAGGCCGAATAATACACTCGTCTTTTTTTGACTTTTAGGTTCAATCAAGTCACTCACCTCTCCCTGCTTATGTCATTGGATGAATCATGCATTATCGCATGAAGTCTAGGTAAACCCACCCTCCCATTTTACCATAAAAAACCGGTAATTCCCTCTCCTACCTAGCAAACTCATCTCTTTTTCTTAAAATTGCAGCACCGATCACCCCCCTTCGCATCAAGGCAGCTGCATCTCTTCGGAGAATCTTACATCACCATCTTCTCTGCGCTCCGGTCCTCTCATCCAGTCAGACCCCCTGTCCAGACTCCCATTGGCGCCTTGGGACCCTAGCGCCTCCATGTCCAAAAGGGATGCGTCCAATAATTTTTCCGGATTGGCCTTCTGTTCATCATAAGTAGATGGAATATCACCCATAAGTTGGCCTTGAATACTTTCTGCCCTTAATGTCCCCAGAATTTCCAAGTTTTTCACTCCCTCTTCAAATTGCTGGTAGGTGAAAAAAGCGGTAGGATCATTCTCCACATCGTTTTTTATCAATTGGTAGTACTTTTCTATCGAACTCTCGAATAACCCACTTTTAAAATATCCATCTACAATTTCCTGCAAATATTCATGATAGAGGGTCTGTAATTCTGCAAACTCAAGCAGCCTTCCGATGAAAGGTCGCTCCGACAAATCTATGCCCTCTGCCACCGGTTCATCTATGGGGAAATTAACCACAGATTGGCTGCCTCCACTTTGAAATCCTCCAAAGGATAGATTCAAGTCCCAAGGCAATATACTAATTACGCCTTCCTCTTCGTAGAGGTAATAGTTGTGCAACAATCCGGAAACATAACTGTCCAGGTTCACCAAGGTAGTGTTCACTGCAAAATACCGGAGAACTTCCTCTATATCCACTACCTGACGGATTTCCGTTACGTTTTGGAATGTATTTAGCCCCTTCAATGCTAGGATTACTCTTTCCATGTCTTCAGAGTTGGTACTTTTCAACACCGCGTTTTCAAAGACATTGGCATAGCTGGATATCTCATCGTCTTGATAGACCAAATCTGCACCTTGTGCGGAACCTCCCTGCATCGGTCCACCCATCATTTTCCGCTCATTCGTTTGTGGGTTTTCAGGTGATTGTCCTTTGGGAATCCAATTGACATCCCGATCCCCTCTGCCATCCATTTTCGCCGCCATGCCATCGTTCATGTCTCCTCTGCCATCCATTTTCGCCGCCATACCATCGTTCATGTCCATGGTCTCCGGCTTGTACAAATTGCCGTAATCCGTGCCAAAATTCCTTGCCAAAAACTCTTCTTCCAATGTCTCAACCGCTAAATATAATCCGACCGGCTCTCCATTAACAGAAATTTGAGCATATCCTCTGCCTGGGGTAACCACTCCCATGTACTCCATTAAATCATAGGATAATATTTCTTTCATATAGGTTGAATCACCTTGACAATTATTTACTACAAACTTGGTCAAGCCATAGTAACTTTGTCCTGAAACATATTCATCCATTTTGATTTTAAAACTGTACCTGTCGGAATCGGAACGACTAACCATCGTTAAAGAAGAATTGCCTTTCGGACGAATTCCCACTTCCCGGTATGTCTCTCCATTAATTGTCAGCGTACAAGAAATGTATTCCTCTTCCAACGCATTATCCAACATTTCCTGCCATACCTCTTCCGCCACTTCAATTTCTATTTGGGAAATCACGGAAGAGTCGAAAAGTTTTTCCATATAAAGCGCAGTCCTTCCTTGCGCCTGAATATTCATGATGTGGGGAAAGTAAGTAAAAAGAAAGGTAAAAACTACAGCTACTATTACTATCCCATAAACCCATCGATGGTAGTGTTTCTTTTCCATATCACCCGCCTCCCCTAAACCAGATATTCCCCATTGTAACTAACCAGCGCCACCGTTTTGACACCCTCCATCTTTGGAAGTTCCTGGATAAATGAGGTTTTTTGGTCTATCAAACGTACTTCATAAGTTATTTCTATCCCTGCTTCAGATACGGTTTTTGATTTTACCATCGGCTTCTTTACCTTGCTTCTTAAATATTCCAGAAGCTCGTTCTCTGCCAATTGTAGTTCCCCGCTTACTATCATCAGATATGGTCTGTCTTCATGTTTCTTCCCTGCAAGAAATGTGATAACTACACCGATAAACAGCGAGGCCAGTACCGCCATTGGAATCATCCCTGCCCCAAGCACAATTCCAACAGAAATGGCCCAAAACAAATATACAATGTCCATAGGGTCTTTAACAGCAGTACGGAAACGAACAATGGAAAGTGCTCCTACCATCCCCAAGGATAGCACCACATTAGAACTTATGGTAAGAATAATTAAAGTTGTAATCATGGACATCGCTACCAGGGATAGCGCAAACCCATTGCTATACATAACTCCAGAAAAATTCTTGCGGTACACCACTGATATAAATAGGCCTAAGACAAAAGAGAGGCCTAATGCGATAAGTATGTCCAACGGTTGAAATAGCGATACATTTTCCAGAAAGCTGGATTTAAAAATATCATTGAATGTCATTTTCTTTCTCCTTGTTTTTTCTTATAATTCAGCAAAATACTCTACTAGTGGCATATTTCGAAAAGGCGGTAGGCCTTCGGTTGCCCAATTGAATCAAATCCCGCATGTGAGTCGGAAGATATTGATCATACTTGATTTCCAAGATAATAGGATTGGCCTCATTAACTGGAACCAGGGGAGCATGAAGGGAAAAAAGATCTATTACGTTAAGGCCTGTGTGGATATTGCTGTCTATGGTAATCCGCACATTGCCATAGGGATACCGATAGGCCTCCCGACTATACTCTACAATCGTTTTGGGTTGGAGCGCCTGGTATTTCATCCCAAAATATAGTTCTGCAATAAGTGGATCTTTGGATTTGCTCATCCACTCCAAATCTCCTTCTAATATTTTTTCGCATTCCTCTCTATTCACCGAGGCCGACACCTTTCCCGTCGCGTTGTTTCTTTTCATCTTTTTTTCCAAGCGAATGAAGGTAGTATCTCCGTTGTAATATCGGATGCGGAACTTCTCTCTGGGATCGACCCCGTATAATTTTTCTTTGAGCGCCCGGTCGTCCGGTGTGTCAAAGTAGAGACTCCGTATACGATATTGCCCGTCTATGCCGGCGTGTGGATCTAGCATAGCGATCCTCGACAACCTTTGACGGAGCAATTCTACATCCCATGGATGGATATAATGTTTTAACTCATGCCGATAGAGGCATTTTTCCTGTGTACTTGCCATATCTTATCCTTTCTTGACACCTTCCGTGTTTGTACGCGATAATTTTTGATGTCAAAACAAAGAATAAATGGTTTTCCTTAAATGTACCTTAACAAACTCCAAATTAATTTTCGTTTAAGGTATAATGTGTATGATGTCTTTGAAACAATACAAATATTGTAAGAAATGGTAAGAAAAGGATTGTAATGAGAATACTGGTGGTGGAAGATGAAAAAAGATTGGCGCAAACCCTAGTGGATTTATTGACCCAAAACAACTATCTGGTGGATGTGTCATATGACGGGGAGCGCGGATTGGACAGCGCGCTAACTGGAATTTACGATGCCATTATTCTGGATGTAATGCTACCTTTCTTGGATGGGTTTCAAGTGATTCAGGCTTTGCGAAGCCAGCAGAATAACACACCCGTATTGATGTTGACCGCCAAATCCGAGTTGGAAGATCGTATCAAAGGACTGGACCTGGGTTCGGACTATTATGTAACGAAACCTTTTGAACCAAAGGAGTTATTAGCATGCCTGAGAGCTATTATGCGTAGAAAAGGAGAGATTCAACCTTGTGAGATTACATACGGCGATCTCACATTGAATCCCGAGACCGCAGAACTCTTTTGTTTGGAGCGATCTATTCGGCTTCGGGCTAAGGAAATGGAACTTCTTCGATTGTTAATGGAAAACAGGGATCGCCTTTTGTCCAAAGAAACACTCCAAACAAAAGTATGGGGATACGATTCGGAAGTGGAGGGGAATGTAGTGGAAGTATATCTCTCCTTCCTTCGAAAAAAACTGGCACACATAAGGTCAAATGTAAAGATTTCTGCCGTCAGAATGGTAGGGTATCGATTAGAGGTGGGAAATGATTAGAAAGCTCCGCATAAAATTCATCGGAATCATGATGAGTATGGTCACCCTGATTCTGCTGGCTGTATTTATAACTATGCTTTTCACTACGCAATCCAATTTTGAAAAAGCCGGATATGAAGCGTTGCAATCTTCCTTGCGTTTCCAATCCATTCAGGGAGTACCAGGCGAACCATCTCAGGAAGGGGGAAGACCTTCTCCTATTTCCAAAGTCCCTACTCTTCTGGTGAAAGTAAATTCGGATCAAGAAATACAAATCTTATCCCAACACCTTCGTTCTTTAGACGAGGCTGAAATAGAAGACATCGCATCTCTTACACTTTCCAAAGGCATGGATTTCGGAAAATTGGAGGAATATAATCTACGCTATATGGTGCGCTCCGATAAAAATGAAATTTGGATTGCTTTTACCGATTCCTCTATGGAATCCATTATTCTTCGACGTTTTATTTGGAACTCATTTCTCGTTGGTTTCGGAGCATTAATGCCTTTTTTCTTTCTGAGTCTTTTTCTTTCCCGATGGGCCATTCGACCTGTTGAAAGAGCATGGAATCAGCAGAAACGATTCGTGGCAGACGCTTCCCACGAACTGAAGACTCCTCTTACCGTTATCATGGCCAACGCAGAGTTATTATCTGACCAAATGTCACTTGAAAACAAGTTGAATCAACAGCGCTTAGAAAACATTCGAGAGGAATCTCACCGAATGAAAACTCTGATTGACCAATTGCTATTATTGGCAAAATCCGATAATTCCTCTTCTTGCCCGGCCAGTGTGGTTTCCCTCTCTGAAATCGTAAATAGCAGCATTCTTTTGTACGAGTCCTCCTTCTTTGAACAGGGACTCCACTTCGACAGCCAGATAGAAGAAGGGCTTCAAGTAGTGGGAAACCCGGATCAGCTTCGCCAGCTCTGCGACATCTTGCTAGATAATGCCATTAAATATACAAAGCCTTTCGGAGAAATTCAGGTAAGACTCTCCCTCTCATCAAAAAAGAATGTACACCTCGTGGTATTTAACGAGAGCACACCCATTTCTGAAAAGGAGTATGAAAATATTTTTCAACGGTTCTACCGATTGGACCAATCAAGATCTCATCAAGGCGGTTTTGGTTTAGGCCTTTCCATTGCGGCCACCATTGCCAAAGAGCACGGCGGGGAAATTTGGTTAGAAACTCCTGCCAAAACGGGAAATGAGTTCCATGTATCTCTCCCCAAACACATTGACGCCTGACATCATCTCTCTTTTACGCCTCATGATCTGAACACGAAACACCAGATAATGCCGGCACAGACTTTTCATCCGTACCGGCATTATCACCCAACTCAAAGCAAAATTTAATATTTACTGTTATCATTTAAAAGTAGCGTCATTCTGCGATTGATTGCCTTCCAAATCCCAAAGCATTTCGCAAATCGCCGCCAAAGCAGCTTTCGAAGCAATGTCTGGCGTAAGTAACAAGGTCTTTTCCAATTCTTCTGTCAAGCGTATCATTCGATAATGACAAATGCTACCTACCTCTCTTCCCAGGGGCGTCAGAAATACTGCACCGTATTTTGCTTTTTGGATCACCTCTCGTCTACAGAGTTCCTCCAACATTCTACTTACCGAGGGTCGCGAAATTCTCAACTCCTGTGCGATTTTTGCAGAAGATACTCCGTTATCATCTACTGTCAACCTATAAATAGCAATCAAATAGCGTATTTGCGATTTGGTCAAATCCACAAATTTTCACCTGCCTTTAGTGGTACCTACATGCATTGGCGTTTGGACAATTTCCACAAGCAGAATGATTATTTCTTTTTGTTTTCACCATACTGCGAACCACCAAAGCCACAATACCAATCAATAATATCAGCGTGCCAATTGTTGACAAATTGTCGAAAAAGTAGCTAAGCATTGGTCCATTCTCCTTTTACCTTAAGAGGCTTTTCGTACTCATTATACTTGCTCTTTCTAAAAAGCATAAACATCATTAACCCTAACAAAAGTATTGCCACTGCAGATCCTACGCCAAACGGATTCCCGGAAAACACGAGCCCTAATTGATACACGATTAACGCAATAACATATGCATATCCAGTTTGGTACCCGATAGCTGCCCACGTCCATTTTCCACTGCTCATTTCTCTTCGAATCGCTCCGATTGCAGCAAAACAAGGTGCGCACAGTAAATTAAACACGAGGAAACTAAATGCAGCAAGAGGAGTAAAACTAGCTGCAAGGTTAGCCCATATCTCCACTCCGTCTTCCGCTACTTCGGCCACACCATATAAAACGCCAAAAGTTCCCACCACATTTTCCTTCGCAATTAAGCCAGTAAAAGTAGCAACGGTTGCTTTCCAATCGCCAAAGCCCAACGGGGCAAACACGGGAGCAATCAGGACACCGATAGCTGCCAAAAGACTTGTGTTGTTATCTTCCACCATTTGCAAGGACCCGTTTTCAACACCAAAAGCCTGCAGGAACCACAACACAATCGCAGATATCAAGATAATCGTTCCCGCTCTCTTGATAAAGGACCACCCCCTCTCCCATGTAGCTCGAAGCACATTGGAAGGTGAAGGAATATGGTAAGCTGGCAATTCCATAACGAAAGGGGCCGCTTCTCCGGCAAAAGGCCTTGTCTTTTTTAAGATAATACCACTCACGATTACAGAACCAACACCTATGAAATATGCAGAAGTAGCAATCAATCCACTCCCCCCAAATAATGCACCTGCCAGAAGGGCTACTATCGGCATTTTTGCCCCACACGGGACAAATGTTGTGGTCATGATTGTCATCCTGCGATCTCGTTCATTTTCGATAGTTCGGCATGCCATTATTCCCGGGACTCCGCACCCGGAAGAAATAAGCATGGGAATAAAGCTTTTCCCGCTTAACCCAAATTTTCGAAAAATCCGGTCCATTATAAAAGCTACTCTAGCCATATATCCAATTTCTTCAAAAATGGAGAGAAGTAAAAATAAAATAAACATTTGTGGCACAAAACCCATAACCGCCCCTACGCCTCCAATGATTCCTTCCACAATCAACCCGCTTAACCAGGGAGCCACCGAGGTTGCTTCAAACCAATCATTCAAATTTCCTGCTACCAATTCTCCGAAAAAGGTGTCATTAGCCCAATCCGTTGCATAACCCCCAACTGTTGAAATTGAAATGTAGTATATAAAGAACATTACTAACGCAAATATGGGCAAAGCTAGAATTCGATTTGTGATAACGCGATCAATTCGGTCTGACCAGCTTGCTTCCATTCTGTCTACATTTTTTTTCATTACAGTCTTTACCAGCTTAGAAATATACAAGTACCTCTGGTCGGTAATAATGCTTTCAGCCCGGTCCTGATACTCTTCTTCACAAAATCGGATATGCTCCTCCAGGTGAGACGACAATGTTTCCTCCAAACCCAATTCCTCTAGCACTTTTTCATCTCTCTCAAACACTTTTATGGCATACCATCGGAGAGGCTTGGAGCTTAGCACACTTTCCAATGACTCCTCAATGTGGGCAATGGCATGTTCCACCGTACCCTCAAAGACAGAAGATATTTCTTTAGGCCTAGCCTGATTCACCAATTCTATCGACCTCGTGATTAACTCGTTGATTCCTATTCCTTTCAAAGCAGAAATCTCTAAAACCTCAGCCCCCAGCGCATCTTCAAGATTGGCAAGGTTAAACGAATCTCCATTTTTTTGAACCACATCAATCATGTTAACGGCGATGATTGTCGGAATTCCCAACTCGAGAATTTGAGTTGTCAAATATAGATTTCTCTCAAGATTTGTGCCATCAATGATGTTAATGATTGCGTCAGGTCGTTCGTTCGCCAAATATCTCCTTGTCACTACCTCTTCTAATGTATAAGGCGACAGTGAATAAATACCGGGGAGATCCTGAATCGTCACATCCTTGTGCCCCTTCAATTTTCCTTCTTTCTTTTCCACGGTTACACCCGGCCAATTTCCTACTCGTTGCGAAGAACCCGTCAAACTATTAAATAACGTTGTTTTCCCGCTATTCGGATTTCCCGCTAGCGCTATGGTAATGCCCATTTTGTCCTCCTCCTCACTTTGTCGGTTAGTCATGTTTAACCTAATCCGAAAAAAATTACTCGACTTCTATTAACTCTGCATCCTTCTTGCGGATAGATAACTCATACCCGCGCAGGCAAATCTCAATAGGATCTCCCAAGGGAGCGACTTTCCTAACATAAATTTCCACTCCTTTGGTGACTCCCATATCCATGATTCGTTTCGCCACAGCACCGGCCCCATTTAACTTCGTTACCACTACTGTCTCTCCCACATTGGTTTCTTTCAATGTTTTCATACCATTCCTCCTAAACAATTATCCTGCGCGCCAGCTTTTTGTCTAACGCCACTCTAAAGCCCTTCACCTGCAATATGACATTACCTCCATATTGGGATATCATAGTAATTGGTTCTCCAGTTACAAATCCCATCTCCGCCAAATGTCGACGCATCATATCATGTCCGGCGATTCCTCGTATGATCTTTGTATCGCCATTGCCCATGAAGGGCACACTATCACATCGGCACTTACAACATTTCCCGGCTCCATATCTTCTCCCAAAACGCATATTGAAACCCCCTCAAACTAAACTACAGTTGGTTAGTAAAGGCTAACCAACTGTAGTTTAGCACCTCTAACTCTTCTTGTCAAACAATTATATCAAGTTTTATATTTTTATAACAATCTTTCTTTACCCCTCAAACATTGCTTTCATTTGTAAATTATGTTAGCTTTGTATTAAGGGAGGTGGCAAGACATGGAAATTAATAAATCGGCTGAAGATTATCTTGAAATGATGCTTATGCTACAAGAGAAGTATGGCTATATCCGCTCTATCGACATTGCCGAAGAATTAAATGTAACCAAACCCAGTGTTTCTTTTGCAACGAAAAAACTAAGAGAAAGCGGCTACATTACCATGGATAAAGACCACATGATTTTTCTAACCGATAAAGGGAAGAAAGTTGCGACGGCTATGTATGAAAGACACAAATTTTTAGCGGATTTTCTAATTTCCCTAGGTGTTAATCCCTCTATTGCACGCATAGACGCCTGTAAGATCGAACACGATCTTAGTGACGAAAGTTTCCGGGCCCTTCAGCGGTGCAAATGTTCAGACAAGCTTCAGCGATAACTTCGACGCCCAGCTATTTCTTTGCTTCCATTTTACGAAAAAAGTGTTTGGTGCTGTGTTTCTAGCATCGAGGCAAAAAATCCTTGATTTTCTTTAAGATCCATAGGTTTCCCCATTTCTACAATAGAACCGTTCTTAATAAAGACTATCTTGTCGGCGCCCAATACAGTTCTCATGCGATGGGCGATAATTAGGACAGTCTTATTTCGAACGAGTTCGCTAAGAGCATTTTGAATTTTACTTTCATTTTCTGCATCCAAAGAAGCCGTGGCCTCATCTAGCAGAATAATAGGAGCATCTTTTAATATTGCTCTTGCAATGGATATGCGTTGTCGTTCGCCACCAGACAATCTTTCACCGTTTTCGCCAATCAGCGTGTCATATCCTTGGGATAGCCTCTTTACAAATTCATCACACTGTGCGACACGAGCTGCCTGCATGACTTCTTCATCAGACGCATTTTTCTTCCCCAATCGAATGTTTTCCATAACGCTTGAGTTGAACAGAGTGACATCCTGGAAAACGATGGAAAAACTGTTCAGGAGTACTTCGGGATCAATTAGGGATATGTCTTCGCCACCCAAGGTTATGGTCCCTTTGCTAATATCCCAAAAACGGGCCGAAAGCTTTGCTACGGTGCTTTTTCCGCCTCCCGAAGGGCCAACAAGCGCCGTTACATCACCTTGTTTTGCGCTGAAACTGATATTCTTTAATGTTTGCACATCGTCTTGATAGGAAAAATCAACTTCTTTAAACTCGATGTCGTAACTTTTAGGAGAAAACTCCGTCCTCCCCTCTTGCCTTGGCATCGCGTCCATCTCTTTCATACGTGCTATACGAACACCTAAGAACATAAGTAGCGCCAGGTTATTCATTGTTTCCATGATGGGATTATATATTCGTGCCGTGACAACTAAAAACACAAGATATGTAAAAACGCTTACGGAGCCTGTTGACAACAGGTAAGCTCCCGTCAATATAACGGTTGGAAGACCAAGCGTCAAGATTACATGTGAGAAGTTGATAAATGCGCCAATCAATAATTCCCCTTTTATCATGAATTTTTCGTAATTATCCAATTTTGCATTTAAAGTTCTCAAATAGTCCGACTCTTTATTATAGGCCTTTATCTCATGGATGGAGTCCAGTCCTTCTTGAACATTGTCTGAAATATTCCTTTTAACATGGTAGAGTTCCATATGCATTCGTTTTTGTAGCTTTTTCGACAGATAAAAGATTAAAGCAGAAACCGGAACCACCCAGAACATAGCAAGGAAGAGCATCCAGTTGTAAATGAGCATCACCAAACTCATGACAGAAATCGTTAATCCTGCTGCATAAAGCTGAGGAACGGCATGAGAAAAAAGCTGTTCAATTTGTGTCGCATCTTCCATAATCATCGAACTTAAATCGGCAATATCTTTTTTGCCAAAAAAAGCTAACGGTAATTTCCGGAGAGTTTCGGCCAGACCGATTCGCCTTCGGGCGCTTTCTTCATAAATCTTGGTATAAGTAGAATCATATTGAAAATATGCAATCACATACATGACAACGAAAAAGGAAACAGACATAATAACGTAATAAAGAACACGGCCATCCATATTGCCGGTATTACCCAGCAACAACTGCATGCACTCGTCCAGGAATTTAAAGCTGAGAACTACCGGTAACATAAAGCTAATGTCCATAAAGGTGGTCCAGATAATCGACCGTAGCAGATCCTTAGCCCCTTTTTCTGACATTGCATATTTATTTTGGAAAAACTTAATCATTTCTCTCCTCCTCTGTTTTGCCCTTCTCTGGACGGGGTGTCCATTACGCCAATTTTCCACGCAATTGTTTTTTGGTATTCATCCCACATAGTTTTATAAAGACCTCTCTTGGCTAGCAACTCTATGTGTGACCCGGATTCTACAATTGTTCCGCTATCAACCACTAGAATTTTGTCCACGTTCTGAACACTTGTCAGACGATGTGCTATCATAAGCGTTGTTTTCCCCTTACTGAGTTCCTTGAGAGCCTTTTGAATCAGGTGTTCGTTTTCAGGATCTGCAAAGGCTGTGGCTTCGTCTAAAAGAACAATCGGAGCATCTTTTACAATTGCTCTGGCGAGAGCAATTCTCTGTTGCTCCCCGCCCGAGAGAAATGTTCCTTCCGATCCTATTATGGTCTCAAGACCATTTGGCAGACTATTAATAATCTCTTTTGACTGCGAAAGCTCGATTGCTTTGTCAATGTCCGTCTCTCTAACATTCTCTTTTCCAAAAACAATGTTTTCTCGTAACGAACCTTTGAACAGCTTTGTGTTTTGAAAAACAAAAGAAATATTATCCATCAACTCTTTTTTCGAAAAATCCTTAATATTGACTCCACCTATTAGGATCTCCCCTTCGTCGGCATCCCAAAATCGGGCAGCAAGTCTTGCGATAGATGTTTTCCCACTACCGGACGCACCGACAAGGGCAAGTGTCTCCCCTTCTTCTAATTTAAAACTTATTTTATTAATAGCGGGTTTATCAGTACCGTTATAACAAAACACAACATCTTTAAACTCAAGATTGTAATTGGAAATATTTTTTACGGATTCGCCGTATCGCATCTCCGGATAACTCAAAAGGCTGTCCAGTCTGTCGATGGCTTGCTCCGCAATCATAGCATTCTGTCGAAAATACATAGACTTCATTAGAAGCAATGTGAAAGTTGGTGATATCAAAATATAAAAGATAAAATTGGCAAACACCAGAGAAAGGTTCTCGCCATTATTAATCAAAAAGATGCCCATAGGGATCAGAAAAAATGCTGCAGACTGCATTACCGCAGTATAAAAGGACATCGGACGTCTCCAGAGAACGGTATAAGCATGAACCATTTCTTTATATTTTATGATGCTATTATAAAACCGCTTGAAAGAAAAAATGGTTTGCCCAAATGTTTTAACTATAGGAATGCCGCGGATGTACTCTACTGATTCCGCGCTCATTTCTTCCAGGGAATCAAAGTAGGTTTGTTGAAATTTCTTGCCCTCAGCAGTCATCATAAAACTCATTGTAATGAACCCCAATACAATGGGGATGAGAGAAGCCGTCCCCATTCGCCAATCCACCACAAAAATTAACGCCAAAAGAATGACCGGAGAGACAAGAGTGGCAGCCATATCCGGTAGTTGATGGGCCAAAAACGAGTGTGTTGTTCCCGCACCATCGTTTACAATTTTACGGATTCGGCCGCTGGCCTGCTGATCGAAAAATCCAAGGGGCATAGCCAGCACTTTTTTCATCCCCACTTTTTGGAGTCCCACTTCCACGCGGAAGGCGGCAAGATGCGAGCTCATAAGTGCACAAAAATAGAGGACGATTCCGCCAATTGCGCTTGCAAAAGCAAGCCATGCATAAAGGCTGATTTGTGAGACATTAATTACTTGTGGAGTGGTTAAAATGTCACGAACGATATACCAAACGAGAACAAAGGGCAAAACATTCAGCGCGGCGGAAATACCCGACAATATCAATGATATGGGCAGAAGTATTTTCTTTTCCCCCATATATGGCGCGAATCTTTTTAAAATAAAAGTGCTTTTTTCTTTTGGCATCTTTTTGCCTCCTGTTTTAAGTTTTATTTAGGGGTTATTTAAGGTTTTGTTTTATAAGTTCTGATTGTTTAAAGAAAATATACTTTTGGCTGTAGTTGTCTTAAAAATTCATAGCCTCTTCACCTGAAGATTTGTCCATGTGAAAAAAAGATGTACTAAACTGGCCTTGGTTAGTCTCATCTAACCAAGGCCAGTTTAGTACATCTAACCTCTCTTTGTCAACCTCTATTTTTATCTGTATGTTTTAAAAAACCTGATTCCAACTTGTAACGGCATTTTCTGAAACCATACGAACATAAGATTCAATATCTCTCATATGTTCATACACCAACGGTTCTTCTATTCCAAAAGGCGCATATGCAGTGTAAACCACACTGGTTGTTTGGGCCGTGATGGCGGTTCGGGAATCCGGACCCCGAAGAATACTGGAAAGAACACTTTTCCGATCCACAATCATCATATCATCAGGTATCGTGATTACACTGCGACCACTCAATGTGGTAAAACTCTCTTCCCCCGTTGAGATTCTCAAACTCATGGGGAGGTCTATTTTTTCCAGGTCATGAGCCGCTGTCAGAACCATGTTCTTTAGCTCCGCCATAAACATGGCTTCCACCAATGGTGCTCCGGAGGGAACGGACTTGCCATTGATCACCGATTCCAACTGAAGCAACACATGATAGGTATATCCGAATTTCTTATAATATGAAATATAGGTGTCCATGGGATGTTGAGATTTCAGTTCATTCCGCGTTGCCCCAGCATACTTCGATCGTATGGTATCTTCCAGATCCTGCCGCACAACTCGCAACCGATCTTCTGAAGACAGGTTCTGTACATTTTCCATAACCAGAATTCCAACAGAACACTTTCCCGTATTCCCGGTTTCATTCACCAAAATATCCATGACTCTTTTTCCCTCTCCTTTCCTCTGCCTTTTAGGTCCTCCTACAAAAAAGCCTGCGTACAAGTGGCTTTTTTATGTAGATTGCGCTTTCGGGACAAAGTTCCTGGCAACAATAACAACGGATGCACCTGTCATACTTATAGGTAGGAGGATGATTCTGATTCCCGTCATGCCAATCGATTGCTTTGGGATCTACCGGACACATATTCACACAGACACCACACTTGATGCAATGCTCTTCCATAATATAGGGTCTTGGAGTAATGGCGTTTTTAATAAGCTGCATACTCCCATTTCGCTTGAAAGGTTTTTCCGGTTTTCGGTTTACATCAAAATCCATGGCTATGAGAGGTTCCATGGAGTCTCCTAGGATTTGAATGTCTTGGGCCAGAAATGTCCCTGCTCCCATTTCCATCCCGGCTTGATTCGTAAGAACCAACCCGGGGTCCAAATTCATCAGCCTACATGCGGTGGCATCCAGAGCAATGGGATCGGCGGAAAAAAGAAGAACATTCATTTTTCTTGGACTGCCTCCTCTGGGTCCATTCCCTTCCATGGCAAAAATGCCATCCATAATATATAGCCGGGGATTTATATATGAATTCAAGTCCACCAACATTTTGGCAAAGTCATATGAATCCGGTATTTTCACATGAAATTCCCCTTTTCGAACTCCGGGTATGCATCCGAACTGATTTTTTACCGCACCGGTCATTCTTTGAAATCCGTGAGTTTTCATTTTGGGAAGGCTGATGACCCCATCATTTTCTTGGACTGCATTGGCGATATAGAATTTCTTGTTTTGATAGCCCTCTTTAAAATAGACTTCTACGCCTGCCTTGAAATCAGCCAGGGGTATTTTCAATTCTTCCGCAACGGCGAATATCCCGGTCCGTTTTGAGACGGCCTCCGGACTTTGGAAAGCCGGAGAATCTCCATAGGAAAGTTCGGCCCCGGCAGACTGCAACACTTCGGATACCGCCTTGAAAACCGCCGGATGTGTCGTAACGCATTTTTCCGGAGGATCTGCGGATAGCCAGTTAGGTTTCAGCAGAATTTTTTCCCTAGGCTGAACAAAAGCCCATGGACCACCCAACAAGGAAAAGCCCCTTTCCACGGCGCTTTTCACTTCGCTGTATTCATAACTGCCGCAATAGATAATGGCTACTTCCGACACATTCACCTCCTGGTCTATGTATTTAACTATTTTTCTTCTTTTGCTTTTATTTTTTCCATATAATCTTTTGTTTCTTTTACAACAATTCCACTTAAACCAAGCAAACCAATCAGGTTTGGAAGAGCCATTAAACCATTCATGGTATCTGCAAGATCCCAGATGAACTGAAGACCACTTAATGCTCCAACCATGATAAATGATACGAATATTACTCTATAAAGTATGACACCCTTTTCACCCACAAGATATTCCAGACATTTTTCACCATAATATGACCAGCCCAGAATCGTCGAATACGCAAAGAAAACAATACCAACCGCAACAATGATTCCTCCAATACCTGGAATCGCTTCATTGAAAGCAACGGTTGTTAAGGCGGCGCCGGTGTAAGCGGCTCCTGTATCAGGGTTTATGGTTCCCACAAGGCCTGATGAAAGAATCGAAAGAGCTGTAAATGAACACACAACTAAAGTATCGATAAATGTTTGGGTCATACTGACAAGCGCCTGTCTAACCGGGTGATCTGTCCGAGCTGCTGCTGCTGCTATGGGAGCAGAACCGAGACCAGCTTCGTTAGAAAATACACCACGAGCAACACCGTACCTGATAACTGTTCCTAAGGCCCCGCCAGCTACCGCATTCCCGGTAAATGCATCTGAAAAGATGGACGCAAAAGCCGCTGGAACATATGCAGCATTCAAAATAATAACAACACTACCTCCCAAAATGTAAAAAACTGCCATAATGGGAACGATATAAGCAGTAACTTTTCCGATACTTTTAATTCCGCCTAATAGAACGATTCCCGTGAAAATAACAAGTATAAGTCCGGTAATCCAGTGTTGCACACCAAAAGTAGTATAAATAGCATCAGCAACTGAGTTTGCCTGCACCATGTTGCCAATACCAAAAGCTGCAATAGCTCCAAAAAAAGCGAAAAGAACTGCCAGCCATTTCAACCCAAGACCTTTTTCGATGTAGTACATGGGGCCTCCTGCCATTTCTCCTCTTTTATCTTTTTCTCTGTATTTAACCGCCAGCACGGCTTCTGCATATTTTGTGGCCATACCCACCAATCCGGTTACCCACATCCAGAATACTGCACCTGGTCCGCCGGCTGCGATTGCCGTAGCAACTCCTGCTATATTACCTGTACCAATGGTTGCTGCAAGTGCAGTGGTTAATGCCTGGTAATTTGTAATGTCTCCTTCTACGCCTTCATTTTTTTTGAAAACCATTTTATGCGCATAAAGAAGATTGGAAAATTGAAGTGCCTTTAATCTAAAAGTAAGTATGATTCCTGTTCCTACCAATAGGATAAGCATCGGCGGACCCCAAACAATACCATTAACAGTACTGTTTAAATTTGTAATAAGTTCCACAATAATTCCTCCCTTTTCGTCAAATGAGTACTTCACAAATCTTTTGATAATATGATTCACTAAAATTATATAGTCAAATCATTCAGAGTCAAGCCTAAGATCAACCATTCGCCAAGAAGAGATCCGGATAGGGCTACTGCCGCTTCTGCCTCCCATAATCTGAGAAAACCGTGCGTTAATTTTTTCTTTTTTCCGCTGTGTGTTGCAGCCCCGCGTCTCTGTCATACCCATACACATAACGAAGTTCGAAGGGTCGAATCATTTCTATTGCGGCCACTTTTCCATTTTTTATATAAAAGGTAATGTCCCTTATTTCATTGGTTTCCGGTGCAAAAGGTTGCCACATGTATGCGTATTCAAAGTCACTATTCTTATCGAGGCTTTCTATATTTTCTTCTTGATATCCAATAAACCCCGTTTCTGACAAGGCCTCCTCCTTGTTTAGGTAATATAAATCATCCATATAAGAAGACAGAAGCTCTTGTTCCGTACTTCCTACAAGAATGTCTCTATTTGTCTTCACACCTTCGACATCAGCCCACAAGTAAGATATATACTCAACATTGTCCGGTTCGTAATAATCCGTACCAATCATTAACCCTCCCGCATCTAAGGTGTACCAATATTTCTTATGAATATAAGGGACCATACCGTCACCATCCTGCGAAAATTCTTTTGCTGCTTCCAATGCACTTTGATACTTCTCAAACAAAAAAAGTATGCCAGGTATTGGGCTGGCACTGTCAGGCAAAACAAAAGAAAAGTCATCCGTAATATTGGCATCGTATCGATCTGAAAAACGAAAGTCATAAAGATACTCTATGCCTTCCGCCATGTTTTCGGGGATAGTGGGTTTATCACTAACAATTTCTTCATCTAAAACAACATCATCGCTAGGCAGGGAAGGGCCACTGCAGGAAGCGAATAGGACTGGAAGCATAATAACCATTAAGTATATACAGAACTTTCCAACTCTGCTCTCCATTTTAATCTCCTTCGGCATAAGGCATAGACAATAGAGCCAGAGTACCTGTTTGTTGTCACTCTAGTCAACTATAATGTCACACGAGCATCTTTAACAACTTTTCATCAAACATTTCACTTTCAATCGTTTGGTAGGCTCTCATCTACGGCTTCTTTTGATTCCCAATCAAAATATTTTATTAAGCTTGGTGGGATATTTTCAATATTCTTGTTTGCCATTGCTTTAGCAGGATCTTTCATACCTTCTTTAATCCATTTCAAACACATATTCACTTGCCCATAACAATTGAACTCAATAAAATGCGTCCCTGCGATTACATGAATCGGATACGATAGTGTAAAATATAATTGGTATAAATAATCTATGGGCTTTTTTCCCGCTTTTGATAATCTCAGGATACTTCTTTTTACTTCTTTGTTCTTCATTTTCATTTACTCTTTCTCTACAACAGGGAAGAGTACCCCATTAATTTCCAGCCCCTCAATATTCTCAAAATTTTCTGCAGTGTAAGGGATCCTAAACATATAGCCCTTTTGATTTTTATGGATATATCCAGATTCTTTTGGGATAATAGTTTTATCTCCATCCTCATATACAATCTTTATCTCTATATCATCTCGATTCATCCTACTAATCTCTTTCGGGACATCCTCTCTTGAAGCAAATAAAGTAGTATTAATCGGTGAAATAACGGCTCTTTTTACTAAAAATTCATGCCCTTTAAAAGGAACGGTTTTGTCTGCCTCCAGCTTTTTTGTTAATGAGTTATTTATAGCGAATTTGATTTCCCAATCTCCTGTTATGTTATTAGAGTTGGGCGTTGCGTTTACGCTCATAGAATAAATATGAAAAGAAATATTAGTTTCTTCTAGTAATCCTATATACTCAATACATAATGTAGCCCGACCTTCATCTTTATCCCAGGAAATAACCTCATATATTTTACTGTCGGTATATCCTGTTTTTTCAAAGAAATCATATTCATTTATGGAAAAATTACGCCCAGTAAATATATCACCAAAGAAATCACCATCGATGTCTATTACGTCAAGGAATAAATAGAAAGCTTCACCATCATTGAACGAACCAAGGTATTTAATCTCTACCCCTTGGTCTAAGAAAGATTCTTGCGTTGCCTCTCCCAAGTACAACTCTTGAGGAGTCCCTCTGAAAAAAAATGGACTTGATTGCTCAATTAAATCTATTACAATATTTTCATTACCTGTATCAGGTTTTTCCTTCCCACCACTGCATCCTGATAACCCAGTAGTAATCAGCATTACACATAAAAATAATCCAAATATTAATAGGGGAAATTTATTTGCTCTGATATTCTTGATTCCCATTACACTACTCTCCTCTTAATTCCTATGGCTTTATTCTGTCTCTAAGCATATCACATCTGGAATTATGTTTGTATCCACATCTTTTATCCATTCTGCATCTTTACTTAATCTCCACGACTGTACTGGCCGGAATTAGTTGTCTAAAAGTTGGCCGCTGCACATAAGAAAAACCGCAACCCTTTATTTCAAAGGATTGCGGCGATATGGATACTATTCCCACTCTATTGTTCCGGGAGGTTTGGGTGTAATGTCGTAGACCACTCGGTTGACCCCCTCCACCTCTTCGGCGATGCGGCAGGCAATCTTTCGCAGTAACGGATATGGCAGCTCCGCAATCTCTGCACTCATGGCGTCGCTGGATTGGACAGCCCGCAAGCAAATCACCTGTTCAAAGGTTCGTTTTCCGTCCTTCACACCGGTAGATTTGGCATCCGGCTCCAGTGCAAAGTACTGCCAGATTTCCCGGTCTAGCCCCGCCAACCCAATTTCTTCCCTAAAGATAGCGTCCGCTTCCCGAACCATAGTGAGCCGCTCTCTGGTAATGGCTCCGATGACTCGAACTCCCAATCCGGGCCCCGGGAAAGGTTGCCTCCATACCTGCTCTTTGGGTAGTCCAAGGGCTTCTCCTACTTTGCGCACTTCATCCTTGAAGAGCCACTTCACCGGCTCTACCAACTGAAACTCCATGTCTTCCGGAAGGCCCCCCACATTATGATGGGACTTCACCACGCCTTTGTTGGAAATACTCTCAATGATATCCGGATAAATGGTACCCTGAACCAGATATGGAATCTTTCCCAGCTTTCCGGATTCCTCTTCAAACACTCGAATGAATTCCTCTCCGATAATCTTTCTCTTTTGCTCTGGGTCCGCCACTCCTTCCAGCTTGGATAAGAAACGGTCTTGTGCTTGCACTGTAATTAGATTCATACCGAACTGTTTGGCAAAAATCTCCTGTACCAGCTCCGGCTCTCCTTTTCGCATCAGACCGTGATCCACAAACACACAGACCAGCTGCTCTCCCACCGCTTTATGGACCAATGCGGCACACACTGCACTATCCACACCCCCGGAAAGAGCACAAAGTATTTTATCCGGCCCCACTTGTTTTCGAATCTTTTCCACTTCGTCCTGGATGAACAATTCCATGGTCCAATCCTGGCGAAAACCTTGCGTTTTCAGAAGCTCTATCAAGGAATCCTCGTCCATATTTCCCACACGGCATTGTACCGGGATTTCCATTTTTTCCAAGTACTCTCGTTCCCATTCTGTCAAAGGTTCCTCTTCTTCGCCAATGACCCATACGGCGTGGCCCTGACTACAATCCCGATTCGTATCAAAAAGAAGCACCTCACAATAGACTCCTGCGTTGCGGGCAATCTTTGCCTCTCGCTGGTTGTTGTGGGCGCCTTTGTCCAATATAATGAGCTTTTGTCTCTCCATCAACCCTGTCTCCTCCTTTTCTTAATAGATGAATTGTACCATCCGAAGGAGTCTTTGTAAATCCAGGGGCCCGGAGAGTTTTTCGAACACAGTTTTTCGAACACATGTATTGAACTTATGTTCTTTTCTTGATATAATATTCCCATAGTCATGGCATGACATGGAAGGAGACAAGATGGAGCCGCAAATTTTGGAGAAACTGACCTTGCTGGCAGAAGGTGCCAAGTATGATGTGTCCTGTTCCAGCAGTGGAGTGGGCCGTCGCAATCAAGGCGGGTTGGGCAGTGCCAGCAGCGCCGGTATTTGTCATAGTTGGTCCAGAGACGGCCGTTGCATCTCTTTATTAAAAGTGCTGCTTTCCAACCATTGCGTTTACGACTGTGCCTACTGCGTGAACCGGCGGTCCAACGCCATTCCCCGTACTGCCTTTGAACCCAGGGAGTTGGCGGAGTTGACCTTCTCCTTCTACCGAAGAAATTACATCGAGGGTTTGTTCCTCAGCTCCGCCGTAGACGGATCTCCGGACCAAACGGCGGAGCGGATGGTGGAGAGTCTTCGCCTTCTTCGAAGGGAATACTCCTTTGGAGGATACATTCATGCCAAAATCATCCCGGGTATCGATCCAGTGTTGGTACATCAATTGGGACTGTTGGCAGATCGTCTCAGCATTAACCTGGAAGTGCCTTCTCCCGAGGGGTTGGCTCGACTGGCTCCCCAAAAAAAACCCAGCGCCATCTTCTCTCCCATGCGACAAATCACCGGCACCCTTATGGGACAGCGCTCTCTCTCCGGCCCCGGCACCATGTTCAAAAACAAGCCGGCTTCTCCTCTCGCCTCTTTGGGCGGCGGGGATTCCTTTTTCCTCCCGGAGGAAGAAGGAAAAAAGGCGAATTTCCCATCCCTCACTCGCCAGGAGACTTTTGCCCCCGCCGGACAGACCACCCAAATGATGGTGGGAGCCTCCGGTGAATCGGACCAGCAAATCCTTCTTACCTCAGAAAAACTGTATCACACCTTCCTGGTGAAACGGGTATATTTCAGTGCTTATGTACCCCTGGTAGATTCGCCTATTCTGCCCTCCCTTTATAGCAAGCCTCCGTTGGCCCGAGAACACCGGCTATACCAGGCGGACTGGCTCCTTCGTTTTTATGGATTTGAAGCCAGCGAGTTGTTCACCGATAAAGAAACCAATCTGGATCCGGAGCTGGACCCTAAGATCACCTGGGCTCTTCGAAACATCCACCATTTTCCCATGGAAATCAACAAGGTGACTTTTGAAGAGCTGTTACGGATTCCCGGCGTAGGGGTTCAATCCGCCCTTCGCATCATGAATCAGCGAAAGGTTTCCCATGTACAATATGAAGACCTGAAACGAATCGGGGTGGTTTTGAAAAGGGCTAAGTTTTTTCTTACCTGTAATGGCAAGTATTATGGTGGCCGGGATGTGGTACCGGAGTATATTCGTGCCCAGGAATTGAAAACCGCACAAGGGTTGCTGAATGAAGATAAAATCCGGGGAAGATTGATTCCGCCGGAAGATCCTCAGATCTCTTGGCTACAAGATAACACCACTGGTTTATTGCGTCATTCCCTGTTTCCGGAATTGACAGGAGGTACTCAATGATGGACTATCTATATGATAAAACTTGGGAAGGATTCCTGACTTGCATTCACCACCACTATTACCGGGAGCCGGCTCATGATATTCAGCCATCCTCTACCTACCAGCATTCCTTCACATCTCAGGCTACTCAGGTGGAGACAAATCCGGAAATGGCGGAAAAAGTGTACCATGCCATAGAGAAGAAGTTTTCGGGATACGACCAAATTCGACTCTACCGGGGGTTTCTATCGTCGGACCCGGATAAAGAAAAAATCCTACTGGACTATTTGGTTCTGGGGTTTCGAAAGGGCTCTTCCATCGGCATGTATCATGGCCATCCCGTAGTGGCCCGTTTTACAAAAATGGAGAAAAAGGTTTCCTTTGAAGTTCATCGCCTTCAAGGGTTGGTTCGGTTTTCCCAAATGACAGGAGACATTCTCTATGCTCCCATCACCCCGGACCACGATGTGACTCAGCTTCTGGCTCACCACTTTTGCGATCGGTTTTCACAAGAGAACTTCATCATGCACGACACCCGCCGGGCCAAAGCCTTGGTTTCATCTCAAGGAGAATATGTGATTACTACTTTTACCCCGGATGATCTTCCTCCCCTATCTCAGGAGGAGAAACAAGTTCGGGCCCTTTGGAAAACCTACTTCGAAACCATTGCAATAAAACAACGCACCAACAGGAAATGCCAAAGGAATTTCATGCCGGTGCGTTATTGGCAGCATTTGACGGAGATTACGACTCCTCTTGAAGAGTCTCCGTTGGAGGCTTGGGAGAATTCTCATCCTTCGAGTCCTCTGATTCCAGATAGCGATTGAGCACTACGATACTCTTGAACAAATCTCCGTCTATTTTTACTTCAAATACCCCCTTTTGAAGCTTCACCAAATCCTTGGCGATGCTGAGACCCAAGCCGCTGCCATCGGAGCTGCGGGCTTCATCTCCCCTCTTGAATCGTTCCATCAATTCCTCGGCATCGATGTTCAAAGACTGGCGAGAGATATTCTTCACTTCGAAGATAACCATATCCGGTTCTGCTCCTTCGCCTCCCACTTCTTCTCGAACATCCATATAGACCCGCGTGTCCGGCTGGGCATATTTCAGAACGTTGCCCAGAATGTTTTCCATCACACGCCACATTAGCTGGCCGTCAGCCCACACATAATATTTTTCCTTTTGGTTGTTTAGGATGAATTCCAAGCCGGATTCATTGATTCCTTCATCCAGCTCTCCCAGCCCTTGGTTGATTAACGAAATCAACTCTACTTTTTCCAGTCTCACCGGCATGGCCCCGCTGGCGGCTTTGGCCGCTTCAAACAGGTCCTCCGTCAATTGGCGCAGTCGATTGGTTTTGTTGTCCAAAACACCCAAGTACTCCGTCGCTCTGGGACTGCCCAATCCTTCCTGCTTTAGTAGGTCGATATAGGTCACCATAGAGGTTAAGGGAGTCTTCAAATCATGAGATACATTGGATATCAATTCCGCCTTCATCCGTTGGTTTTTTAATTCGTTTTGCACGGTGATATTCACCGCTTCGGAAATCTGATTGATGTTGCGGGCAATGTCGTCCAACTCAGAATGATCTCCTTCCGGCACCGGAATCTGATAGGTCAGGTTTCCGTTTCGCACTTCTTCCACCCCCTGCTTAATGGCATCGTACTTTCGCACATATTTCGGGGCGAACACCAGGACCACCACCAGCACCACCGGTGCCAAAAATACGGTGGCGGACAATAGTATTAATAAAATAGAAGCAATCACTACCTTCTGCATGGTGCTTCCGCTTCGGAAAAAGATCCGATGGAGAAACAAAACGAAGATGGCAGTCAGAGACTGACGAAGAAAAGTTCCCGCCTTCAGTTTTTTCACCATAGAGAGAAGGAACCACAAGCCCAAATAGGCTCCCGACAATCCAGCAATCAAAGCGATGGATGCCGTCAGACTTCCAACCATTCCCATCCCCGCAAAGGGAATCATGGGATGGAAACTTATGTTGCCGGTATAAATAATTTTTTCTATAAGCTCATAGGTAAATCGCACATAAATGATTCCAAACAAGACGAAAATTCCGCCTACCATGAAAAGTTGTATTTCCGTATACCAACGGTCGATTCCCCGGAGAATAATTTTTCCCTCAGAATCCCGGTCTCCTACTCGAACACAAAGATAGATAAAAGAGCCCAGGGCCACCAAAGCCCCCCCTACCATAAAGACTCCTGCTCCCAGCATGCTCCAACCCCAAGGATTTCCATAGGAACCCCTGTTTGCATCCCACATGCTATTCAAGAAATAGTCCAGCCCGGCTCCGAAATAGGAACCTCCATAGTGGTACGGCGCCACTTGCAAGGCAATCAACCCCGCCACGAAGGCCAGGAATCCCAATCCACACAAGATGAACATCAAAGGGTATAGCCCTCCTTTATTTCTGCCGTTGCCTTTTTGATTAAAGTTTTTCGATTTTGTATCCAATTCCCCACACCACCTTTAAATATCTTGGATTCTTGGGATCAATTTCAATCTTTTCTCGTATGCGACGAATGTGAACCGCCACCGTGTTTTCCGGATTAAAGGCAGGTTCTTTCCAAACCGCTTCATAAATTTGCTCCATAGAGAATACCTTGCCAGCATTTTCCGTAAGAAATTTTAGAATTCCATACTCGATGGGCGTTACCACCACCTGCTCTCCATCCAAATTCACTTGCTTGGATTCGTCATCAATGATCAACCCTCCGGTTTTGCAGACTCCTGTCTTTTTCTCCAGGCTGCCCAGATTCACATACCGTCTCAGCTGGCTTTTCACCCGGGCGATCAGCTCCAAAGGATTGAAGGGCTTGGTGATGTAATCGTCGGCGCCTAAATTCAGCCCCGTGATTTTATCGTAATCCTCACTTTTCGCCGAAAGCATGATGATGGGAATGTTTTTTTCTTCCCGAATCTTCATGGTGGCCCGCTGTCCATCCAGATTTGGCATCATGATATCCATCAGCACCAAATGTACCTCTTCATGATCCAGAATACGGAGAGCTTCCAACCCGTCATAGGCTTTCAACACTTCGTATCCTTCGTTGTTTAGGTACACCTCAATGGCATTCACAATCTCCCGGTCATCGTCACATACTAAGATCTTCATCTTTCCCCTCCTGTATGTATAAGGATAGCTTAGAAATCTTAACAAAGGTTCGGGCTTTTTCTTACGACTTTCTTAAACAGTTTTAATTGAAATCATAGGTTTTTATCGGTCATGGGCGGAGGATAGAACCACGGGAATAGACTTTGCCTCCTTCGGTAAGAAAAGTCGCTCCGGGGTCACATCGCATTCCAGCGCCAACAACTTCACCCCATTGTTCTTGGCCTCTCTCACCGCTTCTCCAAATTCCGGGTGCATTCGATCGTGAGGGGAGAAGGTATGAGTCCCCTTCATTTGAATCACAAAAACCGCATAAGCATCGTACCCTTCCTTCACCCCACGGATTAGCTCCATCAAGTGTTTGATTCCCCGCTCTGTGGGAGCATCAGGGAACAAGGCCACTCCCTGTTCCTCCAAAGTAACCCCTTTTATTTCACACAAGACCTCCCTGCCTTGAGTTTTCAAGTAATAATCCAGTCGGGAGTTTCCATAGGTAAACTCCCCCTTCACTTTCTCCACTCCGGGAAGAAAGTATCCAGCCCGCACGTACTCTCCAAAGGCAGCATTGGGAGCCTGGCTATCAATGTTCACCAAAAGATGGGGGGCATCTTTTTTCCCAAAAGGTCCTTCCTTCATCACCGCAATCAAGTCATATGCTGTCTTACGATTGGGATTATCAGACTTGGACAAAAAAACCCGGCTACCGGGGAGAAGAAGTTCCCGACAACGGCCGGTATTTTTCACATGAACACGATGGGTTTCTCCTTTTATGGTGACAAACGCCACGAAGCGATTGGGTCGCTCCAGAAAGAATCCTTCCACCACTTGCTGATATTTCATTTATCCCATCACTCCTAAATGCTCCAAGAGAATCTTCGCTCCAATGAAAACCAACACGACACCGCCTACCAGTTCCGCTCTTTTTCCTAAAGAACTTCCGCAACGATTGCCGATGAGCACTCCCAAAAAAGACAGAGAAAAGGTCACCAGAGCAATCCAGCTGGCGGCCGGTAGAATGGATACATGAAGGAAGGCAAAGGTAATTCCCACCGCCAGGGCATCGATGCTGGTAGCGATGGCCAGGAGCATCACTTCTTTCAGTTTCAAAATCTGGCAAGAAGAATCTTCCTGCTCCGGATGAAGAGCGCTCCAAATCATACGCCCCCCAATAATCGCCAACAGCACAAAGGCAACCCAGTGATCAAAAGGAATAATATATGGAGCAAAACCAGTTCCTAGGCCCCAGCCAATGAGAGGCATCGCTCCCTGAAATCCACCAAAAAAAAGGCCAATAATCAATGCATTCCTCTTTTGGGAACCGCCAGTGGACAATCCTTTGCATATGGATACGGCAAAAGCATCCATGGATAGGCCTACCGCAATTAGTATCAGTTCTAAAAAACTCAATCTCTATAGCTCCATTTCCCGGTTTGTTTGATGCAAAAAAGTAATTCCAACCTCTGCCCCGGTATATCGATGAACCCAGTCTGCCAATTGTTCTGTGGCTTCTTGGAACGTCTTCTTCCGGGTAGGGTCTACGCTTTCTATAATCAGGAAGGCACGGGTGGTGTCCGGCGTCAGCATAGTACGCTGCCCATCCCGCCAGTTCCAGCAACGGCAAACCGCTCCCAGTTCATCCCGATAGATTACTTCCCCCGGCAGAGCAGGGTCTTCTAATTCATCCCCCAAGGCCAGAAAGGATTCTCCCCCTTGGGCAATGGTCAACACCAAATTTCCTTGAAAGCTGTCTATGTCCTCACCACCACAGGGAATTCCATAGGTTAAAGACACCGCGTTATACAGATCTACCAAGGGATTGATGGATGAAACCGGATTTCCCTTTTCCACCCTCTTCAACAGCGCCTCAATGGAGCAGCGGACTCCTTTTTTGGTCTTGAATTTCTGATAAGCTTGCCGCCAAACCGCAATTACCGGGTTTTCGCTGAATACTTCCTCGGTGAAATGTTTTTTCGCCTCCCAATTAGCCCCCTCCAGCAAGGTGCCGATTTCCTCCAAAACATCCTCTTGACCCATGAGTTTATTGTCCACTCCAGAGGCCGTCACAATCCCGATTTCCGCTTCCGGAAACAACTCCCAAAAGCCCTGTTCAATCACAAATTTTGCCATAAAAAACCTCCCGATAGTTTGAGTATACAACAAATCAGAAGGGATTTCCAAGAATACTTCCGGAAAATGAACCTCCCTATATTTTCAATAACATAATCCCCTCAACACATATATGCTGCATTTTGTGATGGCCTTGCTTCAGCGCATTTTCCATCATCTTTTTTTCTTGATTGGAGGAATAAATCAATTGAACATCCACAGGGCCCACCGTATCCGGTCTGCCCGCCACTGAATCCGAACACTTCATCAGCAGTTCACGAAGTTTCAAAGCATTCATATCCCTCATTTGAACCGAAAGGACACACTTTCTTCCTTCTTTACGAACATTGCTCACCGCTTCCATCAGCAAATGAAAATCGGTAGCCTCTCCGATTTCAAAAGACACCAACTTGAGAAAAGGCTCTTGTTCCGTTTCTTGTTCCTCCATTTCCTCCCGCCAATATCTTTCCCAGTTTTCTCGGTCAGTTACATTTAAAGGTGTGATGGCTCCCCGGTATGTGGTCTCTTCCTTACCTTCCTGAAGACACTCCTTCACTTTTGAAACCCACTCCTCTTTCTTCAAGGGACGGGATACACTGCCTTTCGACACCTCAGGTTGATACAGTTTCCGATATTCCGAGGGCGTACAGCGAAACCATTTTTTAAAATTCCTGGTGAAGTATTTTACATCCGAGAATCCTACATCATCTGAAATCTGTTGTACGGTACAGTTGGTATCCAGTAACCTCTTTTCTGCTTTCGACAATCGGATATAAGCCAGCACATCTTGAAAACTACTGGCACATACCTCTTTGAATAGATGAACAATATGAGATTTGGAATAATGCTCATTTTCAGCAATGTGTTCTACTAAATTCGGCCTGGAATAGTCCCGGTAGATGTACCCCATAATCCGATAGTATTTTTCCGTCTTTTTTTCTCCCGCATCCCAGTTCCTGGAATAATAATTCTTGGTATCGTAATCCCGGGCCAGGAGAGATATCAAGTCTACGGACAATTTGTACAAGTTAGACACCTGCTCTCCTTCCACCATGGCAACGGCCATATTCCCCAACATTTTACGAAGCTTATGGGTTTCGTTCTTGTATTTAACCAAATCGAAAGACTCGCAAGCAAAAAGAACATACTCCAAATAAGGAATATGTTCTTTCAATTGCTGTATATCAAAATATAAGGAAAGAATCACCGCATCCCTGCCCAAAGCATAAATGGAATGAGAGTCTCCGTTGTTAATGACTACAAAATCTCCTGCTTTCATGGGGAAGTGCTCAAAGCTCACCTTCACTTCCGCTTCCCCTTCCAGCAACAGCAAGACTTCAATGACGCCTTCATGACAGTGAAGATGGCAACTGGTAACCTCTTCCACTTCCAAGGCCACGGGCAAATCCTTTTGAAAAAAAACGGGTTCCATGTACATGAGCTTACCCCCCCAAGGTAAGTTCATTATATATGGTTTTCTTTAACTAAACAACCTTTGCCGCCTCACTGTGTGCCGCCTCACTGTTCGTATTTTCACCCGCTTGTGTTACCTCACCCTAACTGTCCTCGAAGTACTTTCCCCTCAAAGACCACCGCATCCAGTTGAATGTTTCGAATTTCCATTTCCAGAACCCGAAATAAATCTTCATTGAGAACTACTAAATTGGCCAGTTTCCCAGCCTCTAAAGACCCCATTATATGATCCCACCTAAGTTGTTTTGCTCCATTAAGGGTGTACCCTTTCAATAAAAATTCCCGACTCAGGCAAGCTTCTTTCTGAGGACGCATTCCACCTGGATAGATCTTGTCATCCAAGGCAAATTCCGGATCCACCCGAGTGTTGGACACTTGCATTCCAAAAAACGGATTGGCTCTGTGCAACTCATAAAAAGTTACCACATCACTTGACAAGGCTACCAAAGCGCCACTATCAATCATTGGATTGAATTGATACATAGACTCCCATTTTTCCCGGCCTATGAAAGGTATGGCTTCTTCTCCGAAATACCCTCCGGCCCAGTGACAAGACCAATTGATGGTGACTCCCAGTTTAGCAGGCCTTTCTCTGTCATCAGGGTGAACCAACTCACAATGCGCCAGGACCACCTGCATAACCCATGGATCTTTTTGCTGTCTTGCCTCTTTTTGAGCCATTTCCACAGCATCACAAGCCACTCGGAATCCACGATCTCCCACCACATGTATGTGCAAATCCAACCCTTCCTTGTTCAGAAGTACCATACAATCTTTCAACTCTTCGGTGGACATCTTAATTTCTCCTCGGTTTTTCCTCTCCGGATCGTTAAGATGAGGCTCTAAAAGTGCACTGTTTCCGCTTTCATTGGTTCCATCCAAAAACAATTTCATGGTATGAATTTTGATGCGTTTGCTGGTGTATACCTCTTGATATCTTCGTATTTCCTGGATTCTTTCCGGTAGCTCCTTATAACTCCAAAACCGTAACAAGCCGTCATAGTATACATGAAGCTTCCCTTGTTCCTCTAAGGTTTTCATAGCCTTCAGCTGAGCTTCCCCCTCCAAAATCCCTTCTCCCATGGCCGTAATTCCATTGTCTTCCAAAAATAGAAAGAACGGTTCCAACAATTCAGGCGTCATCTTCATCGGGGGTTCCCATCCGATATTTTTGTACAAGGTATCGGCAAAATGATACCATGCGTATTCCTTAATCCAGCCGGTTGGCTCCCCATCCTTGTCTCGAACAAACATCTCCAAACCCGGGGTGGGGTCTGGAGTGTTTTTGTCCACCTCCATCATTTCCAGCATCTTTGTGTTAACCCAATGCATGTGGTCTCCAAAATCCTGGCACAAACAAGGCCGATCTGAAATGGCCTGGTCCAATAGTTCTTTGGTAGGCCCTTTGTTTCCAAACATGCTGGTGGGGTAATACTCAAAATAGAGAAACGGAATTTCCTCTTTGGGATGCTTCCTGCCATAGTCTGCTACAAATGCCAGCAATTCTTCCGGGTCTTCTGTCCAGGGCAATTTGATGTGCCAAGAGCTTTGAGACACCATTCCCGGATGGGTATGGCTATCCACAAAGCCGGGGAGAATCATTTTTCCTTTCATGTCGACTATTTTAGGATTCGTTCCCGCATACTCCAGCCATGCTTTCTCTTTTTCTTTGCCCACATATTGAATCCATTCGCCCTCATATACTAAAATGTCCGCCCAGAAATCTTTCTCATTCATAGTATAGATTTTTGCATTTTTTAATATAGTGGCCATTATTTCCTTCTCTCCTTTCCAGGTTATTCCGACTCTTCCAATGCCATTTCCGGAGGCAAGGTCTTGAAGCCCTTGGTCTTGATGGCCAGATAAATCAGCCCCACAAGCAACCAGGAGAATCCCAAAATCTTAGCGTTGTTTTCAATATTAATGAATACGACAATCAAGGTAATCATTCCTAAGCAAGGCATTATAAGATACTTCAAAGTGTTCTTCCCACCTCGCTGTTTGTTACGAATATAGTAGTGAGATACAACAGACAGGTTGACCATGAAAAATCCCACTACCGCTCCAAATGAAATCAAAGAGGCGGCACCAAATAAATTGTCCTGATAGAATAATGCTGTCATGGCAACAATAGTGGTTAACACAATGTTGTTCACTGGAGTTTGAAATCTGGGGGAGATTTTTCCAAAAAACCTTTTGGGAAGAATATTGTCTCGGCCCATTCCATACAAGATGCGTGAAACCGCTGCCATTCCGGCCATGGCGCAAATAAAGGTAGCAAAATTGTCTGTAATAAAGAACACATCCCCCAGCCAATCCTGTCCTATCGTAGGAAAAAGCTCAAAAATCCCGGCATCTACATTTTCAATTTCTTGATAGGCATTGGGCCAAGCAATTTGTGTGAAATAGGAAGCAATCATAAAAAGAATCCCCGCTCCAATGGTTACGCCCAATACCGCTTTGCCCATGACCCGTTCCGGTTCTTTGGTTTCTTCCGCCATAGTGGTTACCGCATCAAAACCCACAAAAGATACGCACAAAACTGCAGATGCAGTAAGTATATTTCCAATATCAAAGGTGGCCGGATTGTAAACCGCCTCGGGAACACTCAAGGTCCCGGTTCCTCCACCCCCGGTCACATATTTAATAATTACAAGAATTAGCAACAAAGTAAAACCAAGCTGCGCCGCAATAATGACCGTATCAATAATGCTGGCCGTTTTCATGCCAATGATGTTAATGATGCAACCAATGGCTCCCACTACAATTACAATCAGCCAAATGGGAATTACAGGGAAAAATTCATTCACATAAATTCCCAACAATAAATAACAAATCATGGGTAACAATAAATAATCCAAAAGCATGACCCATCCGGTCAGGAACCCCACATGGGGTTGCACCGAACGATTGACATAGGTGTAAGCCGATCCCGCCACCGGGAAAGCCCGCACCATTTGCACATAGCTGAATGCGGTAAAGAGCATAACTACCGTGGTGATGGCAAAAGCCAACGTGTACATTCCTCCTGTACTGGCGGTAAATATACCATAATAGTTGAAAACTACAGTAGGTGCCAAGTAAGCCAATCCAAACATGATGAGAAGCGGCAAAGATAATGTTCTCTTCAGTTTTACATCGTGGTTCAAGTCTGTCATTTTATACCTCCTTTCCATTCCCTTGAGCCGGTTTTTACCCCTCCGGCTCTCACAATCATTCCTATCTTATTGTTATCATAATTTTCTCACAAAGATTAGGCCTTTTATCGGACAAATCCATGACAATCGTGCATTTTTCTGTCTTATAAAAAAAGACAAACAAAAAAGGCGCTTCCCTTTATTGACACCAACGCCTTTTCCAAAATGAATGACATCCTCTAACCAAAAGTTAAAAATCCATATATTTTAAGTAATTCTCTTGAAATTCCTCATCTAGAGCCAATTCCACGTGCTCCAACTTCTTTGGCATCTGATAGCACCGTTCTTCTTCCTCTTCGCTGAGTAAAACCATGGAAGCTCCGGCTCCGGCAGTATTTCCCAGCCCATGCACCCGATTTGCCGCCACCGGGGGAAGCACCCCCAAATACAGGGCATCCTCTATTTTCAAAGTGTTTCCGAAGGCCCCCGCCATATAGATTCCCGTCAAATCTTCCGGAGTCCGTTTCCATCGCTTCAACAGCAATTCCACACCGGTTCGGATGGCACTCTTGGCCATTTGGATCTCCCGGATATCCTGTTGGCAGATAGCTACTTCTTCATCCCCTTCCTTCCACAAAAGAAAAAGTCGCTCCTTTCCCCGGGTAACCAATCTTTTCCCCAAGGGTGAACAAGGGTGAGCCTCTTCCCACTCTTCCCCACTGATCAGACGGCCCCTGCTATTGATAAGTCCGGCTTTTCGCATCTCCGCTACCGCGGATAGAATGCCCGACCCACAGATTCCCACCGGTTTGCCATTTCCAATGGTATGGAAAGTCATCTCTTCTTGGATAACCAACTCATCAATGGCGCCTTCTCCTGCCCGACATCCACAGGAAAGAGAGGCCCCTTCGAAAGCAGGCCCTGCCGCGGTGGAACAAGCCAAGCCTTTTCCCTCCTCCGCCAGAACAATCTCTCCATTGGTTCCCAAATCCATGAACAGATTGCATCCTTTCCGCTTAAGTACCCTGGAAGACACCATGCCTGCTGTAATATCTCCTCCCACATGGCCGGCAATATTGGGAAGTACATAAATGGAAACATGGTCCATAAATCCCAACTCTCTTCCATCCAGTTCCCGATCTCCTTCATAGGCTGGTTGAAAAGGAGATACGGCCAACCCCTGGGGATCTTCCCTCAGTAAAAAGTGGGACATGGTGGTGTTGCCACAGAAAACGGCGCGTGTCAGCTTTTCTTCGTGATAGCAGAACCGGTTCAAAAGAGCATCCTTTAACTGATGTACTCCTTGGAGGAGCCTTTGTTGTAACTCGCTCATATGGTTCCAGGTTTCTCCAGCATAGGTAATTCTGGAAATCACATCGGCCCCATGAATTCTTTGAGGATTCGACATGGTTTGGGATCCAATCAAAGCACCTGTGGTTCGATTCCATAATAAAGCAGCCAATGTAGTAGTGCCCAGGTCAAAAGCCAGCCCCAGGCCTTCCTGTCCGGAATCCCACATAAAATCCGGAGGAAAGGTCATCATACCCTTCCCCGGCGATTTTTGGTCTTTTGTCTCTCTGGAAAAACACCTCCCGCATGTGAGACAGTCCCCGGTGCAAACAAAGGCTTTTTCACTCATTGCTGATTCTCCCCACAAAAAGCACATCCCTTTTCATTTCCCTTGCAAAACAGGCAACGGTCCGGGAATACCAGAGGCTCTCCCTCGGTGAGAAGGAATAATCCAACCACGGATTTGGAGGGCATCATAGCTCCCTTATCTAAAAGCATCACATCTATCTGAGACAAGTCTAGAAGTCGATCAAACTTCATTAAGTTGTTGGTCCCCATACCAAAGAAGCCGGGTCCCAGCTCTTCACTAAAAGAAAGGCCCTGAAACTCTTCCCAATTTTGTAAATCCTCCCACATAGCCTTTCGGGCGGAATCAATATATGCGGTGCCCCAGAAGTCTCCCATTAATTTCAGGAACAAGTCCGGATCCTCCGGCAAGTCTCCGATGGTTAACCCGTAAGCCACTGCACCTTTGATGATACTGGAATCCACCTGTTCCAACACTTGAGAAAATATCCATTCTCCATCCAAGGTCAGTCGGCCTTCTTTGAGGCCCACTTCCGTATAGTGGGACAGGATGGCTCGGGGATAAATATGGTCTTTGACATCCTCCCAACTTTTCTTCGCTTGGTTTTCCATGCGAACCTGACCCGGCGCCTCCCGATGCAAGCCGGATATTTGATAAAATGTTTTTCTTGCCCAAGGGTCCAATCGGTCCCTTGGGGTATCCCATAATTTCTTTATTTCCATTTATCCTAGGGCACCCTCCGTCTCCTGAACCAACTCCTTCATCAATTTCTTCACGGTCAAAATGCAATCCACTTTATGAACATTGGACCCGGCAAACACCAAACCTTCATCCACATTTCCTGTTACGGAATGAATGAGAGCCGTAGATATACAGTAAGGGGCAACTTTGGGATCGCAGGTTCGAAGACAGTCCACACAAGAGGTGATTTTCTTCTTGCTTTCCGCCACCTCTTTAAGAAATTTATTATGGATGGCCCTTCCCGGCATTCCCACCGGACTTTGAAGTATCACCACATCTTCCTCTTTTGCTTTGATGTATTCTTCCTTAAATCGAGGATGGGCATCGCATTCCTCGGTGGCCACAAAGCGGGTAGCCATTTGCACACCGCTGGCGCCCTCTTTCAAGCAATGGGCAATATCTTCACCGGTATAGATGCCTCCGGCCGCGATCACCGGAATCCTCCGTTTGAATTTTTCCTGGAAGGGTTGAATGGCCTCCAAAACATCTTTGACCAAATCCATTACCGGAGGGCGATTTGCCGAAGTCAACACTTCGTTGGAGAAACCCAGATGCCCTCCTGCTTCCGGACCCTCCACTACAATCATGTCAGCGGTTCTCCCGTAATGCTTCTCCCAGTAATGAAGAATCACCTTAGCTGCTTTCCCCGAAGATACAATGGGTGCGATGCGGGTTTTAAGGCCTTCCACATACTGGGGAAGCTTGGTAGGAAGCCCTGCACCCGATATGATGAGATCGATGCCGCCTTGGGCGGCTGCTCTTGCCATCTCCTCATAATGATTCATAGCCACCATCAGATTGATACCGATGACTCCCGTTGGAGACAGCTCTCTCACCTTCTGAATCTGTAATTTCAAGGCTCTTAAATCTGCCTTTAATTTGTCCTGATAAAAGTCCGGTTCCCCATATCCTAGATTCACACCTGCCAGCACACCGACACCGCCTTCATTAGCCACCGCAGCCGCCAGGCAAGGGCCGGAAACACCGATTCCCATGGCTCCTTGCACAATGGGAATATCCACCATCAGCCCATTGATATCTAATTTGGGTATTTTCATATTTTATCTCCTCTGCCTTCATCCCTTTTGATACGACAAATTTTATGACATATTACACATTGGCATCCGTGGCAAAAGCCTCAGACCCCATGGGCGAAATGGTGACAAAGAGGCGCAATACATCATCCCCAGAGTTGATGACCTGCAAGCTTTCCGGTCCATCTACTTGCATCAACTCTCCCACTTCTAGCGGTGTTTCCTTGCCATCCGTTACCACCTTGGCTTGGCCCTTCATAACTTGCAGAAAAAGGGTGGAATCCATATGGGTATGACCCGGTAGTATTTCACCTTTCGCAATGTTTAGAACAAAGGCAATCACATTGTCGCTTTTGAATAGCATCCGCTTGGCAATTTTCTCCTCTGGTTCATGAAAATAATCATTAAAAACATATTTATTCATGGCTAAGTCCTCCTTTATTCTCCCTCTACTCCCACTCCACCGTCGAGGGCGGTTTACTTGTAATATCATAGGCGATGCGGTTTACGCCGGGAACTTCATTAACAATTCGATTGCTGATTTTTTCCAGCACTTCATACGGGATTCTGGCCCAATCTCCCGTCATACCGTCTACAGAAGTGATGGCCCGGATGGCCACCAAATGGTCATAAGTTCGGAAATCTCCCATGACTCCCACACTTTTCACATTGGGCAGCACGGTGAAATACTGCCAAATTTCCCGATCCAACCCTGCCTTGAATATTTCTTCCCGCAAAATGGCATCGGATTCTCTCAAGATAGCCAGTTTTTCCGCCGTAATTTCCCCCAAACAACGGATAGCTAATCCCGGCCCCGGGAAAGGTTGGCGATGAACCAGCTGGCTAGCCAAACCCAGTTCTTCCCCCACTTTTCGAACTTCATCCTTAAAAAGGTTACGCAAGGGTTCCAAAAGCTCCAACTTCATATCTTCCGGAAGACCCCCCACATTGTGGTGACTCTTGATAACAGCCGACTCCCCCTGGCCGCTCTCTACCACATCCGGGTAAATCGTACCCTGTAACAGATAGTCAATCTGCCCCATTTCATGATAAATCTTCCTGGTTTCTTCATCAAAGACCCGAATAAACTCCCGGCCGATAATCTTTCTTTTTTCTTCCGGTTCCGTTACACCCGCCAATGCGGACAAGAAGGCTTCCTTGGCATCCACACGAACCACTCTCATATGAAACTGTTGCCCGTAAACCTCCATCACCTGATCCCCCTCTCCCTTTCGAAGAAGACCATGGTCCACAAAAACACAAGTCAGATTGTCGCCAATGGCCTGGTGAACTAGCAAGGCAGCTACCGAAGAATCCACACCACCGGACAAGGCGCAAAGAACTTTCTTGTCTCCCACCTTTTGACGAATTTCTTCCACCTTTTCTATGGCAAAATTGGCCATGGTCCAGTTTCCCTTGCACCCCGCAACCCGGTAGAGAAAGTTTTTGATCAGGTCCTGGCCAAAAGGAGTGTGAAATACTTCCGGGTGAAACTGTACACCGTACAATTTTTTCTCCGGCCATTCCATGGAAGCGGTGGGACAGTGCTCCGTCACAGAAGAAACCCGGAATCCGGGAGGAACCCTTTGAATGTAGTCGGTATGGCTCATCCAACAAATGTTGTCACCAGGGATTCCTTCAAAAATCAAACTTACCAAGTCCTTCTTCACTTCCTTCTTCTGCTGAAAGAAGATAGGGACTCTTCCATACTCCTTGAAATCGGGGCTGACCACTTGACCTCCCATTACATGAGCCATCAGCTGAGCTCCATAGCAAATTCCCAACACGGGAACTCCCATGTGAAAAAAGGCTTCCGGCAAGCCGGGTGCCCCCTCCTCATAAACCGAAGCAGGACCACCGGTTAGAATCACTCCTTCAGGAGCATCCTTTTCTAGGGATTCCATGGCCTTCCCATAAGGTACAATTTCACAATATACACCGGCTTCCCGGACTCTTCGGGCAATCAGTTGATTGTATTGACCTCCGAAATCCACTACTAAAATCCCTGGATATTCCATTTTTCTCCCCCTATCGAATGTTGCCGCTGACGGAATCTTTCAATACCACATCGTGGGCTCCGCCTTCTACAATGCTGGTGGCAGACACCACCGTTAATTTGGCTTGACTTTGAAGCTCGGGTATGGATAACACTCCGCAATTACACATGGTGGATTTTACCTTGTTCAAAGAAAGATTTACATTGTCTTTTAACAAACCGGCATACGGCACATAGGAATCCACGCCCTCTTCGAAGGATAGTTTTTCATCTCCACCCATATCGTATCGTTGCCAGTTTCGAGCCCGATTGGAGCCTTCTCCCCAATATTCCTTCACATAGTTTCCGTTGATGTTCAACTTGGCAGTTGGTGATTCGTCAAAGCGGGCAAAGTATCTACCCAGCATAAGGAAATCGGCGCCCATGGCCAGAGCCAATGCCATGTGATAATCATAAACGATTCCGCCATCTGAGCAGATGGGCACATAGATTCCCGTCTTATTAAAGTACTCGGCCCGGGCCTTGGCGATTTCAATCACTGCGGTGGCTTGCCCTCTCCCAATCCCTTTGGTTTCCCGGGTAATGCAAATGGACCCTCCACCGATTCCTACCTTTACGAAGTCCGCACCGCTTTCTGCCAGGAACAAAAATCCTTCACGATCTACTACATTGCCGGCGCCCACCTTCACGGTGCCATCGTATTTTTCCTTAATATGGGTAATGGTTTCTTTTTGCCATTCCGTAAAACCTTCCGAGGAGTCGATGCAGAGAATATCCACCCCGGCATCCACCAGAGCGGCCACCCGTTCTTGGTAATCCCGGGTATTGATACCAGCTCCTACCACATATCTTTTGTCTTTGTCCAGAAGTTCATTCGGATTGGCCTTATGGCTGTCGTAATCCTTTCGGAATACAAAATGGGTTAATCTTTGATTTTTGTCGATGATGGGAAGTGCATTCAGTTTGTGGTCCCATAAAAGATCGTTAGCCTCGCTCAAGGAAATGCCTTCCTGTCCATAAACCAACTTTTCGAAAGGGGTCATAAAATCGGAAACTTTAGTTTCGGGATCCATTCGGCTGACTCGGTAGTCTCGACTGGTAACAATACCCAGTACCTTACCTTTGGGAGTTCCATCATCTGTAACCGCCACCGTAGAATGGCCGCTCTTTTCCTTTAGCTTCAAAATGTCCGCCAGAGTTTGATCCGGCCGGATATTGGAATCCGATTGGACAAAACCGGCCTTGTGGCTTTTGACTCTTTTAATCATAGCGGCTTGGCTCTCAATAGGTTGGCTGGCAAAGATAAAAGAAATCCCCCCCTCTTTGGCCAAAGCCACCGCCATTTGATCGTCGGATACCGATTGCATCACGGCGGATACCAATGGAATATTCATGGAGAGAGGAGCTTCTTCCCCTTTTTTGAATTTTACCACCGGAGTTTTCAGACTGACATTTTCCGTCACACATTCTTTGCTGCTATATCCCGGCACCAATAGGTATTCACTAAAGGTCCTGGAGTGTTCTTTAAAGTATTCAGACATTCTCTATTCCTCCCCTTGTTCTAATGCAAACTCACCCAACCATTCTTCCAATGTAATCCCTTTTGTGTAAATCTGTTCTGCCGATAAAACTCCCACATACCTTATATGCCATGGTTCATAGTTGTAACCCGTAATCGCTTCCTTCCCTTCAGGATACCGAATGATAAATCCGAATCGATGGGCATTCTCTGCCAGCCACTTTCCTTCCGGGGTATCTCCAAAAGTTGAGGTGAGTTGGTATCCCACAGAAGGCGAGGAACAATCTGCTGCCAATCCTGTTTGATGTTCGGATGTGCCGGGTTTGGCACTATACCGGTCTGCCCACTCTTGACCCCTAGATTCCACATAACTGTAATATAGGCTGGACTGAAAATCATAAGAACGATAAGCGGTGGTCACTACAATTTCCATTTCCTGCTCCAAAGCGTCCTCACATAATGCATGGAACGCCTGAACTGCTTCCTGCCTCATTTTTCTCCATTGAGGAGAACGATCCTTGGCAAAATAGCTGATTTCTGCCAGATCTTCTGGTACATACTCTTTTGCCAAGCCCTTCTCTTTATTGACCAGGATAAGAAATCCCTTCTCCATATCCTGTTGGATGGCTTCTCTCATTTCCTGTTCCGTATCCGGCACAACAGGCTCCTCTACCCCAGAAACTTCCTTTTCAAGGCCCCCGCTGGAAAAAGAGGAAAAGTCCAGCTGGCCTATTATGATAAACGCAAGAATTGCAAGAACCAAGAAAAGGACAACAAGCATCGCTGTTTTTTTCAAGTTAAACTCCTTTCCGGAAAAGATTACTTCATTATAGTATGTTTACCCCGAGGTTTCAAGGAAAGCCTCCTATATTACATGGAAGGAACTGAAAAAAGTACCCCCGAACTCTGCCAGGTGGTTACCATGAGCAGAATCGAGGGTGTTCAGAGGTACTTTGTAAATTCATCCTATGTGATTTAAAATCACATGTCAACGATTTTCGTTATTTATTGTAACATTTCTAGAATTCCGACCCGTATTCAACTAAAATTGAACAATGAAGTTACTGGCATCAGGAGAAGTGAGCATACCCATGGTATCAAAAATGATCGAAAGGCTTCGACTTCTTCGAAGCCAACAAGGTCTGACCCAAGAGGGCCTTGCACGCCAAATCAATAGCACAAGAGAAGCCATTGCCAGCTATGAAACGGGGAAAACCACTCCCCCCCTGGAAGTGCTCATTCAGCTTGCCGATTGTTTCCACATCTCCCTGGACTATCTGGTGGGAAGAAGTGACTTTCCCAATGAGTTTTACAACAGTGTGGTAGGAGAAGAGGATGCCCGGCTGTTTCAACAAATCTACAGTATGTCTCCTCAAGACCGGGATAAACTTACCTCCATCGCGAAAATCTTTCAGAACCATGAGCCGAAATAGTTTTTTCTCTTTCCTTCTTTGACCATTTCCCTCTAATACAGGTACATCTCCAGCTCCCGCTGATATCGGAACAGGATTTTTTTCATTTCTTCCAGCTTCTCCCGGTACCCCTCTTGCTTAAAAAAAGAAATGGCTACCACATTTTCTATTTGGCCATCCGGACTCTTCAATGGCACACCCACTCCAATTACATAGGGTACCGTTTCTTCAATGCTTTCCACAAAACCTTGTGCTTTAATCCTTGCATACTCTTTCAGAATCTCTTCTTTTTTTGTTAATGTGTTGGGTGCTGTCTTTTCAAAAGTGGCTTGATCCAAGAGTTCCTCCACAATCTGTGGGTCATGATAGGCCATCAAACACTTCCCGTAACTCCCTTTGTTCATGGGATAAAACACCCCGGGGCGATCGTTCACTTTCACCGGCTGATGTGTTTCTATTGAAAACATGGAAACCACCTGATTTCCTTCCCGATGAGCCATCCCAACAGACTCCGAAGATTCCCGACCGATTTTCTCCAATATATTCAAAAGGCTTTCCTTGTAATTTGCATTCAGCAAATATACATTGCCCATATGATAGGTCATGGGTCCCATGCGATATGCCTTGTTGTTGCCATCTCGAATTAATAAGCCCCTTTCTTCTAGGGTGGTTAGTATTCGATACACGGTGGTACGATTTAGCCCAGATTCCCTCACCAACTCTGTCACCGTCATCCGATAGGGTTCTTCTGCCATAAGAGATAGGAGATAAAGCCCCTTTTCCAAACTGGTCATTTGATTTTTATCTTTGGGTCGATGTCCATTCATGTTCTTCTCCTTCAAAGATTGTCATTTGTTGAATGTAGCGCGCATACATTTTCGTAGCCAACAGCATAGAGGAAATGCGAATTTTTTCGTTTTCCTGATGAGCACAAGAGGGATCTTCAGGAAACACCGGTCCCCAAGATACCATCCGCTCCATGGCCTTGGCATAAGAAGTGCCGGGAGCCGACAGAAATTCCCAAGGGACATCATACTGTTGATGCACGCTCACCATGGCTTTAAGAAAAGGTTCTCCTTGATCCACCCGCATTCCATCCATATAGGATGTAATCCGAAATCGAAATCTGTACTGATCTTGAAGCAATTGAAAGGCTTTCTCAATTTGCTCCCGGGTAGTACCAACCCGTTGTCTTATATTGACCACCAGCAAAACTCCTTTTTTCTCCAGGGTTGCCCTGGTAGGCACTGCCGTGGTTTTTCCCAAAAGTTCTCCCTTCCATTCATGGGATCCGTCATCGATACCAAGGGCTCCACCGTAACTATCATCGGTGAAACAGTCACGGACGAATCGGGCAAAGTCCGGCAAGGGGTGGTCTTTTATACATTGGCATAATTTTACCAATGCATTCTCCCCCCCCTGCGGAGTGGAACTGTGTACAGAATGTCCTTGGCTGACCAACGATCCTCCTTGCCGGGTTTCTATGCTGGCTTTGGAAGGAACCGTATTGTTACTGTCTCCACACTCCAACTTCAGGATATCTCCCTTCCCATCTCCCGGAAAAAGAATTTCCACATCGGCATATCCTTTTTCTGCATAGAAAATCGGGAATTCCCCATCCGGGGAATAGCCAAAATCCGGCAAGGGAAACTGCTGCTTGAAATGGCCAATATCTGTCCATTCTACTTCTTCAGAAGTGCCCACCAAAAGCCATACTTTTCGCCGGAAAGGAAGTTTCAGCTCTTTCACCGCCTTCATGGCAAAAAGACTCATGATGGCGGGCCCTTTATCATCCACCGTTCCTCGGCCCCAAAGAAACCCATCCTCTACCGTTCCTTGGAAAGGGGGGTGCTTCCATTTCGTAACATCCCCAACATCCACCACATCCAAATGCACCAGAATACCAAGAGTTTCTGGGCCCTCTCCCATTTCAACAATCCCCAGATCCTTTTCACGGGTCATCTCTGTAGCAAACCCTTGCTCTCTCGCTAAAGCCAAGAAGGCTTCCAAACAAGCCTTGTTTTCTTCAGTTCGGCCCGTAATGCTTTCATAAGCTAGTAAGCTTTTTATTTCAGCAATCAGCCCCTGCTGTTGTCCTTCCACCCAACGGTCCAATGCTTCCTTAATCATCATTTTGCTACACCACAATACAAACAGGCCAATCGGCCATAAACTTTGGCTGCTTTACGCAGTTCCTCCACTGGGATGGATTCTTTTCCGGAATGGGCCAAAGCTAGGTCGCCGGGGCCCAACACTATGCACTTCATCGAAGTGAAAGCCGCCATGGTTCCCGCATCACTCCAAGCAGGAAAAACGGTGACTCCACCGGGAGAAACTCCTTCTTGCTCCAAGGCTTCCTGGGCGGCCAAAACCAAGGGGTCTTTTGGGTCTGTGTAAAAAGGAGGGTGAGCCAGCAATTCCCCTGGAGTAAACATTTCCAACAACTCACCATGGAAAGCAGAATCCTCTTCCTCTAATGCCTTCAAAATAGCTTTCAACTCCTGATAGACTTGCTCCCGGTTTTCCGCCGGAACCCACCTACGGTCAATTTCCATTCTACAACTTCCCGGCACCGTACTGGGTTGGTCTCCTCCCTGTATTTTTCCTACATTGATGGTGGGAACCCCTAAAACCGGATGCCTTCTTTCTTGAAGTGCAGGCATATACTCCTCTTGAATCCGATTCAAGAATCGCGCCGCCATCATGATGGCATTGATTCCCTCTTCCATCTTGCCACCATGAACCGTTTTCCCTCTTATCTTTACCACCATCCATTCCAGCCCTTTATGGCCGATGGCCGGCTTTAAATTGGTGGGCTCCCCATTAATCACTGCGTCCGCCCAAGGTCCATTTTGAATCAAATATTCCACCCCTTTGCCCTTTTCTTCCTCATCAATAAGACCTACAAAAATCAGGTCGCCTTCCAAGGCGATCTTTGCCCGGTGAATTCCCATCATCGCCGCAATCATAGCAGCCAAGGGACCTTTCATATCACAAGACCCTCTTCCGTAAAGAACGCCGTCGTGAATTTCTCCCGAAAAGGGGTCTTCCATATCATAAGGAGGCACCGTGTCCAAATGCCCCGTCAGCAAAAGAGATTTACCCCCTCCCTTGCCGGGAATTTTCGCCACTACATTATATCGACCCGGGATTACCTCTACCAATTTGCTGGAAATTCCTTCTTGCCGAAAAAGATGATGAACAAAAAAAGCCACTTCCTCTTCTTGATGATCTCGAAATGAATCGCTTGGAATTTTTACCATCTGCGAAGCAATTCCCGCCACATCTACTTTTTCAATTTCCTCCGTCCACTCTCTTGTCATGCCATGAACTCCTCTGCAAAGTGACATGCTACATAATGATCTGCTTCCGCCTCCATCAGTTGCGGGCACTCTTGCTGGCAAAGTTTTTCTGCCCGGGGACATCTACCAGAAAACTTACATCCCGCCAGTTCTTCCATGGGACTTGGAATCTCTCCGGGAAGAATGGGCCGAGGGCCTTCCTTGCGAACTCCGGGAAGAGGCATCACGGAGGTCAACGCTCGGGTATACGGGTGAACACCTCGATGAATTAGCTGGTCTGCACCACCTATTTCCATAATTTTCCCCAAATACATGATGGCGATTCGATGGGAAATCAGCCAAGCCAAGGATAAGTCATGGGTTATGAACAAATAGGACAACCCTCTCTTCCCGCGAAGATCCAACATCAAGCTTAAAATTTCCGTTCGAATAGAGGCATCCAACATGGACACCGGTTCATCTGCCACTAAAAAATCCGGCTCCAATATGATGGAACTGGCGATAACCACACGTTGGCGTTGTCCTCCACTTAATTCGTGAGGAAACCTTTCAAAAAAATCCTGTGGCGGAATCATGCCGGCCAGTTCAAGGGCCTGTGCCACTTTTTCCTGTCGCTCCCCTTCTGACCGAACCAAACGATGAATATCCAAGGGTTCTGCCACAATATCCATGACCCGATCTCTTGGATTCACGGACTGATAGGGATCTTGAAAAATCATTTGAGCCTTCCTGCGGAACTGCTTCATGCCCTTTCTATCGTACTCTTTAATCTCTTGCCCCCTGAAAAACACAGCGCCCTCTGTAGGTTTCACTAAGCCAAGCAACGCTTTGCCCGTGGTGGTTTTTCCACAGCCGCTCTCTCCCACCAGGGATAGTATTTCCCCTTTTCGGACTTGAAAGGACACTCCGTCCACAGCCCGAAGAAGACGATGGTCTTTGCCCAACAAATCCCCCATTATGCTTTTTTTCAGCTCAAAATGAACCTTTAAGTCTTTGGCTTCTATAATCACATTTGCATCCATCATTGTCCTCCACACAAATGGCAAGAAGCGTAGTGAGTATCTCCTACCTTCATCGGCTTGGGTTCATCCCAATTGCATCGCTGGATAGCCCGGTGGCAACGAGGATGAAAGTGACATCCTTTGGGCGGAGCCAGCATATTGGGAGGCGTCCCCTGAATCCCGGGAGGAATGGTTCTTTCCTTTCCAATATTCGGAAAACAAGAAATCAACCGCTCCGTGTAAGGATGTGCCGTGTTTTGAAAAAGATCTTCTACCGTTCCACTCTCTACAATTTTGCCACCATACATCACTGCAATTTTATCACAGGTTTCTCCTAAAATGGAAAGGTCATGGGTAATGAGAATCAATCCCATATTGAGTTCTTTCCGAAGCTTTTCCAACAAGTTTAAAATCTGAGCCTGCACCATCACATCCAGCGCGGTGGTAGGTTCGTCCCCAATGACCACCTTGGGATTGAGGGCAAGTGCCATGGCAATCATGGCCCGTTGTTTCATCCCTCCACTAAATTCGTGGGGATAATTGTGAATACGGCTTTTGGGCATTTCCACCAGCTCAAATAGTTGTTCTGCCCGCTCCAAAGCTTCTTTCTGGCTTTTCTTTTCATGCAATACAATGGCTTCCGCAATTTGCTCTCCCACTTTCATTACCGGATTCAACGCATTCATGGCTCCTTGAAAAATAATGGACACTTCCTTCCATCTTTTTTTGCGAAGCTCCTCTTCAGATATTTTCAGAAGATCCGTTCCTTCCAGAAGAATTTCTCCTCCCGCCACCCGGCCTTCCTTGGGCAACAATCTGGCAATAGAAAGAGCACAAGTGGTCTTACCGCATCCCGACTCTCCTACCAAGCCCAAGGCTTCCCCATAATCCAACTGGAAACTGGCGTCATCCACTGCTTTATATTCCCCTTGCACTGTATCAAAACAAGTGCGTAAATTTTTCACTTCCAACAACATCTCATTACCTCTTTCGCAACTTCGGATTGAGAATTTCATCAAAGGCATATCCCAGCAGGGTAAAAGAAAGCACCACCAGGACCACACAGATGCCCGGTGGCAAATAATACCACCAAGCCCCGGCGCTGGTGGCACCGCTTTCAAAGGCATAATGCAACATCATTCCCCAGCTGGCGGTGGTAGGATCTCCCAGCCCCAAAAAACTTAAAGTGGTTTCCGAAACAATGGCCACGGCAGCCACCAATACGGTGTTGGCAAAAACCAAGGGAAACACATTGGGTAAAATATGATGGGCCATGATATGACCGCTACCGGCTCCAAGTGAAAGAGTCCTTTCCACAAAGGGCCGCTCCTTTACCGAAAGAGTTTGGGACCGAACCACTCTTGCGGTACCTGCCCAACCGGTAATTCCAATAACGAAAATAATGTTCCAAATGCTGGTGCCCAAGATTGCAGCCAGTACCATCATAAGAGGCAACCAGGGAATCACCATAAAAAAGTCCGTAAATCGCATCAACGCATTGTCGATTCCTTTTCCAAAATATCCGGAGACAATTCCAATAAGCGTCCCGATTACCATGGAAATCAATGTAGCAAGGCCTCCAATCAACAAAGAAATTCTGGCCCCGGAAATCAAATTGGCCAATACATCCCTTCCCATATCATCGGTGCCCAAAAGATGCTCTCTGGAAGGGGAATTCAGAATCTGCTCCACTCCTCCGAACTCCATAGTGGAAAAGGGGACCAGCATAGGACCAAAAATAGCCAAAACTATGAAGAAGGAAAGGGTCGTAGCTCCCACCAAAGCCATTGGGTTGGTTCGCACCGCATGAAAGAAGAGTCGTCCCTTCTTATGTCGCATTTTCCACTTCATCGGGTTCTCTCCTCTCTAATTCTTAACCCTGGGGTCTATATAAGAGTAGGTGATGTCTGCCAATAGGTTGGCCAAAACCACACTAACCGTTACCAACAAAAATATTCCCTGGAGTAAAGGATAGTCTCGGGCACTCAAAGCTTCATACATCAGTCGCCCTAAACCGGGCCAGGAAAAAATGGTTTCCACTTGAATGGCGCCGGCTACCACAAAGCCGATGTTAATAGCTATAATGGTAATCATGGGAAGCAAGGCATTGGGCAGTGCATGCTTCCATAGAACCACACGTTCCCGAAATCCCTTGGCCCGAGCCGTAGTAATATAGTCTTCCGACAACACATCCATCAGGGTATTGCGCATAGTCAAGGCATATTCTCCAATCAACACCAAACTCATGGTCAAAATCGGCAGCACAGAGTGGCGGGCCAAGTCCGCCAACATGGCCCCCGTGGTAACAAAACTTTTCCCGGGAGTAAACATGCCACTGGTAGGAAACAGCTGCAGTCCCACACAGAAAATCACCATCATAATCATTCCCAGCCAAAAAGTGGGAATGGAGTAGGTTACCAAGGAGAATCCCAGAGTTCCCACATCCAAAGAGGTTCCTCTTTTCCACGCCGCCAATACCCCAAGAAAAATTCCGACCAAAATGGCAATGATTTCCGCCACTCCCACCAATAATAGGGTGGGGAGGATTCGTGCCACCACCACCTGACTCACCGGCGCTTTGTATATGAAGGAAATCCCCAAATCTCCTTCCAACAAATTTTTGAAATAAGTAAAAAACTGAACATACCAGGATTGGTCTAGTCCGTAAAGCTGCCTCACACTGTCGATCATTTCCGGCGTCGCCCGGGGATTCCGCATCATCATGGCCAGCGGGTCTCCGGGCAACACTCGAAACAACAGGTAGTTAAATACCAATACTACCAGAATGGTAACCAGCGCATAAAATAGTTTCTTAATCACTAATCCCTTATGCATTCATCCGTTCTCCCTCTTTAATCGATAGGCCGAATACTCTTGTAGTTCAAATTGGTCAAATTAAAGAAATAAGTTCCGCCATCGGGAATTTGTCGATAACCCGTCCACCGATCGGAGCGGATGGCCTGAATGTTGTTGGAGTAAATCAAAATCAGATAAGGAGCTTCTTCATAAACAATCCGTTGCATCTCAAATACCATTTCCTGCCTTAGATCCTCCTCCATTTCCCGTTGTTGATCCAAATACAGCTGATCATAGCGTGAATTGGAAAAGAAGGGTTCGTTGTTTCCGCCAATTTGATCCGTGGTCAACACGCCCAAAATTACAGTGGGATCTACATCAGAGCCCCACCCCCAAATAAACATGTCATAGCTTCCCTCTATAATCCGGTCATACAAAGCCCCGCTATCCATGGTTACATTCTTTACAGAAATCCCCACCGCGCTGAGATCAGCAGCAATCAACTGGCCGCTTTTCACTTCTTCTACATTGTCCGCAATGGTAATGAACTCAAACTCCAAAAGCGCTCCATTCGGGGCCTCTCTTACGCCATCCCCGTTTCTGTCTTCATATCCGGCTCCTTCTAATAAAGCCATGGCTTGATCCGGATTGTAATTCCTTAATTCGTCGGCAGTAGGCTTATAATGGAAAAAATCTCCCGGGTTAATCAATGTGGTTCCAACTGTACCCTGCCCTCCATAGGCCATGTCCACGATTTTTTGTTTGTTGATGGCAAGATCCATGGCTTGGCGAATAGTTTTATCCAACAAAAGGGGATTTCCCCCACTTTCAGAAGCGGTCCAACAGTTGATTCCAACCTGCATAAAGCCCAGTTCCCTTCCGGAAATGGCATCGATGTTTGGATCATCCACCAGCTGCTTCAACTGAGCCGGATTCAAATTGCTGGCTCCATCAATTTCTCCCAGCTTCAACGACTGGGCCATGGCATCCAGATTGTCATAATTCACATACACAAATTCGTCCACATAGGGTAGGGTCCCGAAGTATTGCTGGTTCTTGACAATTTTAACAAAATTGTCTCCCTTGGAATGAAACTTGTAAGGCCCGGTGCCAACGGGGGGTTCATTGGCCCAAAGCTCCAACTCTTCTTCCGGAATCTCGCCGAAAATGTGGGCTGGAAGAATGGGAGTCGTATTTTGAAGCATATTAGCCTTTGGTGCATCGGTGGTGATTACCACCGTGAGCTCATCGGGGCACTGGATATCTACAATTCCCTCTAAATAGGAACTGTACATATATCCCAGGCCGGTTTCCAACATCAACTCATAAGTAAATTTCACATCTTCCGAGGTAAAGGGTTCCCCGTCATGCCAAACTACACCTTCTTGCAAATGAAAGGTCCACTCCAATTCATCTTGGCTCACAGACCAATCTTTGGCCAGACAGGGGCCCGGCTCATAATCTTCGTCATATTGAACCAAAGAATCATAAATCAGCAAAAAGAATTCATAAGTCACTTGCATATAGGACGATAAGGGATTCATGGTGTCAAAGGCTGCACTGGACCCGATTCGAAAGGTACTGACACCCTCGGTTTGATCCGAACCTCCCCCGCAACCTGTTGGTATGAATATCAAAGACATGACCAAAAGCAGGGTGAGGAGAATCTTCACATTTTTTTTCATTTTCTTCCTCCTTTTACTTACACAAAAACACGACGCCCGTTACCGAACGCCGCTTTCCAACACTTCAAATATCTTACTGTCTGCATCTACACGCACTTGTACCCCTAAGGGTAATGTAGCCATATCTTTTGTATGTCCCAAGGGTAAGCCAAACAATATCGGTACCCCCAAAGGCTTCAAGTAGTATTCCAACACATCTTCCAGACTGATGTCACAATAAAAACCCGGGTTGTGTTTAAAGGGCCGACAATTATGACATTCCCCTACTACCACCGCCTTCGCTTTCTGTAGAAAACCAGCATTTTTCAAATGAGACAACATGTGGTCAAAAACCCATGGTTCCGTATCCACATCCTCGATGAGAAGAACACTTCCATCCACATTGGCTTCATACGGTGTACCTAAGGTGGCGCACAGCAAGGTTAGATTTCCACCCACGAGAGACCCTTCCGCATGGCCACTACCCCAGGCCTGAACCCACTTCTTGGAATCATTGGGGGGAATGACTCCCAAAGGCTCCGTCGCTGCCACCGCTTTAAAAAATTGTTCTTTGGTATACTCTGTTAAGTCTTCGGGGTTGAACCGGGATAAACCCGGCCCATGAAAGGTGACCAGGTCCCCAAATTTTCCCAGGGCCACATGAAGAGACGTGATGTCACTAAACCCCGTGAATATTTTCGGGTTGTTTCGTACCATGTCAAAATCCAACAGAGAGATTATTTGAGCGGATCCGTAGCCTCCCTGTGTGACAAATACCGCATCTACATCATCTCGACGAAACATTTCATTGAAGTCTGAGGCTCGTTCTTCCTCCGAGGCGGCAACAAAGCCTTTGGTTTTGTTCACATTCTTTCCCAGCGCTACACGGTATCCCCACTCTTCCATGGTTTCCACCGCTCGTTGCACTTCGCTGTTTTTCTCTGAGGGACTGGCTGGAGAGATAACACCAATGGTGTCCCCCTTTTGCAATTTCTTGGGACGGTTCATGGCGGGCCTCCTTAATAGTTCACAATATGAACATTAATTCATATGTTGCTACATTTTTTACAGTATACTCCGCCTTCCCATAAAGGTCAATCCCCTTCTCATAAATATCCCTGCCTGAAAAAGGAACAGGCCCCTATAAGGGGCCTGCCATGATTTTCTATTCTGTTCTTAAGAAAGGGCTACATCATTCCGCCCATTCCACCGCCCATGGGAGGCATGGGTGGTTCGTCTTCCTTGATATCCACTACACCTACCTCAGTAGTTAACAGCATGGCTGATGCACTGGCTGCATTTTGCAGTGCACTTCGAGCCACCTTGGCCGGATCCACAATGCCTGCAGAAATCATATCCATATACTGTTCTGTTTCCGCATTGAAGCCAGTACCCACCTTCGAGGTCTTCACCTTGGCCACCACTACACTTCCTTCAAAACCGGCATTTTCTGCAATCTGACGAACCGGTTCCTCTAACGCTCTCATAATGATGTTTCCACCAGTCTTTTCATCACCGGAAAGCCCCTTCACATACTTGGCAACCGCTGGAATGGCATTGACCATGGCCACTCCGCCACCTGCTACAATTCCTTCTTCCACCGCCGCCTTGGTAGCATTCAGCGCGTCTTCGATGCGAAGTTTTCTCTCCTTCAATTCCGTTTCTGTGGCAGCACCCACCTGAATAACCGCTACTCCACCGGAAAGTTTTGCAAGTCTTTCCAGGGTTTTCTCTTTATCAAAATCGCTGGTGCTATCTGCCGCCTGAGTTTTTAATTGTTCACATCTGGCTTTGATAGCCGCCGAATCTCCGGCACCTCCTACGATAACCGTGTTCTCTTTGTTAACCTTCACCGAGGTGGCTTGACCCAGCATATCCAAAGTGGCTTCTTTCAAATCATAACCCAATTCCTCAGTGATGACTGTTCCTCCTGTTAAAATGGCCAGGTCTTCCATCATGGCCTTTCTTCTTTCTCCAAATCCAGGCGCTTTCACAGCTACACAGTCAAAGGTTCCCCGAATCTTATTCACTACGATGGTAGCCAAAGCTTCCCCTTCCAAATCCTCACAGATAATGAGAAGTTTTTTGCCTTGTTGCACGATTTGCTCTAATAGAGGAAGCAAATCTTGAATGTTGGAGATTTTTTTATCAGTGAGAAGAATATAGGGATTCTCCATAACCGCTTCCATTTTTTCTGTATCGGTGACCATATAAGCCGAAAGGTATCCCCTGTCGAATTGCATTCCTTCTACGATTTCTAAAGTGGTTCCCATGGACTTGCTTTCTTCCACAGTAATGACCCCGTCTTTTCCTACCTTTTCCATAGCTTCGGCAATCAAGTTCCCGATTTCATGGTCCTGAGCCGAAACGGAAGCAACCTGCGCAATGGCTTCTTTGGAATCCACTTCCTTGGAAAGCGCCGCAATTTCTTCTACAGCCACATCCACGGCACCCTTGATTCCTCTTTTTAAAATCATGGGATTAGCACCGGCTGCCACATTCTTAAATCCTTCTCGAATCATAATCTGGGCTAACAAGGTGGCTGTGGTGGTTCCGTCCCCGGCCACATCATTAGTTTTGGTAGCTACTTCTTTTACCAGCTGGGCACCCATGTTCTCCACGGGATCCTCAAGCTCAATCTCCTTGGCAATGGTCACTCCGTCATTTGTGATCATGGGGCTGCCAAATTTTTTCTGCAATAATACGTTACGCCCCTTGGGGCCCAACGTAATTTTTACGGTGTTTGCCAGTTTGTCCACACCTTCTAACAAACTCTTGCGAGCCGCCTCGCCATAATGTAAATCCTTTGCCATTCTATATTCCCCCTTTACTTAATCGTCGCCAGAATATCATGTTGAGATACGATCATGTACTCTTCCCCATTGTATTTGATATCGTCTCCCCCGTATTTACGGAATATGACTTTGTCTCCTACTTTGACTTCCATGGGCTCGTCCTTGGTTCCTGGACCAACAGCTACTACTTCTGCAATCTGCGGTTGCTCCTTGGCTTGCCCGGGCAAAACGATACCACTGGCGGTTTTTTCTTCCGCCTCCATTTTTTTGATGACCAATTTGTCACCCAATGGTTTGATTCCAAAACTCATTTCTCGATCTCCTTTCTGTATGATGAATTTTTCGATTGGTTTTGGTTGTTAGCACTCACTTTTACAGAGTGCTAACTGTAATATACTCTCTTCCCTCTCTTGTGTCAACCCCTTTTTTTCAATTTTTTTATTGAATTTTTCCGGGCAAAGAAAAAAAAAGAGGGTTATTCTTCCCCTTTTTTCTATATTCCCTATTTTTTCCGGTTTTCAACCCCAAATTTTCCTGTTTGGTTTACATAATTATTTTTTCTTGCTTTGGGTAATATGATAAAAAAGATATTGCTGAGCCAACCCGGAAATTTCTCCATACTGTGTGGATGCCAACTGTTCCATAGCCTTTTCATCTTCTTCCGGAATTCCGTAAAGCCGGTTCATAATTCGTTTCATCCAAACATCCAGAGGAAAACTGGTTCGCTGCCCCAACCCATATAACATGGTACAATGAGCCACTTTTTTCCCAACCCCATGAAAAGAACACAAGTATTCCATCCCTTCCGCTGACGAACCCTGGCCACAATTCTGAAGTCGGCAAAGTCCTTCACCGGAAACCTTCCGAGCCGCCTTCAATACATACACATCCCGGTATCCCAATCTCACAGGAGCCAAATCTTCCCGGGTCAACCCGGCCAATTGATTTGGCAAAGGAAAAGCATAATGCTGCTTTCCAAAAGCCTCTCCCAGAGGCGTTCCAAAGAAGCTGCACAAAGCCTCAATGCTGCTTTTTATTCGAGGAATGTGGTTGTTTTGTGAAATCAAAAATGAAATCAGAGTTTCCCAAGGGTCCTGATGAAGAACATGAATTCCTTCTCCTCCTTCAACAACTTTTCTCATAGCCGGGTCTTCACGGCATAGTCTTTTTTTCACCTTGCCATAATCCAGATCCAAATCCAAATAATGACGCCAAAACTGAATTTCCTGTTCCGGATTTCCCCCTTCGCCTATCTGTCGGATGGTCAGCACCCCGCTATCCCCTTGGGCTTCGGAAGTCAGGTTGGCCACCCGATGGCCTACTACACCAATATAAGAACCGTCTTCCCGGGCTTCCCAACGAAAACACTGGCCACATTCCAGCGTCTGGGCCAGTGAAAAATCTTTGATTCCTTCTATGGTAAGCTGCTGCATTCTTTCCGCACCTTCCTTCTTATTCTCTGAGCCCTCGAATTTCTACATCCACCCGGGCTACATTGAAGGCCGTCATTTCTGCCACCTGCCCTCGAAGAATGCGTTGAAATTCCGTGGCGGCTTCCACCAGAGAAATGCCATATTCCATGGTTACCAGCACCAGAATTTCCACCCCGCTTTTGCCTGTCTGTGTGGTAACACGAAGGATTTGAGCCACTCCATTTTGTTTTTCAGCTAAAATATGAACTATATCGCTAATGGCAGTGTCTGAAATGAAAAAATCTCCCATATAGCTGTAAGTGGGACGCACCACCGACTTCTCTGCAAAACCGGCCCGGCCGGAACCCAGCTCCCGGAAAATCCGGAGCGGGTCCAAAAAATACCCGGAAAAATCTTTTTTTAATTGAAAGGTTGGCACAGGAATGACATGCTTTCCCATTTCATGCCGCTGCTTTCCGGCAATCTGGCGTTCCTTTTCCGTGGTAATTCCTTCAATATATATGGTGTCCTCAATGGGGGGCAATGCCAACCTGCGGGCGATTTTTTCCACCATTTTGTCCGAAGTGCCGATGACCAAAACCCGATGAGGGTTCACTTCCCCTATTTTTTCCACCACTTGATTGCGATGATCCTCCTCGGAAAACAAAGCCGTTTTTATAGCGCCCACTACGGTCCCCTGCCTTTTGGCTGACTTTCCGGCCAAAATGCCATTGCCATAAATAAACAAGCCATCATCAATAATGGCTTCGATATCCAAATCCCTACACAGGTTCATGGCTTGATAACTTTTTCCGGTTCCGCTCTTTCCTACCAGCGCATATACTTTCACAGAGTCTGCCCTCTCGTCCTTTACTTTAAAAAGAAATGATGGTATAATTCCATTGTCTTAGGATTTGAATCAATTTCTAAAGGAGGATACTACATGAGCTATAAAATCACGGAAGAATGCATCTCTTGCGGCGCCTGTGAGCCAGAATGCCCCACAGAAGCCATTTCTGAAGGAGAATCCATCTATGTGATCGATGCGGATAAATGCATCGACTGTGGCGCTTGTGCAGATGTTTGTCCGGTAGACGCACCGGTACCTGCATAAAACCGTCCTGGATCCAAAAAGAAGTGTTGATTTCCAACAGTCAGCCGTTTCGCAAAATGCGAAACGGCTACTTACTTTTTTGTTCCCATTAAATTTTATCGATATTCTTCCTTTTGCATATTATTGATATGGTACGCCAGAGAATGAAGACTATCTGACAAATGAACATTTTCCAAAGCCACTCTAGCCGGCACTTCGATGTCAAGTGGAGCGAAGTTCCAAATGCCCCGAACTCCGGCAAATGCCATCTTATCCGCAATTTCCTGAGCCGATTCCTTTTGAGTACAGATGACCCCAATGTCCACCTTGTTTTCTTCGATATAAGGGACCAGCTGTTCCACATCCAAAATTTCAAAACCTCCGCTGTTGGTCCCCACTTTATCTCGATTATTATCAAACAGCGCTTTTACCGCAAAACCTGCTTTACCAAAGGTGTAGTTTGCCACAGCCGTTCCCAATTTTCCGGCACCAACGATCACCATAGTATGCTGTTTGTCCAATCCCAGGATGGCGCTAATCTCATTGAGAAGGCCTTCCACATTGTATCCATAACCTTGCTGCCCGAACCCGCCAAAGTTATTTAAATCCTGACGAATCTGAGAAGCCGTATACCCGATTAAATTGCTCAAATCCCCCGAGGAAATTTTATCGATCCCTTTTTTCTTCAATTCAATTAAATAACGCCGATAACGAGGCAAGCGTTTAATCACCGCTCTCGATATTTTTTTCGTTGATTTCATAGGTCTGCCTCCCCCGTACTACTCTAGGACAAAAAAACCCGTTTTGCGCAAACGGGTTTTTAGTGATAACTAGTTGATTTTCTCTTCGATGTACTTTACGATGTCCCCTACGCTTTGAAACTTTTCTGCATCTTCATCCGGTACTTCGATATCAAATTCATCTTCAATCGCCATAATAATTTCTACAGCATCCAACGAGTCTGCCTCAAGATCCTTCATCAAATGGGTTTCCATTTGAACAACTGCTTCCTCTACACTCAACTGATCGCAGATGATATCCTTTACTTTTTTGAATGTCATGATTACTCCTCCATCAATCTTATTCCCTGACCTCCCGTTTCCCCACCAGGGCCCCCGGGCCAGAATAAAATCATTATAATGGGTTACCCTATGTAATGCAAGAGAATTTCCTAAAAAAACCTCTCCTTTTCTTTTTCCCCATTTTCCAACATTTCCTGACAGGAATGCCATTCCAAATAACCCTTTTCCAGATATTGCTCCAACTCTGCCAGTTCTTCGGTCAGCTCCAATAACCGTTCCGGTTGGGTTCGGACTGCTTCTTGCTCCATTAGGCTAAAGATTTCTTTTTTTCGATCCTCCCATTCTTGTAACTCCTTCTCCGTTTCCTCAATTCTTCGAAGAAGTCTACGCCGAAGGGCCTCTTCTTCTTTTTTTCTTTTGCGTAGTTCCAAAGAAGGGGAAGGAGTTTCCTCATCCGGTCTTTTGCCGCCCATCCCATTTTCTGAACCGGACAGCCCGGTAAGATACTCTCTTACAGATTGAATGCTTTGCTTTTTCTCCATGTAATAATCATATTTCCCAAGGTAAGGAATAATCCCATCTTCTGAAAGCTCCAAAATTCGATTGGGTATTTTATTTAGAAAATACCGGTCATGGGAAATGCACAAAATGGTTCCGGGGAAATCCAACAGGGCTTCCTCAAACACCTCCTTGGAAGGAATGTCCAGATGGTTGGTGGGCTCATCAAAAATCAAGGTATTGGCTCCCGATAACATAAGTTTTACTAAAGCCAATCTGGCTTTTTCTCCCCCACTCAAGCTTCCCACCGGGAGAAACACCTTGTCTCCCTGAAACAGAAACCGCCCCAGGATGGATCTCATTTGCGTATCGGAATACAGGCGGTAAGATTCCTTCAATTCCTCCAAAACCGTTAAAGAAGAACTGAGGTTTTGTTGCTCCTGGTCATAGTATCCGAAGATAACATTGTGACCGATTTTCAAGTGCCCCGCCTCCATTGGCAACTGCCCCATAAGAATCTTTAACAAGGTGGTTTTCCCAATCCCGTTGGGCCCCACCAAGCAAATTCTTTCTCCTCTTTTAATATCCAGATTCACCTGGCGAAACAACTCTTTTCGATTCTGTCCTCTCCCAAAGCTTTTGGAGAGGTTCTCTGCTAAAATCACATCCCTCCCGCTTTGAAACTCCTGCCTGAAATGAATCTTCACTTTTCCGATGGAGGGCTCTGGTTGAGCAACCTTCTCCACTTGAGCCAGCCTCTTTTCGCGAGAAGCGGCTCTTTTTGCCAACTTTTCCGTGCCTCGCTCCTTGAAGCGCCGAATGATGTCTTCCTGCCGGGCAATCTCCTTTTGTTGATTCTGCGCCTTTTTCAAAGCTTCTTCCCGAAGAACCTTCTTCCGGCCAGCGTACTCTTCGTAGCCCCCATCAAATATTTCCAACTTTTTTCCTTCTATTTCAAAAATCCGGTTGGTCACCTGGTCCAAAAAATACCGATCATGGGTCACTACCAAAATGGTTCCCCGATAGGCGCGCAAATATTGTTCCAGCCATTTCAGCATGCCAATATCCAAATGGTTTGTAGGCTCGTCCAGCAAAAGAATATCCGGTTTTTTTAAGAGAAGACAAGCCATGGCCAACCGGGTCTTTTCTCCACCGGACAAGGTGGATAGTTTTTTGCCAAACATAGCTTCCGGGAAAGCCATAGTGGACAAAATTCCTTTGACCTCGCTTTGGTACGTATATCCTCCCTGCCTCTCATATTGATGTCGAAGACGGTCCAGCAGGTCCATTTCGCCCTTGGCCTCCGCACCCTTTTCTGCGACGATTTCCGCCACTCTAGCCATTTCTTTTTCCAAAAGGTGAAGGGGCAAAAAGGTGTCCTCTACTTCTTGAATCACCGTTTTTTCCTCCGGAAAATCAGGTTGTTGTTTTAAAAACCCAACCCTTTTTTCTCCAGACACAAAAACATCACCGGAGGTTGCCGCCATTTCCCCTGAAAGAACACGAAGGAGGGTGGTTTTCCCCGCTCCGTTAGCTCCGATTACTCCAATCCGGTCGCCTTCTTTGATATGGAACGAAACCCCATCCAAAAGGGTTTCCGTGCCAAAGGACACGCTAAGATCTTTTACACTGAAGATAATCATATGCCATGGGCAGGCCCGGATAGGCGTCCAAATCCAAATCGTCCTGCTTTCCTTCCATAAATTTGTAATAGGCGGCACATCCAATCATGGCCGCATTGTCTGTACATAATAAAGGATCCGGGTGATATAGCCGAAGGCCTTCTTCACCACACCGTTGCTCCAACCAGTGGCACAAACGTTGGTTGGCGGAAACCCCTCCTGCCAACACCAATTTGCCCGTATCCATTTCCAATGCCGCCCGAATGCTTTTTTCCACTAAAACCTCCAGCACCGCCTCTTGGAACCCTGCCGCCACATCCGCCACATCAATGGAATTTTTTCGCTGTTGTTCCGTATGAACATAGTTCATAACGGCAGTCTTGATTCCGCTAAAGGAAAAGTCATAGGAATCCTTCTCCAGATAAACACGCTTAAAAGGGATTTTTTTGGGATCCCCTTTTAATGCAATTTCTTCTACCTTGGGTCCCCCGGGATACCCCAAGCCCAGAATCCGTGCCACCTTATCGTAAGCCTCACCTACCGCATCATCTCTGGTTTCTCCTATGAGGGCCCATCGGTTGTAGTCCACCACTTGAACCAGGACAGTATGGCCTCCGCTGACAATAAGGCCGGTAAAGGGCGGCTCTAATTCTCGGTGCTGGATGTAATTGGCTGCCACATGCCCCATCATGTGGTCCACTCCCACCAATGGTTTGTTTAAGACAAAAGCTAGCGCCTTGGCCGTGGCCACCCCAATCAGCAAGGCGCCTACCAACCCGGGACCACATGTAACACCTACCAGATCCACTTGAGGAAGCTCCACCTGGGCCTCTTCCAAGGCTTGTTGCAATACATCATTTATGTTCTCCAAATGGTGACGGGAAGCAATCTCCGGAACCACCCCGCCAAAGGCTTGATGGATGGGAATTTGAGAAGAGATCACATTGGAAAGCACTTGCCTTCCCTCCGCAAGAAGTGCCACCGCCGTTTCATCACAACTGGATTCCAGGGCCAAAGTAATCTGTTTTCCTTCTTTCATTTTTCCTCTCCACACGAGCCGCAAAATTCTTTTTTCGACTCTCTCTTTTTCTTCATGTCCCCGGGGATCATCCACATAATGATTCCATCCTCCCCTTCCTCCTCGTAATACCCTTGTCGTCGCCCTTCCTGGGTAAACCCGAGAGAAGCGTAAAGCCTCCGGGCTTCCAAGTTGTTTTCCCTTACCTCCAAAGTAAAGCCTTTGCAGCCCTCCTGAAGGCCCTTCCGTATCAATTCCTGCACCAAATCTTTTCCGATTCCCTTCCCCCTATGCTGAGGATGAACGGCCACTCTGGTAATATGACCTTCATCCACAATAATCCATAACCCGGCATATCCTACTACTTCTCCCCCGGAAAGCGCTTTGAGAAAAATCCGCTGATGGTGATCCTTCAGCTCATGGGTTAGAGATTCTCTGCTCCAGGGTCGTTGGAAGCTTTCCTTTTCCAAGGCAACCAGAATCTCCAAATCGGAAAAATCAGCTGGAAGAATCCGTCTATCCTTCACCTGAAAGTACCTCCTGTCGTTTCCGCTCCGCTTCTGCCAAGCGATGGTATTCAGGCAACAATTGATTGTAAGAAAGAAGGTGATTCTCCACATAAAGCTGCGCCGCCAATTTAACACCAGAAGCCGCTGTCTGATAAAGAACCTCCTTGGGAGCAAAACAGGACTCCCACCCCTTGCTCTCGCTCCAAGAGAGGATTTTTTCTTCGTATCGAAAAACCCCGTCTCCAAACCAAAAAACTTTTTTACCATTTCTCTCTAAATTCTTTTCTTCCAGCAGAGAAAAATAATTGGACAGAGAATAGGGACCTGTTGGAATCAACATTTCTCTGCCTTTGAAACAGGCACCATACACCTGGTCCCTTCGAGCATCTAAAATAGGACAACGCAACGACTCTCCATCTTCCCCCCCGTTAAAACAGAAAGTTTCCAAGGTGGGAACAGCAATAAGAGGCAGGCCGGTAGCCTGCCCCAAAGCCCTTGCGGTGGATACCCCGATTCGAATACCGGTAAAGGAACCCGGCCCAACAGAAACCCCAACGGCATCCAATTGACATAAATCCAGCCGTCTCTTCTCCAGAAGATTTTTCATCATAGGAATCAAAGAAGTCAAATGATTATACCCCTCGTCTCCCCGGATTTCTGTAATCTCCTCTTCTTCAAATAAGGCCACCGACGCAATGGGCCCGGTGGTTTCCAGCGCCAAAAGCTTCATAGAACCCTCTCTTTCATGCCTTGAATTTGAACAATTCGACTTTCCGGTCGTTTCCCGGAAAACATATGAATCACCACGGCATCCCGGGGAATATACTCCCAAATTTTGTCTGCCCATTCAATCACCACAACCTCTGGCCCATGGAGAATTTCATCATAACCCAGCTCCCAAAGGTCCTCCTTTTCAATTCGATATACGTCCAAATGATAGAGGGGGATCCGTCCGCTTCTATATTCCTTCACAATGGTAAAGGTAGGACTGGTAATCCTTTCTTGAATTCCCAACCCCATAGCCAAATATTGGGTCAAGGTGGTTTTACCCGTACCCAAATCTCCTATTAATGCCACCACAGAACCGGGCTTCAAATGGTTGGCCAATTGAAGCCCGAATTCTTTGGTTTCTTCTTCATTTTTCAAAAGGTACCGCTGTTTCTTCATGGTTCCTTCCTGCCCAAAAATCATTCTACTTTCGTAAAAACCCGGACAGCCTCTTATACAACAAAAATGTTATGGTGGAGTTAATTCCCGCCTTCACCAAATTGAAAGCTAGAATCATGGGCATCAAGCCCATTACCACTTCTCTGGGAACACCCATGAATAAAGGTGTTACCACCAGATTGGCAAAAAACATCACCACGGTCATGGCCAGGGACCCGAAAATTAAAGCCATGGCCGCTCGGCGTTTGGTCTTTCCTTTTCCATAAATCAACCCGGCTACCAACACCATCGTTCCGGTGGCAATGATATGCATTATTATACCATAAACACCGCTGTGTGCGCTAACCGTCAATCCCTGAACTACCGAGGTAACCACCGTCAAGGCAAGCCCTGCCAAAGGACCGAAGGCAAAAGTTCCGATCAGGATGGAAATATCGGCCGGATCGTACTCCAAAAATGGTACAGCGGGAAAGATGGGAAAGCGGATGAAGTACACCAATACCACCGAAATGGCCACCAACATCCCCATTTTCGCCAGACGAACGGTCTTCTTTTGCGTGTTCAAATTGTTATCGCTCATGTTCAAATTCCTCCTTCGTTGTATGGAATCTGTCAGGTCATAAAAAGCCCCGGAGTCCATAAAAACTCCAGGGCGTTCCACGCGAATCATCGCTTGTTTCTTTCATCCGGACTCTAACCGTCGGTATCGGAATTCAACCGATTCGGCCCCGGGAATCACTTCCCAAAGCTCGTGGACTCGTAGCCATTTGCTCTTTACCACCGGTGAGGACTTTCACCTCGCCCTGAAACAGATTAACTATTTAACAAACCTATTATACTCTGCCCCTCACTGACAATCAAGAAGTTTTCACACCTTTTTGTGCTTCACACCTTTTCACAAGTCAATTCATAGATGGCCTGCCCATAGATTACCGCCGCTGTCATCAGCTTGGAAATCTCCATATATTCATTTTTTTGGTGGGCCACTTCCCGTTCTCCCGGAAAAGAAGGTCCAAAGGCCACAAACTGATCCATGGCCCTTGCATAGGTGCCTCCGCCGATTACAAGAGGCTGGCTTTTTCCATCTCCCGTCACCTTGGCATACACCCCCATCAATTTTCGAATAAAGGGATCCTCTTTGGAAAAATAAATGGGATGCTGGACCATGGTTTTAATAATCCCCATCTGACAAGGTGTCAATATCTCCATCAAAAGTCGATAAATTTCTTCTTCCCCATAGGTAACAGGATACCGAATGTTCACCGTAATTCGGGCTTCCTTACTATTCATATAGGCTTTTCCGATGTTAAGAATCAATTTCCCGCTTTCTTCATCTTCCAAATCCAGATTCAAGCCTTTTCCACTTACCTCATATCCAATATGTTGGTTGTAGAATTGGATGAAATCGTTTACATCGTCCTCTGCAAAGGTCAATTGCCCTAGAAAATCCATTAAAAGAGAGATGGCATTGAATCCGTGCTCCGGTTTGGCTCCGTGGGCACTGACGCCTTCTGCCACCACTTCCAGGCTTTTTCCGGTATGCCGACAACGGAGACTCCCTTTTTCCGGGGTAGACATGGCAGAAACTCGCTCTTTGATTTCCTCATAACCCTTGGCGTCCCGTTGAAACAACAAGGCCCGAGCATAATCCGCCACCATATTTGCCGCATGGCCTCCCTTGAGGGATCGAAGTTCCAAACCACGGTCCAACCCTACAGTTTTGGATAGCTTTTTCACCACATCAAAAACCAAAATCCCCTTTTCCCCGGAAATAGCAGGAAATTCCGCATCGGGAGTGAAACCAAAATCAGGAGCCTTTTGGCGAGCCAGATAGTAATCCATTCCAGACCAACCGGTTTCTTCATCCAAACCAAAGACCAACCGAATGCTCACTTCCGGCTCATACCCCAAATCTTTCAACGCTTTCAACGCATAAAAGACGGCTATAGTGGGGCCCTTGTCGTCCAAAGCTCCACGACCGTAGATTCGATCTCCTACCACTTGCCCCCCAAAAGGATCCATGTCCCATCCGGTTCCTTCCGGCACCACATCCAAGTGCAAGAGAATGCCCAGTGTTTTTTCTTTGGGAACACCATAGTCCATGTGGCCCCCGTAATGATCCACATCAAAGAAGGAGAAGCCCTCTTTCCGGGCCAAATGGTGCATATACAATAAAGCATTATGTACTTCTTGGCCAAAAGGAAGCAACTCTCCATCCAGAACAACCGGCTCCTTCCTTACACTGGGAATTTGAATTAATTCTGACAGGGAACTCACCAGCTCCTCTTCGTATCCTTTGATTTTTTCCGCCAATTCTTGCCACAAGCCGTCCACTTTATTCTACTCCTCCCCATTCCGTTGCAATTCTTCCCGACTTTCTTCCAACGCTCTAAATTGCTGCTGGATTCGGAACGTTCCCAACAACCCCAGCGCATCCTCTTTGGCCTGTCGGGCTCTAGCCAAGTGACCGGAATACAATAGCTGAGGGTTTTGTTCCAACTGTTCATCCAAAGGAATGATAAAATAATGATCCCTACCGTCCTTCTTGTATTTTTCCACCCAAGTGGGAATCGCTTCCATCACCAAACCGGTAATTTCCCTGGCGGTTCGATCGTATTCCAGAGTAACTCGAGCCATCGCCCCTGTTTCAGTGTAGCGATTTCCCAAGGTTTCCAACCGTTGATTGCTGACGAAATTTCCCAAGCTGAAATATACCGGCACCCGCTGATTGGCCAATTCCATCTCCTGCAATGTATGGGGATGGGAGCCGAAAATCATGTCAATATCCGAATTCTGAGTCAGGCTTTCTTTGATATAATGCTGCCAGGGGTTGGCCTTCAATTGATACTCTTCTCCCCAATGAAGATAAAGAATCACAATGTCCATGCCACTCTGTTTCATAAGGCCAACTTGTTCGTTAATCTTAGCCACCTCAGCATCCATATTTTCATAGCCAAAAGAATTGATTCGGTCCGCCGTCTCCTGAGAAACAAAGCTGCCATTGATGGAAACTCTACCGGGTAGGGATGGTGTTTGATAGGTATAGGCTAGCGTACCAACCCATATTCCTTTCACCATGCGAGTTGCCCATCTTGGCCTGGAAAGCACATCTCTGCTTCCGGTGGTCACAAAATGTTGCTGCCTTAAAACCTGAAGGGTGCGGTCGATTCCTAAAACCCCTCGATCATTCACATGATTGTTGGCCGTGGCAGCCACATCAAAACCCACACTTCTCAAATTTTCCGCCAGAATATCCGGAGTACTAAAGGAAGGATATCCGGTATAGGGTGCCTGGCCAAAAGTGGTTTCCAGATTAAAGATTGCCACATCGGCTCGTTGAATATACGGCTTTACATACTGATAAGTCTCCTCAAAATGGTAGGTGCCATCTTCTTGAACTGCTGCTGTCAACTGGGAAGAATGGTACATCACATCCCCCACACAAAGAATTTCCAAATGGGTGATATCCGCCTTGGCCGGTTCCTCCGGAGCCGGAGCTTCCTGGACTAATTCTTCCTTCTCAAAAAACAGTGAGTAGACCAAAAATCCACTCACTAAAATCAGCAGAGCTATTAATACTTGAAGTACTCGCTTTCCGTTCATGATTCCTCCGAATCGGCAAACTAATCTACCGCTTCCACTCTGACGATCTCAGGATATGCTTCTTTTAAAATTCTTTCTACTACACCAGACAAGGTCATCCTTGCTCCCGGGCACCCCACGCAGTGGCCTTGCAACCGCACCTTTACCACCTTGTCTTCGGTATACTCTACAAACTCAATGTCTCCACCATCTCGTTGCAATAAAGGTCTGATTTGTTCCATGGCTTCTCTGATTTTTTCTTCCATCGTATCCTCCTATTCTTCTAAAAACCCGGCCTATTCTGTAACCGGTGCCTCTACCCAATTGGGTACTACGGTAAATATGGTTGTAAACTCCTTATCTCGAATGGTTTTGATGGCTACCGTCTTTGTAGGATCTCCCGTTTCATTGAAGGTAATAGACCCGGAAGCCCCCTGAAATTCACGATGCTTCAGAATCTGTTCCATAATCAACTCTCCCCGGGTAGCAGTTCCGGCACGTATTATGGCACTTCGTGCTACCAAATAGGCATCGTAGGCCAGTACAGTAGCTTGTTGTGGTACGGCATCCGCTCCATATTTCTTTTTAAATGCCGCCATAAACACTTCTGTTTCCTGGGTTCCGGCGGCTTCATCAAACAAAGAAGAAAACGCCATCACATTGGTGGCTGCCGTGCCGGCCTGGTAAATCAGCGCTTCGTCCTCCCAGTCGTCCGTTCCCAAAAAAGTACAGTTCAGCCCCACGGTTTTTGCTTGATTAATAATCTGAATGGAGTCAACAAGTCCCGCCGGAAGAAAACAGACCCGAAGGCCGGATTCCTTCAATCGCATAAGTTGGTTACTGTAATCCCCTTGGCTCGCAGGAAATTCTACCGTTAACGCCACATTTCCACCTAGCTGTGTTATCTTGTCAGAAAAGCTTTTACTCACCGCTTGAGCTCGATCATCATTGCCGGGTCGCATGATTGCCACCGTATCAGTATGAAGTTGTTCCACGGTATACTTGGCCAGTGCCACACCCTGAAAAGCTTCTACAAAGCAAATCCTGCAATAATAAGGGTTGTTGGCTGTAACCAAAGGATTGATGTTGGTAATGGCAATAGCCGGGATTTTAGCCTCTTCAAAAATAGGTGCTCCGACCAGAGAATTGACACTGCCATAGCTTCCCAGTATTACGCTGACACCTTTGGCCACCAGATCTCTAGCCACCGTTTCGCCCGTGTAAATATCCGATTGGTTGTCCCCGTAAATCAGTTCGATTTCTTTGCCCAAAGCAGTGGGATAAATCTCCCGGGCCAACTCTATGCCCATTTTTTCCAATTCTCCATAGGCCTTATCTTCCCCCGTCAAGGGTTCATACACGCCAATTCGAATTACAGACCGTTCTACTGCCTGATGGGTAATCCATGTGGTCACAAAATTATCATAGGTTTGACATCCGGCCAGCAGAAAAACACACGCTGCCAGCAATCCGATTTTCCACCTTTTTCCCCTTCTTTTCATAAAACCCCTCATTCCTCCCGGGGACTTTATTCTCCCAAGTAAGCTGCGCGAACCTTGTCGTTGCCCAAGAGCTCCTTTCCCGTTCCCGAAAGTGTAACCACTCCTGTTTCTAATACATAGGCATAGTCGGAAATCTCCAGAGCCGCTTTGGCATTTTGTTCAATCAGCAAGACGTTCACTCCCGCTCGATTGATTTCTTGTATAATCTGAAAAATACTTTTTACCACCAATGGAGCCAGCCCCAGTGAAGGCTCATCCATCATCAGCAATTTGGGCTTGCTCATCAATGCCCGCCCTACGGCCAACATCTGCTGTTCCCCTCCGGAAAGGGTTCCCGCCAGCTGCCACTTTCTCTCCAGCAGTCGGGGGAATAAATCATAAACCCATTGGGTATCCCTTCGGATTCCTTCCTTGTCTTTTCGCAAAAAAGCACCCATAGTCATATTTTCTTCTACAGTCAAGTCGGGGAAAACACGTCTCCCCTCGGGGCATAACACCACCCCTTCGGATACAATATCTCTGGTCTGCATCCTAGTAATATCGCGTTGGTTAAATTCAATCAGCCCCGAAGTTTTAGGGATTAAACTCATAATAGCCTTCAAGGTAGTGCTTTTGCCGGCGCCATTTGCCCCAATCAAAGAAATAATCTTTCGATCCGGCACCTCCAGGCTAACTCCTCGAAGAGCATGAATTCCGCCATAATGAATGTTCAAATTGTCTATTCTCAGCATCAGTCATCCACCCCCAAATATGCCTCGATTACCTTGGGATCCTTCTGAATCTCTTTGGGAGTTCCCTGGGCAATCAATTTTCCGTAATCCAGAACGTAGATGCGTTCACAAATGCCCATGACCACCTGCATGTGATGTTCAATCATCAGGATGGATAGTTGAAAATCATCCCGGATTCTTCCCACAAACCGCATCAACTCGTCAGATTCCTGGGGATTCATTCCCGCCGCCGGCTCGTCCAAAAGTAACATAGCCGGTTCAGTGGCCAACGCCCTGGCGATTTCGATGTGGCGCTGTTTCCCATAAGGCAATGAAGAAGCCACGGCATCTTTCACGTCCGCCAAATCCAGTATGGAAAGTAGTCGCATGGTTTCGTCTCGCATGGCCTTCTCTTCTTTATGATTGATTTTTAAAGTGGCGGTAAACCAGTTGGCTTTCAGTTTCACATGTTGGGCAATCAATACGTTTTCATATACGGTGAGTTCCTTAAATAATCGAATATTTTGGAAGGTTCTGGCCACCTTCATTTTCGTAATTTTATCGGGGGTTAAAACCTTTGCCTTCGTATATTTTCCCCTGTTTTCCCCAGCATAGAGTTCTTTCATCTTTCCTTGGGGATAATTGGACACAATCATTTCACCATGGAGATAAATGGCTCCGTTGGTGGGAGGATACACTCCGGTTATTACATTAAAAGCCGTGGTTTTTCCCGCCCCGTTCGGGCCAATCAAACCCACAATTTCGCCTTTATTTACATCCATATTCAAATTGTTCAGAGCCACTACCCCGCCAAACTGCATGGTGGCATCGGCCACACGAAGCACATTGGGCTTTTCCGCTGCATTATTCTGCATTCGAATCCACCTCCTTTTGCTTCTGTTTTTCTTCTCGGCGCACGGCTCTTCCCGCAGCTCGACCCGCCTTGTCTACCGCTCTTCCTTCTTTTTGGGTTTTCCGTCTTTCCCGGTTTTCTATTTTATATTCGCCCCGCACCAACTTTCGCCACCGCCAAGGCCACTTTCGAAAGAAATTATAAATGCCATCCCAGGAAAATTCCTTTCGCCCCATCAGACCTCGTCTCCAAAACAAAACCACCATCATCAACAGCAAACTGAAGATGACCATACGCAAACCAGGGCGGAAGATAGGAATAGCCCAACCTCCTATGTAATGAGGCAGGTCAAACCAACGCAAGAGCTCCTTCCCGAAGGAAATCACAAATGCAGAAATGACGGTTCCCGTCACACTTCCCAATCCTCCCAAAACAATGATTAACAGCAATTCATAGGTAACCATAATTTTGAATTGATTGGTATCGATAGCCGTCAGATGGACCGCCAAAAGACCCCCGCCGATACCGGCGAAAAAGGCGGAGATTACAAAAGACATCTCTTTGTGCTTGAATAAATTGATTCCCATGGCTTCTGCCGCAATCTCATCCTCCCGAATAGCTTTGAAAGCTCTTCCATAAGAGGAATTGATCAAAAGAACCATAAAGGCAATGCCCGCCGCCGAAATCAATACGGGCGTAAACAGAGACTCATACCCCGGTATGCTCTTCAATCCCAAGGAACCGTTGGTAATGGGCCACAATTGATTATTGGCAATCAAAGCCCGGACAATTTCGGAAAAACCCAAGGTGGCAATGGCCAAATAATCGCTTTTCAGCCGCAATACGGGAGCACCGATGAGGGCAGCAAAAGCGGCCGCTAACAAACCGCCCATAATAAGAGCCGTCGCAAAGGACAATTCCACATTGACGATTTTTTCGCTCATGGGCACCAGATAATATACATTGGCCCGGGATTCAAAGGGGATGGTGAATACCCCCACGGAATACGCCCCAATAGCCATAAAGCCGGCTTGTCCCAAGGAGAAGACTCCGGTAAACCCATTGACCAGGTTCATGGACACTCCAATCAAGGCATATATAACAGAGATTCGAACAATTCGAATCGTATAGGAAGTTCCTATCATTCCTTGGTCCAACATATAGGTGAGAACCACGCAACCAAGAACCAGCAGAATGGTCAGAATCATCTTTGTCTTTTTACTTAATTTTTTGTATTGAAAATCCATAGGCATCACACTTTCTCTGCAATCTTCTCGCCCAAAAGCCCGGTGGGTCGGAAGAGCAGCATTATGATTAACAATACAAAGGTAAAGGCATCACTGTACCCCGTCATAGCGGGGAATGCGGCCACCAGAAAAGTTTCTGCCAGGCCGATAATAAATCCACCGATTACTGCCCCTGGGATATTTCCAATCCCCCCCAGTACCGCAGCCACAAAGCACTTCAGACCCGGCATAAAGCCACTGAAGGGGTAGACCATAGGTCTGGGTGAAAAATAGAGAATGGCACTGATGGCAGCCAACGAACACCCGATTACAAAAGTAATGGTAATAATCCGGTTGATTTCAATTCCCATCAGTTTGGCCGCTTCAAAATCCTTGGACACAGCACGCATGGCCATTCCGGTCTTTGTGTTGTTGACTAAATACATCAACACAAACAAGAGCACCAAGGTGACGATGGGTGTGATAAAGGTGACAATGGGTGCAGAAACAGGCCCCAATTGGAATACCTTCTGCAAAAATCCCAGTTGAGGGTATGCACGGGGCAATCCGGTAAACAGGTAGGTGGCGGAATTGACCAAAAGATAAGAAACTCCGATAGCCGAAATCATAATGGACATTCGCGGTGCCTCCCTCAGAGGCTTGTAGGCCGCTCTCTCAATGGCCACTCCCAAAAGGACCGTAACCAAAATCACGAACAAGATGGCGATATACCACGGCATCCCAAAAGATGATACGGCAAAAATAGTAAAATACCCTGCCATCATGAAAATATCTCCATGGGCAAAGTTAATCAGTCGCAGGATTCCGTAAACCATGGTATACCCGATGGCAATCAGCGCATAGGCTGAGCCCAAGGAGACCCCGGTGACGCAATTCTGAAAAAAGGTTATGGCATCCATTCTTTTCTCCAATAGTTAGATTTAAGTCCTTCCCCCTGCTGTCAATTTGTCATAAATAGGGCAGGAGAAGGATCCTCCTCCTGCCCGTCTCATGTAAATCCCAAATAAAACGAAGTTCTCTTACAGATTACTCTACGGTTACAGCTTGCAAGAATACAAATTCACCGTTGGTAACCGTCTTGATAACCGCCATATTCTTTTGGGCATCTCCCAATGCGTCAAAGGTTACAGTTCCTGTAACACCCTCAAAATTGTCGGTTGCATTCAACGCAGCCTGAATGGATTCTCCATCCGTGACACCGGCTCTTTCAATGGCATCCAATACTACCATATACGCATCATATCCCAATGCAGATACGGCCGGTACCGGTGTGTAATACGCCTGGGAGAACCCATCTACGAAATCCTTGGCCAATTGGCTGGAATCTGCCAGTCCGGCATCAAAGAAGGTGGACAGTACGATTCCTTCTGCATCCGCTCCGGCATTCTCTACGATGGTGATGTTTTCCCAAGTATCTCCACCCATAATGGTGGCTTGTATTCCAAGAGCTCTGGCCTGCTTAATAATCAGGGGAGCCGTTGTAATGGACGAGGGTGCAAATATTACATCCGGGTTAGCTGCTTTCACATTCTGAAGAATGGCATTGAAATCAGCTTGGTTCTGTTGGAAGGTTTGATTTACAACAACAGCACCGTCATCTCCGGTAAGATCTTTGAAAGCTTCCATGAAGAAATTTCCAAGCCCTGTGGAATAGTCGTCACCCAACTGGGTGATAACAGCCGCCGTTTTGGCACCATTCTGAACGGCAAAGTTGGCCATAACGGTTCCCTGGAAAGGATCGAGGAAACAAACTCGGAAATACCATTCGTTGGCACTGGTTACCTGAGGATTGGTGCAAGAAGCTCCAACTGCAGGAATTCCGGCATCGGAAAATACCTCACCGGCCGCGATGGATACACCGGAGCCATAGGAGCCAATCACTGCAACTACGCCCTGATCAATTAAGTAGTTGGCTGCTGTAACAGCCATGGTTTTGTCGGATTGATTGTCCGATATCACCAACTCCACTTTATACTCTACGCCATCAATCATAACCGTGGGCTTAACGGAATTGGCATACTTAATGCCATCTACTTCCTGTTGCCCGCCTCCACCGTTTTCACCGGTCAAGGGTTGGAAAACCCCAATCTTGATGATATTCTCGGTCTCAGCACCTTCTTCGCCGCCGCCGCAGCCTACTGCAAACACAGAAAAGACTAGCATAATGGCCAACAGCAATGAGATCTTTTTCATAATCGTTTTTCCTCCTTCGATACTTGTGTCGATTTAATTTAGATACACTTTTGTTTGGAACAAAATTACCCTTCTAATTATATATGTTTTTGTCTAAAAGTAAAGGCTTTCCACTAGGTTTTTCAGGGTTTGCCCCCTTCTTCCAGCCCCATTCCTATATCTTGTATGAACCGTTCCAATTCTTCCAGGCCAATAATGGTATTGACCTTTCTTTTGAGTTCTCCTGCACCGGGGATCCCTTTCACATACCAACCCACATGTTTTCGCATTTCCCGTATGGCCGAGTAGACGCCTTTCATCTCCACCAACATGGACAACTGTTGTAGCATGGTAGTTTTCTTCTCTTCCAAGGTGGGCGGATCCGGCAAGGAATTGCCTTTCCAAAGAGCCACACATTCCCGAAAAATCCAAGGATTTCCCAAAGCGCCCCGGGCAATCATCACATAATCCACCCCCGTTTCTTCCAACATTCTCAGGGCATCTTGCCCGGAGAACAGGTCTCCATTGCCGATGACAGGAATCCGGAGAGCTTTTTTTACCTCACTGATCTCTTTCCAACGAGCTTTTCCGGAATAAAATTGGTCCCTTGTCCTTCCATGAACCGCCACCGCACTGGCCCCTGCCATCTCCACAGCCCGGGCCACCTCGATGCAATTTACCGAATCCTCATCCCATCCCAACCGCATTTTCACCGTCACCGGTTTTCCGCTATGCTGCACTGCCGCTTCCACCAATCGAAAAGCCAACCCCGGATCCTTCATCAGTGCACATCCCTCCCCATTTTTTACCACTTTGGGAACGGGACAGCCCATATTGATGTCCAGCAAAGCCGAATCTCCGGAAGCAAGCTTCCGGGCGGCAAAAGCCATTACTTCCGGCTCGGAACCAAAAATTTGATAACCCACCGGCTTTTCCTCCTCCTCAAAGTGCAACAGAATTTCAGTGCCCCGGTCTCCGTAATAGAGGCCTTTCCCGCTGATCATTTCCGAATACACCAAAGAAGCCCCTTGCCGTCGAACCAGTCGGCGAAAGGGGCTGTCTGTAATTCCAGCCAATGGGGCCATTAGAAATGGGTTTTCCAGAACCAAATTCCCAATCTTTTTCATACTATGAGTATATCAAAAAATCTTCCTCCAGGGAAGATTTCAATTGCAACCATTGTGCGGCAATCGCTGGTTAATGGTACCCGCAATTCAAAGAAGGCACCGGCGCATACATGTCATATTCCCATTCCTGCTCGTTACCCGGGGCTGTTTCCTCCTGCGGCCCGCCTTGATTTTTTTCCAAGGAAACCTTTTTTTCTTTTTCGTCCATTTTCTTCTCCATGTTTTTGCCTGTTTATCACTTTATTTCTATAAAGGGATAACTTTATAAAGTGATACTACCACAGAAACCTTTTCTTTGTCAACAAAAAAGAGGCTGCTGGCCTCCTTTTTAACCCATTTTATTCTATTTCCTGTGATTTCTTCTATGGTTTCATCGCCTTCTTTGGCCGGTTTTTCTCGTAAATGATTTCCAGTCCTTCCAAAGAAAGCAATTTGTCAACATGGTCAATGCACTGCAGTCCACTTTCGATAAGAGTGGCAAGACCTCCTGTGGCAATCACCACCGGTGGCTTGGAAGCCCCCAATTCCATAAGCTCCTTCTTGATCTTTTCAACGATGAATTCCACCATGCCCATGTGACCGTACACCAATCCGGATTGCATGGATTCTATGGTATTTCGACATATAGCATGCCCCGGGTCTTCTAACTCCACCTTGGGTAACTTGGCCGTCTTTTCAAAAAGAGCTTCGGAAGCAATTTTCAAGCCCGGTGCAATGGTGCCGCCCAAATACTCCGAGTCCTCGGTAACAGCGCAAAAGGTGGTAGCTGTGCCAAAATCAATGATAATTAAGGGACCCCCATATTTGGCCAAAGCAGCCACCGCATTCACAATCCGATCGGCCCCCACTTGCTTGGGGTTATCGTACTTAATTTTCAAGCCGGTCTTCACACCAGGCTCAATGACGATGGCCCGACGATTAAAGTACTTCATGGAAAGATGCTGTAAGGTATACAGCATGGAAGGAACTACCGTGGATATAATCACATCTTCAATATCCTCTAAGGACAGTCCTTCATAGGCAAAAAATTGACTGATAATCATTCCAAACTCGTCCGCTGTCTTACCGTTATCGGTTTCGATACGCCAACTTTGGATTAGTTCACGTTCCTGAAAGGCACCCAATACAATATTGGTATTGCCCACATCAAAAGCTAGTAGCATGGTTTTTTCTCCTTTGCTCTGCATCTAATAAAGGCGGAAAGCACCCTGTCCATGGGGTGCTTTCCATATATTTTATCCAACTATTTCAAAGTTACCAATACATCTCCGGAATTCACAGATGCCCCCTTTGCTACAGGAACCGTGTCTACGGTCCCATCGGCAGGAGCCATGATTTCATTTTCCATCTTCATGGCTTCTAAAATCAGAAGAACGTCCCCACTCTTGACCGCTTGTCCCGGCGTTACCTTTACATCCAAAACCGTTCCCGGCATGGGGGATGTTACCGTCTGTGCCCCAGCCGCTGCGGCAGGAGCCGGTGCAGCCGCCGGTGCGGGTGCAGGAGCTGCTGCGGGCGCGGGTGCAGGCGCTGCTACCGGAGCAGGAGCTGCTGCCGGAGCCGCTGCGGCAGTGCCCATTTCTTCTACTTCCACCTGATAGGTTGTTCCGTTTACGACGATGTTATATTTTTTCATTGTTTGTTTCTCCTTACCTATTATTCTCTATCGTTTTCTGCTGGCGATGGCGTCCTGTTGCCCAGCCACGCTCCAAGCCAGTGCCGGACCTGCCGTTCTATTGATTTTTCGTACCACTAGATTACTGGTCACCTTATTGCCCTCCAAAGCAGCAATAACGGACGTGATAACGGCAATTAATTGCCCTGCATCCGGTTCAGTAGTTACCGCCGCAGCGGGTGCCGATTGAGTTGCCGCCTTTTCAGGAACCGGTTCCTTGGATTTTTTATGGGGGTTCTCAATTAGGCGATCCATAATCACGATGAGTAACGCCAGTAAAATCAAGATGATAAAGGTAATTCCCATGCCCACCAAAGTGGTAATGGCTCCACCAATCAACTTTTCTCCCATATTTAGGCTTTCAAACAGCTGGGGATCTGCAAATCTTTCCATCAACGATACATGTTCCATGATTGCCTCCTCTCCCTATAGTGGTATATTTCCATGCTTTTTCGCTGGCAAAGATTGTCTTTTGGAGCTCAGCATATCAAAAGCATTGATAACTCGTTGTCGAGCCGTTGCCGGTTCAATGACATCGTCTACATAACCCATTTCTGCAGCCCGGTAGGGATTGTTGAACATTTCTTCGTACTGGGCAATTTTCTCATCTCTTTTGGAAATGGGATCATCAGCAGCAGCGATATCATTCTTGAATACGATGTTAGCCGCACCGGAAGCCCCCATTACTGCGATTTGTGCAGAAGGCCATGCCAATACCATATCCGCTCCCAACTCACGACAACACATCCCGATATAGGCTCCGCCGTAGGCTTTTCTCAAAATCATGGTCACCTTGGGCACAGTAGCTTCGCTGTATGCATAAAGTAGCTTGGCGCCATGTCGTATAATTCCTCCATGCTCCTGGGCGGTTCCCGGTAAGAATCCCGGAACATCCACTAATGTAAGCAAGGGAATGTTAAAGGCATCGCATCTTCGAATGAAACGCGCGGCTTTATCGGAGGCATTAATGTCCAAGCATCCGGCTGCCACCTTAGGCTGGTTGGCAATGACACCCACCGTCTCGCCGTTCATTCGAATAAAAGAAGTCACGATGTTCTTTGCATAATAAGGCATGACGTCATACAATTTTCCATCATCGGCCAGGCCGCGAATCACATCGTACACATCATAAGCTTTGTTGGGGTTTTCCGGAATGATTTCGTTGAATTCCGGTATCAAACGATTGGGATCGTCAGCAGTAGCCATAGTAGGTACTTTCTCCATATTGTTGGAGGGCAAGTAGCTCAAGAGCTCTCTCACATCCTGAAGGGTACTGGCATCATCTCTACCAAAGAAATGGGCCACTCCGGAAATGGAGTTGTGGGCCATGGCACCACCTAAAGCTTCTGCAGAAATGTCTTCCCCCGTAACCGTCTTGATAACCTGGGGCCCGGTAATGAACATCTGGCTGGTTTTATCCACCATAAATACGAAGTCGGTAATGGCCGGAGAATACACAGCACCACCGGCACAAGGTCCCATAATAACTGAAATCTGCGGTACCACTCCGGAACTGATGGTGTTATTGTAGAAGATTTTTGCAAATCCGGAAAGAGAATTCACCCCTTCTTGAATTCGGGCTCCACCGGAATCGTTGATGCCCACACAAGGAGCACCCATCTTCAAGGCCAGATTCTGTACTTTCACAATTTTTTCCGCATGGTATTCCCCCAAAGAACCTCCCAAAACGGTAAAATCCTGTGCAAAGGCAAAGGCCAGACGACCATTGACCTGGCCATAGCCGGTCACTACGCCGTCCCCCGGAAATTTCTTGTCCGGCATATCAAAATTGTTGCAACGATGGCTCACAAATGTATCTATTTCAACGAAGCTTCCCTCGTCAAATAAGATGTCGAGTCGTTCCCTGGCCGTAAGCTTATTGCTTTTGTGCTGGGCCTCGATTCTTTTCGGACCCCCGCCCTGAGCAATCTGCTCTTTTAAAGTACGGAGTTCTTCAAGCTTGTTCATTATTGGTTTCCTCCTTGAAATATTGGACTATTTTTGTTGGAAAGGGTGGCAAACGCACCGGATATACTATAACCTATACCGCTGGAATAATCAAGGGTTTCTATCTTGTATACATGATACCTTTCTGCCGGCCTTCTGAACGGTTTCTAAATAATTACCCGCTCCAATCTCTTTAAAGCCAGTGAAATAGTCAATCCCGGCACCACCCGGTTTCCTGTAATCTCCACCCCTAAAATGTCGTTGATTTTTTTCAAGCGGTATTGAACAGTATTGGTATGAATTCCCATAAACTCACTGGTCTTGGCGCTGTTCATTCCTGCATCCAGAACGAAAGTCTCCAAGGTTTCCAAAAGCTGTTTGCCTTTATTGCTTTTCTTTTCATTAAACACATCCAGAAGCTCCATGTAGTTTTTCTTTACATATCCCCCCTGAAGCTGAATGTTGATGCAATTGCTCACCAACGTCAACTCATATTTCGTGAAAACCCGTTTGTATGGAAACACACTTTGCACAAAGGACCAGGACTCGCTGATGAGGCGAAAAGCATCTCCAGCTCCTTCAATGCCATCCACACCGGTGACATGGAAGATTCGTACAGCTTTGTTTTCCTTCAGATTGTTGAACAAGTTGACGCAACTCATCTTGGCCGACACTTGATCCTCATCTCCACTGTTTTCCCGGGAAACGATCATACCATAGGTTTCCTCCCCTTCGTTGAGGCGGATCAACGAAAGTCCGCTTTCCCCCTCAAAGGTAGTCAGAATTTCTCCACTCATCACCTTATCAATCCCTCGGGCAAAAAATACGCTGATGATATCCGGAGGCTTGATGTCCGCTTCTTCTTTCAGGGTATAGGCCAGGGATTTGTTTCCTCTCATCAGAGCTTTGATAAACTCCGCCTTGGCATCTCTTTCCGGAGTATACTTCCACATTCCCATGGCCAATTCAATAATCTCTGCCAATTTGGTAATTTCCGCCGCCGTATAGGAATCTTCATTGTCTACGATGAACATGAAATACTTGTCTCCTCCAATGGTCACCGGTCCCCAATAAGTCAACACCCCATTTACATCCAAAAGGGTATACACTGATGTTTGTTCCACATCCCCCTCACGGGCTCTTCCTAGACTAATGGCATCGGCAATGGTAGTGCGATATCTGGTTTCCACTGTGAGAATGGGATTAAAATCCTCAGATAGCAATACCACCTGAAAATCATTCTTAATGGCCGCTTCCCTTAATGCATCCTGAAAGCTGGCATGTTTTTCAAAGTTCAACAGATGAGATACCGTATTGTTTATCAACCGGTTTCCAAACTCGTCTTCATGAGCCATGGCGCTGGCCAGTGCAGTAATCACATCGCCGGGTGTGGGGAGATTTCGATTGGCCATCTGTATCAAAGGAAACCCCAACCCTTCTGCCTCTGCAATCACCTGGGGAGCCAATTCTTTCACCACGCTACCCACATAAAAAACACAGAGACCTACCGCCTTGGCTTTGCTCAACTGTCGGATTACAGCCTTCTGCTTTTCCAAATCTTCCTTGGCACCAAAGAAACCGGTCAACATCAACTCTCCGGAGTGGGCCATGTATTTGGCCACCTCTTCTTCCTCTGAAGACTCCAACATGGATATGGTTCGGATTATTTGGTCAAGATTCCCTTTGCCGGCCACCACCTTGGCGTCTTTAAAAGCATCCATTTCCAGACATTTGCCCAATTTCAGTTTCATGGCTAATCCTCTTTCTTTTTCTTTGCCTTACCGATGTTTTCCTGTTTGCCTTTCTCCTTAATGTTTCCCCTCAACTTATATCTTCGGCCTCCCTCTCTTTTCGTCAGAGGTTTGGACCGCAAGCATCGTTCTTCGTGGCCGGGAGGCACTTCTCCTTCCATCCGGTCAGGGCAGCCTTTCTTCACAGCAGGTTTGTTGCCTCTTTCCGCAACCACCTCTTCATACTTGGCCAGTTCTTCCGCTTCCCGCCGCTCTCGCTCCTTCCACATCTTGACCGCTTCTTCCGCTTCCATTTCATTCATTCGCTGCCTGGCCTGGCTTTTTTCTTCTACATCCTTGGCCAAATCCTCCGGCGTCAAATTCCCGTTGTACAAGGCTTCAAACTGTTCCCCGTCCAAAGTCTCAATTTCCAAAAGGGCTTGAGCCACCGCATGGAGTTTGTCCATATGCCGGGTCAGAATGCCTTCTGCGGTTTTATATCCCTCTTCAATCAAGGTTTGAATTTCCTGGTCAATTTCCGAAGCCACTTCCTCCGAATAATTCTTCCGGGTTGAAAAATCCTTCCCCAGGAACACTTCATCAGAGGAACTATAGTTTACCGGACCCAATTTATCGCTAAATCCATATTTGGTGACCATGTCACGTGCAATCTCCGTAGCTCGCATAATATCATTGCTGGCCCCTGTGGAAATATCATCCAAAGTCAGCTTTTCCGCCACACGGCCTCCCAAAAGATGAACAATTTGCTCCTTCATATCCGTTTTTGTTCCGTAATACCGATCCTCTCTGGGCAATACCATAGTGAATCCACCGGCCCTACCCCGGGGAATGATGGTAATCTGATGTACCGGATCGCTATTGGGAAGGCTATGCGCCACAATAGCATGCCCCGCTTCGTGATAAGCCGTCAGTCTTCGCTCGCCTTCGCTGATGACCCGGCTTTTCTTTTCCGGCCCGGCAATCACCTTGGTAATGGCTTCCTCAATTTCATCCATTCGAATCTTTAATCCATTTCTTCGGGCTGTAATCAAGGCCGCTTCATTAAGCAGATTTTCGATGTCCGCCGGTGTGAACCCGGGAGTTCTTCGGGCCAGCACCACCGGATCTACCTCCGGATCCAGAGGTTTATTCTTCGCATGGACCCGGAACACTTCTTCCCGGCCTTTGATATCCGGAACCCCTATGATTACCTGCCGGTCAAATCTTCCCGGTCTCAGCAAGGCAGGGTCCAGAATATCCGGTCGATTGGTAGCCGCCAAAATGATAATTCCCACATTCTCCCCGAACCCATCCATTTCAACAAGCAGTTGGTTCAAGGTCTGCTCTCTCTCGTCATGGCCTCCGCCCAGTCCGGCTCCTCTCTTTCTGCCCACCGCATCAATTTCATCGATGAATATAATGCAAGGAGAATTCTTTTTTGCCTGCTCAAACAAATCTCGTACTCGAGAAGCCCCTACTCCTACAAACATTTCTACAAAATCCGAACCGGAAATGGAAAAGAAAGGAACTCCGGCTTCTCCGGCAGTGGCTTTGGAAATGTATGTTTTTCCCGTTCCGGGAGGACCTACCAACAAAATTCCCTTGGGAATTCGAGCCCCCAGCTCCCGATATTTTTTCGGGTGTTTCAGGAAATCCACCACTTCCTCCAACTCCTGTTTTTCCTCGTCCAATCCGGCAACTTCCTTGAATGTGACCCTTTTCAATTCGTCATCCTTGGCAATCCTTGCCTTGGACTTGCCGAATTGCATGACCTTGCCGCCACTTTGCTGCCGCATAATCATTACCCAAAAGACCACAATCACTCCGATTAAAAGCAAAGTGGGTAACATTGAAACGTACCATGGTGTACGAACCGGCTCGTCGGAGGAGTATTCCAAGGTTCCCCCTTCGATTTGGGGAAACACATATTTCTCATTTAATAACTGTATGTCCACCAAGGAAGAGGCAAAGGCATACACGGTTTCCCCGCTTTTCAGCTCCCCTGTCAATTTGGTTTCCGTAATATTTAATTCTTTTACTCTTTCTGCCGCAAGATGATTCACGAAAGTAGAAAAAGGCACTTCCTTCAATGCCTGGTCCTGGGGAACTCCCCGATAAAACCACGCCATAAATATGACAATGGCGAAGATCAATAAATAGACCCCGATGTTTTTAGCCAATCTGTTCAATGGTCCAATGTCCTCCTTCAAATTTTATAAGATATCCCCCGCCCATACGAGTTCTTTTCGGCCATCCTTCCGGCAAGGTGGCACTCACCATTTCTTCCAATATATCTCTTCCCAACACCGCCAGAATCTGTTGATTTCTGGCTACCACCGGCAGGTACTGCCGTATGTCTTTGGGAATTTTTTCATCTACATAGTAATCTTGCAACCTTTTTCTTCCCCCGCCGGACAAAACCAAGTAATCTCCCGGCCTTCTGGTACGAACACACGCCCCACAAGGCAGCTTCATCTGTGAAAAAATGGTTTCCGGAGCAGGGTACCGATTTTCTGCGTCTTCTTTTCTCAGGACTTTTTCTTGCTCCGAAAAAAAGCGGATCTCCCCGTAACCCAATTGGCAGGAAACACCTTTCGGCAAATCCAACCGGGATCCCGTTCGGTTCTGAATCAAAAGGCAATCGATGGCATTTAGGTGTGCCAATGTATAATCCTGATTCAATCCCATCTGGTTTAAAATTTTTATGTATACTCTTTTGCGAATGGAGGCGGGCAGCTTTAGAAGTTGATTTCTGATGTAAACCTCCCAGTTCTTCCTAGCCTTTTCCATTCCCTGTTCTGCCAGTTCCCCCAAAGCGTCCCGGTCCTCTCTGGCTCCTTCGGCCAAACGACACAGAGCATCCACTATGTTGGGGTTGTACTCTTTTTCCAATCGAGGAATCAATTCCAACCGAATCCGGTTTCTCTGGTATATGGGTTGTCGATTGGTGGCATCCTCGTGGGGTATCCACCCCTTTGTCTTTAAATAAAGCACCAGTTCCTCCTTTGAAAAATCCAAAAGAGGACGAATCACCCAGAGATTTTCCCACTCCTTGCGGAGATAGTCCATCCCTGCCAACCCATCTGGTCCCGTTCCTCGAAGGATACGCATCATCACCGTTTCCGCTTGATCTTCTCGGTGATGAGCCAAAGCCACTTTGATGGGGAGCTCTTCTCCATAAGTTTTTCGATGGCGGGCGGCTCCTTCCCGGTACGCTTCATACCGGGCATTTCTGCCAGCCTCTTCACTGGTAAGTCCCTGGCTTTGAGCCAAAAAATTGCAATCAATTACTTTGGAATAGCATGGTACTTCATACTGACTGCACCACTTTTCTACCTGCTGTTGCTCCCAATCACATACCTCCGGGCGCAGCTTATGGTTCACATGAACCACTCCCAGCTTCAAATCCCATTCCAGGCGAAGCTGAAGGAAAAAATGAAAAAGGCACAAAGAATCAGGACCTCCGGAAAGGCCCACCAAGACTCCGTCTCCTTCCTTTACCAGATGGCGGTCCCGAAGAACCTTACAAAATCCTTCCATCATGGCTTTTTCCAAGGTTTTATCCATCATTTCAAAAAATTATACCACATTTTTTTGTTTGCAACAACAAAAAAGGCCCCGACCAAAGGGCTCTTTCTTGGTTTATCTTTCTTGAAACCTTTAGAAAATCACGCTTCCGGCAATATAGTTTGCAGCCGTCTCCAGTCCCATTCCTTCAAACATATACGAATCATCAGCCCGGAAAGTCACCAGTCCTCCTTCAAAAACCACCTCTTCATAAACCCCCGCATCCAAAGCTGCTTGATAAGCCATCTCTCCATGCTCTTCTTCCACATATTGAGTTTCACTCAAGGTATATGCATACACCCCTTCTTCAAATACATAGGTCACAACCGAGGAAAAATAGTCGCTTTCTCCCCGAACCACCACATTTCCTTCTTCTATGGTCACCACCGAAGTGGCATCCTGGGTATTGGTGGAAGGAATATAGGGATCTTCTTCTGCTTTTTCCCCACAAGCCACCATGCCCACCAGGAGCAACAGCGATAAAAATACAACGAATCCTTTTTTCATATCACCTTTTCCCTTTCTGCAATCAAATCTTTATGGTATATCGAAAAACCGTTGGGCGTTTTCCCGGGTCTTTGTGGCCACTTCTTCATAAGGCAATCCCTTGATTTCTGCCACTTTTCGGGCTACAAACTCCACATAAGGAGATTGATTGGGTTTCCCCCGATGGGGAACCGGCGTTAAGTAAGGGGCATCTGTTTCAATCAACAAATACTCCAAGGGAACCTCACGCACCACATCCTGAAGTCTTTTTGCGTTGTCATAGGTCACTGGCCCTGCCACGGACAAAGTGGCTCCAAGCTTAATGTACTGAAGCGCTTGTTCCTTGCTGCCGCTATAACAGTGTAAGAGCACTCTGGCATCCTCCTGCTGAAGAAGACCCTCTCTCTTGGGAAACCATCCTTTTCTTTGAGAAGAAAACCCACCTTCTTCCTTGAGAATTCTCATCACATCTTCATGGGCATCCCGGTCGTGAATCACTATGGGCATTTTCATTCGGTTGGCCAACTGAATTTGCCTGGAAAACCAAAACTGCTGATCTTCCTTGGGAGACAGGTTTCGATAATAATCCAAACCAATCTCCCCTATAGCCTTGGCCTTGGGGTGCTCCGCCAACCGCTCCAACAGTTGCAATTGGGTTTCATCAAAAGCGGAGGCTTCATGTGGATGACACCCAACTGCCGCATAACACCAGGAAAATCTTTTGGCATGTTCCAGCGCCATCGCAGAAGAAGCCAAATCAAATCCAATATCCATTACATACGCCAGAGAAGAATCCTGAATGCTTTGAAAAAGGGCTTCCCGTTCATCCGCACGATATGTTTCATTATTTAAATGGGTGTGGGAATCAAATAACATACTATTCTCCTAGGTCACCGGGTTTCCATCCTCGGCCACAGTGGTTACAAATTCAAACCGTTCCTTACCTTCTGCCAAATTGTCTGCAAAAAGAAGCATTCCTTTGGATTCCAACCCTCGCAGCATTCGAGGTTTCAAGTTGGCCACCACAATCACCTTTTTCCCCACACAATCTTCAGGGTCATGGGATTGAGCCACTCCTGAAATAATTTGCCGCGTTTCCGTTCCCATTTTCACTTGAAACACCAGAAGCTTGTCCGCTTTAGGATGAGCCTCTGCCTTCAAGATGGTCCCCACGCGAAAATCAATTTGATCAAAAACATCGTATTCGATTTCGTTCTTCAATACCAACGGAACGTTGGGATTTTTTTCTTCTTCCTTCATGGCTTCCAGGGCTTCCAGTTCCGCCTCCACATCCATTCTGGGGAAAATCGGTTCACCACGTTTCACTTCTTCGCCACCCATCTGATGAAAATGGAAGGCATCGTCCCATACCGGCTCCAGTCCTTCCAGCCCAAGCTGTCTTCGGATTTCCATGGTAGTAGAGTGCATAAAAGGATAAATCAAGACCGAAACCACCCGAAGGGCTTCTGCCAGATGGTGCATTACCACATCAAGCCTCTCTTTATTGGCTTCTTCCCGAGCCAATACCCAAGGGGTGTTTTCATCAATGTACTTATTGGCCCGTCTCACCACCTGCCAAATGGCTTCCAACGCCATATTGAATTCGAAACGATCCATATGATCTTCCACTTTTTCAGCCGCTGCCAAAGCTACCGCTTGAAGCTCCACATCTGAAGTGGTGAAAATTTCCGCCCGCTCCGGCTTTCCAGGGACCTTGTAATCACAATACTTGCCAATCATGCTGACTGTACGGGATACCAAGTTTCCCAGGTCATTGGCCAAATCATAGTTCATGCGTTTTATCATAATTTCACTGGTAAACAACCCATCCTGCCCAAAGGTGTATTCCCTCAGAAGAAAATACTTTAGGGCATCGATTCCATACCGTTCGATGAGTTTCACCGGATCAATCACATTGCCTTTGGACTTGCTCATCTTCCCACCTTCCAGGAGAAGCCACCCATGGCCTAACACTTGTTTGGGCAAAGGCAAATCACAGGACATCAACATGGCAGGCCAAATGATGGAATGAAATCGAACAATTTCTTTTCCTACCAAATGAACATCCACAGGCCAGAATTTCTCAAACAACGCGGGGTCGTCCGGCCAACCCAGGGCGGTAATGTAGTTGGAAAGAGCATCCAACCAAACATAAATCACATGCTTCTCATCGATTGGCACCGGAATGCCCCAATCAAAAGAAGAACGACTAATGCAGAGATCTTCCAATCCTTGCTTCACAAAGGCAATCATTTCATTTCTACGGGTGTCCGGCATAAGAAAAGCCGGATTGGTTTCAAAAAGCTCCAGAAGGGCGGGCGCATATTTGGACATCTTGAAAAAATAGGCCTCTTCCTTGGCTTTTTGTACCGGTCGGCCACAATCCGGACAGCAACCCTCCTGAAGCTGGTTTTCTGTCCAAAAACTTTCGCAAGGGGTGCAGTACATCCCCTCATATTCGCCTTTATAGATATCGCCTTTTTCATACATCTTCAAAAACATGGCCTGAACCCTTTTAATATGTCTGGGTTCTGTGGTTCGAATGAAATCATCATAGGAGATTTCCATGGTCTTCCACAGCTCTTTGATGTTGGCAACAATTTTGTCTACATACTCCTGGGGCGTGACTCCCGCCTTATCTGCAATGGTCTGGATTTTCTGGCCATGCTCGTCGGTTCCCGTGAGAAAATGTACATCATATCCGGAAAGCCGTTTAAACCGTGCCATGGCATCCGCCATCACCGTACAGTAGGTATGCCCAATGTGCAAATTGTCACTGGGATAATAGATGGGCGTACTAATGTAATAAGTGCCTTTTTTCTCTGTCATAATCTTCCTTCCTTTCTGCTCTCTTTCGAATGGGAAAGAGAACGCGCAGGACCCCTTTGATCCCATATCGCAACGATTAGTATACCACGACAAACCGCACCATGGCAACCTTCCCAGCTGCAATTACACTTCCGAATCCATGCCATAGATTTCACGAATCATGACCTCGGTTTCCCGACTATTGGCATGCCAAAAAGAAAGCTCTCCAATGGGTCCGGAATTGCCGGGAACCATATGGGTTTGAAAATCCTCCTTGTCCATCTTCAAGGCCAGCCGGGCCAGTCGGGTGGCAAAGGCTACATCCACATCGGAATCCACATTTTGAGAAACCACCTTAGCAGTTTTTACAATGCCATGTTCCAACCCCTGAGCAAACGCCGCTTTCATAAACTTTTGTTGAGTACCGATTCGACCGATGTCCCCTTCCCGGTAGCCTTGGGATCCACCGCTTCCTTTACGAAATCGAATGTACTGCACTGCCTTTTCTCCATCCAAAACCTGGAAGCCCTCTTCAATGTCAATCACCAAAGGTGGGGTCGCCCTCGGATCTTCATAATGCATGTAAAATTCCACATCGATGGGCACGCCACCAACGGCATCCACCATGGTCTTGATTCCTTCATAGTCCACCACGGCATAATAGTTAATAGGCATACCTAAAAGGACATCGCTGACTGCAGTGGCCAGCCCCGGAATTCCTTCGTCCCGATGAACCGCATTGATTTTTTGACCACCCAGGCTTTTCCCTTTTCTGGGATAATGGGTATCTCTGGGCACAGAAATCAAATCCACTCTTTTGTTTTCTAAATCCAGACTTGCCACCATAATCACATCAGTCAAGCCTTGGTTGATTCCAACCATAAGCAGATTCATCCGTTTGGCATCCCGAAATTCTTCATAAAAAGGGCTGTCCGGATCCACAATAATATTCAAATCTTCCATCAAATCATCGGTTCCGGAAAACAATCGAATGCCCCCCAGTTCCCGGGCCCCAAATCCCAGCGCCACCAACAACAGGGTGGCGACCAACAACACCGGAAGAAATATCTTCCAAAAATCTTTCCAAACAAAATTCTCTTTTATGTTTCGAATGCGGTCTTTCATGTCGCTCCTTTATCACCAATTCTATTAAGTAAGAATCACTTTCCCAAATCCCAACTCAAGAGCCAGAGATTTCAGCTCTTCCATTTTTTCTTTGGTTGGAACCTTTAAACTTTTCAGCATTTCCTTCCGCACCCCCACAGGCCGATATGCAATCAATCGATAGGTGGTCTCTTTGGCATATTCTCCTAAGAGGTCGGCCACGGTTTCAAGGATGTTCTCAACATCCATTCTGTTGGGAACCACCACGGTACGAACTTCTTCCAGTTTTCCTGCTTTGGCCAAAAAAACCAAATTGTCCATGACTTGGACGTTGGAGGCTCCCATAAGTTCCATGTGGGTTTTTCCATCGGATTCTTTCACATCCAAAAGCACTCCGTCCGTTACACAAAGCAGCTGGGGATTCTGTTTGAAATCATAGGATCCATTGCTGTCTATCAGAGTAGTAAGGTCGCCTCCCCCGGGTCCTCTTCCTTGTCCTCTTTCCTTGATTTCCTCAAAAAAACTCCTGAGGAATTCCGGATGCAAGGTGCACTCACCTCCGGACACAGTAACCCCTCTCACAAAGGGTGAATTGGCCAACACCCGATTCACAACCTGGGTTGGCGTCATCCAAGTGATGTCCGCTTTTGGGTCCATTGGATCGATGGTTTCCGGATTATGACAATAGGCGCAATTGAAATTGCAGCCTTGAAGAAATACGGCCGTGCGATTTCCACGGCCGTCTACGATACTATGATTGAGAATCTTGTGGACGGGAGCCTTCAGGTTTTCTTTCATGCTATTCTTCTTCTACCTTTCTCACTTTTCTCTCTTCGATTTTGGATTTCTGGCGGGAAGTAAGACCCAACACCACCGTGTCATTCAACACCGCTTCTCCTTTTTCCAGAGCATCCATATCACTTCGCTTCACCAGATAGCCAGTGATTCGAATCACATCACTGTCTTTAGAGTAGGTGGAAATATATCGCATACCAGAGTCAAAAGCTCCTTTAAAAATATCCAGCACCGCTTCCGGGTTTTTCCCTGCCGTGGAGTCAAAAGGAAAGATATCCCCCGTACCGGACGGAAAATATTTATGAAACAACCCGGCATGTCGAATGTGCTCATACAGGGGAATCTCGCGGCCAATGGCAATTCGGGTTCCCGGGCTGATTCCGATATCCGCATCGGTGCCTACTTGAGCATGTAGCATAAACCGCCCCTTCCAGTAACTGCAATGGGGGTTTTCGTGACGATCCACCCGGGCCTTAATGAAATCCATGATTTCCAGAGCCAGGTTGTCAGCGCCCACATCAAAGCCAAAACGTCCTTCTTTTCCTTCTCTCTCCATCAATATATTGACACACTCATTCATTCCCACCAGACCAAACAATCCATTAAAACGATCCGGCCGGACAAAGCCTTCCTTGGCCAGAAAATTGGCTCGGAAAAACGGAGCTTCTTTTACTAGAAAATCGATTTTGGCATCCATGAAAGCCATCATGGTATCTATCGCCCAGGGCAAGGTATGATTCATAAAATCTTCTTTGTTTTTAGAGCCTTCCGCCACCCTGGCCAAAATCAACCGAGTCAAGGTATAGGCACCGCCGGCCACGGGAAGCCCATTGTAACAACTGGCGATTCCATAGTTTTCTCCCAACTCCGCTCGAAACATGGAATCTTTGGCAAAGCTGGGCTTGGCGCAATCCAAAGCCGTCTCCACCGCCAAAACTGCCAATTCATCCGGGGTAATTTGGGGATCATATAACAAGGTCAGGTTGGGGGTGGAGTTTTGCAACTCTCTTTCTGCCCGAAGAATCAATCGGGCCGTTTTACTGTCTTCCGGCCCCAAGTTGCCATGAGAAAAGGAATCAAAAATGGTTCGATCAATGGTTCTTAAAAACATTTTAATCATTTCATAGGAGGAATCTTCTCCTCCCGACTTCTCCATTTCCTTTTCCACATAAGGTTCCAGCAATCGATCCAACCTTCCGATGTACACGGGAAAATGGGTGACGGAGGGAACGGATGCATACATGGCCAATAACGCGGTAATGGCATCCAATAGGGTTTTGGGGGGAGAAAGCCGCAAGAAAACAGAGCCCTTTTCCATCAGTCTTCCATAATCGGGCAATATGTACCTGGGCATGTAAGTCACATGTCCTTCGTTGAGATCACAAATCCACCCCTTTTCTTTCATCATAATATAATCCCCTTCCACATCAGGGGCCATTCCGGGGGTTGCCAAAAGATCCCGCCCGACAGCCGCCAAAGCATAGGTCACTTGATGGGGGGTCAGGGTTTTATCCGTAAGGATGAATTTGACCTTTTCCTGATGGTCTTGCAAGGTCCATTCTTTCCCTTTGTCAGTAGCCATAATAACTCCTCCTTTCATCCTTGTTCTTATTATATACCTCCTCCCGAAAAAACAAAACAGATTATAAGAAGGTGTAATTATGCTATAATAACCGTTATGAAAAGGATTGCAAAAATTTACGTCCCCCATATCCCTACGATTTTATTAACGGGGGGCCTGATTGTTATTCAGGCCCTACTTCAATTGGAATTGCCCAAATTCATGGCTCAAATCATTGACCAGGGAATTATCACCGGCAATCTTTCTTTGATTTACGGTACAGGGGCCACTATGCTATTGCTTTCTTTCCTTGTTTGCTTGGCCGCGGTTTTGGTCAGTTATTTGGGTGCCCGCATCTCCTCCCGTTCCGCCGCTACCCTTCGGTCTTCCATTTTTGACCAGGTAACCCGATTTGGTAACGCAGAAATCGAACACTTTGGTCCCTCTTCCTTGATTACAAGAGCCACTAACGATGTGCTTCAAATACAAAACACTTCTCTTATGCTGCTTCGCATGGGTTTCTTTGCTCCCGCCATGGGCATCGGCGCCCTGGTAATGGCTATCCGTACTAACCGGGATTTAACATGGACCATCGCGGTGGCTTTAGCAGCTCTCCTGGTACTCATCCTGGTTTCCGTTTTCCTGTCCTTGCCACGATTTCGGATTTTGCAAAAACTGATGGATCGATTAAATCTGATTGTCAACGAGCGCCTCTCCGGCCTTTTGGTGATTCGGGCTTTTCATCGGGAATCTTCGGAAGAAAAGCGATTTGACAACGCAAATTTGGATTTAATGAAAACCAACCTGTTCGTCAGTCGCCTCATGTCCTTTCTGATGCCGGGAATGACCCTGATTATGTCCTACGGTTCTCTGTTGGTAGTATGGGCGGGAGCCGCATTGATTCAGCAGGATCGACTGGCTATTGGAGATATGATGGCTTTCATTCAGTACGCCATGCATGTGGTCATGTCCTTCCTTTTCTTAACGATGTTCTTTATCATGCTACCCCGAGCTATGGTTTCTGCCCAAAGGGTGCAGGAGGTTCTCTCCATGGAACCAAGGATTTCTGAAATATGTGCAGAGGAACAACGCAATCTGCCTTTGAACACCGCCGGAGAAGTGGTATTTGACAAAGTATGTTTCCGATATCCGGATGCGGAAGAAGATGTTCTCCACCACATATCCTTCCGGGCAAAACCCGGCACATGGACCGCCATTGTGGGAGGAACCGGATCCGGTAAATCCACCCTCATCAATTTGTTGCCTCGTTTTTATGATGTGACCCAAGGAAGCATTTCCATCGACGGGGTGAACATTCGAGAACTCTGCCATGAAAACTTAAGAAACTTGATGGGCTATGTACCGCAAAAGGGAGTCTTGTTTTCAGGAACCATCCAGTCCAATCTGACTTTTGCCAACCCGGAACTGGAAGAAGAGTCTCTGATTCAGGCCTTGAAGCTCAGCCAAGCCTACGACTTCGTCCAGGAAAAACCGGAAGGACTGGCCACTTCCATTTCCCAGGGAGGCACCAATGTCTCCGGAGGTCAACGACAGCGGCTCAGCATTGCCCGGGCATTGGCGAAAAAAGCCCCCATCTATATTTTTGATGACAGCTTCAGCGCCTTGGATTTTCAGACCGAAGCGGATCTTCGAAAAGCAATGCTGAAAGCCCTGTGCGATAAAACCATTTTCGTGGTGGCCCAACGAATCAGCACGGTGAAAGACGCCCAGCAAATCATTGTTTTAGATGAGGGAAAAGTAGTGGGAATCGGGACCCATTCCCAATTGATTGCCACCTGCCCGGTTTATCGGGAATTGGCGGCTTCCCAACTTCAACTCTCCCCGAAAGGAGACGAAGATTATGGCAGGACCTAAAATTCGACCGGGCCGGGGCCCGGGTAGCGGAGGACCCGCCGCCGCCATGATGCCGGGAGAAAAACCCAAAAATTTCCACAGCACCCTTCGCACCTTGGGGAGATACCTAAAACCGTATCGCTGCAAACTGATTGTGGCTTCCATTGCTGCTTTGCTTTCCGTGGCTTTTTCTGTAGTTTCTCCCTGGATTTTGGGGATGGCCACTGATGTGGTGGCGGACTCCCTTCTCACGGATTCGCCTCTTGATTTCAACCGACTGGGCCAATTCATGGGGTTTTTGTTGCTTCTCTATGGATTGTCTACCCTGTTTTCTACTTGGCTAGGCTTTCTCATGGCTGGAGTGGCACAACGAATCAGCTATCAACTTCGAAAAGAATTGTCGGAGAAACTGAATCGGCTGCCCCTCTCCTACTTTGACCATCGGACTCATGGAGAAATCCTGTCCCGCATCACCAACGATGTAGATACGGTAAACACCACCTTAAATCAAACCTTATCTCAAATTGTTACCAACGGCATTACCATCCTGGGAGTTTTCGCTCTTATGGTCATCATCAGTCCATTGATGACCCTCATTGCACTGATGACCATTCCCCTGTCTTTGTGGGTAATCCGTCAAATTGTGGGCAAATCACAAAAACACTTTAAAGACAACCAAAGGTTCTTGGGAGAAGTCAATGGACACATCGAAGAAATGTTTTCCGGCCACATTATCGTGAAGGCCTTTAACGGAGAAAAACAATCCAAAGATACTTTTGAAAAATGGAATCAACAGCTGGCCCGAGCCGGCGAAAAATCACAATTTTTATCCGGCACCATGATGCCCCTGATTAACATGATTGGGAATCTAGGCTTTGTCTTAGTCTGTGTAGCAGGAGGGGCACTGGCACTGCAAGGACGAATCACCATTGGCAGTATCCAGGCTTTCATACAATACATCCGAACCTTTAACCACCCCATTGCTCAGCTAGCCAATGTGGCCAATGTGCTTCAATCCACCGCCGCCGCCGCAGAGCGGATTTTTGAAGTGTTGAATGAAAAAGAAGAAGCACCGGACCCGACGGAAGACTCTCCCATTCAACCCAAGCAGGTTCGGGGAGAGATCACATTTGACCATGTGTCCTTTCACTATCCCACCCAGGAAGAGCCTCCACAACCCCTTATCAAAGATTTCCATTTCGTGGCCAAACCGGGTCAGCGGGTGGCCATCGTAGGACCCACCGGAGCTGGAAAAACCACCATCGTCAAGCTTCTTCTTCGTTTTTACGAATTGACCGGAGGTCGAATCCTGGTGGACGGCGTGGACATCACCACCCTCCCCAAAAAAGAGCTGCGTTCGATTTTCAGCATGGTACTTCAAGATAATTGGCTTTTTAGTGGAACCGTTCAGGAAAACATTGGCTACGGCTGTGCCAATCCCTCTCCGCAAGCCATTGAAGAGGCCGCCCGGCAGGCCCATATTCATCACTTCATCAAAACTCAACCTAGCGGGTATGAAATGGTGATCCAAGAAGAAGCCGGAAACCTTTCTCAGGGCCAAAAACAGCTACTCACCTTGGCACGAGCCTTCCTAGCTGACGCACCCGTTCTCATCCTGGATGAAGCCACCAGTTCGGTGGACACTCGAACGGAAGCACAAATCCAAAAGGCCATGGCCCAATTGATGGAGGGCCGAACCAGCTTTATCATCGCTCATCGCCTCTCAACCATAATGGATGCAGATGTGATTCTGGTAATGAAGGATGGCGATGTCATAGAAAAAGGAACCCACCAAGAGTTGTTGGCTCAAGGTGGATTCTACAAAACTCTCTATGAAAGTCAATATGAATAAATCTCTTTTCTTTTTCTTTGTTGCGCCCTTGCCCTATTTTTTGTCATCGTCCCGGAAACTGCCATAGGCCCGCCCCTCGTGTTGGTCTCCCACATTTCGGCCGGTGATGGCGTACCTTTTGAGAATTTTTTCCAGCTGAGGATTTTGGGACAATTCCTTTTGGTAAAGTGCTTTTTCATAAGGTGTCAGATCTTTCAGGGGTTTCATATGATTTCGAAGGGGAAGAGGCAACCCCCACAAATAAATACCGGGAGTAATTACAAATAAATCCAAGAGCAACCACGCCAAAACCCAGTAAGCCACACCTTGGTTTCCGCTGACTTCCATGCCTGCATACACCGAAAAAAGGAATCCCAACACAAATATCACCATAGGCAAATAGAATCGCTCCACCCTAAGAATACCTTTTGCCAATAAAGGGTCATACCAAAGAGTTCTCCGCCTCTTACTGAAGTAGGCGGCTCCCCTAAAATTGGTGTAAGCGATAAAGAACGCATCCTTTATATCCTGCCAGGTTGGTCTTTCTTTAAAACCTACCGAACTTTCTTCATCCAACCCTTCCAAAGCTCCATAGGCCACCAACGCTTCGATGGTTCGTCCCTGGCCCATCAACTTCAAATTCATTTCTTCGCCTGTTTTCCCATGAAGCACCAGTTGGTCTCCCGGTCTGAGCATCATCGTGTCCTCACCCAATACGACCACAGAGTATCCGGACTCACAATAGTAACAGCGTACAAGATAGGGCCTTGTCTCCTTGAAAAATGAAGAAGGAAGAGGATAAGAAGCCGCCTCTTCCCCAAGAGTCAGGGCTCTTAATTGACCCACTTGTCCTTTTCGCACCATCAAATTATAATCCTGGGCCCGGCCAAAGCTCCGGGTGGGCTGTCCTCCGTCAAAAACTTCTTGTTCAAAGGGAGACAACCGAAGAGTGTTTTTTCCTTCATGAACCAAAACGATTTCTCCGGAAAGAATCATAAGATGACGTTGGTAATCGGGGAAGAGGGTAAAGGCGACAGATTCTTCCCGAATCTCCGCTCGGCTTAATCGAAAGAGAAAATCCCGGGTTTCATAGGAAGAATCTTCCGGGTACCGAAACAACTCCCAGGTAGTTCCCCCCGCCCACTGGTTTTCTCTTCCTTCTTCTTTTCGAATGATTTGACAGGCTTTCGTTCCCATCTCAAGTTTATCCTTTCAGAATCTTGCCGCCCTTGGAGACTCCCAGTCTCAATGTAATTCCCAATAGTATGGAAAAATAGACAGCCATGATTCCCACCACCGTAAACAGCAGCATCGTTGACTTGGGAGCCATGCCGATTAAAATCAGTATGGGAAGGGCAAATACAATAGCAGAACAACTCCCCGTCACCAAATTGTTGGCCGCCGGTGTTTTCAAAGAGGGGTCAATTTCCCGAAGAAGAAGAATTCCGGAGCTAACGGTTCCAGTCATCATTCCAAACATCGACATGAACCCTTCGTAGTAGTAGTCAGGATAAAGAATCCTAGTTACCCACTTCATGTAATAGAAAGTTCCCAACCCTCCGGCCAGAGAAATCAAGATAAACACCATCCAATTCCCTGACAAGTCCCCAATTTCGATGGAAGCAATTCCCGCTACAATCATCACATCAAAAGCCAATCCGGAAATCCGACTCAGCAAATAATTGTTTTGGTACTGCCGGGTCATGATTGATCGATTTTTTAAATGGCGAAGAATGAATCGAAGCAGCATCGCCAGCAAAGAGCCCACAATAAAGTTGAATCCCCACAACAAACTATTCACCGAGGTGGCCGCGGATTCCGAAATACCGGCAATTCCAGAAGTCAATCCCCATGTGGTCAGATAGGTTCCCAAGTAGACCAATAGCACCAGGGCCACTTGTACGGAAAGCCGATCCACCGATTCCGCCACCGGAATTTCGTCCTTGTGTTGAAACATGTCGATGGTTACCGAGCCGGAAACCTCTTCGTACCCGTTGCCTCGAATGAGGTTTTTCCTTCGCAACAAATTCAAATAGACCACACCGGCAATGCAAGCCCAAAGAAAACCGGTGGCAGCAATGGCCAAAGCGAAAGATCTTCCCCCGGTCATTCCCAAGGTTTCATAAATAGTTCCTACATTGTTGGCCTGCCCGGGTCCTTGCCCAAATCCCATAGGCAAAAGAATGCCGGCTGCCTTAAATACATTGGGAAACAAAGTGTACCCCAAGCCAATCGTAATAAACAATCCCATCAGCCCTTGAAACAAATAGACGCTAACAATAAGGGAACCGCTTCGCACGCCAATCCACCGTCCCGTTTCCTCTACGGTGCTGGGTTCCGAAACCCTCAAGGTCATGGCGATGAAACCCAAGGCAATCCCATGATATGTAATCATTTCAAGCAATTGCAATTCCATATTGAGGATTCCCGTTGATCGAAGCAGCAACAATAAAAATCCACCCAAAACCGCCGTTGGCATCAAGGTGTTTCGGATGGGAGTGAAGTTCCTTCGAAGTGCATTTGCCGCCAATATGGTAGCAGCAATAATTCCAAATTGGACCACAACATTCCAAAGCCCTACATTTGCTGCAGAAAAATCCATGGTTGAATCTCCTTTCAAATCAAACTCTTCTCACGTCTCCATTTCCGGTAAGATATTTATATAACACCACATATTTCCGGGCACTTCTTGGAAATTTTGATTTGATTTCATAATGTGCATTTCCGGAAGAAAATACAATGGACTGTTTTCCGTGTACATTCATGTCGATGATTTCATCGAAGGGAAATTCGTATTCTCCCAGGGTGATACGATCTCGGTAGAGACACAAAGTGCCCATGGTCAATTGAACTCTTTTATGGGATACGGGATCCATAAGAAACAACATCTGGCCAGGGTCGGAGAATGCTTTTTCGTTGCCTAGTCTTCCTGCCACTTGCTGCATTTCTTGTAGTTGCCAATGGTCCCAATCCGTTATCGTAGTGTAGGGAAGGTTTTTCCCATTCAGGATTCCGTATTCATCAATGGTAGAACACAGCTCACAAGCAGTACAAAAAAAGTTGTTCCCCTTGCTTCGCAATGTTCCGATTTTCCGGCAGGAAGGACACATGTATAAGGTGATTTCCAACCATTCTGCCAAGTTTCTCCCTCGATAAGCTATGGGCCTTTCCTTCTGTCGTTGGTAAGCATCTTCATGTATGTCCCGTTGAATGAGTTGGTTGATTTCTTTGTCCGTCATGTCTCTCAACTCTTCGTAAGGATATATCCCTACCACATAGCCTTTCATTTTCCCTTTTCGATTCTTATCGGCCCATCGGGGACTAGTAAAGTATCCCCCCTCGAAGCGATAGGTCACCAAGGTCGTTTGACAAGCTTTCACCAATTTGCCTGTGGCTGGTGCAATGGGGTAGGTCACTCCATGAAAACTTCGATGGCCTTCTGCAAAAATGCACACCGAATGGCCTTTTCGAATTCTTCGAATCACATCCTTCACCGCCCCAGCATCTGCTGTGCTTTTCAGCTTGGATACCGGGCCCGCTACCCAGTCAATGACTTTAGACCGCCAGCCCCAACTGAGCACATGTTCGCTGGCCAGAAAATACATATGGCGAGGAAAACTACGGGATATCAAGAGAGGATCCACATTGATGTTGTGATTGGATAAAATCAAACAAGGGCCTTCTACCTGGCTAGCTTTTTCGCTTTTCAACCGGAAAATCCAACCACTAAAAGGATAGAGAAGAAGGCGTACAATCCCATATAAAATAATATGTCTTTTGGCATGTTCCATTCTTTACGCGGGAGAGCCCACGGCTTCCACTTCTCCAATCTTGTCTCGTTCTTCTTGCTCCAACACGGTGTAGGCCACTTTGCCTACCAGGGTTTGAGGCAGGGAATCCCGATACTCAAATTCATAGGGCATGGCATACTTGGCAATATTTTCTTTGCAATGCTCAAAAATGCTTTCTTTTACATCGTCGGTGGCCTCAAATCCCGTCTTCAATACCAAAAAGGCTTTCACCTTCTCAATCTTGTAGGGATCGGGGACGCCGATTACCGTAGACATGGATACCGCCGGGTGGGCATCCAATACATTCTCAATTTGAGAAGGATAAATGGAGTACCCGGAGGAGACAATCATCCGCTTAATTCGCTGCTTAAAATAAATGAACCCTTCCGAATCCATGAAGCCCAAATCACCGGTATGCAACCAAATACCTCCATCCTCATGGCGCCGCAGCACTTGTGCCGTTTCTTCCGGGCTGTCCAAATACCCCTGCATCACCGAAGGACCGGCAATACAAATTTCCCCTTCTTCTCCTATGGGAACCTCTTTTACCGTTTCCACCTTACATATTTTGTAATAGGTGTCCGGGAAAGGAAGACCAATGCTTCCCTCTTTATAGCGATCTTTCGGGGTGAGACAACTGGCAGTAACACATTCTGTTGTGCCATACCCCTCTCGAATCTGCACCTTGGCTCCCCTTTGCTTCAAAAAAGCATCCACCTTCTTTTTCAATTCGACGGAGAGAGAATCTCCTCCGGAAAACACTCCTTCCAAACAGGCAAGGTCTACCTTTTCCATATGCTTATTTCGTAGGAGAGCCTCAAACAAGGTGGGCACCCCAGCAATATAATTGGGTTGGTATTTTTTCAAGAGACTGGCATAGGTGTCTGCATTGAATTGAGGAACAAGGATTTCAAGGCAACCATAACACAAACCGGTATGAATGCCCACCCCCAGTCCGAATCCGTGAAAAACCGGCATGATGGCCAACATCCGATGACCTGGAACCAGACACTCTCCGGCCGTAGCCGTTTGCATGGCCAAGGCATTAAAATTTAAGTTGGAAAGCAAAATCCCTTTGTTGGTACCAGTGGTCCCGCCACTATACAGAATGGCCCCGGTATCTTCACCTCTAACATCCGCCCGGAATTCTCCTTGATGCCGTTTGCCCACTTCCATAAAATCCCGGTAAAACACAATGCCTGGTCCCACAGGAACCGAAGGAATCTTTCGCCCCTTGGTAAACCAATACCCCAGTGAAACCAAGGGCTTCAGTTCATCTCCGATGGAAGTGACTATGATGTTTTCCAAAGAAGGCGCATGCTCCTTTGCTTGTTGAAATTTGGGGAAAAAAGCATCCAATGTTACGGCGGCCACGCTATTGGAACAAGTCAGATAAAATTCAATTTCCTTTTGAGCAGATAAAGGATGAATCATGTTGGGTATTCCCCCCATACGATTCAACCCGTAGAACATCACCAAAGCTTGCGGCGTATTGGGAAGACAAATGGTGACCCGGTCTCCTTTTTTCACGCCCAAAGCCACCAAAGCTTTGGCACAGGTATCCACTTGCTGTAGAAATTCTCCATAGGTGACCCTCTTTCCCAAAAAATCATAGGCTTGGTACTCCATGCGATCCCGGTTGTTTTCTTCTAAAAAGTCAATCATCGAACCTTGGGGATAGGACAAAATAGTATCGTTATTCTTCATAATATACCGCCTCCTTTATCGGGGCTTCCAAAAGCTTGGGATTTTTGATTAAATGCTTTAATAGCTTTACGGAACGAGCGAAGTAAAAGCCGTCGGCAATCCGTTCATCCAGGGTAATTCCAAAATGAACCACCTGTCTGGTGGTTACATTCCCCGATGGATCCACCACAGGAATTGGATGAATGTTCCCAATAGTAATCATGATAGAATTGGTTCCGTAATTATTCAAGTGGTGATAACAAGCATCACATTTTATGCTTCCAAGGTTGGAAACCAGTACACTGGCATAATTCGTATCGCTGTTGCAAATGGATTTGGGCATCCATCCATGAAAGTCCAGGAATCGAAAAATTCCCATGATTCCTCTCATAACCAACCGGGGCATTTTGCTGAGAAGGTTCAAAAGGCCGTCTACATCCGTTTTCCCATGGCCTCTCATTTCCTCCACTTCTCCGGTAATCTTCTTTTGGATGTCTTTCCAGTTCATCTCCCCATTCACATCCAAAACCAGAATCATCTCTTGAGATTCGTCTTGAAAAAAACGCTTTACCATAAAGGCAAAGGTTAGCTTGTTGCGTTGATAAAAACGGCGCCCGCTAACAAATCGATTCAGGTAAGGACGATGATAAAGTGTTTTGGCCAATGCGGCAATAAAATAATGAAAGGGGGTTACTTTCGTCGCTGGATCTTCCCCTTTCACCCTTGCTATTTCGTTCAACAGCTCGGTAACATCGATGGTCTCATAAAGGTATACCTCCGAATCACATCGATTTGGAAAAAGATAGGGCATCATGGCATGGACTCCATCCATATCCCGAATTCGGGTTCCGTCCCATCGATCTCCTCGGCTTCTCTTTTTCTCCAATTTCTCCGCTCTGCGCCCCTTTCATGAATACGATAAGCTATTATACCAAATATGGGGATTATTTCAATAGTTTCAAGGAGCCTACCCCCTATTTGTTAGGGGTTCCAACTGCCACAATTCTTCTTGGGTAGGCACATGATTATCCGGCATGAAATCGGCAATTTGCGATACATTCATCAAATGGGTATAGGTCAGATTTTCAGAAATGGAATTGTTGCCCCATGTACCGCAGCCCAAGGTGTTGGTAGGATTCAACCCGTTGAAAAAACTTCCTCCCGCACTGAAGGAACATGCCTGATTTACCAAAAAACGGGAAACCGAAAGATGCAATGCCGCATACTGAATATTGTGGCGGTTGTTGGAATGGATGGAAATGCTGTGACCTTTTCCTTCCACTTCCAAGTTGGCTTTGGCAATTTCCACACCCTCTTTGAAATCATCATATCCATGAACCACCAACACCGGGCACATTTTTTCCTTGGTGAAAAGCTCTGCGTCGCCAAACCCTTGGCCTTCTACAACCAACACTCTACAGGCTTCCGGAACGAAGAAACCAGCCAGTTCTCCAATCCTTTGAGGAGACTGTCCAATGGCATGGCGATTCATTTCTCCTTCCGGGAACAAAGCCTGACGTAACGAATCCCGTGTAACATCGTCCCGGATAACAAGGCAACCTTCTTCTTCAAAACACCTCATGATTTGACCCATATCTTCTCTGGGCAAAATGGCGCTTTGCTCTCCGGAACAGATAATCCCATAATCAAAAGCCCGCCCTGCAACCAACTTGGACACCGCAGCCCGGTAATCAATGTTCCGATCCAAAATGCATTGTACATTTCCAGCTCCTACCCCTAATGCAGGTCTTCCTGAGCTATAGGCGGCTTTCACCATGCTCATCCCCCCGGTTGCAATCACAACATCGCACCGGGTCATTAAATTTCTGGTATTCTCCCTGGACTGCCAGTCCAGGATCTGAATCAGATTCCGGGGGAGATCCAGCTTTTTCAACGCCTCATTCATGTACTCCACCGCCTTTGTGCTGCTTCGGATAGCATGATGATGAGGTGTAATGATAATGGCATTGCCACACTTTAACGCAAACATAGCATTGCTCATGGGTGTAACAATAGGATTGGTGCAAGGCGTAATAGCGGCCACAATGCCCATCGGCTTGGCGATTTTCGTAATACCGGTCTCTTGATTTCTTTCAAGAACTCCTCTGGATTTTTTCCCTTTCAGATGGTTCCAAATAACTGAGGCCTTGCTTTGGTTTTTTGCCGTCTTATCCGGAACATTTCCCATCCCGGACTCCTCTACCGCCATCTCTGCCAGTTCTTCTGCATGGTCATAAATCGCCTTGGCGATGGCCATCACGCCAGCGTCCACCTCTTCTTGAGACTTCTTCTCAAATTCGGCCTGGGCCAACTTGGCCCTCTGGATATATTCCCCAATGTATTCTTCACCGGTTTTGCCGTTATTTGCGTTTTTGCTTTCCTGCTGCATGGTGTCTCTTCCCCTTTTTGATTATGAATACCTCTATATCTATCTTACTCCCCCGCTGAAACAAATCTTTCTTTGCTTCCCAAGACCTCGGCAGAGCTTCTGGGTTCGATTCTTCCTTCCGATACCAAACGCAAAAACACAGCCACCAGCCTGGGGTCGAATTGTTCTCCCGCCTTCTTTTCCAATTCCTGCAAAGCATAAAAAACGCTGTACGCATCTTTGTAAGGCCTCAGAGAAATCATGGCATCAAAAGCATCTGCGATGCAGAGAATCCGGGCGGAAAGAGGAATGTCCTCCCCTGCAATCCTTCGGGGATAACCTCTACCATTATACCACTCATGATGACCGATCACTGCAGGGATTACATAATCCAGGGAAGGCAAATGCCGAATGATGCTCACGGAATTTTCTACATGGCCTTGCATCAACAAATATTCCTCATCTGTCAGCTGCCCCGGTTTGTTTAATATACTTTCACTAATTCCAATTTTTCCAATGTCATGAAGCAAAGCCGCTTCTCGAATAATTTCCACCGCATCATCTCCCAATCCGATTCCATAGGCCAATTCCATCGCATAATAGGACACGTTGTTGGAGTGATTAAAAGTATAATGATCCTTGGCATCGATGGCAGCAGACAACGCATATACCGTGGGGGCATAGTTGGAATAGATGTCTTGATGATCCACCTCTACACTGACTTGGGTTCCATCAAATCTCTCTACGGTTCCGGAACTCAAAGCCACCGCATTCTTGCCACTCTTTTTCGCTTGAAAGACAGCCAAATCCGCGGTGTCCACCAACTCTTTGGTGCTGGTAGCCGTATGAGGTATGGCGGATATCCCAATGCTTGCCGTTAATACCTTCATGGATTGATCCGGTGATTTCTGGTTCATCTCCAGAATCTGCCGGTGAATTCCCTTGGCCAGGTTTTTGGCGGAAAGCAGATCATACCGAGGAAGCAGCACACCGAATTCCTTGGCATTGTATCGAGCCACCGATCCGCCAGCTCCCACACTGGCTTCCAAAATCGATGCAATTCGTTTTAAAACCAAATCGCCTTCTTTGTTGCCATACAATTGATTGTACAGTTTGAAATCATCCAAATTGACCAAAATCAGAGCCAACCCTGTTTCCTTGCAATTCAAAAATTCTTCTTCCAGAGTCTCATAAAAACATTTTCGATTCAAAAGCCCTGTCAAATCGTCCGTTCTGGCTTCTTGGTATACCTTTTCATACAAGGTGGAATTTTTCAAAGCAATGGACGCGATGGCAGAAACCGACTCCAAAAAACTGATATCATCATAATTATAACGGCCACCCCGCTCTTTGGAAGTAAGAAACACAATGCCTACCAACGACTGCCCCTCTAGCAAAGGGACAAAGCACTCCACTTCCAAATCCCGAAGAATCCTCTTTTCCTCTTCCAGCAAGGCTCGGAAATTTGGAAATCTTCTCAGGTCTTCCATAAAAAGACACTCTTTCTTATCTTTCAAATGAACTATGATGGGATTGTCCTGTTGAAATTGAATAGCCTTATTATCCAAAGGATTTTCGGAGTGCACCATAACATAGGGTTGCCCTTGTCCCTTGCTCACAAAAATATAAGCACTTCGAACCGACAAGGTTTCCTCTAAAATAGATACCAACTGCTGCATAATTTCAGAAATCTTCAAGGTTTTAGTAACAGAATAGCTAAAAGATTTCAAATGGTCGGCCCGGATAATCTCTTCCCGGATAAAAACGCCATCAATAAACTTCTTTACAAAGGTGTAGACGAAAAGGGCAAATATGCTAAATAGAACGGCAATCATCATCACCTTTTGCTCTGTAGAGACTACAAGATAACGAGCCATCAACCGATCCAAGGGCAATATCAAATTGGAAAAAGCGAACACGGAAATTAAAGCTACCATAGCATAGCTGCTCCCTTTTGAAACCAAAAGTGTCAACCGGAACAGCCTCCTTCGATACAAGGCATAGAACAAACAAAAAACCATAACAAGGCCGGAAGCAATGTCCACCGGTATTCCTTGAAATGGAGGCAACATAAATAGCAAATGACCTATGAAGATCGCGGCAATTCCCACGGAAATGGAGGTGAATTGTTTTCTTCTGGCCACATCATACCGATAACAGTAGATAATATGGCGGAACATCTCCAACACCATGCCCCCGCATAAAAAGAAGAGGAAAATCACCGGCCAGGTAATGGTATATACAAAACCCACATTTCCAAGTCCGTCGGTTTGTACCGCGGGCACAGAAATAAATACTCCCGTAAAAGTGTTTATGACACCTACTACCAGTACCCCCAACCCCCAGAAACGGTCCCGCAACCTGGGACTGCTTCCTACAAAATCCCGGACAAAAAGCATAAAGGAGTAGGTGATCAAAAGAAGGCCCCAGATTGAAACATCAAACCAAAATCTTTCCGAAGGGGGATACTGCATTCGCATAAAAAATGAGCCCCCGGTCCACAACACCCCGCTTACTAACATCACCATAAAGGCTTGAATCAACTTGGTCTTCTTGGCCGCAACAAAGGCCAGAAAAAGGAATCCGTAGCAACATAAAGCGGCAATAGGAATATAAACATAGCTACTCATATACCACATCACCTCCTTGACAACCCCATACCTTTTCTTGCATCTCCGTCAATTGTCTAAGATGCATAAGTTTTGGGTTCATTCTTCGCAAAGATGCATGGTTTTGTTCCTGATACGCTTTAAAAGTGCCACATTTTAAGATGGTAATTTCCAAAGGATCCATCCCCAAAATCTTCTTTAGATCCTGGTAATCTTGATCCAGGTATTTGAAATAGATGCTCAGATGATCTCGCAAAACCTCCCGCGTGGAGGCTCGATACGCCAGGGCATCCGAATCCAATTCTACATAAAGATGCATGAAAGGTTTGTTCCCGGAAGTGTATTCCTTGGCTGCAACCCACTCCACAATAGGAAGGCCGGAAAGCTCCATTACCGACTCAATGGATGCTTTGGTAATCCGGGTAAACCCGGCAATATCGATTACATCCGGAGAGCGATCGATGTATTGAAAACGTGGAAGCTGCACACCGTCCTCTTGTCCTGTTAAAGCCAAGCAACGGTACACATCGCCCACCCGGTATCTCATAAAGGCCCCGCCCTTCAAAACCGAAACCACCAGTTCATATTTTTCTCCCGCCACCACCTGCTCCATAAGACAGGTCTTGGGTATATAGCCTGGGTCTTCCAAGCTTCTCTCCATTTCTTCTTCCGGAATAAATTCGTAGAAACAGGCATCCGGGAAAAAAATCATCCCATCCCGAGTCCAAGTCTCCGTACCCACCAGAGTGGGTTCCGTCCCGGCAAACAATTCCATGGGACGAATCCCCCACAAATCCTCCAACTCATCTTTATAGCAATGATTGTCGGTGCCCGCTACCATAAATCCTCTCAAATGAAACAAGTCTCGAGGCTTCATTTCCCGCCCCTCTTTTTTACAACTCCTTTTTGCTGTAATATACCTCCAAATCATGAGAAGAGACATGGATTTAATGGTTTTCAATAAGCTTCCACCGCTCCCTCCGGCAGACAACTTTGAAAAACTGGTAGAAACAAAATACAACACACTGCCCAATCCGAAGAAATAGTCGATTCCCGAGGAAAGGCCCATTTTAAAGCCCTTCTTGTTTCGTTCGCTAAAGCTCATGGACTCCGCTTCCTTAACCGGCGGTAAAAAGGAAATGTCAATTTCTTTATTCAACGCCCTTGGAAAAAGGCCCGTGGCATAAGGAAGAGGGGCCAGACCATAAAGAAAGTGGTACTTGGAAGAGATATCAAAGGAGCCTTCTCCCTTTCCTGTGGCCAAGATCAGACAAGCTAGCAGATTGTTTCGGAAGGTGGTCAACATACCTTGACTATAGGGTGCAATCTTAATGGGAAACCTTCCGCCTTCCCAGGTGGTTTGCAACCACAACACCGCCGCCTCCGGTAGCATGTCATCCCGCTTTAAAAGCAGGGTTTCCGCATAATCCTGATAAGAGGTCAGAGGAAACTCTTCTCTGAACTGGCGAATGCTACAGTTTTTCATGCCTCCAGACAGTTGCTTTCCCAAAGGACTATTCAAAAAAACTTGAATCTGTTCTTCCATCAACCGATTCTGAATCCGCATAAAAGAAGCAACATCCAATTTCAAAAAACCACAGTATTCTTCCCATATAGCCTGGGGGGTATTTTGTTTTAGCTTGTCCTCAAATCTCATGGCGCACTCCTGACCCGTTTTCAAGGCCGATACGAAAATTGTGTAAGCTTGCTCGGTTGGGAATAAGGAAGGGAGTTCTCTTTCGATACTCATTATAGCCTTTCAAATCCCGGGGGAATGTCCAACGATCCTGAAAAAGAACATACAAAAAATTCATCAGGATCAAAGCCACTACCACCTTCGTCGCTTGTTCACTTTGCAAAACAAAGGCCAAAGCCCCGTACCCTCCTGCAAAAAACAGAAATCCGGGATGGCGACAAATCCCATACCAACCCCGGGAGTATACCTTTTTGTTCTTTCCTGCTCCTGATTGCCTATATGTGACAGAAAAAGGCAACGCAAGAAATAGTACATACAGCAACATTGCAAAACACAAGGCTGCTACGACCATACCTGCCCATTGGATCGGGCTCATAAAAATGCCGGGCAAAGAAGTACGAATCATCAGAACCGTGGCCACAATCAACGCAAAAAACCCCAGAAAAAAACCATACCGAAGCCATGAATTTTTCCACAACACTTGATTGAGATCGTATAAGCCAAACAAGGCAAATGCCACAATTCCAAAACCCATTGCCATTATGCTTCTCCTCGCTACTTGTGCTTTTTCCCTTTTTTCAATAAAAAGCACCCGAATAAAATTTTACCATTGAAAATCGGCTAATTCAATGTATTTCACCCGGGTTCTTTTTCATAACAGTGATTATTTTTTCATTCTTGTGTAATTTTCTGACTTTTCCCACAAGATATGGTGTTTTTTATCAAATGGCCTTGGAAAATTCCTTGCCATACTCCAGTGCCTTCTCCTCCGCTTCTTGATCCGGGGTCCACATGACACGAAGTTCTTCGGTCACCATTTCGAACCCGGCCCCCTCCATCATTTCTTTCAACATCCTTGCACTTTCTCCGCTCCATCCATAGCAACCGAAGGTGGCTGCCTTCTTGTTTTTAAACTTCATCGCTTTCATCAAATGAACGAATTCCGACAGGGTGGGCATACATCCGTTGTAGAAGGTGGGGGATCCCAACAAAACGGCCTTGGAACGAAACACCTCCGTAATTAAATCGTTTTCATCACTTTTAGTGATATTGAACACCTTCACCGTCACTTCCGGATCCGCCATGGAAATACCTTCTCCAATTTTTTCCGCCAGTCGCTTGGTACCATTCCACATGGTGTCATAAATAATGGTCACTTGATTTTCCTGATAATCGTTGGCCCAAGCCATATACTTTTCCACTATCTGGATGGGGTTCTCCCGCCAGATAACACCGTGGCTGGTGGCTATGATATCTATGGGAAGATTCAATGCCAACACTTCCTCCAGCTTTTTCCGGAGGATGGGATTAAAGGGATTGAGAATGTTGGCATAATACTTCATGGCCTCGGCTTCCAGCACGCAAGGATCCGCCAAATCGTTGAATAACTCCTGCACCGCATAATGCTGCCCGAAAGCATCATTGCTAAATAATATGTTATCTCCTGTCAAATAAGTTGCCATACTGTCCGGCCAATGTAGCATTTGCATTTCTACAAAAATCAACTCCTTGCCATTGCCCACATCCAGCTTGTCCCCGGTTTTCACAACATGAAAGTTCCAATCCTGGTGATACTGCCCCTTTAAGGATTTTACCCCGTTGGCTGTACAATAAATCGGGGTGTCAGGAATCCGTTTCATCAACTCCGGCAGTGCTCCGCTGTGATCCACTTCTCCATGATTCACTACGATATAATCGATGGAATTCAACTCCACTTCTCTGTCCAGGTTTTCCACAAATTCCTTATCAAAGGGCTTCCAAACCGTATCAATCAACACTTTTTTTTCTTCGTCCACCAAATAGGAATTGTAGGTGGAACCATTGTGGGTGGAATACTCGTGACCATGAAAGGTTTGGAGCTCCCAGTCGATAATCCCTACCCAAGAAACATTGTTTTTAATCGGTTTTCGCATTTCATCCTCCTCTATCCACACTTAGAGTAACCGCACTCTCTGCAAGTAACACATCCTCCTTCATGCTCTAAAACACTTCCACATTCCGGGCAGTATTTCACATTTTTATCCTCTTGAACCTTGGCCGCCGCTTTTTTCGCCGTGGACTCAATCATGGCAATTCCATTGCCACCTGATTTCGATGCCTTGATAACCTTCTCAATGGTCTTGGCAATGGCATCAGGACAAGAAGTAACGCCTAAGCCTTTTTGCCGAATGGTAGAAGCACATCGAATGCCCCGTAATTGCTCTACCAATACATCGCTGCTGAGACCGCTTCGAAGGGCGATGCTCACCAACCGGGCAGTGGCTTCGGATTGAGAAGGACAACCTCCGGCTCTTCCGGTGTTGGTAAACACCTCGCAGATTCCCTTCTCATCGTAATTCACCGTGATATATAGATTTCCACATCCGATTTTCACTTTTTCCGTAAAGCCCATGGTTACATTGGGTCGAGGCCGGGGAATGATCACTTCCTCCTCCCCCTGCTCCCCGGAAGTGCCGGCCTTCTCGTCGGGAGTCTCTTTTGAAGTACTCTCTTTTCCCTTGCCCATGGTGAGTACCTGCTCATCCCGGGACCCGTCCCGATAGATGGTAATTCCTTTACACCCCAGAGAAAATGCCAGCTTGTAAACCTCTGCCACATCCTCTTCTGTGGCATCGTGGGGGAAGTTTACGGTTTTGGATACCGCATTGTCGGTATGATGTTGGAAGGCCGCCTGCATCTTCACATGCCAGATGGGGGAAACATCATGGGCGCAGACAAAGGTCTTTTTCACCTCTTCAGGAATCCCCGGAACCTTTGATAGCGTGCCCTGCTCTGCAATGGATTCTATCATTTCTTCCGTATACAGTCCGGCTACTTCCAGCCGCTCTTTCAAGATTTCATTGGTTTCCACCAGTTTGGTCCGGTCCATTACATTTCGCACATATGCGTAGGCAAAAACCGGTTCCACACCGGAAGATACGCCTGCTAAAATGGATAGAGTGCCGGTGGGGGCAATGGTGGTTACCGTGCCGTTGCGAAGAGGTTTTCCCTCTCGGTAAATGCTCTCTGAAAAGGTAGGAAAGGCCCCTCTCTGCTCTGCCAGTTTTTCACTGGCCTCATGACCAATCTGGTTGATGGTTTTCATCAACCACTCACCATAAGCCACTCCCTCTTCACTATTATAGGGAATGCCCATGTATAGCAGCATATCCGCGAAACCCATCACACCCAGGCCGATTTTTCGGGTCAGCTTGGTGACCCGGTCGATTTCCGGCAGGGGATACTTGTTCATATCAATCACATTGTCTAAGAAATGGACCGCCTTGTATACCGTGTTTTTCAGCTTTTCTTCATCTAAAACCCATCGGTCTTCTTGCTGTTTCAAATGCTGCACCAAATTGATGGAGCCAAGATTACAGGATTCGTAAGGCAACAGAGGCTGTTCTCCGCAGGGATTGGTAGACTCAATTTCTCCCAACGAAGGAACTACATTGTCTTTATTCAATCGGTCCAAGAAGATGATGCCCGGTTCTCCGGTTTGCCACGCCGAATGCACAATGGTTTCATACACTTCCCTGGCCATCAATTGGCCCACTTGTTCCCCCGTGGCCGGATCCGTTAAATCGTAGGGCTCATCTTTCTCCACCGCCTCCATGAAGGACTCCGTAATCCCCACGGAAATATTAAAATTGGTAATTTCCTGTTTATTATTTTTACTCACCACGAATTCCATAATGTCCGGGTGATCCACCCGAAGGATGCCCATATTGGCTCCCCTTCGAGTCCCCCCCTGTTTCACTGCATCCGTGGCCGCATTGAAAACCTTCATAAAGGAGATGGGACCGCTGGCTACCCCGCCAGTGGAGTTTACCGTGGCACCTTGGCCACGCAATCGGGAAAAAGAAAATCCGGTACCTCCGCCACTCTTGTGTATCAATGCCGCATTCTTAATGGCATCAAAAATGCCCTCCATGGAATCCGGTACCGGCAATACAAAACATGCCGACAACTGGCCCAAAGGGCGTCCTGCATTCATCAAGGTGGGAGAATTGGGCAAGAATTCCAAATCCGTCATCATTTGGTAGAATTCTTCCGACAAGGCCTTCACATCTGCCTGAGGATTATAATTCAGGTCTGCCATGGCAATGGCATCCGCTACCCTGTGAAAGAGACCTTCCACCGTTTCCTTCACTTGCCCTTGTTCGTCCCGGGCTAAATACCGTTTTTCCAACACCGTTTTGGCATTCTCCGTAATTTTCATCGCATGTCTCCTTTTCCCGTCTTTTGTACTACATATTGTATCACCCCCTCAATGAAAGTCAATATGTAGTTGAAACCAAAAAACCCCTCTTTAGGAGCCCTTGGCCGTTTTGGGTTCCAATATCTCCTGTATTTTCCCCACGGTTTCCCGTAACATGAGTCCTTCGGTATCGATGATAATATGGGCATATTTTTCATATAGTGGAACTCTCTCATGGTACAAATCCAAAAGGGTTTGTCCCTTTTCGATGGTTATTCCTCTTTGGTGAAGATCCCCCAGGCGCTGTTTTATCTCCTCATAGGAAAGCTTCAGATAAAGTACCGTGCCCATTTCCCGAAAATGATGCATGGCTTTTTCTCCATAAACCGCGCTGCCTCCCGTGGCAATCACCGTCTTTTCCGCCATAATGGATTGGTTCACCTGGTCTTCCACCTCATGAAAACCCGGCACCCCTTTTTCTTCGATGATTTGCGACAATTTCTGCCCCAGAGTTTTTTGGATGAGCAAATCCGAATCCATATATTCATAGCCCATGGCTTTCGCCAACACCACACCTACGGTACTCTTCCCGCAACCCGGCATGCCGATTAAGATGATGTTGCTTTCCTTTTTCATCCCCTCTGTCACTTCTTTACCCCTCCTTCTTGGCCCGAATCACTCCAAAAACCCCTTGTCCCAATCCTTCCTTGGATTCTTGCAATACATTTTCAAAAGAATCCACCGTTTGGCCTGATTCCTCCACATGAAATCCGGCATCCGCCATGGCCGCCTGGATTTCCTCTCCGGAATGGAAAGAGGCCCATCGATAAAACTCGTTCTCCTCCTTTTTTTCTTGGTATATCCGGCCCAGGGGCGTGGAAACATCCAAGAATCCCATAACAAAAACCCCACCGGGCTTCAGCACCCGATGAATCTCCCCCAAAGTTTTATGCAAATCTTCCAGGAAGCAATCCACGGTGATCATGGTCACCAAATCGTACTGCCCGGTGCCCAGGGGCAAGGCCTCCCCCCTCCCGGGGTAAACCCGAATTCCCCTTTCCATGGACACTTCGGCCATTTCAGAAGAAGGCTCAACCCCTTCATGAATGCCCAAGGCTTCTGTAAAAATACCCGTCCCACAACCAATATCCACGGCCCTTTCAAAGGGCGGCAACATCTTTCGAATCAAAGCCAACTCCGATTGAAACAGTGCATCATGATGGTGAAACCATTCCTCATATCGCCCTGCCAATCCGGCAAAGACTTCTTGGTTTCCCAACCTTTTCCTACCCTTTTCTTTTATCATAGTCTGGTTCTCCCAATTCCTGAAAACTCTCCGCTATATGACTGGCGTCACAAAAAGGCATCTCTTTAGAATGACCACAGCGGCACAAGGTGACTCGATTTCGCACCTCGTACACAGTACCGTCGCAAGATTCAATGAGAACTCCACCCTGCACATACAAGGCGGAACTGACCCCCTTCTCCGGATCCTGCAACACGACAATTTGCGGCTCTAACTCCGGTTCCATTAAGGTGCCGTCCTTTTCCCGAGCGGTCAATCGCCCTGCGGGACACTCGTTAGCCCCAATGATGGCCTCCTCCCGATTCTCTTCCTTTCCGGAAGCCAGGGTGAGTTGCCATGCATCCCCATTATTTCGATGGCAAAATCGGGCCAGTGCGCACCGATGGTCATCCAACAAATCTATGGTAGGGCCCTCCAGTGTATCGGCCCTATCCAAATACGGTTCTCGCGAAGCGGTTTCTTCTCCGTCAAAGGAATGATGCACATGAGCACCATCACAAAAGGGCGGGGTGGTGGTTTTTCCACATCGGCAAAGGGAATAACTCTCCTTTTGGGGAAGAGTCCTTCCCTCTTCATATATATAGGTTCGCCCCTTGGGGGTGATAATTTTCTCTACCAAAGGGATATCGCCTTCCACCAAATAGGGTCCATTTTTCACGATGCGTATTTTCTGAGATTTCTTCGCTTTTGTCATGTTGCTCTCCTGTCTATTGTCATTTTGCTATACTGTATTTTGTGTTTTTGCTCTACCTATTATACCATACCCATTTCTCCCTAGTCCCACCCCTTCCTTTGAAAAATCAAAGAAAAGGACGCCCTTATTAAAGATGCGTCCTACTCTATCCTCCATGGAATGTCTTCATTTCCCTATCATATTTTCATCCACTAAATTCAAAATCCCAGTCAGCGGCCTTATTGAAGGGAAAGGTTTCCATCCTTCACTTCGATTGTCACATGGTCTCCGTCCTTCACCTCTCCGGAAATGATGGCTCTGGCCAGCAAGGTTTCTAAGGTGCGCTGCAAATACCTTCGCAAGGGTCTGGCACCAAAGGCGGGGTCGTACCCTTCCCGCAATAGAAGCTCTTTGGCTTCATCCGTCAGGGCCATGGTGACCTGTTTCTCCGAAAGCCGGTCTTCAATGGACCGCAGCATCAAATCCAGAATACTCATCAATTCTTCCTTCTGAAGCGGCTTGAACAAAACCGTTTCATCCAAGCGGTTCAAGAATTCCGGTCGGAAGGTGGCCCGCAGTTCCCGCATCACCGCATCTTGTACCTCCGGTGTGAGATTCCCCTGTTGATCCAACCCCTCCAACAGCAATGGGGCCCCCAAGTTCGAGGTCATAATCAGCACTGTATTCTTAAAGTCTACGGTTCGGCCCTGGGAATCCGTGATGCGACCGTCATCCAATATCTGAAGTAGCACGTTAAATACGTCCATATGGGCCTTTTCGATTTCGTCAAACAGCACCACGCTATAGGGCTTCCTTCGAATGGCTTCCGTCAACTGACCCCCTTCCTCATACCCCACGTATCCGGGGGGCGCGCCAATCATCCGGGACACGGAATGCTTTTCCATATATTCGGACATGTCAATACGAACCATGTTTTCTTCGCTGTCAAAAAGAGCCTCCGCCAAAGTCTTGGCTAACTCTGTTTTTCCCACTCCGGTGGGACCCAGGAACAAGAAGGAACCAATGGGTCGATTGGGATCCTTAATACCCGCCCGGGAGCGAATAATGGAATCTGCCACCTTCTGCACCGCTTCGTCTTGCCCGATTAACCGTTGGTGCAGAATTTGATCCAGCTTCAGCAACTTCTCCCGCTCCCCTTCTACCATGCGAGCCACGGGAATCCCGGTCCATCGAGAAACGATTTTGGCGATTTCCTCCGGCGTCACACTTTCCCGGAGAAGGGTGTTTTCTCCTCTCTCCTCGCTATCTTTGGTAGCTTGTGCCAACTCCTTTTCCAGGGCAGGAATTTCTCCATAACGGAGTTGTGCGGCTCTCTCCAAGTCATAGTCTCTTTCTGCCATCTCCGCCTGGTAATGAAGCTCCTCCAGCTTTTCCTTCATGTTGCTCACCTTGGAAATGGCTTCTTTTTCTTTTTCCCATGTAGACATCATGGCCTTCAGTTGATCCTTTTGCTCTGAAATTTCCTTTCGAAGATTTTCCAACCGAACCAAACTGGCCTCATCTTTTTCCTTGGCCAAAGCAGCTTCTTCAATCTCCATCCGCATGATATCCCGATTCACTTCATCCAATTCCGTGGGGAGAGACATCAATTCCGTTTTAATCAAAGCACAGGCTTCATCTACCAAGTCGATGGCCTTGTCCGGCAAGAAACGGTCGGTGATATATCGGTGAGACAACACGGCGGCCTGAATCAAACTGGCATCATTGATGGTAACCCCATGATAAATTTCATATCTTTCTTTCAATCCACGTAAAATAGAAATGGTTTCCTCCACGGTGGGCTCGTCAACCATTACCGGCTGGAAACGACGCTCCAACGCCGAATCTTTTTCAATATATTTTCGGTACTCATCCAGGGTTGTAGCGCCGATGCAGCGCAGCTCTCCCCGAGCCAGCAAGGGCTTCAGCATATTGCCCGCATCCATGGACCCTTCCGCTTTCCCGGCTCCCACAATATTATGAATTTCATCAATAAAAAGAATGATGGAGCCTTCGCTTTTTTTCACCTCATCCAGCACCGCTTTTAGTCGTTCTTCAAACTCACCACGATACTTGGCACCTGCTACCAGTGCGCCCATATCCAGAGAAAAGAGCCGTTTGTTTTGTAGGTTCTCCGGCACATCTCCCCGTACAATCCGTTGGGCAATGCCTTCCACTACCGCCGTTTTTCCCACACCCGGTTCTCCAATCATCACCGGATTATTCTTGGTCTTCCGAGAAAGAATGCGAATGGTATGCCGAATCTCTTCCTCACGTCCAATCACCGGGTCCAATTTATTCTCCCGGGCCAGCTGCACCAGATCTGCCCCATATTTTTCCAAAGCTTCATAGGTGGCTTCCGGATTATCACTGGTCACTCTTTGGTTGCCTCTCACTTCCTTCAATTTTTGAAGGAAGCCTTCCCGTTGAATGCCACTTCTTTCCAGCCGCAATTTTCCCTCCTTGGTGTTGTGGGCCAGAATCCCCAGCACCACATGCTCCACACTGGTGTAGTGATCTCCCATAGCCTTGGCTTCCTGCTCCGCTTGATTGATGGCCCGATTGGCTTCGGGGGAAAGCGTAGGCTGTGCTCCTCCCGCTACTTTGGGTTTTTTCTGAATGGCATCCATCAATTGCTGTTCCAAGCCTTTACTATCCACACCCATCCTCTCAAAAATAGAGGGAATCAAACCCTTTGGGTCGGACAACAAAGCCGCCAAAAGATGGTCCGGGTCCACCGTGGGATTTCCATACTCTCTGCCCAGATTCATGGCCTCTTGCAAAGCCTTTATGGTATTTTGTGTCATTTTTTCCGTGTTCATTTTATTCACCGCCTTCCATATTTCTCAACCAAGGCCTCTTCGAATCCCAAGCCCGGCATATCCTTTTCAAAATAGATTTCCAATGCATCTTGAATCCATTGGCAAACCTTCATTAATTCTTCCGCCACTTGATGGCTGGTGGTATTCTCCTTGTGGAATCCATACTTTCGAATCAATCGGTTTCCTTCCACCACCGTAGGACCTCCCGGTAACACCGTTCCCAACCTGGGTTCCATTTCATCCAGTCGGGCAAATAAATCCTCCAACAGAGACCAAAGAACGGTAGAAGTGGTGCGGGTGGTAATCCGCAAGGTAGCTTCCAACACCTTTCCATGAATCTGAAAGTGAATCTGGAAAAACACCTTGGGTTGATATCGATAGGAAAGAGTGGTTCGATATTCCACCGTATCATGCGCCGTATCCTGCAGCAAAGAAATGCTGCCTGCATAGGTCATGGCTTCTGTCATCCGGTTGACGATTTCCGAAAACCGAAGGGATGGTAAATCAATACCATAGTGGCTGGCTAAAAGGTCATCCACAAATTGAGACCGGCTTTTCCCGGCCTGCACACACTCCCTGTCAATCCTGGTGATGGTGTCGTCGGATAGAATTAAACTGATAATGGATTTTGACATAGCCTTCTCTCTTTCTAACCCTCATCACTTCGAAATAACTTCGCGCTTGTAAATATGCCGCCATACACAAAATATATACCCATATTATGTCATATGCACCATATTTTGTCTATATTATTATTAACTTTGAATACATTTTATGATTTCGGGCCCATAACCACTTTCCTCCCTATAATTGTCATCTCGCCATCTTCCAACATATGCTGTGAGAAGATAGTGTAAAATAGTTGTGGAGTTTTAAGAGAAATAAAAAAAGAGATCAACACTCCTGTGTTAAAATGAGGTTAACCAAACCAACAAACAAAGGAGGAAGATCTCTATGGAAACTATTGTACAAC